>ERZ808292.53-NODE-53-length-37802-cov-9.133944_pt1 | contig 37802 bp, 57 predicted proteins | sample MGYA00521275_ERZ808292 | MGnify/ENA primary metagenome ERZ808292 (study PRJEB31516, sample SAMN03275613) | gut metagenome | biome: mammalia-associated habitat; material: feces | host: Papio cynocephalus | place: Kenya | collected 2012-07-26 ... | reverse complement strand
GTTATGGCGCACTTCGTCGAAACTTCAAAACCCCGGCCACCCCTTCGCAAGGAATCCACGCGCGACGCTCCTGCGACGCGCCCGAGCGCCCAAGCCTACCGCCTTGAGCCTGCGCGGCGCGGCGTCGAACGCCTGCGGTTTTCGTACATTTCCCGCGCCGTCTTGCGGCTGTGGCAGCTGTGACACAGGCTCTCGAGATTGCTGCGGTCGCAGAACACTGTCCAGTCGCCCTTGTGGTCGACGATGTGGTCGACGTCGGTAGCACGGACGCGCCTGCCGGCTTTGGCACACTCACGGCAGAACGGCTCGCGCATCAGCTGCGTCGGGCGCAGGTCCTTGCGCCACTCGTCGGTGAAGTACATCCAGCGCCAGGATTCGGCCTCAGCACTGCGCTGTCCTGACCGCTTCGGAGACTGATGCTTTGCGCAGTATCCATCGCTTACGAGCTCGTAGCATCCCGGATATCGGCACGGCCGCAGCGGCTTCTCGCTCACGGGCTATCACCTCCGGAAAAACAAAAAAGCCTGCGCCGACACAAACTGCTTTCGCAGATCATGTGGCGCAGGCTCTCAAGCACAGGCACTCGTCGATATTCACGATGGACTCTTTTCCGCAGACCTTGCAGTACACGGTCAGCGACCGTGCTCGGGTCTCGGGATTGAGCCGAAGGACTTTTCCTCGACCGCATCGCGGGCAGAGGAGCCATCCGTTCTTTGTGTCCAGTTTATCAGTTTTCACTTCGGTTTGCAATGCTTTTTCCCTACTTTCTTGAGGCTGTCCGTAAATATTCATAAGGTTTCAAGAATAAGAAATCATTATCTAAAATAAAAGCACTATTTTCAGTAGCTCAAATACTTGCTGTAGGAGTACACGCCCCAGTCGCTTTTTGCCTCGTTATACTCAAGCGGCAAGATGACCGCATCCCGCGGGATGTAGATGCGGCCGGTCTTGCTGGTTTTGACCTCTGGCAGCGGCACTTTGGGCTTGAGCGTCCGCGACGGTCCCCACGGATGCTGCCCGACCTCCGGCCGCTCTTTGGTGAAGTATCGGGCGAGCTTACGGTATCCGTCCTCTTGCAGGATCTTCTTTTTTGTGTACGGCACATCGTAGGCCTCGCCCCAGTCCCACAGCCGCCGCACGAGCACCGCAGGATACTCACTGTTCCGCAGAAAAACATGGATATGCAAGCTGTCGTGCAGCCCCTCAATACGGTAGACATAGTCAAACGGTTTGCCGCTGCCCCAGCGCTTGAGGCGTTTGAGGTAGGTGTTCCAGATCTGTTGCACCTCTTTCCGACTCTCCGGTAAATTCTCCGGCGCAAACGTCAGCGAATGGAAAACACCGTCGTACTCAAAGAGCGCGAGCCGCAGCTCCAGCTTGTCGACGGTCGTGCGGCTCATCGCGGGCCCGCAGCGAGAGCGGATGCACTCACCGTTCTTCCGCAAAAAGCACGCACGATCCGTCGAAAACACCTTGACCAAAGGGCCCGCCCGTTGCTTTACGATACAATATTCGTCCATAGCAAGTCAGGCACGCCCCAGTTTTCTCTTCACCCACGTCCACAGGTTACGCCACGGGTGGGATTCTGCATAGTTGGCGCGCTGTTTGGCATTGCTCCACTCCAGATACATATAATCGTGTTCTTTTTCGATCTGCCGACACTCCTCCGTTATCCTTAATACTTCTGCATTTGCCCGTCCCAACGCCGCCTCAGTTTCAGCGAGCTTAATGCGCAGGTCCTTGCCCTCCGCAATCGCCGCATCCCTCTGGCCTGCCGCCAAAATGACATTTCCACGCTCACGGTGCAGCTCATTGTTAACCTTTTGGATCGCCAATTCCGCAGCACCATCGGCGTCTTTGAGCTGCTTGCGCAGCTCGTTTTTCTCGTCCACACACTTGGCAAGCACATCATTCTGCTCATCAATTCGCTTACTCAGCGCGGCAATCTCCTCGTTGGCCCCCGCATTGGCCTGCCACGCCGTTTCCAGCATATTGAGCATTTGCTCCTTCGTGGTCTTCTTCAGGTTAATTTTCTGCATGCAAATCTCCTTCCATCGTCATCTGTTGATACTGTTCCACGCGCTCGACCTTGACCACGCGCACACCGCCGTACTTCTCAAAGTCCATCGCAGCTTTTTCTTTGATCCCTTGCGGATCCGCGTCATCCGGCGCATCCAGCGCCAGCGTTACCAGAAGCCTCATGTGACCGCCTCCCTCGGCTTTCCGCGACTGCAATAATCATCTACGCCGATGTCGATTTCGCCCCACAAGCTGCACCAGACACCGACCTGCTTGCCTGTATGTCCGTTTACCTTTGGCCTGACATATTCGCACTTTTCGCACCGAACCACCGCTACAACGTCAGCCGCATGCGCAGATGCAAAAGCAAAGCAAAGCCTTTCGCAAGGCTCAGAGCTAAAACAACTCCCAATCTCGTCGCCATGACACGTGCAGCCCGCACAGGCCTCTTTGTAAACGCTTAACTTGTCAATGTATTCAGCCATTGTCAGCCCTCCTATTCCCATCTGGCAGCGTCACAAGCAGCCTCATGCGTCACCCTCTGCTTTTCAAAATAAAACTCGATAGATTTTTCGACCTCGATGACATTGCCATAAACCACGCCGACCTTATAGATATAGTTCTCGCGCAGCTTTCGCGGAATTTCTGCGATGTATCGGCGGAATGTCTCAAGCGAATTCGCTCGCTTGTAGTGGTTGCACATTCGACAGGCTGGCATGAGGTTTGAAATATCATCTGTTCCAGATTCTTCGGTGCCCCACGCTCTCAGCGGGTGGAAATGGTCGACCTGCATATCCTTGTAAGCAATCTCTCTACCGCAGTATGCACAGCGCCCGCCATATTTCCAATATACAATTTCGCGTGTCTTTTTACTAATCGCCATTCCGCACCTCCAATGCCGCCTCCGCTTCCTCGCGGGTAAAAAATACGGTTTTCCCAAGGCAAAGATCAACGCGAAATGCTCCATGTGACATAGTACTTTTAAGGCAAATATACAGGCCATTCCGGTTCATTTGGATTCGATGCACTCTGCACTCAGTGATGACAGTGCTATGTACCCAGTACACCGTGTCGCCCACCTTGCACGGCGGCACGACCACGCGCCCGTCCCGGTCGGCCTTTAATAACTCTCGAATCCGCTCTGCCTTTGACGTATCATCGCTAAAGGCGGATTCGATGATGATTTTTGCATTGGCGCACTGCTCCGGCGTCAGCTCAGTGTCTAAATACTCCCGTAGCAGCGGGCAATGTGCCGCTGGAATTGCTGTGCAGAATCCGCCAACTACGGTACAATTTCCGTTGTCTTCGTGCCTGAAATTGCATCTTAGGCAGTTAACCTTATCCATCACTCAACCTCCGGCAGCGGCATCCACGCGAGCACCATCGCTCTGGCCCCGCGTACAGCGTCGCCGCCCCACGCACCTCTGCCAAGCGGCGTAAAGTATCCGGTTCGCTGCATCTTCTCCATCTCTCCCGTGGCCAGATTGCAGTACCTGACCAAGCAGAGATAATCACCGGCGCTTTCCGGCAGGCGCTCCGTCACTGGCACCCACTTCTGCCGCTCCTGCAATACTGCAACCTCCTCGGCATACCGCGCGCAGCGGTCGGTCAGCTTCTCGATCAGATCCGCAGCGGTGCCCACCATCTCGCTGACGCATTCAATGTCCATGGGATCTCCGTTATTTAACGGGCATTTGGTGCATTCGGTATGCACGCAGCACCGCAGCGCGGTCAAAATCTCTTCGTTCTTCATTTGCCTACTCCTTTTTCGCCTGAAAACTGACATAATATTTGAGGGTGTACAAGAAATCCATACTGGTCAAATGAGTCGTGTTGCCAAATACCCTGCGAATGTTTTCCATCGATCCGCAAGCCAGCATATCCGAGACCATATAGCGAATACCGCTCTCTACAATAGAAGGCTTAGTATCAAAGTTTTGGGCAATTTGAGTATAGAGAGCCTTGGATGTCCACTTTTTCGTTGGAGATTCAGCCAGAAGTCTTCCAGCATAGATGGAATACCCAAAACCAGGAAGGCTCGGTCTGCACCCGCAGTCTTTAAGAACCTCGAAGATTATTTTTGCGAATTCTGAATTGTCCATGATACGTCCTCTTTTACTTTGAGTCCGATGAGCTGCTCGCATCGATCTTATCCAGCGCACGATCGATGATCCGCCAGGTGTCCAAGCTGATGACGGCTCCATCTGTCACAAGCGAGCGGATGATCTCGTAGGATATCTGCGGCTTTGTCATGTCAGCGACCCGCCTTGCCCAGCCTGCACCAGCTCTGTCGCGGTAAGCGCACAGCTTCGTGAAAATGCGTTTTTTCTCAGCTGCACCGGCTCCGCGGACTTGCAGCGTAGGAGAAGCAGGCGAGGGCAACTGCGCGGTTGCGGCTTTCCTGTGGGGCTCAGTAGCTTTGCCGGTGCCCGAATCGGGCACCGGTTTTTCTTTCTCAGGTGAAAGACTTCCTTCGGGAGCTGTGGATTGCTCGACCTTTACGCTGCCGAGCGGCGGAAATTTCTCAACGGTATAGCTTACATCAGCACCGAGGATCAGAATCCCATCGTGCAGGCCGCGCCTAATGTGCTCAAGGCAGATGTCGATATCATCGATAGCTCGCGGAACGCGTACGACAAGTACGTTGGTCGTTTCTTCAGTCATTGCAAAACTCCTCCTGTTGTTTCAGTAAGACGACATCGGACGGAATGACAGTTGAAATTGCGTGTTTGTAGATCATGTGCTGCTTGCCTTCAGCGGCAAGGATGACAACAAAATTGTCAAAGCCGGTAACGATTCCTTTCATCTGATAGCCATTAACGAGAAAGACAGTTACTGACTTTCCAGAGCGCAACATTGAGTTGAGCATCCAGTTCTGAAGATTCATAGGTTTTTCCATAGTTCGATCCTCCTGAAGATCACAGCTGTGCGTACTCAAGATAATGCTGGATCATCTTCATAGCCCTATCCACTGTGCGCCACACTGTGGTCCTATTGACCCCATACTTTTGACCAATCTGAGTGCAGTTCAGCCCATCGCGGTAATAAGCAAAGAAATATTTTCTTTGTGTGGCAGTCAGTTCCTTTTGCACGGCGAACTGGTATGCTTTTGCTGCTCGATCGATTTTTTGGGGATCGTCCTCCGAAATATTCCCGAGTAATATTTTGAAAATATCCTGTTCAGCCATTACGCGCCTCTTTTCTGCGCATTTGGCAATGGCATCCAATGCGTAACGCATTTGCCGAAAAGATCACGCCAGGCAATACCATCGAATCTGCGCCATGTGTTGGCGCTTGTTCTATAGGCTTCTCCTACAAATACGCCATCCGTGGCTAATACTCGCTCACCGGCTCGCGGCAGACGATCTTCAATTGCAATCCAACTCATTTGCCCCTCCTTGGCCCATAGCCGAGCTGTTTGATATACGGGTAGCGCTCAGGAAAGGGAGCAAATTTGTCTTTGTGTGCTGACAGTATCTCAGCAAGCACGGCGTCCATGCGGATCTGAAAAACGTCAGACTCATCTTGAAATTCCATAGCGGGCCAGTAGGCCTTGAAAGTCTCCACCCATTTATCAACTACACGCAAACAGCGATCATAGCCGAAACCGAAGTCCTCGTGCAGGCAGATCATCAGGGTGTCGATAAAATACTGATGCAGTGTTGACTGCATCGCAGAGAGCTCACGAGCGTGAGCCCTCTGCATTTCTACGAGCATACCGGATGGCTTCATTTTTTCACCGCCTTGACAATGGCGAGCCCTTCATAATCCCGCTTTTCCCGTATGGGTGATCCAGGGGCTATCCCAGCCACCAAAGCGCGCTTAAAAACTTCCGCTGCGTCCGGACGTGCCTTCGCTAGCATGGAGTAAATGCCGTTGATCAGCATTGCGACGTCAACCAAATTCTCATCCATTTTTCCTCTGACATCCATTTCGGCGATTGATCCGTTTTTGATTTTGTAGTTGATCATTTTTTCGTTCCTCTCTGTCTCTCGCTGATCGGCAGCCAGCTGTCGCACTTGCACTCGACGATATCCTGTACCGAGATCCCCGCGTCGGTCGAAATAAACGGGTACTGGTCGCTCGCGCTTCCGCTGCACCGTGCGGTCAGATAGGCGCTGCCGCCCAGCCCTGTCGGATAGCTCAGCACAACAAGCGCGCCCTCCTCCGGCCAGTGCTCCGCGTCCAGCGGCAGCCATTCCGGCGAGCTCACTGCCTTGTCCTGTGCTGGGTCATCTGGATGCAGCGTCCAAAGGACTACCTCTTCCCAACCGGTGTAGCCGCTTTTCAGCCTGCCGTCGATGTATTCGTCATCATCGACGATTCCGACCTCATCGATGAAAACAATATGCGCACCGTCCGGAGGTTCAACGTCTGATTCGTGCCATGTAAGCGCAAGCTTTTCTTCGTTTCCCTCTCCTTTTGTCTCGGCCTTTTTATGTGAAACGTCCGGGGATTTACCATCCGACGCAGGCTCGTCCTGCATCCTCATTGCCGCAAGCATGTCCCACACGGCCGCCCACGGGCGCAGGATTCGCTTCTGGTCTTCTCCGTGCAGGATCAGGCCCTTAGCATCGCCCTGCCAACCAAACGCTTTACTGCTGTGACTGGCCCAGCGAAATTTGCTTTTAAGTTTGAGTATCCCTTCCTGCCGGTCCTTGCACCCTCGCAGTTCTTCCTCGAAGGTTTCACGGGCGCGAGAGAGCAGCTCTATGTACTTCTCATCCTCCGCGGCCTGTTCTTTTTTCTCGCGGGCGCTCATAAACTCCTGCACGTTTTTGATCGTCCAAGGCTTCTCGTTGTCGATCATCCAATCCAGCAGTCGATACTGCGTGTCGATATCCATGCGCGCGATTTCAAGCGCAGCCGCCTCCGGCAGTTCCCGCTTTTCCCACCGCGCAACGATCCCCGGCACTTTCAGCCCGTTTTTGATTGCGCTGAGGTTGGCGAGCTTGGTCTTGTTGACCTGCATCGCCTCGGCCACGCGGTCGCGGATGCGGCCAGGGAGCTCTTCGCCTGCCTCGCGGCGCTTGATGTAGATCTGCGTCAACCGTTCGGCCTCCTGCGCCAGCACGGCCGGCGATTTGACCCTCTGGCGGTTGGCCTCGATCACCGCGCACTCTTCCTGCTCGGGCGTCATGCTCGGCAGCACCCGACAGAGGACGCGCTGAAAACGCTCGGCAACAGCGTCGTCTTTGTAGGCTGCCAGCAGCCGCACTGCGTTCATCCGGCTATGCCCGGAGATCAACCGGTATTTGCCATCTTCCGCAGGCACGACGGTCGGAGGCTCCAACATCCCATTGGCCCGAATGGAGTCCATTAGCTCGGCGAGCTTTGCGTTGTCCGGCCGCGGGTAGAAATTCAGCGGATTGTCAAGGATGTCCTCGACCGCGATCTCGCGCGTCGTGTCCGATTCGGGTACGCCCTCGACCGGTGCGAGAAACTCGCTCATGTCAAACTTGCCCTTAGCCATTGACCGCGCCTCCCTTGCTCAGATACTCCCGCGTAAAATCGCGATAAGCGAGCGTCGCCGCGTCTTTGGGCGCGTATCCTCTCAGTGTCTTACTCGCGTTGAGGTTGGACATGCTCGCCGGCACAGACGCCCGCAGCGGGATCGCCGCCTCAAATGCAGGGATGCCGCTCACGCGCAGCGCCTGCTCCGCGGCCTCCTGGATGCGCGTGCCGCGCCGCTTGGTGATCAGCGCGCCCGCGATGCGCAGCCGCGGATTGACCGTGCGCATGTTGGCGACCTGGCTGCGGATCTCACCCGCGCCGTGGAGGGAGAAACCCTCCAGCTCGACGGGGATGATGATCTCGTCCGCAGCACCCAGCGCTGCCACCGTGGCCGCGTTGTATGCGGTCGGACAGTCGATGAGAATGTAATCTGCGCCCTCATCTTCGGCCACCGCAAGGCAAAAATCGCGGATGCCGTTTTTTGCCAGCCGCTCGCCGGTCAGGGCAGCAATGTCCGCTTTCGGCAGTTCCGCGCTGGCCGGCACGATGACCACGTCCTCGATGGGCGTCTCTTGGATGATCTCATCCCAGCAGCCGCACACCTCGCCGGTCAGCACCTCGTAGGTCGTGCCGCCGTGAAGCGTGTCGGCGCGAAAAATATCGCTCAGATTGCACTGGCCGTCCGCGTCCATCACAATGACGCGCTTGCCCGCGGCCGCGAGCTCGGCGGCGAAGTTGATCGTCGTGACCGTCTTGCCGACGCCGCCCTTGTAGTTCATGATCGCAATCGTTTTCATTTCGTCCTCCTGTTATTTCTTCTTGTACAGCCGCCCTGCGGTGTCACGCTGGTAGCTGTCGATATCCTCGAATTTCTTTTTCTCGTCTGCAATTTTTGCCTTATTTGCATCGAGGTTTGCTTTCCATGCGAGATAATCAGGGCATTTATCCTGACACGCCGGATGCCGGCGCTCGCACATGTAGCACTTACTGTCAACTTTTTTCACTGTGTCAAAACTTGAAACACTCGCGCAGGATATACCCGAACACCTCAGCTTCAGCCAGAAAAAAGCGGTGAGTCCTATTGATCCAAGCGATGTGTCCGTACACGGTAGGACCAAAATCCTCACCTGGAGCGACGGATGCAATTTTGATCTTGGATGCGCAGGTGAATGCTGTGGGCTTCCAGTTCCACGGATCTCCAACGTTCATGTTTCTTCCTTTCCCTTGTAATCAGCGCCGTTTTGCGCCGCTCATGCGCTCGTTGCGAGCATTCCGCTCGACGATTTTCTCGTCTTCCTCGACCTCGCGCACCGACGTCATCGTCATTGGCGTAAAGGTCTGCTTGTCGCCGTCAAACCACAGCAGCGTTCGTAGCAGCAGGCCCTCTTTGTTCTTGACGATCCGCAAAAAGCGGGACTTCGCGGGATCATAGTCGCCGCCCTCGACAGGGCGGTAGATCATGAAGATCATGTCCGCATCCTGCTCCAACTGGCCGGACTCCTTCAGGTCACTCATGCGCGGCTCGTTCTGCTGTGGTTTGTTCGTCTTTTTCTGCACGGACGGACGCTCCTCGCGGATGAGCTGTGCCAGCTCGATCACGAGCTTTTTGCGGCTCTGGGCGAAGGCGTGCAGCTCGCGGGAGATCTCCGCCACCTGCTCGCTGCGCATGGGGTTGGTTGTGCTCGGTCGGATCAACTGCACGTAGTCGATGAAAATCACGTCGAAGTCGTAGGCCTCGGCAGCGCTCGTGATGTCGCTGACGCTCCAGCCGGCCGCCTCGATCAGCGTGAATTTAAGACCGGCGTTCTCTGCGCTCTTGGCCGCGAACCGTTCCCAGTCCTTGTCGGTCAACTCGCGCCGCTTGATGGCGGTGAAGCTGATATCGTTCAGCATGGCAATTGCACGGTCGGTCACCTTGCGGTGGTCGGTCTCGAGAGAAAAAAAGCCCACGCGCCACTTTCTGGCCATCCACATCGCCATTTGCAGCGCGAGCGCCGTCTTGCCGGCGCTGGGGTATCCGCCGATGACGACCACGTCGCCCGGCTGCGTGTAAGTCCCCTCGTCTACCTCGGCGAGACCGTAGCGAACGTATTCCAGCGGGGTCTTGTCCGTCTGCCTTGCGGCAAAGTCCCGGATCATGTCCTCCATCGTGTAGGCCGCGATCTGCCGGCCGCCGCTCTGCTCCTGCTGGAGCTTCGCTGCCAGCTCGCGGCACTCCTGCGCCGTAGATGCCGAGGCTAATTGCATTGCGAGGGCCTGCATGCGCCGCACGCAGGCCTGATCGGCCATCCGAATGGCGTTCTCGTGCCAGTCGGCGCTGGTCGTCGTGATGTATACCAGCTGGGCGATGTAATCACTCGAATCTTTACCGACCTTGTCGCGGATGCTGTAGGGCGTCACCGACTCAGCGCGCAGGTACAGATCCCGCGCCGCACGGAAGATCTTCCGATTGATCTCGATGCCGAAGTCCTGCTCGCGGACGGTGAAGAGCACGTCCTTGACGATCTCAGGAGCAATGAGCAGGGCACCGATGACTGCAGTCTCAGCTTCCAGCCCTGGGCGCGGCTTTGCTGTCTGCGCCATCAGCTCACCCCCCAACCGAGCGGCAGCGCTGCGCTGCTCTCTGTCCTGACCGCCGGCATTTCATCCGGCTTCAGCTCGTAGACGGTGAGCCAGTTGTTTGTAGTGGCCTTATCCAGCAGCGCGAGCTTGACGTCACGCCTGCCGGCGGAGAGCTCGTCCAGCCTGCGGAGGATGCCGTTCAGAGCTCTCTCCGTCTTTACCGCTTTGCGCCGATCCACCTTCGCACGATTTACGAGCAGGCCTGCGAGTGCCTCTTGCAGCTCGTTATCATCGCTGCAATACTCAATGATTCGTTCGGCAATTTCATGGGGGATTATAGGGGGTATATTATTTATTATTTTATTTTTCTTTTTTATGTCCTCATTTTTGAGGATACTGTCTCCTTGTTTTTGAGGTGACTGTCTCCTCATTTTCGAGGATACTGTCTCCTCATTTTTGAGGATAGGGGTATCCTCATTTTTAAGGATACCCCCCACTAATCCGCGGGCGCTGCGAACGATAGGATAAATGTTCCGGCGCTTGCTGCCCGGCACCGACTTATCGAGCAAAATCTCGGTCTCAATGTGACCGCGTTCCTCCAGCTGCGAGATCAGCGGAGAGACACGCTTGGCGCTCAGGCCGACATCTTCGGCGAGGGTCTCATTCGTCGCCCAGCAAAAGCCGTATTTACCAGAGCGCCACGTAATAACTCCGTAGAGCAGCTTGGCGCTGGCGGTGAGCTCAGGGTCGAGCATCACGACGGAGGGGATCACGGCGAACATGCCGCCGCCTTTTCGGTTCTCCTTCAGAATCTCGTCGCGCGTCATGTCTGCACCCCCGTTTTGATAGGATTGAGCGTCACGCTCTCACAGCAGGTGATCAGGCGCTCGCATAAGCCGACATAGTCCTCCGCGCGCTGCTGCGTTTCAGCGCTTGACGGCGGAGGAGAGGTCGTCCCATCACGGATATGTTCTTCTCGATTTTCTTTTGCCATAAGCATTTCCTCCACCGATGTACTCGACAAAGTCGAAAAACTTTGTCACTGTCACACTCACGCCGACGACCACGAAGAAAAGAGTCATGCCGCTCATCATGCATACACCCCCTTTGATAAAACAGGGCTTGCATTTCCGCGCGAGTGTGATATACTATTTCTGCAATCGTTTTCAGGTCTGATCGCCTGAGACACGGAACGCTTCGAGATGCCAGTCTCGGGGCGTTCTTTTTTTGCGCCGTCAGCGTAGATGACCTGATAGGCCGCGGCGATGGTCTCGCGCAGATCGGCGACGATGGCGTCAAACTCCGGTCGCTCGCGCTCGTCGATGATGCCGTCCTCGGCGATCTCGAGCAGTGTGTAGATTTGGTCGGACGCCCGACGAAAGCGGTTGGCGAGGGTGATGCTGGCTGTCGGCAGCGGTTGGATATGTACGTCGGGCAACACACCCAGCGTGTCCGTCGCTTTTGCGTGCTCCAGCTCGAGCCAGGGGAGATCGTAGAGCGCCGCCATGCGATGCACCGTGTCAGCGGATGGAATGCGGCGGCCGCCTTCGTATTGTTTCAGACTTTCAACGGAAAGTCCAAGTCGTTCGGCTGCCTCTTCTTGCGAAAAGTAGGTAGCCTTTCTTGCCCTTTGGTATAAATTCGGGTACTCGGGATACATGGATTTACGGCTCCTTTCGTGATACGCTTTTAGTAGCGGATGGCTTCGCGCAGCTCATCGATGGGGATGTTCAGCGCGCGGCCGATGCTGCGCAGCTCGCGCAGAGTGAGATCCTCCGGCTTGTTTTTGCGGGCATAGATCCTGGAGCGGGAGATCTTAGCTTTCGCCCCGAGCTCTTCGGTCGTCAGGCCGGCTGCCGCGGCAGTGCCCCAGATCAGAGCGACGATCTTCTCATTAGCGATATTTCGACCCAAGTTTGTTCTCGGCATGATGCTATCCTCCTAACTCAGTGTTTCGGGCAGTCTGCCAGGAGCTTCGACTGCAAAGAGCGTGCTGACATCGACGCCGAGCAGCGTTGCGAGCTGCGGCAGCTTGTCAGTGGTAGGCTGGTATTCGCCTCTTTCCCATTGACTGACGGCGACCGTAGAAACGTTCATTGCCTTGGCGAGATCAGCCTGACTCATGCCTTTTCTTTGGCGCAGTTCTTTGATGCAGAGCTTTACCAATTTTGTCCCTTCCTTTCTGTCTTGATTTTTGTGACCTGCCATGGTATTTTTTAAGTGTGACTTTATACCATGAGCAAAAAATATGGATGGAGCGTAAGAGAATCAAACTCTTATCACACGACGGACGGGTTGTCTCAGGAACAGCCCTCGTGTGCTGAGACGCCACAGAAACCACTCCGCATCCGGTGCGTGAGAGCTGATATTAAGTTGTGATATCGTGTGAGCGCCAGCCGCTCCGTATGGATGAGGTGAAGGGGGCGAGGACGAGTCGAACGTCCTTCAGGCGGGTATCAGAGTAACGGAGGGTTCATCCGCGGTTCCGACTGAACCATCACCCGCCGCGCGCCGGCCGCCCCGTATAGGCATAATTTTTTAGCTTGATTCAGATGACTTATCCGCCGCGCCGGATCGGTTTTGAATCGCCCAGCGAAGATTGAGGTCGTCCATCATGACGGCCGCTTCAACGAGCCGTTTGACGGCTGCCGAGGTCTCCGTGATAGGAGCAGCTTCATTGTCCAGCAGCTCGCTTGCGCGCTTTAGGCATTTGTTGCCGACCTCGAGCCAGAGATCAACGGCGTTGCTCATCGTCGCACCTCATTTCTTGTGTTCACGAGAGGAACTGATATGCTTGAATGGATAACAGTCGTTGCGCCGTATATCGTGGCGATCATCGGTCTGCTCGGCGGTATTTGGGTTGCCGCCCGAAACAACAAAAACCAGTTGACGGCCGCTTATTTCGACCGCATGACTGCCGCATATGAGCAACACTGGAAGGCGTTTTCGGAGTTTGTCTACGAGCCGAACGATACGCATCGGAACGCTTATATCGTTGCCCTCTACAACGCGAGGCTTTACGCTTCTGATGATGTAGACTGTGGCATACAGATACTTTTCGAGAAGTCGGTCGAATATACCTCTTCCGGGCGACGCGATATACGCGAACTTGATGTGTATGCCGGGGAGTTGGAAAAGCTGCTGCAGGAAGATGTTGTAAAGTATCGGAGTCGGAAGCGGCGTTCTCGATGTACTCGATGACCCATCGTCCAAGTTCCAGAATGGGTATCAGTAGCCGCGGCTCGGGCTCTTGATCGTCCTCTGTGTGTTCTCGGTAGAGACGCCAAACCAGAGGCGCGATGACGATTCCCCAAATCAGCAACGCGATAGGTTTCATATCGCGCTCCTTTCGTACAGCTGTTTTTTAACTGTGGCTTTATAATAAATCCTCGATGATGATTTGTCAAGCAAATCATCATCGATTGAGTATATTTGTCAAATGGACCAATTTGTATATTAAGAGGACACCCTTATGGATAGAGACGTTTTTGTGCAAAATGTTAAAAGATATTGCGATTTGAAGGGTGTCAAGCCTACGATTGCCTGCGCCGAAAGTGGGGCTGGCAAAAATCTTATGAGTGAGATCACCAAAAGGGGACAGACCCCATCTGTAGAACGTGTGCAGCTGCTCGCGCAGTATCTCGGCTGCACCGTGTCTGATCTGCTCGGCGAGACGCCAGGCACACTGCCGGCCGTGCCGGAAGGCCCGACCGAGCAGTTTCTAAAGTTGTTCTCAAGCCTCGACGACAAAGCCCAGAACGAGATCGTCGCCGAGATGCTCAAGAGAAAAAAATAAAAAAGGTGCCCGAATCGGGCACCGAAGGACACAAAAAATTTAACTATAGCTTCAAAAAAGTGGTTGACAAATCGAACTTAGGGGCATAGTATAAGCAGTACAACAAAGTGACTTCTGTCGCTGCCCGTTGTGCCAATAAGCCCTTGGAATAGGTCCCCCACGATAAGGGGAGCGCCCGTTCTAAGGGCTTTAGATTTTATTGGGGGGATTTTGATATGTCAAAGACAGCAATCCTTGTCGACGGCGGCTTTTTTCGCAAGCGGGCCAAATTCCTTTGGGGAGAGCATACGCCGAAAGAAACAGCAGACGCCCTTATTACATACGCAATGCGGCACCTGAAGGAACGGGAGCGTTCCCACGATCTATACAGGGTGTTTTATTATGACTGCCCGCCGGTGGACAAGCAGATGTACCATCCGCTCACCGGAAAGACAGTCAATATGAAGGTTTCAAAAGAGAGCGTATGGATGCAGGCTTTCTTGGAGGAATTGAAGCAAAAGCGCAAAGTAGCGCTTCGATTGGGCATGCTGGACGTAGGCAATGCAGTCTACACGCTCAGATATGATGCAGTGAAAAAGCTGTGTGCGGGGACGCTTACAAAGGAATCTCTTGGAATGGAACATTTTGAGCCGACCATCAAACAAAAGGGCGTTGATATGAAGCTCGGAATTGATATTGCTTCGCTCGCCTATAAGAAACAGGTCGATCAGATCATTCTTATTGCCGGCGACAGCGATTTTGTCCCTGCAGCCAAGCTCGCAAGGCGAGAAGGCATCGATTTGGTGTTGGACCCTATGGAAATGGAAATTGGCCATGATCGCGAGCTGTTTGAGCATATTGACGGCCTGCGCAGTTGTGGGAATCCTTATCTTAAGAGGAAGAATATCACGGGAACCGCCGAAAAGAGGCAGGCCCTACATTGGTGCCCGAATCGGGCACCAAAAAAGCCGCCCCTTGACGGGACGGCTTTCGGGAAAGGCATTACTGAATATCGAGCCGCAGCTTCAGCGCTTCCTGAAGCACGTTGGAAAAATTCAGGTCAGCGCGCTCTGCCAGCGTGTTGAGCCACGCGGGGATGGACAGCGTCTTCTTTACGGCCTTGTTGCTGTACAGTCTGCGGTACGCAAGGGTATCGCAGCAGACGAGCGAAACCGTATCGTTCTCGCTGCTTTGAATGCTTTTAGGATCCGACGCGGTGGGAATGTCCGCGTTCTCTTCTTCCATGTCGTAGAGCATCAGACACAGGGCGTCCTCTGCCATTTCAATCGCTTCCGGCAGGCTCTCGCCGCTGGTATAGCAGCCTTCGATATCAGGGAATGCAACGGAATAAGCGCCGTTATCCTCCTTGGTAAATACAGCGGGGTATGCGTATTTCATGATCGTGATCTCCTCTCGGTATATGATATGGAGCGGTGGGGGATTTATTCAATCCCCGCAAGCTTCTTGATGTTGCGGACCGTTCCGGAAGGAACCTCTTTGGAATCGTGCCGCGGAACAGTGAATTTTTTGTTTGTGATCGGGCTGTACCAGATCTCGTGATTGCTTCCTTCGCGGAAAAGGTAGCAGCCTCCCGCGGAGAGCTCTTTTTTCAATTCGCTGCCTTTCACCTTGTCACCTCTTTCGTTCTGCAATTATTGTAACACGTATTATTACGTGCGTCAAGGTGAAAACACGTGATAATACGTAAAGCCGCCCCTCGGCAGGGCGGCTCGGGACTTGACAATTCAAAAGCGGGCGGTTATACTCAGGGTAGAAAAAGGCGCTGCCGGTAGACGGTTAGCTCCTCAGAAGTTCATTACCCTAAAAGAGTAACCGCTTGCTTGGAGGCTGGGCGGTTACCGCAAAAGAGTATAAAGGCGCTGCCGGTAGACGGTTGCTCCCTTATGCTTGGATTACAAAGTAACCGCCTGCTTGGGGAAGCGTGGGGCGGTTACTTCTTTTTTGCCTGAATAAACAGACCAATGATGCCGATGACCACTAAACAGAACTGAAACAGATCTGAAAATGTAAGAAGCATTGTGCATCACCCCCTCTCGCTGGAGGGGGCAAGAGGTCCCCTCCGGGATGGAGGAGCCAACCGCCTACCGTTACTGGCAGCGCCAAAAACAGAATAGCAGAGTCTCGTCGAAAAAGCAAGAATATTGTTGCAGGGGCGATAAATGCAGAGCGGCCATCGCCCGGAAGGACGACGGCCGCTCTTTGAGTTCCGCGCGCGAACTCCTGAGAGGGCAATGCGACGAGGACTATTGATCGTTGCGCTTGGAATCGGCTGCGAGCCGAGCTGCGAGGTCAAGGATCTCTTGCTGGGCGTCTGCGGACAAGGACTCAAACAATGCAATGATATAAGCCAGATCGTACATGATTCTCTCTCTCTCGGACGCCGCCCGTGTAGATTTGGCGCCAAGAGAGATTATACAGAATTTTGCAATCAAAAGCTATGGAAATATAGAGAGGTGAAGAGATGCTTTGCAGAGCCTGTAAGCGAGAGATTCCAGAGAATTCGATTTACTGCAACTGGTGCGGAGAGAAGCAGATCCGTGAGCGTAAAAAGAAAGAAGAGATAAAGATCCCTACACCAAAGCAGCTGCCGTCAGGGAGTTGGAACATTGTCCTCCGTGCTGAGGGGCAGAGCATAACAGAGCCGACGCGAGAACGCTGTGTAGCCAGAGCGAAAGCAGTTCGGGCAGGTTTTCTGGCTACGAAGAAAAAAGCAGCGGGCCAGACCTTGGAGCAGGCATATGATGCTTATCTGACTGCCCGCAAAGGTGTAATTTCACCGTCAACGTATGGAGGCTATGAAAAACTGAAGCGTAATACCTTTGCCGAGCTGATGCAGTGTGATATTGCATCTGTGACCAGCGAGCGGGTGCAGACGGAAATATCGAACATGGCGATGAAAGGGAAGAGCCGGAAGTATATCGCGAATGCAGTCGGCTTGCTGAACTCTGTGATGAAGGCATATGCTCCCGAGGTAGCATTAGATATTCGACTTCCTCAAAAAAAGAAAACCGAACCGCGGAGAATTGAAGATGATGAGATCGGGCAGATCATGGAGGCCGTGCATGGCACAGAAATCGAGTTGCCGGTGCTGATGGGCCTGTGGCTCGGTATGCGCATGTCTGAGATTCGAGGGGCAAGATTTGAGGATATCAAAGATGGACAACTGCATATTTGCCGAGCAGTGGTGACTGATGAGGATGGACATGCCGTTGAAAAGCCGCCGAAGACTTTCTCGGGTGATCGTTGGATAAGTCTTCCACCTGAGATCAGTAAGCTCATTTATGCGCAGGGCAGGGAAGAAGGGTATATTGTTCTCCTATCCGGGCAAGCGATTTATAAACGGTTTTCTCGGCTATTGGAAAAGAAGGGAATCGCGCACTGCCGTTTTCATGATTTGCGGCATGCTAATGCTGCGGTCATGGTACGCCTTGGCATCGACAGCCGTTATGCGCAAGAGCGTAACGGCTGGGCGAGCGACCGAATGTATAAGCAGGTGTACGGGTATACGATGGATGATAAAATGCAGACGGTCACTCAAAATATAAATACGTATTTTGCAAACAAAATTACAAACAAAGAAAAAGAATGAAGTAATATCAGCACGTTTATAAATTCGGCGAGAGGTTCGACTCCCGCCGCCTCCACCAAAATGTGAAAATCCCACAATCGATGAGATTGTGGGATTTTCTTTATAACTCAGTACTTTGAGCAATTTCCTTACTGTTTTAGATTTGAAATTCTTTTTGATTTGACAGACTTCAATTTTAACTTTAGAATGCGATTTTGCAAACGACTTTGCAAATGAAACGGACGATTGTAAGCACGCATGAAAACGCAAAGAAAGGCAGTGCCCAAATCGGGCACCGGCTTTTCTTTACTTAGATCGTGCGATCATCGCGATAACTTCCTGCCTTGTGACAAGGCCCTTCGGCGCGGTACCGTTTACGACACCGGCTTCATGTGCGGCTGCCCATACCTCAGCTGCCCATTCGTCGACAGGCAGCTGTGCGCGCTTGGCGAGGTATGTATCCATCATCTTGTCGAACTTATCCTGATCCATACAGTCGTACTCCTCCATTTTGGGCGGGTATTTGCCCGCCAGAATCATGCTGCCGCTGTAGCGCCCGTTTGCATCCCACTGGAAGTGCGGTCGATCGGGGAAACTCTTCCAGTCACCGCCCCACGAGAAACCGACCTGCTTGCCGATTTGTCCGCAGCGGGCGAAAAAATCGGCGTCATCGTATGCATGTCCGCTTACATTCTTGCAAATATCAAAGGCCAGTCCGGCCTTGATGCCGTGGAACGTCGGCTTGGTCGCCTTCTTGCTGGCTGTGCCGCGCCGCACGCAGTCAAGCTGGTACTCTTCATCGCGCACCGTCTCGGTCACCTTGACAGGAAGACTGGCATCGTGGCACATCTGCAGAAAGATCTCGCAGTTTGCTCGCACGTCGGCGCGCAGATATTTGAGGTCGTCGGTCTTAAACATTGTCTCTGCTCTTTCCGGTGAGCCCGTGCAGGTGCTTCAGGAGATCTTCGTAAAGTCCGTCATATCCGTTCATTGCAACATAGGCGACGATGCCGCCAACGGCGACGCCGCCGGCGATCCAGTACCAGGTCATCGCTGTACCGGTGATGTCGAGGTAGGCGATCGTTGCGAGCAGTGTGAGCAGCTCCGCGACGATCGGGGCGACCACTGCTGCATGATCGGCGAAGGGAGCTCCGAAGCCTTTAACGATGTTGGTGAAGATGTTTGTCAGCACGACCAGCGCGGGGATCAGCGCGACGAATACCAGGTTGATGATCATTTCGAAATCCATATCAAATACCTCCTTCTGTGTCGGTCGAGCCGACGCTTGTTCCAAAAAACTTGTTGTTGTTATGCTCAAAGATGTTGGAGAGAACCTTGCCGCCCAGCGTGACGGTGAGGGCCTTGAGTGCCGGCTCCGAAAGCTCGGTGAGCGTGTAGACCTGTCCGAGGATCACCATGGAATAGATGGCCATGGCGTAGCTGCAGGAGATCCATGCGATACACGCCCAGAGCGTGACGACGAATAACTGCCTCGTCACGCTCGCTGCCTGCGCTCTGGTGATGCCGTCGAGCCCGCGACGACAAATGACCCACCCAAGCAGAAAACCCGTCACAGCGGCTCCCAGAGCCGCCAGAACGATGCATTTCATCATGCGGCCTCATCATTGCCGAGAATTGCGTGGATGCCTCGCTTGGTTAAAAACTCTTTCTGTTCGTGCTTGACCTGCGAAGCGTAGTTGAGCGCTGCGTGCATATCCCCATTGCAATGCGCATCGGGAATACGCTGTACGGCCTTCGCCGTGGCTTCCCCCAGCGCGACAGAAGCCCAATTTCCTTTGATGAGTTCAAGCATGAGCTGCTCCTGAAGTTCCTGCTGTTCCTGCATCTGGGCGCGTTCCTGCTTGTCGCGCTTGCGGTCGCGTGCTGCGACCGCTTCGATAATGGCGACGATCACCATGGCCGCCGCTGAGATGATGCTTGCTGTCATAATCATTCCTCTTTCATCACGATGCAATTTTTGATTTTAGCCGGTGTAGCCTTGAGACTATTTTGCGGCTGACCTTGTTGCAAAAGCCGCTGACCAGTGAACACAGGCGCATATAGATATAAGCGCTGCGGTGTTTGAACTGAGATTGCCTGCTTTCCTCCAGCAGTGCCGAGAGCAGCTTACTCTGGCCGGCAAGCCAGCGAAAAGGCACTCTCCACAAGCGAGCATAAAACCTTCTTTTTGAGGGGAATTGAACCAGCGGCGGCACATACGGAAGTGGTTCAGCCGCATTTTCTTCACTGGACTCCATTTCAAACGAAGACCATAAACTCTGCTCAGGATAATGCACTGGCGTAGAAAATTCGGCGGTGTCACGTCTTTGAAGCTGCATCGCATTTGCGCTCCGTGCCGCCTCCTGCGCATATTCGGGCACGAGAGCTTTGATCTCCTGCTGCTGGTATAGGGCCCACAGCACATCACCCATTGCGCTGAGATCAAACACTCCGCATTGGGCTGTGGCAGGGTAGCATCCCTGGATGCGCGCGGCGGCCCGCTCCAATGTGCGGCAAATGGTCGATTTGTCAACATTGAGAAGTTTGCCAATGTTTTCCATGGTGAGCCACTCCCCATAGTACAAATACATGTAAACCGCCTGTCTCTCAGTCAAACAGCCGAGCAGTTTTTTTGCCGTTTCAGGATCAGTGAGATCCATTTCCGAGCTTTCCTCCGAGTCGCTGTCAGGCTTATAGCGTTGCTCTTCAAATTGTGCGAGATCCCGAATGCACTGATAAGCACGGCTTAGCGTTCTGGATACTGTGCTTTTATCTACGTTCAGGATATTTGCAATTTCCGTTACCCGCTTTCCCTCCATGGAGAGCTCAAGCATCTGCTGCTGCCGATCACTGCAGATCGCCTTCCCACGTTTAAGCGCGCGGATCAGACGGGCTTTTTTACTGCCGTCATCAAGGCTGACGCCAAGATCCTCCCAGCGCATTGTATTCCCTTCCATGTCAGCAAAGGTGACGTGATTGCGTTCGAGCCAGTTGAAGGTACCAATGCCGTCAGCGCTGCGGGCTTCAAAACTCGTGACCCTGCTCTTTGGCGCTGTGCGTACCCTCTCGGCAGGCGGTCTGGCCGCATCTTTTCGCTCGAGCGCCTCCTGATACATCTGGTACAGGATCGAGTAGCGCTGCTTCTGTTTGGCAAGCTCCTGCGGATCTGTGATGGACTGCATTTGCTCCTTGACGAGCTTGATGCGCTCGTATAGGGTAGCCCGCTCCTGCTCGGCGATCTCATAGTCCGTCATAGCCGGTTACTCTGCCAGCACGAAGTAATTACCCACCAGATCGTGCGGCAGATATTGCAGCGTGATCTTCCCACCCGCAGCCTCGCCGGTGCGCTCGCACTTGTATGTCTTGCTGTCGCTGGGATCAAGGTAGTACTTTCCGTACTCGTACTCCATGCCCGCTGCCGCGGGGATCGGGTCTTCCGCTGTCCCCGCATGCTCCACGTCGATGACCGCCCACATGGCAGGCGTCAGATGCGGGGGCCAGTCCGCCTGTGTCGTATGCCCCTGACGGCACTTATACACGCGCAGCACACCGTTTGCGTCCTCATCGCTGCGGCGGTCGCCCACTTCGACGGTCTCGCCGAGATGTGCGTTCCAGCGCGTGATGAGCTCAGGGGAGTTTGCCGCCTCTGTATCGCTCAGGCTCACCGCTGCCGCCTCGATGACGGGGCGCAGCTCCGCTGCGCGCTGCGGCGTGATCTGCGCACCGACAAGCGCCATCGTCACAGCGCTGGATGCCTGATTATCCTGCTGCAGCGCCGTGATCTCGCTCTCTTTCTGCGCGAGCTCCGCATCCTTTGCGGCGAGCTGCGAGTCCTTTTCCGCGGCACCGGCCGTCAGCTCGGCGATCTGCGCCTGATAGGGAGTCACGTCGCCCCAGTACTGTTTGTCGACCTCAAGGATTACCTCAAAGCCGTCAGTATTTCTGAGGTAATTGATGTCCTTGACAACGAAAGAATAGCCTTCGGGCAGATCGCATGCGGGATAGTTCTCTCGAACCGGCTCTACAATGACCTGCTGCCAATCAATTTTTTCAATCTCCTCGAGCGTGTTTTCTTCATAGCACCGCTCGAAGACCAGGTGATATTCTTTGCCGAGGCGCATAATATGGCCGATTCTGTGGCCGTTGATTTTATAGCTTACTCCATAATAACCGCGCATTTTATTCTCCTTTGCTACCAACGATGGGCACGGAGGCTTCCAACCGCTCCCACGTCATGTTCATATCTTCCAGTTTTTGCCATGTCATGTTGACAGCCTCAAACCGTTCCCACGTCAGACCAGCGATGATAAAGCGCAGGTGCGCCGGACTGACGAGGTTGACGGAATCGGTCAGGCTGCTCAGATCCAGCTCGACAAGGTCGTCCGTCTCACCGAGGAATTCCAGCGTAAAGCTGTAATTGTCATTTACAATGACGCGGGCGGCATAGCCGGTCATTGCCGTGGCCATGTCGCGGATCGTTTCGACGTTGGTGTTGCCGCCGGCAAGCAGCTTGGCCTTGATCGCATTGCGGCGCGAGGCTTCCGTCGCGTCTGTAGGCGGCGTGATGCCGACCTGGTACTCCCAGAGCGGCAGGCTCCACGTGGCGGACTCGATAAAGAATTGCTTTTTGACATCCTCCACGAGATCTGCCATCTGCTGGGCGGAAAGCCCGAGCGTGTCGAGCAGCGCGGCCGTCTGCGCGTTTTTGCGGTACCGGACAGGTACTTTTTCGCGATTTTCCATGCTGCACCGCCTTAATAGGTCGTTACATCAACAGTGCCGAGCACGGGAATCGCACCGGAGGCGATCTGCAGCGCCGTCTTTACTCCGTTAACAGTGAAGGAGCTGTAGTCGGCTACGCCCGCGCACTGCAAAAGGCACGCGAGGAAGCGGCTGTACGGCACGCTCTGTTCTTCGGCGAACGGCAGTGTTGCCAACAGCGCACTGACCGCCGCGGAAAGATCCGCTTTGACCTCGTCGAGGCTGTGACCATTGACGAGTTTGATCTTGGCAGCGAGCGGGATCTCGACCTCCGTGACCGAAACTACCGTCACCGTCGCGCCGATCGGCCGCTCTGCCTCAATATGTTCCGCACAGGCGGTCACGATCGTGTCGTCCAGCGGCTTTTTGTCTGCGCCGGCAATGATGACCTTGACCGTGCCATTGCCGTTCCAGAGCGGGATGCAGCGGGCGTAGGAGACGCCCGTGACCTCCTTTGCCCACATCACATAGTGGTTGGCGTTGCCGGATGTGATCGGCTCCGTGCGGCGCTCATGGTAGCGTGCCCACAGATCCGCGTCGCTCTCTTCGTCCGCGCCGCCGACACCGGCGGCCGCGTTGGTCACGCCATGCACGCCATGGATATTGACCGCCATCTGCGTGATGGTTGCCTCCGGCACGTTGTAGTCCGCGCCGATATCCTCGGCGACGCAGAGCACGCTGGCAAGCCCGTCAGCGATGGTGACCTCTTCCGTCGTCAGAAAGCGCAGCGCGTCCGGTGTGCACACAACGGTCCCTGCAGGGATCTTCGTGCCGTCCACGCCCGAGAACGTCACCGTCACCTCCGCTTTTGCTCCTGGCTGCCTGGTCATACCGATCTGTGCGGCGTGGAGATCCAGATACCGCCCGCTCTGGGCCCCTGGAAAGAGAATGTCGATAAAGCCGTTGAGCGTCTGGCCGTATTTCCACATGACGTAGGCAGCCTCGCTCAAAAGCACATTGGCATAGCTGCCTTCGCGGGCGTCCACATCGACGCCGGCATTGATCACACGGCCGAGCATCTCGGATTTGATGCTTTCCGGCGTCATGCTCTCAAAGGGCGATTTTTCCGTCATTGAGCGTTACCTCCCCGTAAATGGTTTTTGCCTTGAAAGACAGGTGCAGCACCGATCCCTCGAACTGCACGCTGATCTGATGGACAGTCTTGATATAAGGGCTGATCTCCAGCGCCTCGCGGATGCAGCGGATGGCCTCAGACTGCCTGATGTCGTCGCCATAGGCCTCGCCGATCAGGGATTGCAGATCCTGTCCGTAATTATGGGTAAATACGTCGTGCAGATAGCGCGACGTATTGATCGTGTTCCAGGCCCACACCAGCACTGCCTCCGAGCCGGTCACCGTCGCGGGGTTCCCGCCGTGCCAGACGGGCTCGTCCTTTGTAAAATCCCAGCGTACTTCGCGTGCCAGCGGAAGTTCGGTGTCCAAATCGGACACCGGCGAGCTGAGCAAAGGAAAAATGTTCATTCCAGTGTCACCATCCTCTCAATGAGGTAATAGGTCTGCCCGTCATCCGAGCGCATGAGCAGCACCTCGTCGTCGACATTGAGCACGACCCAGCCGAAAACATGCTCCTCCGGCCGGAGAAACACAAACGGACCGATGGCGCTCTGCGTGACCTGCACCAGCTTCTCGGGCAGCAACGTTTCGACGCCGTTTTCTTCACGGTCCTCCATATTTTCCAGAAAATTGGGATACATGGATTCCGCCACGCGAAGATCCTCTTTTTCAAGGTCGATGCCGTCGGCGCGGATCTTGATCGGATCGAGCGATATGATCCTGCCGACCGTGTAGGTCGGGCGCTGCTCCTTGCTGGCGCGCTGCGAAATATGCCGGTTGATCCCGACATAGGGATCACGGGCGCTTTCGCCCTGGCTCATGTCAATTCACCTCCCGCGATGCTGCCGGAAACGACGTTTCGGCAGTTAAGTGTCAGCTTGCAGTAGTAATTGCTGCGCTTCCAGGTATGGACATCAGCGTCGATCCAGAAGATCCCCTGAAGGCCTGTCTTGTTCTCCCGCACAACGACCGTCTGGCCGGTGATCAGCGAGAGATCTCCGAGGACGTCGACAGTGACCGTCTGCGTCATGACGCCGTCATCCAGGAGCTTTTGCGCCTCTTTGTCGATGTCGACGTCAGAGGAGGCGTTCTCCGTCAGATGGCGCTCCATCATGCCGAAGAGCTTCTGCGCATCATCGGTACCCACGCGGCGCTGGAAGCTGCCGTCGGCGTCGTAGATGGCTACGCTGTTGACCATGTTTGTCGCGTCCTCCACCGTCCTGGCGTCCATCAGGTTGGATTCGGCCTTGAGTACGATACTGCGCTCGCTGACGTCTCGGACGGCCACCAGCAGGCCTTTCGGCGTGTAGGTGATGGCGTATTTGTCCTCGGTCTGCTGTGTAGCCAGCGTCCAGACCGTTTCAAAGATATTATCCAGTGCGACGCCCGCAAATTTGCGGCTGATCTTCACGCCGGTCGACGGCAGCGATGCAACGGGGATCTCATAGTCGGCGCAGACCTGGCGGGTGATGCTCTCCGGCGTCGCGTCGCGGAATTTATAGGTGCCGTCGTTGCGCCGGCAGTAGATCCCGCGGTCGAAGCAGGTGAAGCTCATGCTCGTCTCTTCGCTGCCGGCGCTCCTGCGAAGCACGACTCCGTCAAAAACCGGATTGCCAGAGTCGTCCGTCATCATCACGGCATCACCCATCTGAGGAACGGGCAGGCCGGTCGACTCATCAAAGACGATCTCGGCGACGAGCTGGCGCACCAGCGTCGACTTGTCGCCGCTCCAGGACCAGTTGAGCAGAATGTCCGTGATGCGGCGGGTCGACTGGTCATGTGTCAGATAGATCTCCATCAGCTGCCTCCCAGAAGAATATCCTTCGGCGGCAGCTTGATCGTCTGCCCGACGTAGATCAGGTGCGGATTGCTGATGCCGTTATATTTGGCAAGGGCGTTGTAATAGGTCGACGTACCGTCGCCGTAGGTGCGCCGGCATAGCATGCTGAGTGTGTCTCCGGAGACGACGCGGTGATAGGTGATGTCCTTCGCAGCGTCGCTCTTGCGGCCGCTGTTGCCGGTATAGCGCGTCGTGTTGAGCGTTGCCACCTCCTGGGCTTCCAGATCCACGTACTCGCGCAGTGCGATCGTGCAGTAGACGTCGCCCGTGCCGTCCTGCTCCTTTTCGGTCACGCTCTCAATGTACACAAGCGCATTGATATCGCTTTCCGTCACGATGTACCGCACGGGGATCTTTTCAGCCGCCCAGTAGCGCAGCGGCTCCAGATAATAGCCTGGGTCAAGGATCGTCCCGGGCTGGTTAAACGGATAGTCCTGAGAGGGCAGCAGACATTCGATCGTGCCGCTGTGCCGGCTGCGGTTGCCGGGGAGGTACACGTCGCCGAGCTGCGAAATATTGATGGTCTCAATGTTTTTGCCCGTCGTCCACTCATAAGAGGCCGGCGTGATCGGCAGCGTCAGCACGTCGCCGTTGACGATAAAACAGAATTGCATGGCATTACCCCCTCATGTTGGCCGCTTCCAGCTTGCTGAGCATTTCTTGCGCTATGCGCTGAACGTCCGCCTCCTCGCGGATGACAGTACCGTTCATGACGATCTGGATGCTGCCGACACCGTTTTTCTCCTGCCTCGCCTCACTGGCCGTCAGGACCCGCTCGCCCTCGTGCAGCAGCGCAGGGAAATTATCATAAGGGACATAGTCGATGCCCATGGCGCGCTGGTGGCCGGAACGGTGCTTCGTATAACCGGAATTGAAATTGTTCACCGCATCCGCCCAGGCAGAATCTGTCGTTGCTGCGGCGCGGCCCTTGGAAAACTCCTGACCGAGCGTATAACCGGCATCCCAGTAAGAATTGTTGAGCGCCGTATCGTCGCGCACAGATTCGATCAGACTCAGTTCCTGCGCGAGTTCTTCGTCCTTGCCCTCGTTGGCGTTATACTCGTTCATGCCGTCGATTTTGGCCTTCATCAGGATGCGGCCCATCTCGGCGGCGTCGCCCTCGGCTTCAGCGGTTTTATACGCTTCGCTGCCCATGGCATCGTTCATGGCATCGCGGATGTACTGCTCTTTGGCGTTTTCCAGCGAGGCCTTCCATGCACCGATCGCGGTGTAGGCCTCCTGCATTTCCTGACCGCTGTCACCGGCAAGCCATTCTTTCTGCGCCTGAAGACCCTGCATGCGCGTCTGGTTGTAGCCCTCGCCCATGGCGTTGTCGAGCTCCTGCTGCAAGCCCTCAATGGTGGATGTGATGCCGCTGAAGGTCTTGGACTGCGCTTCCATCGATCCTGCAAAGCTGTCGGAGAGCGCGTCCAGAATAATTCTGGCAGCGTCCTGTCCGGCAACTTCGCCCTTGGAGATCATGCTGTACATCGTGCCCTGATCTACGCCGTAGGCATCGGAGAGCATACCGACCGCGCCGATACCGCGGTCATTGAGGATGTTGAGGTATTCGAGCGTCGTCTTGTTGCTGCTCTTCATGCGGCCAATGGCGGTAGCCACGGCAGTCATATCGCTCGTAGACTGGCCGAGCGCCGCGCCTGCGTCACCGATGGTCTGCAATACCGGCAGGATGCTGTCTGCATCGTAACCGTAGGTCGCGAGCGTTTTGCTCATGCTCGTCAGGTCATCGTAGAGGAACGGCGTCGAGTTGGCCATGCCGACAAGGTTGGATAGATAGCTGTCCGCGGTCTCTTTGCTGCCGAACAGCGTCGCGAAGGAGATCTTGTCGGTCTCGCGCCCCGCGGCGATCGAGCTGCCGCTCGTCAGCGACTCGCTCTGCGCGTCCAGCTGCTCCTGCACAGCGTCCTGCACGTAGGATTTGAAGGAGGAATCCTGAGATTCGTAGCTCTGCGAATATCCGCTAATACCACCAGAGATAGCGCCAACGCCCGCGCCGATCAGCGTACCCATCGGCCCGAATGCTGACCCGGTTATTGCACCGGAAAGCACGGAGGAGATCATGCTGGATGCAAAAGCGCCGGAATCGCTCCCGATTGCACTGCCGATTTTTGCGTTTAGGGCGCCTTGTGCTGCGCTGCCGATCGTCTGAGCCGCCTGCATAGTGACGAGTGCATTTGTGATCGACTTGAAGCCGCCGCCTATGCCGCCCGAGCTATTCATGGACTTATTGGCTTTCGTGTCAAGGTTCTCAATCTCCTTGCGGGCCTTTTCGGCTTCCTTGCTGACGGAACGGAACTGATAAGATAAGTTATCGAAGTTCGCCTGTGCAGCCTCCATCTTGAGGCCATCCATAGCATCCTGCGTCTCATTGAATTTTTTCTTTGCTTCGGTCAGCTCTTTTTTCGCTTTATCGAAGTTCGCATTGAGAGTCGCTTTCTCTTTACTGAGAGAATGCGCTTTGTCCTGAAGCTCACGGAGCTTACTGCCGAGATCGGCGGCGTTCTTCGCAATCGTCTTCATCCCATCAGAAGACTTGTCTTGCGTTTTGATCACGATTGAGGTTTCTGGCAATTCTTTCACCGCCCTATCATTGACTTTGTTGAGAAAATACGTATAATGAAAGCAAGGAGCGTGATACCTATGACGAAGACATCCCTCATCACGATAACAGCCTCACTTCTGATCGTAGTATTGATTTTACTTTTTGTTTAGAGCTTCAGCCGCCCGATCGGGCGGCTTTATTTTTTACCCCGCGTGACCTTGATGACTTTGCCGCGCGGCGCGGGGCGGCTGCGTGCAGCAGCCTCATAGGAGGACAGCGCCCAGATGAGATCCTTTTCCCCCTGCGGGCGGCCGTAGTAGTCGCCTGGCAGGATGCCGTGCACATGGAAAAGGTAGTAGGCAAGCCCCAGCTCTGGGTCGCTGCCCTCCGTCAGGCGTTTTTTACCTTTTCGATGGTCGCGCGGCGATAGCCGCTCAGCCGCTCAACTTCGCGGCTCAGATCGGCGATCTCGCCGGGCAGCAGCATCGCCTTGAGCGTCTCCGCCGGCGTGATCCCGCCAAATTTGCGCTGCAGCGGTGCGCTCTTCAGGTCGGGATCAACACAGCCCGCCAGCAGGATCTGAAGCTCGGCATCCTGCTCGAGGCGGCTGATGTCCTGCACGCGTCCGTAGGGCAGGGCCTGAAGCGTGAAGATGACCGGCGCACCGGCCGCTTCGCTCAGGCGCGGGATCTCAAACTTGGCCGTCGGCAGGTGCTTTGCCACATTGACGATCTTTTCGCCCAGCAGCAGATCCAGCACAGACGGCTGCTCTTCTGCGGCGTTCGGATTGACAATGGTATTTTCCATGATTTCCTCCAAATTTGACTATGCGCAGCGCCGCCGGTCTCCCGACGGTGCTGCGCAGTATTTTCAGGTGTCCAGCATCTGGTAGTCGTTGAACGTGAACGGGGACTCGATCTGCCCGAGCTTTGCCGCCTCCCAGTCGGCCAGCGTCAGGTCGTCAAAGCTGACGCCCATGAGCGCGATGCGCTGGTTGTTCGGGTTGTCGGGGTCGTCCAGATTGCTGATGATCGTGTGGCGCAGATCCTTGCCGGTCTTGAGCGCCTCGCCCTCCAGCTCGATGAGGCGGGATGTCGCGTTGTAAATGCGGATAGAGCCGGTGCCCTTGGTGGATACGAGCTTGCTGTCCTCCATCATGGCGCGGCAGCGGGGAACGCTCTCCTTGGTCTTGCTGATCTTGGCCTGGCAGCCGTAGCACTCGGCGACCTGCTCGCCGTCGATCCACAGGCTGCCCCATGTGCCGCTGCGTACCAGCGCGGCGTCAATAGATTCACTCATGTGCGTTTCCTCCTATCAGGCTGCAATGACGCTCGGCGAGACTTCGAACACGATGGCGAAGTCTTCCATGGCGTCCATGATGTTCCCGTAGAGCTTCAGGAACACCTTGCTGCCGGTGTTCTCCTTGATGACCTCATTGTCGCTGAGCTTCTTGATGCGCTCTGCCTCGGTGACATCGTCACCGGCGGCGGTGATGAGATAGCTGCGCGTCGCATCGGCGTCGAGCACAGCGCCGGACGAGCCGCTCTCCAGCACCTTGGAGTCCTCCAGACTCTTGAGGTAGTCCTGCATCGCCAGCAGCAGCACGCATTTGTCGTCGTAGGTGTTGGCGCACTTGCCGAAATAGTCGTCCTCGACGCTCGAGACGGCGTAGTAGCGGATCAGGTCGATGGCTGCGGTCATCTTGATCTTCTTGAGCGCTTCGGGCTCGGTATCACCGATCGTGACCTTGCTGGTCACGGCACGGCTCAGCTTGCGCACGCGGCCGTCGTCGATGATGAAGAGCTTACCGGCGTCGACCGCTGTGTCAGGGCTCTCGGTCGCCGTCACGCCGGTCACCTCGCTCAGCTGCGCATAGGTCGCGCTGCACTGTGCGGGCGTACCGGCCAGCATACCGGCAATACGTGAGCAGTAAGCCGCGGCTGAGAAAGCCGTCTTGCCGCCGGCGGCGATACCGGCAGACACAAAGCTGATGACGCCCTCATAGTCTGCTGCCGTGTTCGGCAGCACCGCTTTGCCGATATAGCGCAGCTTGCGGCGCTCCTTGACGAGTGCGGCGAGCGCCGTGGCGTCGTCGGCGGAGATATCGGGCGGGCCCGCGATGTAGTCGTAGGTGTAGGCCGCCAGTGCGCCGAAGCCCGCTGCGATTGTTCCGGCCGCCGGCACAACGGAAACGTACACAGCGCTCGGGCGGTTGATGTAGCCCATCAGCGCACGCTTGATGTATGCGATATTGTCCGCGCCGAGCGTCGTCGGGATATCGCTCTCCTGGCAAACGACGTGTACGCCGTTTGCTTTGCTGTCGCGCAGGATCAGCGCGACAGCACCGCGGGAAATGCGGGTAGATACCGTCTCCGCGGCTTTCTTCAGGGTAAAGGTGAGTTCAGGCAGTCCCATACTCATTCGCTCCTTTGATAAATTTCTCCGCCGTTTACCTGCACGGAGATCTGGTAAGAATCCGCCGCCGGGATCTCCGGCGCGGTCTCCTCATTGCTTTCCATAAATTCAAAATTCAGCAGAATAGCGGCTCTGTCGACGTCCCGCGGCGTACTCTGCAGCTGCGGCAGCAGCCTGCGCGCCCCCACGTGCAGGACCTGCATCATAATCTTCAGACACGCCGATACATCGTTGTTGAGTCTTGCCCAGCTGATGTCATAGTGCTCGTCGGCTTCATCGTGCAGTGTGAGCCGGATCTGCACGTTTTGCTTTGTCATGCGCTGTGTGACCGGCGTACGGTCGTCGCGCGTGACCTCCAGCCAGAAGGAAGGACGCTCATAGTCCTCAGGGCAGACGTTGATGTAGACGGTGCGCTCAGGCCACTTTTCTAGCAGACGCGCATTGACGGCGTCCAGGATCTCTGTGCTGTTCATCCGTTCCCCTCCAGGTAGGCCATGGCTTTCTTCTCCATCTCTCTTGCACCTTCCTCAGTCAGGCGGCGCGCGACATCCGCATTTGTCATGCGGTACATATACTTTCCAGGGACAAAATCTTTCTTTGCACGACTTTCCCGCTTCCTCATGGCATACGAGGTCGGGACTCGTATTTTGTGCCCATTTTCGAGCGCGTTGGTGATGTAACCGGCTGCATCGCCATGCAAATAGGTTTTTGCCTTGGCACGAACGGCAGCATAGCCGCCGCCGGAACCGACATACTGGCTCTGCACGTTTGCCACGTAGCCTCTGCCGCCGATACGGCGCTGTACCGTGGAAAGCATTTCACGTCCGGCCTCCTCGAAGAACTCGCTGCGCGCCTTCTTCATGGCCTCCGGATAGCCCTCCAGCTTTTTCTGGACTTCTTTCAGCCCGCTGATCTCAACGCTCTGCATTTATGCCTCCCAGCTGCGCTCGACCACGTACTCGTTCTTGTATGGGTCAAGGTCGAGCACCTGACGCACGGTGTACGGCGCTTCCTCTGCGTGCTGCACCAGATCACCGGCGCGCAGCACGATGACCTTCGGCGTCACCAGCACGCGCTGCTGCACCTCCGCGCGGTAGACGTCGTCCGCTTCATTGCGGAAATATTTCTCCGTCAGGATGCCGGGGAAGGTGAAGCTCGGAACGCTCACGGCGACCGGACGATTATAGGCGTCGCGCCCCGTCCGGTCCTGCGGCCGCGCCGTCAGCGTTGTCGGCTCACATACAGCCGCGCGGATCTCCTGCCGACTGCGGTCGTCCGACAGCACGATCGACGTCAGAAAGAGAAACTGCTCGCCGAGCCGCACAGCCCCGTGCAGTGTGAGCAGCCGGTCGGGCCGGATGACGATGCTTGCCCCGCGTGCGCCGATGCCGACGCTCGAAAACAGGTTGCTGCGCTCCTCGAAGGTCACGCCGCCCCAACAGGCGCGCCGCACCTCCCAGGTATAGACTGCCTTTTCCTGGTCAAACCGCAGTTCCAGCAGTTCAAGGCGCTGCCGCAGATCGTCTGCGAGCAAAGTCCCTTTCTGCGCCATGCTTCATTCCTCCTCAGGAACCGGTGTCCGAATTGGACACCGGTTCGCTCAGCTTCAGCTGGTTCATCGTGCGGCGGAAAGCGGGATTGTCGGCAACCACCGTGCCGGCAAAGCTCACGTCGCGCCGGTCGTACATGTCAAGCACCAGATAATTGACGCACAGATCGTACTGCGCTGCGCGCGGAGAGCCGCTTTCAGGCGCGCGGACGCCTGCGGTCTCCATGTATCCGACCGCCGCGGCGAAAAAGCCGCCGAGCAGCGCATCGTCGTCATCCACGCGGCAATACTCCGCCAGCGCCCTCCGGCGCTCGTCCGTCAGCTCCATCGTCTATCAGCCGCCGCTCGCGGCCTTCGGCAGCGTCGCCACGACAAAGCCCTTGTCGACGATCAGGTTGCCGCCGACCATCGCGTCGCCCAGGATCGTGAGCATGCGCTCCTCGCCCTTGATGCTCTCGTCCACGCGGACGGTGAAGTCACCGAACAGACCGAGCTCATAGTTGCTCGGGTCGCCGTAGAGCATCGTCTGAATTGCTGCGCTGGCAGACTGCGCCGCGCCGGACAGGCTCGTCAGGTCGGGCAGGATCGTGTACGGGATGACCGTGCCGCCGTCCTCAATGGTGCCGATGTTGGGGTTGCCCGCATCGTAGCGGATCTTGAACACGCGTTCCTTGTCGCTGTTGCGCAGCTTGCCGATGGCCTTCAGGTCGGCCTTGGTCAGGTAGAGACGCGCGTTCTGGCCGATGGCGTCGTCGCTGCCGTAGGCGAAGAACAGCTCGTCGAGGATGTTCTCGTCAATGGCCGTTACGTCGACGGTGGCGAAGATCGCGCTGCCTGCCACGTTCTTGGCGTTCTTGATGCCGTACATATCGGGCGAGGACTGGCCGTCGCCGTTGGCGATCAGGCCGCAGGCCTTGCGGCGCATCGCGCGCAGTGCCATACCGTAGATCTTGTCGTAGTAGCCCGCGGGGCTCAGGCGGGAGATGTTGCGGTCGACGTAGCTCGTAGTGTTCAGCTCATAGGGGCTGATCTTGGCCACGCCGAAGGTCGGATCGCTCGAAGCGGTGCGCGCCTTGCCCGCGTTGGTCGAGACCTTACCGCCCTTAGCGTCCAGCTCGCTGATGACATAGGGCTCCAGGAACGAGCCCATACCGGTCAGGTCCTGCACATAGACCTGGTCGATGATGGAGCTGACCATATTGCCGATGCCGTCGCGGATGTTGCGGCCCGCGCCCGTCGGCTCCACCAGCGTAGTCGTTGCCAGCGTGACAGACTTACTGGCGAGATACAGGCCCTTGCGCACTTCCTGCGCGCTCAGGGCGATGCTGCCGCCCTTCATCAGGATATTGCCGCGCTCGGCGGCCTTGTCCTTTTCTTCGCCCGGATCGTCTTTGCGCTCCAGGAACTGGCGGTCCTGCTCGTCGATGAGGGCCTTGACCTCCGTGATCTCGTCGTTGATGTTGCTGATCTCGGCCATCTTGGACTTGTAGTCCTCGCGCTTGCCGTCTTTCAGCAGCGTTTCGGCTTCGGTCAGCATGCCGGCGCGCTTCGCCAGCAGGTCATTGTACTTTCTGCGCATGATGTGTCCTCCTCAAAATCTCATTTTTTCAAGCGCGAGCGCGGCTTCGTCAGCCCAGCGCTCTTTATCGTCTGCGCCGTCCGGCGCAGGAGGTTCTTTCCCCTCAGTGCCGCCATAGCGCTTTGCTTTGACGACACCGGCTTCCGGCTGTGCGGGCACCGCCACAAGGCTGACCTCATAGGCTTCGCACGCGTCGGCAAGGTCAAAATGACAAATCTTGCCGTCATATTCATGCCCGCCGCGGTGCTGGCAGAGCGTCGTGCGCTGATCTGCACCGCAAATGGAGCAAAGCACATGCTGCACCGTGCAGCCGACGCTGCATTCGCGGAGAATGCCGCCCTCGATGGCAGAAATCGTGTCGGCCATCGAGTCTGTACGCACGGTGTAGCAGCAAAGGATCAGACGCTTGATGTCGCCCTCGCTGCTCACATAGGCGTTGTAGATGCGCGCTGTCTGTGACTTGGCGCTCCAATTGTGGTCAAGCAGCACCGTCTTGCCGATGTAGAGCTTTGCGAGCTGCTCCAGTGTGTTTTCGGTGAACCGTTCATTGTCGCGGTCTACCTGGTTATCACAGGCTGCCAGGCGGAAGGCAAACACATCATCTGCGCTCAGATCCCGAAGGGACTGCTTGTTGATGAGCGCCAGCTCGCTTTCACTCAGAGCCTGCTTTTCGAGCCTTGCGGCCTTATAGATCATTTCCATTGGTTACTCCTCTCCGGCGACCATGCCGCCGTGTCTCTGCTTGCTCAGCTCCGGCCACAGGTCAAGCGGCACGTAGTTGAGGCTTGCCCGGCGTCGGCTGCCTCCGGGGACATTCGGAAGGTCCTCCAGCGCGGCAATATCGTCCGGCGAGAAGACGCTCAGCTCGCTCATCGCACGGTACCATGTGGCGCGGCTGGATGTGTCGCCCTTGAGCTCAGCCATCATGTTGATGCGGATCTCAAGTCCCTTTTTCAGCTCACTGTCGGTCAGCAGTTTATAGGTCTGTTCTTCTTCGTACTGCGTCACAATCGGATGGAGCGTACCAACGACATATTCGATAGCGTTTTGCTCATTGGAACCGTAGGCCTGCTTGCCCTCATTCAGCTTGTACAGCGGTACCCCGAAGTAGCGGGCAATATCTTTGACGGAGATCTCCTTATTTTCCACAAACTGCGCGTCGCGGTTCGAGCTGGCAATGCTCGTGTATTTGAGGCCGAGATCAAGAATCGCCGTGCGGTGTGCATTGCTTGGCCCCAGATGGACTTTTTCCCATTCGCTGCGCAGCTGATCTTTCAGCGTGACAGGAGATCCGTCAGGGCGGGTCAGTACGCTGCCGTGCTCATTTTTGGCGTAACCGCGGAGATCGGCGTCGGTCTCCAGCACGCCGCCGGGCTGTCCGCCGTTTTGATAATACGAAGCGTCGTACTGCTGTGCAGCGCGCGCCGCGGCAATGACGTCCTCCGCACGCGACAGCGTTCCAATGCCTTTCAGTCCGTTCCGTGTGGCATTCTTGTAGTGGCAGACGTCTTCGTTCGGCAGCCGCATCAGTTCGCCGGTGAGGGGATGCGTGATATCGTACCAGATGCGTCCAATCTCATCGTGCCACTGCTGCACGAGCTGCCAGGGCACGGGGATAAGCTCTTTCGGCAGGCCGGTCGACGGATCGCGGATGATCCAGTCATACCCGTTGCCGCCTTCCAGTCGGCTGGTCTCCAGCACCTTTTTGCGTACAAACGGCGTCATCGCCTCGTTTGGCCGAACGTTGAGCAGATATAGGATATCGTGCGGTAAACGCTCGCGGCTGTGGTTGTCAATCACAAAGCTCGGGAGCTTCGCCATGCTGTCGCTCAGGATCTCAATGCAGCGGTCGACGGCGCTCAGTTTTCTTGCCACGCTCTGTACATCTTCTCCAACGGCCAGGCCGCCGGCAGAGGCAAGCGTACCGACTGTGACAGCTTTTCTGATGGTGGGCGACCGTGCAGTGGCTGCGCGGAGCCCTTTAATAACGCTCATTCAGATTCATCATTCCCTTCCTCATCGGTATCGTCATAGCCGTCGAGCACAGCGCCTGCAACAAGCAGGAGACCTGCTGTGATCATTCCGGCTGGAACGTAGATCATACTGGCACCCAGTGCGATCAGGACGCATCCGAGCACCAACGCGACGCCTTGCGCCGCAGCAGCATATTTTCTCATTCTCTCATCCTTACAAACTGAATCCCGGCTGGCTGACGGCCTCGGCAAGGTCGGGCTTCTGATTTTTCGCGATCATCCACACCGCCATTGCAATAATGGCGGCGACCGTTGGGTCGATGCGGCCGGTCGATTTGTTCTTCAGCGGCTTGATATTGCCGTTTCCGTCCTCGTGGCAGCGGACATTGCCAAATGTGGTTCTAAAGCATGTATTGTGTACGTGCAGCAGCGTGTGCCGCTGCATCATGTCGTCCATTTCCTTCATCGCCGGACTCATATTCTTCAGGTCCTGCGGGATCTCGATCGTGTTGACGATAGGGGAGAGCCTCTGCGTGATGGTTCGGCTCAGATATGGGTCAAATCCAATCATGCGCAGGTCAAATCGCTCTCGCGCCTCGCGGATGCGGGACTCAATATCGTCATAATCGTTCACCGTGCCGGGACACAGCGTCAAAAATCCGGCGCGCGCCCAGTCTCGATAGGGAACATGGTCCCTTTTTTCAGCCTCATCGACCGTCGCTTCCGGCCTCCAGATGCCGTATGGCCATATCACGGCGGTGTCAAGCCCAGGCTGGGGCGGGAAGAGCAGCACAAACGCCGTCAGATCTCGGCTCGTCGACAGGTCGACGCCCCCGTAGCAGATCATGCCGTCCAGCTGATGCAAAAATTCCTCTCGCGCGGCCTTCTTACTTGGCCCCCACTGCGTTTTGTCATACAGATTGAGCGAGATCCAGCCGACCGCCTTAGTCGTGATCCACTGATTCAGGCGCAGCCAGCGGAAAAGCCGCTCGGCAGCCTCGCTTTTCTTAGCGGCCATGGCCTCCATGCGGACGTTGCGCATGCTCAGGTGTTTGCCCAGCGAGGGATTGCACAGCTTCCACAGGCTTTCGTCCCAAATGTCGATTTTTTCAAGATCATCCGGATCGTCGCCGAAGAATGCCGTCAGCCCGTACAGAATCGGCAGCCAGTTTTCTTCGTCGCGCTCCAAAAGAGCCTGTTCCGCGTCGGCAAGGTCCTCATCCGCGGCATGCCTTAGCGAGAGGACCTTGCGCGCGTCGCCGCCTTCCTCCTGGATGCGGCGCAGCTGCCGGGCGTCGCGGATCGCGACGGCCTTATCATGAATCTCCCACCCGATGCTGCCGCGCTCCGGGTCGTCACCGGCTGTTGTCAGCACGATCCACACCGGCTGGCGGCGGGAAGCGCCGGCTGCGCCGGTCATGATATCCCAGAGTTCGCGGGACGGCTGGGCGTGCAGCTCATCAAAAATCACGCAGCTCGGCTTGTAGCCGTGCTTGCTGTACGCTTCGGCACTTAGCACTTGCATCACGCCGATGGTGACCCACTTATATCCGCCGTTGCCGGTCTTGATCCGGCGGCGGTACTCGATGCGCTTGCGGCTCTCGGTGATCTTCAGCTCGCCGCGTGCGACCATTTTTGCCGTCCACGGCGCGCTCGTCGCCATGAAAACCGCCGCGTTGTAGACGATCGAGGCGTTTTCCTTGTCCGCCGCGCAGATATAGACCTCGGCGTTCAGCTCGCCGTCAGCGAACAGGTGATAGAGCCCTAGTGCGGCCGCAAGCTCACTTTTGCCGTTTTTCTTGGGAATCTCAAGATAGAGATACCAATATTTTCGCAGCCATTCAGCATTGATCGGGGCAGGTAGGTCCTCGGTGCCCGTTTCGGACACCAGCGTCCCGTAGAATTCCATCAACGCGCTGCGCTGCCAGTCGTACAGGTTGAACAGCTTGCCGGTATCGGTCGTCGGCAGTCGGCTGATAAAGTCGCAGACAAACTGTCCGGCTTCCTGGTCGTATCGCTCAGCCACCGCTTGCGCTCCTGCTCAGGGCACTGTCCTGACGGCGGCGGAGCAGCTCGGTGAATTCATCCGTCCCGCCCTGGTCACCGGCAGCCGCACCCGCCGCGTTGACAACTGCGGTCGGAACAACGATCCGGCAGCGGGAGGTGACGGAGAGTCCCATCGCCTCGGCGCATTGGCGCGCCTGCTTGAAATAAGCGCCCTGGATGCTCGTCCATTCCTTGGCGAGCTTCTCGTCGTTCTTGCTGATGGCCGCCGCGGCTTTCTTGTCGGCTTTGGTCCAGCGCTCGCGGCAAAGAAAATATTGACCGAGAACGTCGCGGTCGAGTTCAGCGTAGAGGCCTGCACCGTTGAGCATCTCGCCGATCTCGCAATATTCCGCCCGCAGGCGTTTCGGCAGCCACTTCGGCGGATCTACCACGTCGGCCGGCGGCATATAGACCTCATGGTCGCGCCGCTCGTCGGCTTCGGCCTGCGTCAGGTGCTTCCGGCCGTTGGCTTCCACCACTGCCGTCGGCTGTCTCTTTCCGCTCATGTTCTCACTTCCTTCTCGTCATTCTCCGTGGGGAAAATTTCTCGTTCGCAGGAGATCGGAAGAGCACACGTCTGAACTCCAGTCACGCCAATATCTC
>ERZ808292.52-NODE-52-length-39282-cov-36.881357_pt1 | contig 39282 bp, 47 predicted proteins | sample MGYA00521275_ERZ808292 | MGnify/ENA primary metagenome ERZ808292 (study PRJEB31516, sample SAMN03275613) | gut metagenome | biome: mammalia-associated habitat; material: feces | host: Papio cynocephalus | place: Kenya | collected 2012-07-26 ... | reverse complement strand
GGGCGCAGCCTCCGCCACGGGCGAGCAGGGCGCGGCCTCCGCCACGGGCACTCGGGGCGCAGCCTCCGCCACGGGCGAGCAGGGCGCGGCCTCCGCCACGGGCACTCGGGGCGCAGCCTCCGCCACGGGCGAGCAGGGCGCGGCCTCCGCCACGGGCACTCGGGGCGCAGCCTCCGCCACGGGCGAGCAGGGCGCGGCCTCCGCCACGGGCACTCGGGGCGCAGCCTCCGCCACGGGCGAGCAGGGCGCGGCCTCCGCCACGGGCACTCGGGGCGCGGCCTCCGCCACGGGCGAGCAGGGCGCAGCCTCCGCCACGGGCTATCAGGGCGCGGCCTCCGCCACGGGCGAGCAGGGCGCGGCCTCCGCCACGGGCACTCGGGGCGCAGCCTCCGCCACGGGCGAGCAGGGCGCGGCCTCCGCCACGGGCACTCGGGGCGCGGCCTCCGCCACGGGCGAGCAGGGCGCAGCCTCCGCCACGGGCTATCAGGGCGCGGCCTCCGCCACGGGCTATCAGGGCGCAGCCTCCGCCACGGGCTATCAGGGCGCGGCCTCCGCCACGGGCTATCGGGGCGCAGCCTCCGCCACGGGCGAGCTGGGCGCAGCCTCCGCCACGGGCACTCGGGGCGCAGCCTTGGCAAGCGGGTTTGCTGGCAAGGTTATGGGCGCGCTCGGCTGCGCGCTGTTCGCTGTCGAGCGGGCAGGCTGCGGCGATATTTTGAGCGTCGCGGCCGCAATCGTCGACGGAGAGACAATCAAGCCGGGCACATGGTACACCTGCAATGGCGGCAAGCTCGTGGAGGTGGAAAGATGACGGTATACATTGCCGGTGGGATCACCGGCGTCAAGGATTACAAGGCGCGGTTTGCGGCTGCAAAGCGGATGCTTCTGCGGGAGGAACAGGAACGGACGGACAGCACGGCGAGGTACTATGGCTCGCCGCGGGCGGACAAGGTACTCAGCCCGGCGGAGCTGCCGGAGGACTGGCCGGGCAAGGTCTACATGGACGTTTGCCTTGCGATGATCAACAAGGCCGACCTTGTGGTGTTTTTGCCCGGCTGGGAGCGCAGCCGCGGGGCAAGCCTTGAGATGCAGTATTGCCGGTACCAGAGCAAGGCGGTGTACAAGATCGCAGAGGAGGAGCTTGAGGGGTGGAAGGAAAGTTAAAAAGCAAAGCAATTCTCGGCGACTGCATGGATGTGATGCGGGAGTATCCGGATAAATACTTTGATCTTGCCGTGGTCGATCCGCCTTACGGTAGTGGGGGGGTAATTTTAAAGGGCAAAAGCAAACAAGATTCGGGGGGCGGTTTGCCCGCTACAAAAGTAGCACGGACAGGCGGGACGTGGGCGGCAAAGTATGCAAAAAAAATCGTAAGCTGGGACTATGCCCCCGGCGAGGATTATTTCGCAGAGCTTTTCCGCGTGTCCAAAGAGCAGATTATCTGGGGCGGCAACTATTTCGCGCTGCCGCCGAACCGGTGCTTTTTGGTCTGGGAGAAAACCAACATCTCTGAGGCGTTTTCGATGGCAATGGCCGAATACGCTTGGTGCAGCTTTAACGACAACGCGAAGGTCGTAAAGCTGAACAGCGCGGGCATAGTCGGACGATTCCACCCGACGCAGAAGCCGGAGGATTTGTACCGCTGGATTTATCGACATTACACCAATCCGGGGGACAAGATCTTAGATACGCACCTCGGGAGCGGGAGCAGCCGTCGAGCGGCGTATGATTTTGGATTGGATTTTACTGGGGTCGAGATCGACCCGGAGTATTTTGCAAAACAGGAGACCGCATGGGCGGAATATACCGCGCAGGTGCGGATTTTTTAGGTGGATTGACAATGGACGTTAAGGATCTGATCGAGCGGCTGCGGGAAGCTGCGGGCGCTCTGGACGGGACCGCGCTGCGCGTCAGCACGAGCAAATTTGACACACAGATCATCGCCGAGCTGCTGCTTGATGCGGCGGATGCGCTGGAGGGCAAGGCGGAGAGGCCGGAGCCGATGACCAACGGCGACCGCATCCGGGCCATGACGGACGAGGAGCTGGCGGAGTCGGATGAGCTTTTAAGTGGGCTGTGCAACGTGCTACACGGACAGGGCTATCCCTGTGAGGCAAACACATGCCGCGAGTGCCTGCTCAAATGGCTTGGCAGCCCGCGGAAGGAGGATACATAACATGGAAACGAAAGAACTGATCACCGTGCAGCAGCTCCCCGTGATCGCAGAGCAGCTGGCCGCACTTCGGGCCGACGTGCTGGCCCGCACCACCGCCGCCGTGGCCATGGATGCAACGGAGGAGACCCGTAAGGATATCAAGGCCATGCGTGCCGCCCTGAACAAGCAATACAAAGAGCTGGAAGACCGGCGCATCGCCGTCAAGAAGGAAATCCTGAAGCCCTACGAGGCGTTTGAACAGATCTACCGCCAGCAGATCGGTTCCCTGTTCGTGGATGCCGACGCGCAGCTCGCCGCGAAGATCCGCCGCGTCGAAAACGGCATGAAACACAAGCTGGAGCAGGACGCCCGCGCGTACTTCACGGAGTATGCCGCCTTCCGGAACGTCGGGCCGGATGCCCTGACGTGGGAGACCTGCGGCGTCCAGATCGGTCTGAACGACAGCCCGACAAAGCTGCGCCGGGCCGTGCAGCAGAAGGTCGACACCGTCCGCGGGGAGCTGGATTGCATCGCCGCCATGGAGGACGCCGACGCCGTCCGTGCCGAATGGAACCTGACGCATTCCCTTCCCGCCGCCGTCGCCACGGTCAAGGCCCGCAAGGCCGCCATCGAGGCGGAGCGCATCCGCCGGGAGGCCGAGGAGCGCGCGGCCCTGCAGGCGCAGCAGGAGGCCGAGGCCCGCGCTGCAGCGCTTGCCGCAGAGGCCATGCAGAAGCCCGCTGTCGCCGTCGTGGAGCCTGCGCAGGGGCTGAAATTCTCCGACGGTGGGAACATGTTCGAAGAAGAACCGGCCCCGGAGGAAGGCTCGCCGTGGCTCGAGGAGCACTTTGTTTCCCTGTGCGGCACGCCGGAAGCCATCGCCGCGCTGCATGACGAGGCGGCCAGCTTAGATATCGATTGGGAGGAATTACGCAATGAGTGAGACAACCGCACAGCCCGCCGCCATTTACGCCGCCATCATCGGCGTGATGGACGACGTCGGTGCCGTCGCAAAGGCCCGGCAGAACACGCAGCAGGGCTTTATGTATCGCGGCGTCGATGACGTCATGAACGCCATCCAGCCCGCCATGGTCAAGCACGGCGTGTTCGTCGTGCCGGAAGTCCTGTCGCAGGAGCGGCAGGAGCGCCAGACCCGCAGCGGCGGCAGTATGACGCTGACGCTGCTCCGCATGCGCTACACGTTCTATGCCAAAGACGGCTCCAATGTCTCCGCCGAGGTCGTCGGCGAGGCCATGGATAACGCAGACAAGAGCAGCAATAAGGCCATGTCCGTCGCCTACAAGTACGCCTGTTTTCAGGTGTTCAGCATCCCGACGGAGGAGCAGGACGACCCCGACGCAGAAAGCCCCGTGGATACCACGCCCGTCAGGCCGCAGGAGCCGCGCAGAGCCGCGAAGCCAGCAGCCGCGCAGAGCAAAGCACAGCCTGCAAAATCCGCCGCAGCGGCCGCTCCGTCGGCGCAGGAACAGGCCGCAGCCGCTGACGCCGGTCTGCTCTGCATGCAGTGCGGCCATCCTATCGGCGACCACGGCAGATTCAAAGCCGCCGAGATCGCGCACAACGCCCGCAACAGCTTCGGCGCCCCGCTTTGCTGGGACTGCGCAACGGCCGCGCTGAAGAAGCAGAAGGAGGAGGCCGCCGCCCGTGCTGAAAGCTGAGATCATCGCGACCGGCTCCAAAGGTAACGCCGTCCTGCTTGGCGGCTGCGTGCTGATCGACTGCGGCGTGCCGCTGAAAAAGCTGGAGCCTTACATCCCTGCCCTGCGGTGCGTGCTCATCACGCACCGGCACGGCGACCACCTGAAGCTTCCGACCCTAAAAGCGATCACAGAGCGCCGCCCCGGCCTGACCGTCATCTGCCCGGAGGATTGCACAGCTCTGATCCGGGAGGCCTGCCCTTTGTCGCAGGTTCTCCCGGCCGTCCCCGGCCACGCGCTCTGCCTGCTCGGCCAGTCCGGCCCGAGCGTCCCGTATGAACCGGATATCTTCGCCCGCGCTTTCGCAGTCCCCCACGACGTCCCCTGCCTCGCCTATTGGCTGCGGGTCGGCTGTGATACCGTGTTTTACGCCACGGACTGCAAAGACCTGTACGGCGTCGAACCCCCGCGCGCCGAGCTGTACCTGATCGAAGCCAACTACGCCGACGCCGACCTGCAGGCCCGCACTTCGGCCGCACTGGATCGCGGCAGCGCGAGCCACGAGCGCCGCGTCCGGGAGACGCACATGTCCCGCGAGGACGCCATGCAATGGCTGATGGAGCACGCACCCACGACCGCGCAGATCATCCTGCTCCATCAGCACCACGAAGAAGAGGAGAAGCCCGAATGAGAGACCAATTTACGTTTTCCCGCACGTTCTGGGAGGCGATCTTTCCCCTGCCGAAGACCGTGCAGGTCGAGTCCATTATGGCAATGTGCGCCTATGCTCTGGATGACGTCGAACCGGTCGACCTGTCGCCGATGGCGTCTGCCCTGTTCATGCTCGTGCGGCCGTCTCTGGACATCGCCGCGAAGATGTCAGCCGGAGGGAAAAAGCACGCAAAGCGGCAGCAGGAAGCCCCGAAGGAAGCCCCGAAGGAAGCAGCCGCGCAGAAACCGGCCCCGGAAGAGCCCGCACCGCAGAAGGAGCCGCTGAAGGTCGAACCGCCGAAGGAACCCACACCCGCAGAAGAGGCTCACACTGCGCCGAAAAGCCCCCCTGCGCCGCCGAAGAAACCCCGCGCACCCTATGGCTGGGTCAAGCTGACAGATGCAGAATATGAGCGGCTCTGCCGCGATCTTGGAGAGGCGGAAGCGACGTACTGGATTCGCCTTGTCGACGAAATGGCGCAGTCGACCTACAACAAGAACAAGTGGAAGGACTGGAATCTGACCGTCCGCCGCGCCGCCCGCGAAAAGTGGGGGCCGCGGCGCGCCACAGACAAGGCCGTCGCCCGGAATGCGCAGTACCAAACCCACGACAGCGCGTCCATCTCCCCGCTTGCGCAGGCGGCCATTGAGGCCATGCTCAAGGAGGATGCCGCATGCTGATCCAGTGCCCGCGATTCCGTTACCTGTCTCCCCGCCGCATCAACTGCGACGGCGGGACGGTACAGCTAAAGTCAGACCTGCAGCGTGACGCGCATTATGAGGCCGTTTGCTGCGGCAGCTGGCCGCGCTGCGAGATCTATCGCCGCGCGCAGAAGGCCGGTACACCCGGCAGAAAGGGAGGCAAACCTTGATGAGGATGGCTTTCGAGGACGTGGTCAAGTGCAAACTCCGGCGTCTCGGGAAGACGCAGGCAGACCTTGCGGAAGCCCTGAACTACTCGCGCAGCTACGTCAACTCCATCATGCTCGGCCGCAGGAACCCCGAGGTTGAGCGGAAAATCCTGCTCATTCTCGAGCAGTGGGACGAGCAGCGGAAGGCAGGCCGCCGATGAAGGGCCGCCCGCTTGGGTCGGCAGAAGTTAGGGCGAATCGCTGCCCCGTCTGCGGAAAGACGAGTTACACAACGGCACAATGGGCCTACCAGCGCCGGGGACTGAACGGCGCGCGACTCTATTTTTGCTCGTGGAGTCACCTGCGGCAGTGGGACGCCGCGCAGGAGGCTCCCGGCAAGGAAAAAACAAGCGCACAAAGCGCAGGAGGAAACACATGCTCAACGTAATTTGTATCACAGGCCGCCTCGCCGCGGACCCGCGCCTGATCGAATGCGCCAGCGGCACGAAGGTCTGCAAGTTCACCATCGCCTGCGATCGCGACGTAAAGGATGTTAACGGGGAAAAAGTTGCCGACTTCATCGACTGCGTCGCATGGGGCAAGGCAGGCGAGGCCGTCGCCGCGTTTTGGAAAAAAGGCCGCCTGATCTGCCTGAGCGGCCGCCTGCAGATCAGGCACTATACCGCAAAGGACGGCAGCCAGCGCCGGTCCGCAGAGATCAACGTCCGGCAGACGTGGTTTGTCGACAAAAAGTCCGACTTCCCCGATCTGGGTGCTGGCTACGAGTCCGGCCACTTCGTCGATTCTTTCTCGGATAAGCCGCAGGGCCAGCTCGATCTGTTGACCGGCAACGACGAAGAATTCCCGTTCTGATGCAGCGTTTCGTGATTCTGGGCGCGCCGGAAGGCAAGGCGCGCCCGCGCTTTACCCGTACCGGGCACGCATTCACGCCGCAGAAGACCCGCGACTACGAGGAGAGCGTCCGCACCGCGTGGGCACAGAGCGGCTGCGCCATGCTGGACGGCCCCGTTGCCGTCCGCATCTACGCTTACCACCCCTGCAACAAGAGCGATCCCCGCCAGACTGTCCTCCGCAAACTGGCAGGGAAGCTCCTGCCGACAAAGAAGCCGGACTGGGACAACATCGGCAAGATCATCTGCGACGCGCTCAACGGCCTCGCTTACGCCGACGACGCGCAGGTCACGGACGGCCGTGTCGTCAAGCGCTATTCCGCTGAGCCGCGCGTTGTCGTGGAGCTGGAGCCTGACCCCGGTATGATCGGATAACAAAAGCCCGCCGGTGCTCGGCGGGCTTTTTGCAGGGTATCAGGCTGCGGCCAGCAGGCCGCGGATAAAATGGTAGATCATTGCGAGCTGTTCGGTCGTGGCTCCTTTTAGTAGCTTCTGAATCGCGGGAATGTATTGCATACCGTCCTCCGTTTCCCCCTGCGTTCTGATTATGCCACGTTGGAGCGGCTCCCGTCAACGTTTTCTCCAAAAATGTCCCGATATCGGGACATTTTTTGTACACCTATTGGACTCCCGGTAAAGTTGTGATATGCTGCAATCAAGAGCGCCCGCGATCAAGTCCAGCTGCGCCAGCGTCGGACTGACCCCACCGGATTCGATGCGCTGCAGCGCCGCCCTGGATACCCCGCTGCGCCGCTCCAGTTCCCGCAGCGACAGCCCCCGCGCCATGCGGGCCTGCCAGATCAACACCTCGACCACAAAAACACCCCGCGCTAAGTATGCCCGAAACGCGGATAAAAAGCAAAGATTCTTGACGTGTGCGGTTTTCTGCGCTATATTGAGCGCGTGGGAGCAGGAAAGGAGCCCAAATGGCAAAAAGAGAAAACGGCAGCGGTTCCATCGTCCGCCGCCGCTATGCCCATCGTACCGCCTACGTCGCCTATGCTCCGGCGACCTATATCCTAAACGAGTCCGGCAAGCCCCGCCGGGTCTATAACAATCTCGGAAGCTACAATACCCGCGCCGAAGCCCGCGAGGCCCTGCGCAGATGGGCAAAGAATCCCGTCACCGCCGCCCCGGTCACTGTGCAGCAGGTGTACGAATATTGGTACAAAACGGCAGAATTGACCATCGAAAACAAGGGCACTCTGCGCTCATATGAAACAGCGTGGAATCGCGTCAAAAAGCTGCAGGACGGCACATTTGTGAGGCGTATGATCCGCGACGTGTCCGCCGGAGAGCTTCGCGAGATCGTCGCCGACCTGTACGCGCAGTACGCAAAGCATACTGCAAACCTGTCTCGGTTTGCTTTAAGTGCAACGTTTAAGTGCGCGTATGAGAACAACTACGTCGAGCGAGACAATATGCAGTTCATCAGCGTTCACGTCAAAGACGACCAATCCAAAAACCGGGCTTTCACGAATGAGGAATTCCGGACGCTAAAAGAGCATTGGGCCGAAGTCCCCGGCGGAGACGCAATGCTCGCGTTTTGTTATCTTGGGTTCCGCGTCACAGCCTTCTGCGCGCTCAACGTCGAGGATTACGACCCGGTACAGCACATCATCCGCGGCGGCATCAAGACGGCCGCAGGCAAAGGCCGCATCGTCCCCGTTCACCCGGATATCATCCCAATCGTCGACCGCTGGGCCGCCGCCGGGCCGGGGCCGTTGTACCGCAACAAAAAAGGGAAACGATACACGGCGCAATTGTTCCGGCTGCAGGTATGGGGGCCAGCGCGGGAAGCACTCGGACTCCCGGACGATCTCACGCCACACTGTGCCCGGCATACCTTCGCCACGCGGCTTGCCGCCGCCGGTGCGCGCCCTGAGGATATCAAGCGAATGATCGGACACACGAATTACAAGACGACCAGTGACATTTATATCAATCAAGATGTCGAGACGCTCCGCGCCGCCATAGACCTCGTAGATTGATCCGTAGCAACCGCGTAGCAACCACGTAGCAACGCGCCCGATACGCAAAGAGGGAGCTAACATTTAGCTAACTGTTTTGCGGGGAATTAGTGCAAAATATTCAAATTCTAAGTTTTTCACGATTGTAAAAGGTCAAATATGGGAATCGTGATATTTCAACAATTTTCATAACCCCCCTAAAAACCGCCATATACGCACGTTTTTCGGGGTTCCCACGCGGTCACGTAGCAACCGCGTAGCAACCCCGAAACGGTTTTAAGGCTTGTCCATGTTGTAAATCGCTCGGATTTTGGATTTTACCTCTGCGCTGTAGCTCGTACTCGCAAGCCACTGCGTGAAGCGCTTGTCCGACCACTGGCCGCTCGGGCAATACTCGTCCTTGCCTCGCAGGAACTCCGCGTAGACCTTCGGAGAAAGCCCGGCTTGCCGGAACTCCTCGCAGCGCCAGTCCGTGGTATAAAGCTCCATCAGGGCATACTTGTCCTTGTCGCTGAGCCCCGACTGCTTGGCAATCAGCTCGATGCGCTGCACCGTCCGGACAGAGCTGTAGGTCTTGCTTGCTGTGTCGTCCTTTGCGCGGTCGTACTCGTACTTCGCGTCGGACTTCTGTTCCGGCTGCAGGGCGCGGATCGCGTCACTGACCTGCATCGCCTTGTCCGTGCCGACGATTTTCGCGGCGGCTTCGTACTTCTCGGTGTTGGCCGGAGTCTGCGTGAAGAACGTCCCGAAGGCATCAAGCACGGCGTCCTTCTGCTTCTGGCCCCAGCTGCTCTGGCCGGAGACCCATGCGGAGAACCGCTCTTGCCGCGTCGTGGCATCTAGGATAGAATCCTTGTTGAGCTGATCGCGGTACAGGCGGGCCGCGTAAGCCTCGGCGACGGGGATGCCGGAATCCACGAGATCAAACAGCGCCTTATCGGCGTCGCCGTCCTTTACCGTGTACCCTACCCCCGCAGAGATTTTGCCGTACTTGTCGGCGAGCTGGCCAATTTTTTCGAATGCTCCCACACGTTCCTCGTCGGTCATCTCGTCGTACTGCTTGCTGACAAGCAGCGCGCCCATCATCTCTGCAGCCTGCGTACCATACTCCCGGCTGTAGCGGTCGTACTGGTCTTTCGTCAGGCGCTTGCGCTCGCTGTAGCGCTTGCCGTCGCGCTCGTAGCTGACGGTAATGGTATACCCGCGCCGCGTCGGCGCGGCGTTCGTGCCGGTCGATTTTTCCAGCCGCTCCAGCTCCGTATCGAGGTCGGTCTCCATTACGTCGGAGACATAGGCCGGGTTCAGGAAGGAGTTGAAGAACCGCTCAACGACGTTGCCCTTGTCCTGCGTGCGGCCGTACTCGTCCACGAACTCCGCCTGCCGGTCGTCGAAGACGAGCGACAGCGGCGTTTTGCGGAGCATCTTCCAGACGCTCTTGGTGAGCTTCTTCAGGAAGCCGGTCGGCAGATCGCCGGTATAGGTGTAGGTGCTTTCGTCGCCGATGGTCTGCGTCGTCTGGCTGAGCAGCGTCGGGATGCCTTGCGACAGATAATTCATGAACGGCTCGCAAAACAGGCCCCATGCAATGCCCGTAACGTCGTTGCTGCTGTCGGCATACCGGAAGGAATCCAACAGGTCGGAGACGCCGGAAAGCATAGACATCTCGAACATGGGCTGCAGCATCGTTCCGGCGGACGTGACGAGCGCATCAAAAGTATACGCGCCGTCGGCTGACATATCGCTTGCCATTGCACCCATCATGAGCGGGACGATGGACGGAGACAGCCAGTCCAGCGTGATATTTTTGCCCCCGACCGTGATAGAATACGACTGGATGCCCTTGCGCTCATCGTCGTCATCTGCGGCTCCGTGGATGATGCCGGCATTGGCAAGCACGAACCCGGCCCCGAACAGAACCGTGCCGACGATGCCCTGCGAGAAAGACTCAATGATCTGCGACTTGGAGTAGCTCAGCGGCCGGTCTGCCCGCTTGTCCAGCGCGTATCGGACGAGCTGCTGAATGCCCTGCGCAATGCCGAGCGGACTATATTCCACGGAGCGCACGGCCACGTTGGCGGGCGTAGAGCGGAACGGCAGGATGCCCTGCATCAGGACGCCCCAGAAATTATCCTTGTTCGGAAGCTTCTTCATGAGCTTGGAAAAGCTGTTGAGATCGCGGAACGTCGCCTTCTGCGCCTGATTCACGGCGTAATCCTGCAGCTCGGTCAAAACCTCCTGCGAGACGCCGCCCTTGCGGGCGAAATCCTCCGCGGTGTAGCCTCTGGCAAGCGCGGCCTGCACGAACGAATTGACGTAATGATGCCGCAGGAATCCAGCGTCGCCGAACGCGGAATCATTCATGGCCCACTCCGTAAATGCCTGCCACTGCTTGAGAACCGGCGCGGTGAACGTCCCGTTCTGTTCGCGGATCATCTGGCGCAGGGAATTCTCCAGATTCTGCGAGTACTTCCCTTCGCCGCGGAGCGTGTCCTGAACCTCGTCCGTGTAGTAGTTCTGAGAGATGAACTCCGCCAGTGCTCGGCCCTTCTTGGAGTTCCGCGCCCACAGCGTCGCCTTCGTTCGCTCTTCCTTCGGGATGAACAGCTCCAGCCCCGTTCCGACGGTATCACGCAGGCGCTTCACGCCGGTCATGCCGAGGTTGCCTGCTGCGTTGCGGATGATGGTCTTGGGATTGCCCAGCATGCACAGATAGCGCCATGCATTCCAGCGGTCGGCAAGCGTCTTCGGGACCTGCGCGGCAATGTCGCGCTTCAGATTTTCCTCCGTGAGGCGGATCGCCTGTTCGCCGCCGTCGTGAAGCGCCTGATAGTACGCCTCCACGAGGTCGGGATTCAACTCGACCTGAACGCCTTTTTCCAGCGTGGCGTTCAGGCTCTTGACCCCGCGCCGGATCAGCTCGACCTTGTCGGCCGGATTCAGCCGTTTGATGAGCCGCATCAGCGCGAGCGTTTCGCCCGCCAGCGTCGCGGAGTTGTTCAGCGACGCCATGACCTCAAGGGACATATCGTGATACATGCGCTGCTCGGTGGAGCCTGCCTCGGATTCCTTCCAGAGCTTCTGCAGGTCAGCATAGAGCAGCATGCCGCGGGCGAAATTCTTCGCCGATGGCGTTTTGACGTTCTCCGACGTCCATTCCACAACGGCCTGCGATGGCGTGCGCTCGTTGAGCCAATCTGTAGCTTGCTGCCGCTGCTCGTCGAAGTTCCAGCCGCGGCGGTTGAACATGCCCCGCACCACCGCGTCCTCGATCATGTCGACGTCCTGCGTCGCAGCCGCTTCGGCGAACGTGCGCGTGCCCTGCTGCACCTTGGTCTTGCCGTCCATGCTCTTGGGAATGTCGACGATATGATTGTCCCCCTGCGGGTTTTCGCCCGGCGGGATCGCACCGTACTCGTTTGCAGCGTGACTCAGGGGGTCAAAGCCGGACGGAGCCGCGCCGACGGACGTCGTGTCGCTGCCGCGCCGCCGCGAAATAAGATTGTCGCGGTATGCAGCCGCCTCGTCATAGCTCATGACGGGGAGCGCGTTCAGCTCCTCCTGTGTAGAGAGCTGATACTTGCCGTAGTTCTGCACCATGGTGTCGGCGCTGTCGCCGTTGTGCATCATGAAGTAGATATCCGGGCTGCCCTTATCCGCCGTCCAGCCGGGATTGGCATATTCCGAATGGAATTCCACGCGGGCGACCGGAACAAAGCCGTTCCGCTCGTACAGGCTTACAAGCCGTTCGCCGTAGCAATCCAGTTTAACACCGCCGTTAGCGACCGCGAGCGGGAGAATCTGCTGCGTCATACCAAACGGCGCGCCCGCCGCCTTGTTGCTGAAGACGCCGATAATATCGCCGTCCGGCGTGATCGCAAATCCGGAAGCGCCGTTTCCGGTCAGGAAAGACCGGACTCCGCGCTGATCCAGTTCTGCGCCGGGTTCCGGCGTGACCGCCCAGCCGTTGCGCGCATCCGCGTCCCTTGCGGCAGTCAGGGCAGAAGAAAACGCGGCGTTGTCCGCAGAGGAAAACTCTGCGGGGACAACGCCGCGCTGTTCAAACGTCTTTCTGGCCGCTTCGCTCAGTAAAACGACTCGAGAAACTCCCAGATTTCCTGATCCGTCATTCCGTCCTTGCGATAATGCTCCACGAGATTCTTCTCGTATGGGAACTGCCCCAGAAATTCGTCCAGCTTCTTCGTATAATCCATTTGCAGCGCCCCCATTCTCGTTGATGCTCTGATTATACCCGTTCGCTGCGGCGTTGTCAATATTCAATTGTGCGGTGCGCGCCCCTGTGGAATCCAGCATTGTCGTGGACATCTGGAGGCCGGAATTCTGGGTATATCGGCGTGCCTCCTGATAGTTGGCCTCTGCCGCGCGGAACGCGTTTCCGCGGGCCTGCCAGTTTGCACCCTCAGGGACGTCGACGTGAAGCCCGGTCACCAATTCAAGGCCCATGCGGTAGGCCGGGTCTGACAGATTCAGGCCCTCGATCTGGCGCGTCGTCAGGGTTTCCCCTGCAAGCATATTGCCGAGTGCGGCAAAAAGGTTTGACGTGTTCGGGATTTTGTCCCGAACGCCTGCGCGCCTATACAGTGCTCGCACAGAATCACGGAACCCGGCCCCTTCCGGGCCGTTCCAGTCAATGGGCTGCGCGATCTGCGGAAGCTGGCTTGCATATGCTGCGCGCTGCTCCGCCGCGCTGACGGTCTGCGCATTCTCCCCGCGCCCGGCCTGTATCTCCTTCAGGCCCTTGATGACCTGCTCGACACGGGCCTGCCAGACGCCTTCTACCGGCCGCTCCAGCATCATCTCAAACGCCGCAAGCGCCTGCTCGTTCCCTAGGATCGCCACGGCGCTTTCCTGTGTCGCCGGGAGCGTCGCGACGTCGAGATGCACGCTGTTCCACTCCTGCGCGGCGCGGCCCTGCTGATAAAACAGCTCGGCCCGGCGGAACGCCTGCGGGGAGTCGATCTCAATGCCGAGGATCGCGCCGAGCGCTTCGCGGCCGCGCTGCGTTTTCAGCCGGAGCGCGCCGACCTCCGCGTTCGTGAGCGTCTCCCCCGCTTCCATCTTTGCCGTCACGGCCGCTGCTGCGCGCGCTGCGTCCTCTTTGAAACCGTAAGCCATGTAGACGGGAGCGGCATTTCCGGCCGCTGTGCGCTTGCGTGCGGCCTCCTGTGCTACCTCTGTGGCAGTGCTTGAGACTGCTGCGCCTTCCTGCGGCGCGGCAACGGTAAATTTACCGCGCTGCGCCTCCGTCATTGCCTGCTGGACTTCTTCGAGCGTGACCTTCCCGGCGCGGATTTTGTTCATTGCAGACTCGGAGAGGCCCAGCTCCCGCAGCTCCGCCCTGAATTCCTGCGCGGTAATTGTATCGCCCCTGTTCAGGCGCTCACTGAGTGCCTGCGCAACAAGCCGCGCAGAAGAGCCCTCCGGGAAGACATTAAGCGCAGAGTCGACCCACTGGCGCTGCATCTCGGGGATCGTGGTCTGCATGTTGGTATTGATGCTGGATACCGTCCCCGGCCCTTCCATCAGGCCGACGGTAATCAGCACGGAGAGCGTCGTTTCAACGAACTCATCCCAGCCGGGCATTTCGCCCTCTTCGCCGGTCACGGCGTTCAGGAAGATCGGTTCCAGATAGTTCTGGATGTTTTCTTCGAGGATCTCACCGGCCGCGCTGCCGAGCAGCTTACCGGCCGGCCCGAGGATCGCTTTCGCGTAGCCGGTCCCGAGATCTGACACCCACTTTTCGGCCGCTTTGCCGACGGGGTTCACGCCGAGCTTGGAGATACCGCCGAGGAGGTATTCAAGGCCCGCCTCGGACGCGCCGACCAGCGTGGAGTATGTCCCGGCCTCCGCCTTGGTCATACCCTGCCGCAGGGCCTCCGTGTAAGCGTTGCCCTTCGCGCCCGCAAACATGCTGGCCGTTGATGCAGCCTTGCCCGCAGCCTCTGCCGCCTTCGCACTTGCGCCGAGCGCACCCGCCGCGCCGGACGTGGCCGCAGACAGAATGACGGACGGGAGCATATTGCCGAGGCTGTTTGCCGCGCTGTACAGAATGCGCCCGCCGCGCCCGGCCTCTTCATTCATGATGCCCTGCGCATAATCTTCGCCGTAGGTCGGCAGCGCCTCATCTGTAAACAGCTGCTCGATGCCGCGCCCCCACCGGCGGACGCCCATACCGAAATTGTAGGCCGTTCTGCCGAGCGTGCTGTCCCATTCGCTTGCGATCTGCTGGCCGCGCCGCGCCTCGAGGGAGTCCGTCATCTCGTTATAATACTGCTCGGCCGCGTCTGCCCCCTGCGTGTTGTACAGGTAGACGTATGTTTTCCGCTCATCGTCCGTCATCAGCTCCGCAGCCGGGTCCCTTGTGGCCTGCGAACCGGAGTCGGCAAAGCCTGCATACAGGACCGCTGCGCGGGACTCCGTCTCTTCGGCGGCGCGCAGCTTGGCCGGGTCGACCTTCGACTTTTCTGCAAAGTCCGGGTTTTCCGCAAGGCCTGCATACTTATCCGTCAGGTAGAATGTTTTTGCATAGCCGAGTTCCGTCGCGAGGGCCTTTGCCTTTTCTTCGGCCTCGGTTGCCACGTCATCCCACTGCTTCGCGGAATTTCTGGCGCTGTTCTGCTGGCGGGTCGTGTTCTGATACTGTGTCGGCGCACCATTCTGCTGATAACCGTCAGACTGGCTGCGCGCATTCTTCGCGTAGGCTCTGGCGCTCGCCGCGTCGGCCTGCGCCTTTTCATACTCCGCCTGCACCGTTTCCACGCTGCGGCCGCTGTCGTAGCCGTCGCGGTATCTCTGCCACTCTTCAGCGCGTTCTTTCGTGCGCTTCCCGCTCGGGTCGGTGATACGCATTGCCGCACCCTGCGCAATGGCCGGAACGGCAAGGTCGATATACTGCTTCGCGGCTTCCGCCAGCTGCGAGGCGCGCTCCTGCTTCTCCGCCTTTCGGGCCTCGGCGTGCGTCTGCTTCGTCGCGCTGTCTGTAAGGCGCTGTCCCTGACGGCTTGTGCGGCCCTTCGCGAACCGTTCGCGCATAACCGTGTCTGCATTGGCCTTGCCGTTTGTGCCGCCGCTCTGCGCGCCCTGTGACCTCCTGAGGCCGTTCTTGACGGTCTCGACCGCCTCGCGGGCCTGTGCGGCCCCGCGTTCGGCCAGCTGGAGCGCAGCGCGCTGGCGCTGCTGCTCCTCCTGCTGCTTCACGGCGCGGGCAGGCGCTCCCGCCTGCCACTGCGCCTTGACGCTTTCCCAGCCGCCGCTATTGGAACCGCCGCCATACTGCCGCTTGATATCGTCCCAGCTCATCGCGTTACCTCATCGTGCTTGTGCGGTCCCTGCCCTGCATCAGGTTGTGACCGCCGCCCGCACCGGCGGAGCCGCTGCCGCTCGTCCGGCGTCCGGCCGAACCGTCATAGCGCGACGCGCCGAACTGCGAAATGTAATCGGATATCCAATCCATATCGTAGCCGTTGCCCTCGTACCAGCTGAGCTGCGGCATGATGGCATCCCAGCCGCCGGAGTTATAGGAATCTACAAGCCCGGCAAGCGTGTCGTAATCCGGCTTCTTGCCGCCGCTCGTTTTGCTGCCGGAGCCGCTGCTGTAGCCGCTGCCACCGCCGGAGCTGTAGCTGCCAGCCGTGGCCGCACGGCCGGAAAGATAGCTGGCTACCTGTTCGGCCGTCGTCTGCTCCTGCTCGCGGAACGCCTGATCCAGACGCACGGCTTCCTCGTAGAGGGCCGTCGCACGGTTATAGTCATTGCTGGCAATGGCCTCGCGCAGCGCCGCCTCGTACTCCTGCGCGGCCGTCGACCGCTGCCGCTCGATCTCCGCGTCTGCGGCCTGCTGCGCCGTCCGGATGGCCGTCAGATCAGACTGGAGCTGATTCGACCGGGCAAGCGCTGCCTGCCCCTGTGCGCCGCTGCTGAGCCCGTAGGCCGCACTCTGCTCGTTCCACGCCTGCGCTGCGCGCTGCGCGTCAATGGCGGACTGCGTTTCCTTGCGGCGGGCGTTCTCTTCGGCCTGCTGCTTTTCGGCGTCGAAGCGTTCCTGCATCCCGGCATAGTTCCCGGCAAGCTGCGCCTTGCTGGCCTCCAGATTCTTGTCGTACATCTGATTGATCAGGTCGCTCAGGTCTGTCGGGTCGTTCTGCCGCGTGATGATCTGTTCGTATGTTTTATAGATGCTGTTTGGATCGTTCCAGTCGACGCCGCCCAGCATACCGGCATAGTCCGACGTCGTAGGGCTTGCTGCGCTTTTCTGCGTCTCTGCCGTATAAGGCGCGCCGCCCCACTGCGCGGAAGACGCCGTTGCGGTCGTCCGGCCGACCTTTTTCAGGCCGTTTTCGCCGTCGGCCCCGAGCGTTTCTTTGATCGTATTTGCCATACTATGCCTCCTTAAAGCCCATATGCAAGCGGGATGTCCTCAAACTGTGCCGGGGACGACTTCCCCAACGCGGCAAGCGCCTCGGTAAACAGCTGCTCGAAGAAATCCGCAAGCGCGTCGTTCTCGCCCAGAAGCAGCCGGGACGCCAGCCCATAAGGAAGCGCGCCCTGCGCGACGGCGTCATCCAGATCGAGCGCGTCGTCAAGCGTGGAAATGGCCTGACAGATGCCGCGCTTGCCGTTCTCGCCGCCGTGGAACGTGTCGCTGTACGGGAAGCACCGATGCCGCAGCACGTTCAAAAGATTCACGGAGCGCAGCTCATATTCCTTCGTGTCGGTCGTGAGCGTTGCGCCCGTCGATTCGTTCTGCTCGTCCATCAGGTGAATGGCCATGTCGAATACCATTCTTCCGGTCGTCATATCTCTGCCCCCTTATTTGGCGTCGCCCGTATACCGGACGCGCTGGTCGATGTTCAGGACGGTCACGCGGCCGCCCTTTTCGCGGTCGTCGGTCGGAAGCTCCGTGACCGTCGTTGCCGTCTCGTCAAGATTCGCATGCAGCAGGAGCTTGTAGTACACGAATTTCTTGACCTTCAGCTTGATGCGCCGCACCTTCGGCGCGCTGTATGTCTCAAACGAAAACGCGCGGAAATCGACATAGCCGAACCCGCCGAACAGGTTCGCAGCCACGAGCTTTTCGGCGTATGTCGCGCGGCGGTCCGTGCGGGCCGAAATATGCATATCCGCCCCGAGACTCGGCTTGAGCGTCACCCACAGCACCGAGGAATACTTCCGCGTGCATTCCGAGCCGAACGCCATGTGCCCACTCTCCCACTTCGATTTGATGGGGCGGCGCTCGTAGGTCTTCGCTGTCTGGTCGACCGAACCGGGTGCGGGGCCGGTCTGGATATAATCGTAGCTGTAGCGGTCGCTCAGCTCGAGCACGTTCGTGCTGGAACCGAACAACAGCCGCCCGGCCGCCGTGCGCATCATCGCGTGCACGTCAAAGAAGCCGGTGTACTTGTACCAGACGCCCAGCTCATAGGCGTTCAGGAGGACCGTGCCCGCCTCATCGTTCAGGAAGCAGTAGAAGGTGTGCTCCGTGTCATCGTCGAACAGGAAGATTTTGGACGGGTCTGCGTCCTGAAGCGTGAACTGTACCGCCTCCGAGCAGACGCGGGCATACCGTTCATCCTGATAATAGCTGCTCGTCTGCTTCCAGTCGTACAAAGACCCGGCGCAGAACGTCCGTGCGAAGTTCTGCACGGTAACGACCTGCCCCATCGCTTCGGAGCCCAGCTCGCGGTGCATGGGCGCGATATAAAATCCTGCCGTCGTGCTGCCGTCTGCCAGTGTGAGCGTGTCATAGCGGATGGCGAACGTGCCGTCCGGCTTGAACACCATCAGGCGAGAATAGTGCCGCACCATGCCCGTGATGGGCGTGTTGCTGTCGGCCACGGCGATCTCGTTCAGTGCCGGGAAATACAGCGCGCTCGGTTTGCCCGCCTCCGTCACGCCGGAATAATAGCAGATGTTCGTGCCGTCGCCGTACAGGAAAACGCGGGAATCCGTCGCGCCGTTGTACATTTCCGCGTAACGGCACTTCGCAAGCGCCGCGACCTCGTTCGTGCCGTAGGAATATTCGATCTCAACGTTATTCGTTCCGGCCGCCGGGGCCGTGTCAAATGTGACCTTGCCCGCCTCGATCGTCGTGCCGCCCGCGAGCCGCTGCCCGTTGACCGTGACGCGCGTCGCCGTACCGGCTTCCGGCAGGATATAGACCTTCGTCGTGCCGTCTGCGCTGTACTGCACGCGCCTGCGGTTGGTCAGGCGGTTGATACGCTCCAGCGTCGTTCCGCCGCCGCTCGGCGCGGCTCCGGTCACCACGAGGGGTACATAGGCCGTCCGGTCTCCGACGACGCCGACGGAAAGCGCCTCGTTATTGACCGTGATAAAATAGTATTTGCTGCCGGTCAGGAGGTACACCATGCCGCCGAAATCGAACAGGCAGACGGGGTCTGTTCCGGCCTCTACGTCGGCCGTGGACTTCTGCACGCCGTCGGAGTTGAAAAGATAAAGCAAGCTCCCGGCCACGATCATTTCCCAGATCGTGCCATTGATATAGCCCGTCCACATGCCGCGCACCTTCGAGCGCGTATAGAGCCGCGTCGCCATGCCCGGACGCGTCCGGATATGGAAGTTCTCCGTCACGCGGAAATTTTCCATCAGCGCGGCCGCGCCCTCTTTCAGCTGCGTGTCGCCGTCCTCGGCTTCATATAGCCCGAGGAACTTGCTGATGTTGGCCGTCGTCTGACGGCTCTGCTGCCGCATCCTTGCCATTCTGCCCTCCTATCGATAGTTGATATAGCTGTCCGTCGGCAGCCCGCCGCACATTGCGGCATCGTATGCCGTCACATGCTGCTCCGGCAGATCGTCGCCCGGAAGCTCCGCGCGCAGCACCTTTGCGGGCAGCGTGCGCATAACCGCAAAGTAACGCAGGGCGTCGGGGATGTGCGTAATGTCGTGCGGCTGCTTGGAGACGTCAGACGGGTTCGCTTCGTCGTGCTGGAGCAGCGGCAGGAATTCCCGCAGCCCCTTACAGTTTTCAAAAATGATCAAGCCCGGCTTTCCGTCCGGCCGCAGTTTGAGCAGTTCCTTCAGCGCCATCCAGCCCTGCACGCGGCTGTTGGACGCCCGCACAAGCCCGATCCCGGCCTGCATATAAAGCTCTGCCATGTTCTTGCCAGTGTCCTTCTGACGGTTCCACATGTCCGGCGGGGCAATCGTATACTCGACCTTCTCGCCCATGGGAGTACACGCCTGCATCGCTTCTGCGGCAGCCGACACCACAAGATCGGACTCTGCGAATTCTCGATAAACATAGCACCGGCCTGTCTCATCCACGGCTACCCACAGACACGCGAACATATCAAGGCCGTAGTCAAATGCGCGGTACTTCGGCCATGCAGCCGGGATTTCAAACGGCGCGCAGACGTGCAGCGCCTCGCGGAACTCGGAGAAGTACGTTCCGGCCAGCGCGTCCCAGTCTCCGTAACGATGAGCGCGGCGAATATCTTCGGGGAGCAGCTCCAGAGCCGCCAGATAGTCCGGCTGCGTCTCCATCAGGTCGACGTTGTCTTCGACCGTGGCCTTGATGAATTTATAATCGCGGGCATTCTCCCCGTCCTTGAAACGCCGCTCAATGAACAGGCGCTTGACCCACGCGTGCCCGATGCCGCCGGGGTTACAGGTCAGGTAAAAGCGCTTCGGGATTTTATTCACGCCGCGGAGGCAGGCCGCAATGCCGCGGAATTCGGATTCCGTGAATTGTGTCGCCTCGTCCATGAAAATCCAATCGTATTCCTGACCCTGATATTTACCGGCGACGGCCGCGCCGTAACCCGGCATATTGCCGAACTTGATCTGCGAGCCGTTGGCAAAGAACATCTGGTGCTGTGTCTCGTTGTACGTCGCCAGCTCCTGCGGGACCATCTGGCGGATCGGCTCGATGATCGTCGGCTTGGAGTCCTCGTAAGCGCGTCGTATCACAAGAATTTTGATGCCCGGATAGGCCAGCGCCCCGCCGACTACTTTAGCGCGCACGCACCACGTTTTGCCGCCGCCTCGCGCGCCGCCGTAACAGGTGTACTTGGCGCGCGAGGCAAAGAACTCTCGCTGCGGCTTGGAATTCGGGCGGCCTAAATCGACCGAAACCGCGTGGGGTTGGGCGCGGAACTTGATGCTCGCGCCCAAAGAATCAGCCCTTCACGCGCGTGATCAGCTCAGACACGGCGGAGCTGCCGCCCATCAGCACCAGTGCGGTCAGCACCATGCCGAGCCATTCCGGGCCGTTCTCCACGCCGAGCGCAGCAATAATATTAAGATGGTACCCGACCGCCAGCATCCCGGCAAACACGGCGGAGACCGCCATTGTGATGTACTTGCCGTTCTTCAGGCTTTCCCACATGGGCTTTGCGCGGTCGATGATGTACCACATGACCATGGAAAGCAGGATGATCATTTCCAGCATTTTCATTCTCTGTACCCCCTATTTGGTATGTTCCTTGACGAGGCGTTCGTAATAATGCTTTACGTCGCCGTTCCCGCCCTTTTTGATGTACTTCGCCCCGGCGATCAGCCGCTCTGAGATCGGCATCTCGGGGGACATAATGGTAAGCCGCAGGATGCCGAGGTATTGCTCATCATCGTGCTCCTGCTGCTGTTTCATCTGCTCCTGCATGGCCGTCAGCGCCTTTTGGGACTCTTTGCTTGCCTTCTTCACCGTTGCCCACGCGGTCACGCAAGTACCCGCAAAGCCGAATACCGGCACGGCAAGCGCTACGATTGTTGCAGCATCCACGCGGTCACGCCCTCTCCAAAAACTCCACCTTGGCGTACCCCGTCACGCCAGCTGCGTCCACGACGTACAGCCACTCGCCCGTGTGGTATCCGTAGCAGCTGCACCGGCTCCCGTCCGGCATCACGCGGAGGCTCGCATACTGCGTGCCCGGCCCCTTGCGCAGGTGGAGGCCGCCGTTGGCTTTGACGGTGTAGCTCCGCCGGTATCCGGCCGTGTACTGCTTCGGCGGCTGTACCTTGCTGTCCGGCAGGACGGTCGTTCCGCCGGAATACACCGCCTTGCCGCCGGGGCCGTACACGCTGTAGCCCGTCGGGCACGCCGCAATGGCGTTGTTGAGATCGCTGTACGCCCCGATCTGGCTGGCTGCGTCGCCCCAGCTCTTGCGGATGCGGTAGATCTCTTTTGCCGCAGGCTCCGGCGTCGGCTGCGGCTTGTCCGCCATCAGCTCCGCCACGCGCCGCCGCAGCATCCCCATCGTGTAGCCGTGCCGCGGCCACCAGTTGTCCGGGTCGTTGTGGTCGGAGCCGTAGCCCCGCTGCCCGGCCTCGTTGTGCGACACGATCTCCGTGATCGTGGGATACGCCCGCATCAGGTGCGCGCACAGCTCCGCCGCCAGCTCAAACGTGTCTCGGCAGTAGGCCGCGTCGCTGTGGTCGTCCTCGCAGATCTCAAACTGGATCGCGCAGTCGTTGTAGCTGCCCTTGCGGCCGGAGCCGACGCCCCAGCACCGCATCTTCCACGGCAGCGTCTGGCAGACCGCGAGGCTGCCGTCGGCCAGCTTGCCGATAAAGGCGTGCACGCAGACGTACAGGCCGCTCCGGTTCCAGTCGTTGCCGTATCGGTTCGCGCCGAGGATGTCCCGCACCTGCGCGGCCGTCAGGCTCCGCTCCGTCGGCTGGTACTGCGCAAGCCCCTCCGTCTGCCCCGGCGCTGGCTGCACATACCGGCTGATGCTCGTGTTGTTTGCCCCCGTGCTGTGCACGACGATCTTGGTCGGCGTCATCAAACGCCCGCGCTTGTAGCACTCGTTGGCTACCAGCAGGCACTGATACTGCTGCATCTTGTCCTCCTCCCGGCGCTAAAGCGCCTCAAAATAAGTCTCGTCCGTCAGGCTCTCCGCCTGCCCAGACCGGATCGCGATATACCGCCGCACCCCATCGGTGTACCGCATCCCCTCCTCGATGTACATCCCCGGTACAAAGTAGATCATGCTTGGCCTCCTATGTCGTGATGATCCCAGACGGGTCTGTAAAGGTTCCGGCGGATACCTCTGTGATTGGCGTATCGATCTTGTACGTCGCGATCGGCAGCCATGTCCCGTCGTTGCCGTTGTCGATAAAGTCTCGTCCCCGCAGCACCAGATTGCCCGCAAAAACATCGATCTGATAACCCTCGGAGTCTGCGTAGATCGTCGTAAGCGCGCCGCTCTGGATATCCCGCGGTACGGACAGTGACGGGATGTGTACGGAGCGGTAGCCATCTTCGGCGGAATAATTTGCCCTTTTGTCGATCTCCTGCAGATAAAATTTCAGGTGGGAATGCCCGTGGAACCAGATCACGTTCTTGTAGTGCTTCATGAGTGCTTCGAAACAATTCGCTTGTTTTTGTGTACCCTCGGTGCTCCCCCGCCAGAAATTGGACTTGTAATAGCCCCCGGCATTCCCGACTCCGCCCCATGGGAAGATGTGCTGAAACACGATGCAGCGCTTGCTCCTATTTGCCTCCAGCGTCTCGTACAGCCATTGCAGTTCCGCCGTTGAAAACTGTTCCCCCGGCAGGAAATCCTTTACCGTCTGGTCATAGCAGGCGTAATTTCCGACCATCACAAAAACATCCTGCACGGTATCACCGTAGGTTTTCACGGCGTGCGAAAAGTCATTTTCTTTCAGCGCACCGTCCGCACCGACGCCGAAGGAGTAGTACAGAGGTTTACCGGTATATTGCTGGATATAACTGTCCACAACTGCCGCGTTGATTGTTTCGTGGTTCCCAGCGATCGCATACACCGGCTTTGTTGGCGCGTTTGCGTCGACGATCGCCTTGTATTGGCTCATTTGGGCCGGTGTTCCATAGTCAGTCAGGTCCCCGCAGATGCAGGTAAATTTGACGTCGTTGTTTTCCGCGAATTGCAGCGCGCGTTGGAAGTCCTCTGCCGCTGTGTTGTATGTGATATGCACATCCGACAACGCGAGGAAGCTATACTGCCGTCCGCTGCTTGGATATTTCATCCGCTGCGGCAGCTTCGACGAGGCGACCGCAGTCCCCCGCTTGTTCGTAAGCCGCAGCCCCGTCGCCCCCGGCGGGGCTATATTTTCTGGGATAAGGCCTTTGTACACATACGCCATGCTATACCTCCCCGATCGGCTCCGCATCGGGGAGCACACCGCTTGCATCCGCATACACGATTGTCCCGCTCTCCGGCATTCCCAACACATTGGCGGCCGTGACGTAAGGACTGCCCAGCTGCTCCAGCACGATCTCGGCAATCGCTTCCTTGTCCGCCTGCGTCAGCGCCGTCTGCGCGTAGGTAATGCCGGTATCTGCCCATGCGTTCGTCACCACTTCGGACGTCTCGTTCGGGTTCTGGTTGAGATAGATTCCGATCCCATCCAGATTCGACTCCGTCGCCGCTGCGGGACTGGTGCTGCCGGGGACCACGAGCATGTTAAAACGGATGTACTTGATATTGGAGTAAAAGCTCAGTTTTGCCTCAGTGGACGCATCCATAGCAGTTGTCTCCGCATACCCCGCCTTAAACTTTTTGTAATCCCCATCGTCGATCATGTTGATGTAATTCAGCGTCGCGGGCGGGACGCTCATGTCGTAGCCACCGAGGCACGCTTTACTAGAATCGTAATAATACACCTTGGTGTATAAGCTCCATCCTTCCGAAGCCTTCAGATTCCAACCCTTGAACCAGACCCAGAACGGGTCTGTGCTGAGGTCCACCGGAATAAAGTCGGAGATCGCCATGCCGTCCTGCGCGCCAGTAGCTACGCCGTTTGTCTTTAGCCGCATGTTGAGCTGCACGCCGGACTTTGAAAAAACATTCTCTGCAGCTGCCTGCTGCTCGGTCGACTGCTGATAGGCCCACAGATGCCCATTGGCCCCGATGTACACCTTGCTCGTGTCCGTCATCGCCGCGACGCTTGCGGCAAACGCCGGAGCGGCGGCGAGCACTGCGCTCCCCGTGCCCAGCTTTGTCGGGACGCCGTTTTCGTCGACTGTTACAATTTTTACCAGCTTCCCGGCTGCTGCGCCTGTGATCCCGAGGCCGATATCTGCCCCGGCCTCCACCTCCACGACCTTCCCCCCATACGTCGCAAGCTTCCCGTCCTTGACCAGCACCTTAGTCGCCATCGCTGACCACCTCCACGTAGATGCCCACAAGCTCGCTCAGCGCGTGGTAGACGGGATTACCGGTGTCGCGCGTGCAGTGGTACAGCACGCCGCCCTGCGTGTAATACTTGCCGTTTTCGAGCGCCATGTTTCCGTCGTAGGGGATCGGATCGTACTTTGTACCGTCGTGCTCCTCGTCGATGCGCTCGTACAGACTCTCCGTCCCCGCTGCGCCCGGCACCCACGTCTCCTGCGACGTGTGCGCCTGCAGCACCTTGTAGAGCTTGCCGCCGGAGACAAACTTGTCGCCCGCTGCGTAGGCCTTGCCGCTCTTCCACGCCGGATAAAACTCGATCATCCGCAGCGCCGTCTGGTCGTCCACCGCCAGCGTGTTGATCTGCTGCCGGATCAGCATCCCGGCAACCTCGCCGACCGTCAGCGGCCGGTGCTTTTCTGCAGCCTCGTATCGCGCCTCCGTCGCCTGCAGCGTCTGCAGGTCGGCCTCGCTCAGGCCGCTCGTGTCGATATCCTTGAGTTTTGTGATGCCCATATGCCCTCCTATCCGCTTACGACCATGTACACGCCGCGGTAGTTCGACGTCGTCATCCCGTAAAATGCGATTCCGTCGCTGACCCACGCGACCTGATCGAGCGGGTTTACCGTCCCGTTTGTGATCGCAAGCATGTCGTTCGTCGCGATTCCGGCGTCCTGTATCGTGATCGTGCCGGTGTACAGCTCCATGTTTCCGCCCACCCCGAAGCTCACCCACACAACGCCGTTTTCCGGCAGGTCCGCCGCCGGGATGCCGATGTACGAGGCCACGCTGCTCAACGCCTTCAGCGCCCCGCCGGAGCCGCCCGTGGGCATGTCCGCCAGCGTAAATTCCACGCCATCCGCCGCCACCAGCGCGGCGATTGCCTGCTTGTCGGCGTCCGTCAGCTGATACCCGTTGGGGATGTTGACCGTCAGCGCCCCCGATCCGTCGTAAGTCCCCGTCGCCGCCCCGGTAAAGGTCAGCGCGTTCGGATTTTTCAGCGCCGTCGGCAGTTTGCTGCCCCACGCTGCCGCACCGTTCGCGCCGACCTGCAGCAGCTTCCCGGCGTCTGCGGCCGCGCTGTCCGGCAGCAGCTTGAGCAGCGCCTTTTGCGCTGCCATATACGCCACCACCCACGCCGTGTCCGGGATGTACCCGCTCAGATCGTTGTCTCCGGTGTATGCCTTGATGATCTTTTCGATGGTCCACGCCTCGTCCCCGGCGTAAACAGGGACTGCGCCTGCCTCAGACTCCCCCATCTTTGCGCCCAGATTGCCGAGCACGGCCGGAACGTCGCTGCCCCCCGCGGGGATATTGATGGTCTTCTCGGTGCTGCCGTCGTATTCGCCGGTAACAGCGCCGGTGAATTTCAGCTTCTGTGGGTTCGGCAGCTTGGAGGGGATTTTTCCGTCGGTATACTCCTTGGCGGCCGTCAGCGTGGCTGCGTCCTGCTTATCCGCGTACTGCTTCGCGGCAGTCTCCGCGTTCTGCGCATCGGAGCCGGACACGCGTTCCGCTTCGGCAAGAATGGCATCAGCCTTTGTGTCCGTGTAACTCTTTGCATTGGTCAGTGCTGCCGCGGCCTTGGTCGTGGCATCGCTGGCTGCTGCGGTTACTGCCGCGCTGGCCGCTGACGCAGCAGCGCTGTCCGCGTATTGCTTCGCGGCTGTGAGGTTAGCAGTGTCCTTCGTGTCTGCATATTCTTTCGCGCGGGTTTCGGCCGCCACAATTGCCTTCTGCAGGTTCTCGACGGTCGTATCCAGCTCCAGCGCATCAATGGCGGCCTGAATAGCCGCGTCGCGCGCCGTCCCTTCATCCACGCCCATCTGCTCGATGGCCGGGACGAGCGTTTCGTTCAAAAACGTCTGGATGTCGCCGCCTGCCTTGTCAAAGCGGGCTTTCAGCTCCGCCGCGCTCAGGCCGCCGACGGCATTCGGCAGGTCGTCCAACTGAGAAATGTTGTTGACCGGCGTTGTCATTTTCGGGAGACTCATCTACTCGCTCCTTCCTGCGTTACGGCGCGCTGAAGCGCTCCGTAACCACCGCCGCCCCGCACGGGCAGCTCATCGACTTTGCTTCCTTCGCCGGAGACGGGGCCGCCGCCACCGCCGACCGGCGCACTGGAAGCCGCATCCAACAGGTCGATCAGCTCCTGCTTCTTGGAGATGAATCCGGCAGGAACACGCTCCAGATACTCGCGCAGCCCGATCTTGTTCTGCATGAGCAAGTTGTCCAGCGTCTGCATGGATGCGATCTCAGACCAATAGGACGACGCGCCGACATCCAGCTTGACCGATACGGGAATGTCGCCCAGCGTCGCAAAGTCGAACTCCTGCAGGAATTCCGCCTGCGAGAAGTCGATGCCGAGCGGCTTGTTATCGGCCACGTCGAGCGGTTTGCTCTCGACGACGCGCACGCCGAAGAACACACGCATCTGGTCGATATAAATCTTGCACAGGTCTTCGACGGACTGATACAGATTCTGCTTGGTCAGCTCCAGCGGCGTGTTGGCGGCCCGCTGCAGGGCCAGAATGGCGCTCGTGTTATCCGGGCGGCTGTCGCCCATCGCCACGTCAGAAGCGCCCAGAAAACTCTGTGTGTAGTCCACGGCAAGCTGGATGAACTGCCCGACCTGCGGGGAAATCTGCGCCGGGTCCATGATCTTGGCGATATTGTTGACGTCGCCGCCGTTGACGGCAATCGCCGCGCCGACGCGGGAATCCCAGCCGCCCGGCAGGCGGGTCTTGTCATAGATGATCTTCGGGAAGGCCAGCGTCATCAGGCTCAGGAAGACCATGGCAAACATGCGGTTGATAAAAATCTGATTCGGGCGCAGCTGCGTGATGGAGGCCTGCCCGTGATAGGAATCGTGGATATAATCCCAGCAAAGCCACGTGATGGGATACAGCTTCGTGCCGGTGTCGATCGGCTCGCAAACGCAGGCGTTCTGCGTGCTCTCATAGCGCCAGATCGTGCCGGTCTCGCGGTCGCGCCAGAAATACAGCAGCACAGTCACGCGGCCGTCCGTGATGGAGTCCATTTTGCTGTAGTATCCCTGCTCGTCCGGCCGGATCGCATCGATCTGGTCTTCCGGGATGCCGTTGTTCCGTGCGCGCCACTGCGCGTCCTCGAGCAGCATGCGGCGGGCAAGAATGATCCACGGCTGCGACTGCACATCGCGGTTGTTGGGATTGCCGAAATGCACGCGGGTATTCTCGATGATCTCCGTGACCAGCTCACCCTTGACGTCCTGCCCGTTTTCAACGGTCGGGTCAAAGTAGGTGTACATGCAGGCATCGCCGTCCACGGCAGCATTACGGCCGTACTCGCGCAGCATCGTCGGAATACGGTTCCGCTCAAACGCGGACGCCAGCTGCTCGTTGATGATCTCGGCCACCTTTTCGACGTCCTTCTTGGCATAGCCGCGCGTGGCCTGCAGGGCCGACGCCCTGACCGCAATGTTATCGGACGTGATGGTCGCCACCTGGAACATGGTCACGCGCTTTAAGAGATTAAACACCGGCGTCGGAAGACCATTTGCCTGCACGCCCTCCCACTGCTTGCCGATGTACATATTTTCATTATCTTCGACCGTCTGGTATAAGCCGATCTGCTGGTTGAACTGCACGCCCCGCTGATAGCGGTTCCAGACAGTGCGGATATCCGGTTTTACCTGCTTCACGGGTTACTCCCCTCGCTGGTCGTGCGTCGGGCCGTTATAGGTCAGGATATTATGGATACCGGCGTTGAACTTATCGATCTCTTCCTTGGCCCGGCGGGCGAGGGAATCATCCGGCATGACGGCGTCGCTCATGGCGTCGACCTTGCCTTTAAGATCACGGTATCCGTCGTTCAGACGGGCAATGTTGTCCGTCATGCCCTTCGTCACGATCTGTTCATCTCCGAGCCTTCGCTCCAGCCACCCCGTCCGCCTGCGTGTCTCGCGGCTCAGGCCAACGTATCCAATGGCCAGCAGTGCAATGGCAACGGCCATCGCCGCCAGAATGATATGTACTGCCATGATTACCTCCTGTGGAATGTGTTATATGACAAACGGCGGTGAGTTGCCCCACCGCCGTGTCCTGTTGGTATGTGTCAGCTATTGACCTTCTCGGCAACGCCGGACTGATAGACGCCGGACTTCGTCGCGGCGGCCTTGACCGTTGCACCGGCCTCGATAGTCGGCTTGCTGGTGCTGCTATAGGTCACAGCGCGCTTGGAATAGCGCGGATCGCTGCCGTCCGTCGTGTACACAAAAGTCGCGCCTTCGTCGCCGGTGAGCGTCATGACGTTGCTCGCGAAAGCAATCGTCGGCGTCGTGGCGACCTTGCCCGTTGCCGTGGCAATGTAGATGCCGCTGGCCTTCGTGCCCAGCACAAAGGCATCATACATCAGGCGCATCTCGACGAGATCGCCGGAAATGCCCTGCGGCTCCGTGTTGATCTTGTAGTCATGCAGCTTGACCGGGGAGACTGCAGCGCCCTTATAGATCAGCATGAAATACACGTCCGTCGGCATGTAGCTGGTCGGGACCTTCTTGACGGGGATGCCGAACAGCTCGCCGACCGTGCCCTTGCCGAGGGCCTTCACCATCAGTGCATCCGCCTTCGAGAACTCGTCAGAAAGCAGGATGTGCTTGTAGTAGGACGTCGGCACGAAGAACATGCGGCCGGATTCCGGCACACCGGCGTCATCCAGAGCAGCCGCAGCGTCCAGCATGGCGCTGACGATGGTGCTCTTGGTCGGCGCGGCAGTCAGTGCCTTCGCGATACCGGCTCCGTCGGCCCACTTCTGCATGCGGTACTTGTCGATCATCGGCGTGTACTTCTCGCGCAGCTGGCGCTGCAGCGTTTCGCCCGCCTGCTTGACGTTGTACTGCTCCTTTTGGTTGCCCTTGTCGATGCTCCACGTGGACGACTTGTCCTGCGTCATCTGCAGCTCCTGAATGGAGTCAGACAGCTCGTCCACGGAGCCGTAGCGGCTCGTGCCGCTGCGCTGGTAGTCATTGACCGGCGCAGTGCCGATGTCATAGATTCTTACGGTCTTGACGCCGACAAATTCGCTGTCATGCGACTTGTCGAAAGCCGCGTCCGTGATGGATTCGAGATAAAAACGCTCAACCGCCTTTTCGGCGTACTTGGTTGCAAGATTGATAACGGCCATATGCCCCTCCATTTATCGGTGGGGCCGAACTCGTTATGCCTCCGAAAACAGTGCATTCAGGAACTGATCGTCCTGCGCTTCTCCGCCGCTCGACTTCTGAGAGCCAGCGCTCCGCTGACGGTTCGAGGCATTCTGCGCGGCGGCCGCTGCAGCCTTCTTCGATGCCTCCAGCTCCGCGGCAAGCCTGCGATTCTCCGCGCGCATATACGCGCTCGATAGATTGCCCGTCGCCGCCAGATCGTCTTTCAGACGCCCCAGAAGCGCCGCGTCGACCGCGACATTCGGATACGCCCGCCGGAAGGCAGCGATATCATCAGCGGCCTGATGACGCCGGTTCTCAGCCTCAGACTGCGACGCTCGCCCTGCCATCAGCTGGCGCTCCGCACGCTGGCGCGCCACGCGTTCCCGCGCGACGTCCTCCGACAGGCCCTGCTTCTGCAGCTGAGACACCCGCAGCTCATCAAGCACCTGTCCGATGTCATTGCCGCCCGTCTCTTTCAGATACGCCGTGACTTCGTCAACCGCGCCCTGATTCGCCTGCCGCCAGCCCTGGAGCTCGTCTCTCGACGCCTTAAGTCCGTTCCACTGCTCCTGCAATCGGTCATGGTTCAGCCCCTTCTGTGCGAGCTGCACCACTTCCGCCCGGTTTACCGTGCGCTTCTCCCCCAGATAGGTCAGCTCAAACGTTTCCGGCGTCCCGGCTCCATTCTCGCTCCCTTCGGCCGCGTGGCCGTCATCGCCACCGGCATTCTCAGCGCCCGCATTCTCCGGTTCCTGCTGGCCCTCGCCGCCAGCAGAGCCGACGTCTTCAGCCACCGTCTCGTCCGCGAGGGCTTCCCCCGACAGCACGTCGCTCAGGTCTACGCCAAAGGCATCGTCGTACATGGTATCTGTCATTTCATTACTCCTCTCCCCGCTGGTCTGCGGATCGAAATGCCGCCCGATTGGTCTATCGGGCAATGTTGTCTATTTACGCGGCAATGGTGTTTGCCGTGTCTTTCTGATTTTTTTCAGGGGTCGATTCCCGCATGGGGCTACCCCTTTTTCTGCCGGGGTACTTGTATCCCGCCCCGCGGCGGCGGCAACGCGTATTTATTCCGCCCGCGTCAGGCGTTATGTCAAGGGTGGTTCCGGACTTGTGGCGCGTTACACGCACCGCCGAGATTTTGGGCATCGCGGGGGTGCGGTATATCTACTACGCCTCGCGCTCAAGGGCGCACCCCTTTTTCCGGCACCCCTCCCTCGCTCATCGCAGCGCAAGCCGGTATCCGGGCGGGCACGGTCTGCCGCAGCCCGGCGCGCAGCCGAATTTCCCTGCGCGGGCCTCTGCGCGCGCCCCTGCGGCCCTGATTGCCCGTGCAAGTCGATTGCCTGCTACTTGCATGCATCCAGCCACGAACGCAACAAAATAAATATTTTGTTGACGTTGGCCTGGCCCGAAGTCCAATTTATTGGACACATGCGCCCGCACCCGTGCAAGATTGCCTGCATTCCACGGTGTACGGACGCCGCGACGCATTACGCGCATTTAATGTACGCGCGTGCGCGTGTGCGCGATCACTTAAACGGGTCTTTGACCCCGCCGAAGTCGCCCACCAGCCGCACGGTGATCTCCCCGCCGCCTGCTTTGCGGTCCGCCTCGGTGCTTGCCGCCTGCCCGTCCCAGTTTTGGCGCATGTTAAACATGGCTTTTTGTGCCATTGCGCCGTTCCACGCGTTACTCGTCGAGTATTCCCCGCGGATGAAGGTGCTTAACACCTTGAGCGCATGGACAACGCGCTGTCTATCGCCCTCCGCCTGCCACGCCTTGCCGTCTATTGCCTCGCTCGTCTCGCCTGTTATCGCTCTCTGCATGTCCTCGAGGCACTCGCCGCAAAGGCCGCAAAAGTGGGCCCAGTCTGCGCGCTTGATCTTGCCGTCCTGGACTTTGGCCTTGTAGGCCGCCGCCATCGTGCAAATCTCGTCCGGGGTGTGGGTCATCGCCACGGCTGCCGCCTCCTTTGGTGTGCTTGCTGCTATCGGTTTTGCATGATTCCCCATCGGGTAAGCCAGCTTACCCGTAGGGGAATCTATGCAAAACTGACTTTTGCGTGCCATTTTAGCGGCTTTTGTGCCGGTGTCAAGGGCCGCCTGCGGAATAAGTGCACATTTTGTTGTGGTGGATAGGCCGCAAAGCGTTGCGGCGCAAGGGTTCCCGGCGTTTGAAAGAGTGGCAAAATACAATACTTTGCCACTGTGTAAAGGTGCATTTTGGGCATAAAAAAGGGCCGCCCCGGATGGGGTCAGCCGAAAAAATGTTGGAATAGGGGGGTTGACATAGTGTTAATACTATGCTATACTTAGGCCACGCCAGTCCGAAAGGAGGTGAAGACGGTGCCGAGTGCGCAGGAAAGCATGGACATCAAAAAGGCGATGGCCTACGATCTTTTGACCATCTTCGCAGATAAGGACGTGGAGAGCTACACCCCCGAAGAAGTCGAAAAGATCATCAAGGCGTATATCGCTGGGCTCGCGCAGAAGTAACCCGGCGGGCGGGCGGGAAACCGCCCGCCCGTAAGAAAGGAAGTGATACCAATCGCATACAGCCCGAAAGCGGTCGCCAAATGGCAAGCCGCCAACGTCAAGCGCTACGGCTTTGCCCTCATGCGCAAGTCAGACGCGGAGATCATCGAGAAATTGGATAGTGTCCCGAACAAAGCCGGGTACATCAAAGAGCTTATCCGGCGAGATATCGAGCGCGACGAAAAATAAAAAACTCCCCGTGCTGGCAATTTAGCATCTGGATAAATAAAAAGCCCCCGCGCCGCTGAATCTTGGCCGATCTCAGCGCGGGAGGCCCCACCACAACGCGAAATCCTGAAGAAAATCACATCACGAATGTTGAAAAAGGGGCTTGACATAGTGAACACTATGTGTTATCATAAAGCCACGCCAGAAAGAAAGGAGGCGAGCCGCAATGACAATGTCGGAAGTGGTCCGCGTCATCCTCGGGCTGAGAAGTGCCGGTTGGAATGATACCGCGATCAATGATTTCATCCTCTGGATCGAGAGCGGGAACGACACTTACAAGCCGTCGAACGATCAGGCGTAACAACAGCGCGGGCGGGAAACCGCCCGCCACGAAAAGGGAGTGAAAGCAATCGAAGACATCGAAAAGCCGAAGCGGAAGACGCATACGAGCGCGGCCGCAACACAGCGATATCACGCGAAGACCTATGAACGCATGGTTGTATCGCTCCGCAAAGTCGACGACGCCGACGTGATCGCAGCCATCGCGGCCCGGAAAGCCTCTGGCCTGCAGACCTCGGACGCGGTCAAATCGTTAATTCGCGAAGCTCTGAATAAATAAAAACCCGCTCCCGTGTTGGCGCACGTTACGGAGCGGGCCCCCCACCAAATCATCACAAAATCATGGAGGTATTACTATTATGGCACAGTTTTTTGCAAATTGCAAGACCCTGATGGGACAGCCGAAAAAATGTGAAAAAAGGGGCTTGACATGGGTAAGCGTATGTGCTAAGATAAGCGCGTAAGGCAAAGCAACCAGCTTTTACAAAAGGAAGTGAGGACTTGGACGAAATGACCACCGCAGAGCTTAACCAGTACCTTGAAAACATTGCGAAGCTGATTGAAAGCAATGCGAAGGATGCCGAGGCGGCCGCCCAGATTGTCCGGGACAGCAAGGTCAAGGCATAAAAAAGAGTAGCGGCCCACGCAAAAGCGCCGCTACTCTCCACCGCAAAAGGTGAGCCGGAAGCCTTACTCCGGCCACCTTGAGTATAGCATAAGAAAGCGGGTGAAGTCAATAGAAAATCAGGAAAAGCCGAAGCGCAAAACGCACACCAGCAACGAGGTAAAGAAGCGCTACAACGATAAGACATATCAACAGTATGCGTTAAAGCTCCGCAAGGTTGAGGACGCAGACATCATTGCAATGGTCGATGCAGAGCGGGCGAAAGGCTACCAGACAAGCGAAGCGATCAAGAACTTGATCCGCAGCAAATAAAAAACTTCCCGCGTTGCCCATCTTAGCGGATTCACAACGCGAGAAGCCCACCACCCACAACGAAACATTATGGAGGTATTACTATTATGGCACAGCACCCCGGAAAAGTCAACTACGAGATCCGCGAAAACCGGGAATTTGCATCCCGAGAAGTCACCTTTGACAGCAAGCCCTCTGCAGCCGTCCGCGCCGCACTGAAGGAGCTCAAAATGCGCTGGCATACCGTCAAAAAATGCTGGTACGGCTACGCTTCCGAGCGCGAGATTATCGCCGCCATCCTGGGCTCATCGGCCGATGAGCCCGCCGAAATCGCCCCGACCGTCTCAACGGGTGGATCCCTGGGCGGCGGCGCCGTCTACGGCAGCAAGTCCGGCCAGTACCTCCACGGGGCCGAGCTTTCCGCAGCCATCCGCGCCGATATCAAGCGTGCGGGCATCAAAGGCGTCTCCGTGGCCTGCAAGACCTATACCGGCGGCCAGGCCCTGACCGTCACCATCAAGGCCCCCGCCGCGCTGATCCGCTCTCGCGCCGACTATGTGGCCGCATACCGGATCCCCGCCGGTATGCCGTGGATCGACACCGGAGACGGCCCGGCCATCCACTCCGGCACCTATTGGGATATGCCCGCCGCCGATCAGGAGCGCATCCGCGCCGCCGCTGCCGCTTACGCCTACGATTGCGCCATGACCCGCTGCTACAACTCCGTCAACCAGTACCATCTGGAGACGTCCGCCGACTGGCTCAACGCCGACGGCCTCCGGCTTCTGAAAACCGTCGATAACATCATCCGCGCCTACCACTATGACAACTCTAACTCCATGGTAGACTACTTCGATACCAATTTTTACTACGATATCCACGTTAAGTGCATCCCGGGCTCGGCCTCTGCCGCCTGATGGATGCACAGCAAAACGCCGGGTGCACTTAGCACCCGGCGCCCCGCTGAAAAAGAAAGAAAGGAGATTCCCGCAATGGCGTAAACCCGGCAAGCCGTGGCCCAACGACTTACTGGCCCTATTGTATCGTATCTCGTGCCGGAGTCAACCCCCGGCGGAAAATAATTTTGCCCGGTGCACTCCGCACCGGGCTTTTGCTATGCCTCTGTGGGCCCCTGTGCGGCCCTGTGCGCCCCGATCTTCGGCGGGCTAATCGCACGCGTGCGTTGCGCGTGCTATCTGTTGTCGCCGACAATGACGCGCCCGGCGCACTCGCGGCCGCGCAGCTCCCGGCGGATATACAAAAAAGCAGCACCATTCCGGTGCTGCTTTTCTTATTCCCCGAGCAATTCCCTCGCTCTCCGCTCGATCAGCTCCCAATCCTCCGGCCGCAGATTAAACAGCATCCGGGCCGCCCGCTGCTGGATCTCCGTCGGCTGATTGCCCAGAAACCGCCCGGCCATCTCCGTCAGCTCCTGCAGGGCGTCCCGCGGCGGGAACATCTCGCCCTCTCCCGTCCGCAGCCACTGCTCCGATACGCCAAACTCGCGGCAGATCAGGGCGATGACGGAATCCGTCGGGATATTGCGGCCGACCTCGTAATTTGCGACCGAACTACGCTTGATGTGCAGCCGATCTGCGAATTCCTGCTGCGTCATCCCCAGGGATTTTCGCAACTCCTTGATGTGCGCTTCCATCGTCTCACCTCCTTGCTTCACAACAATAGTACCACGCCGAAAACATAAAATCAAGAACTTTCGTCCCAAAAACACAAAAAGGTGTTGACATTTGTGCTAATAGGACTTATAATTGTCCCATGAACACAGCACAGCAACACCTAATCACGAAAAAGGAGGACAAGCAATGGACCAGAAACCCAGAGGCACCATTTCCGATGCACTGCGCTGCGCCACGTTTGACGCTGTGGCCCACATCCGGCAGCTGATCGAGCTTGTCAACAAAGACCCGGCCAACGTCATCACCCACATCATGCACGACAGCGTGCAGGACGATTTGGAGACCGTCTCCGCGCTCGCCGCAATGCTGTTTGACGCCGCATGGAGGACGACGCACCACAACCAAAAACCCACCGAAAAAGAACAGGAGGAATCACAATGACAACCGAAAAAATGGTACAGCGCGCCCGCAAGCGCATGCAGGAGGCGCAGGAAGCCCGCAAGCAGGCCGTGAATGCGTGGATTGTAGAAACCCGCATCGGCGCGTCCCCGGCCGCTGAGCGTGAAGCATGGCGCACCGTGCTGCAGGCCCACACCGCAGAGCGCTCCGCAATGGAGGCCTACCGCCACGCGACCGCCGCGCGGAAACGCGAACACGAACGGGAGGTGAAAGAGAATGACGCTTAATGATGCACAGCGCAGAGATGCGCAGAAATTGCTCGCCCTGGCCTCGGAGCTGCCTGCCGAGCAGCTCGCACGGCTGTTGATCTACGGTGAGGCGCTGCACGATGCCATCGAGCTCGCCAAAGCCGGACGTATTTAAATTAGGAGGTACATATGGCCAGTCTGAGAGCGCTCACCGAAGAGGAGCTGAGAGCATTGCCCCGCGTCCGCCCCGAGGACGCAGCCCGTTACCTGCAGAGCGGCGTGACCGCGCTGGAGATCCGGATGAAAGCGCAGGAGGGGGATTGCCCCTTCTGCCGTGCCGAAAAGACACCTAATTCGAAAACATGGCACTATCGTGTCAACCTGAATCTGCTGATTCGTGCGAAGAATGGGGAGTTCGGGGTCTGGTAAACGGCCCCGAACCCTAAGGGAACCTTGGGCGGGAACCTTTGCCGAACCTTCCTTGAACCTTCCCTTAACCTTCCCCGAACCTTCCCTGAACCTTCCCTGACCCTTCCCGATACCTTATATAAATCTTTCAGGAAGGTTCCGGCAACACCTTCCGAAAACTTTTTGATTTGTCCCTTCCCCTTCTCTCCCCCCTTCTTCCCCCTCTTCCTTCTTCCCCCCAAACCCCCTAATATCTATCTCCCCTATTATCCCCTCTTGTAACCCTTATCTCACGTCACTGCTTACGGGCGTGCGCGTGAGCGCGCGAGGGAGCCGAAGGCCAAAAGCCCGATCCGCTGAAAACCAAAATCACCGCCCGGCACTGCCGGAGCCGAAAGGAGAAAATCCCATGACCGCCAGAAAACCCGCCGCTGCCGACCGCATCGAGGCCGCGCAGTTTGCAGCCCTTGCAGAAAAAACCGACCGCCGTCTTGCAGCCGCCCGCCTAGAGGAGGCAGAGCTTGCCGCAGAAACGGCCGCCCGCCGCACCCGCGCCGCCCTCCGTGCCCATCAGCGGGAAGAGCGCCGCATGGTGCTGACGACCGCAGCCGTTGCCTGCATCGTCCTCGCCGTCCTGCTGCTCAAGTCCGCCCCGTGGTGCACCGTCGCCCTGTCCGCCATCGCCGCCGTGCTGCTGGCACGTGTCCCGCAGGGAGGTGACGAGCAGTGACCAGAACACCGCGCTTGCAGCTCGTCGCCCTGCTGGCTGACTTGTGGGCCGAGACCGGCAATGCCATCGCGTTTGTCGACGAGGTCACCGCACTGTGCCGCGAGGCGCGAGGCTTGTCCCCCGTCCGGGAGTACACCGATCAGAAGCGCCGCTGGCTCGACGGCCGCCGCATCTACGACGCGCGGCGCTCTCTCAGGCTGACGCAGCGCGATGCCGCCGCGCGGCGCGGCGTGTCCGCCGTCAGCCTGTCGAACTGGGAAAACGGTCGTTGTTACTGCGACGCGGATGTTGTCATCAACGCGCTGACCGACCCGGCTAACAACAAGGTCCCCCGCCGCTTCGTCGCGCCGGATCCCCGGAAGGAGGACAGGCCATGACGTACCGCAGCATTCTTCCTCCGCTGGCCGTGCCCGATCTGCCGCTCGACCCGCCGGACGACCCGGCCCCCGTCGGCTGCTGTGCTTACTGCGGCGGAGATATCTACCCCGGCGACGTCGTTTGGGCCTACGGCGGCAAAAAAATCCACGCGGAATGCGCGGACGGCTACCTGATCGACGAGGTCGGCGCTGGAGCAGCCCTGACAGCCTTGGGTTTTGCGCGAGAGGAGTAAGAATTATGACCGCGCGAAATAAGGCGGCCGTCTGGAAAGCCGCGCAGAGAGCCGTACAGGGCGTCACAGAGTGCCAGCGCTGCAGCGCGGTCAGCAAGGTTTTGCAGAGGCATCACCCCGACTACAGCAAGCCGACCGAGGTCATTGTCCTTTGCCCGCGCTGCCATGCAGCCGTCCACAAAAAGCCCCCGTATCAGTCCACCTGCGTCGTCTGCGGCAAGCAGTTTGTCGCCGCAACGCACCGTCACCGCGCGAAGCTGTGCAGCCCGGAATGCCAGTCGGAGTATTTCCGCCGTCTGGCGAAGGCCCGGCGCGAAGCACGCAGCGCCGCCAACAGTCAGGAGGCCGCCCATGCCGATTTGTGACAAGGATTGCTTCCATTGCCCCTTCCCCGACTGCATCAACGATGCCATGGATGCCGACGACTACGCCGAGGCCCGCGGCCGGGACAAGCTGCTCAAGTGTCCGGCAAGGCAGGGCCGTCGCCCGGATCGCAGCGTCGACGAGCAGCGGCGCGAGCGGATGGACCGCAGGAACGCCAGAGCACGCGCCCGATATGCTGAAAACCGCGAGGCCATCCTCGCGAGGGCAAAGGCCCGCCGGGAGGCCGACCCCGAATATGCCGCGCGCCAGAAAGCATACCGGCAGGCGTACTATCAGGCAAACCGGGACGCGATCCGCGACAGGCAGAAAGCCTATTATCAGGAGCACCGCGAAGAACGCACCGCCAGCTATCGTGCCTATTACGCTGCAAACCGGGAACGGGTCATCGCGAAGAACCGTGCCTATAACGAGACGCACCGCGCAGAACGGCAGGCCACGAATCAGGCCTACCGGGAAGCCAACCGCGAGGAGCTCAACGCCAAAGCGCGCGAGCGCTACCGCAGAAAGCAGGAGGCCCGCCGTGATATGTAACAAAGACTGCTTTGTCTGCCCGTATCCGGACTGCATCAACGACGAGATGGACGCCGCAGACCGCCGCGAAAGCCGGGCGCGTGACAAGCTGTTAGGCGTCCCGCGCCGCGAGAAGTGCAGCGCAGACGATGCAGCCGAAGAGCACCGCCGGAGGGCGCTGGCCTACTACCGCGCCCACGCCGCCGAGATCAAGGCCAGCCGACGTGGGAACCCACGAGTCAAGGCGCAGCACCGGGCCTATTACCTGAAAAACCGCGAGGCCATTCTGGCCCGCCAGAAAGAATATAACCGCCGCCGCGCAGCCGAAAAACGCGCGGTCGGAGAACGGAAGGAGACCACATGAAGTACTACAAGGGGTTTGACAAAAACATGCAGTGTCGCGGCTTCCAGTACGCCGAGGGCGAGACCTACGAGGGGCCGAAGGCAGAGCTGTGCAAATCAGGATTCCACGCCTGCGCAATGCCGCTTGATGTGTTTGACTATTACGCACCGGGAGACGGCAGCATCTACCGCGAGGTTGAGCTGGAGGGCAGCGTGCAGCGCGCGCAGAACGGCGACAGCAAGGTTTGCGCGAAGAAGATCAGGATCGGCGCGGAGCTTGGGATTGCCGATCTGGTAAAGGCGCAGATCGAGTGGGTCAAAGAGACGTCCGGCTTTGATGGAAGTGTCGAAAAGGCCAAAGCCGCCACGAGCTATCATGGCGCGGCCTCCGCCACGGGCTATCGGGGCGCGGCCTCCGCCACGGGCAATCAGGGCGCAGCCTCCGCCACGGGCGAGCAGGGCGCGGCCTCCGCCACGGGCACTCGG
>ERZ808292.48-NODE-48-length-39785-cov-3.888925_pt1 | contig 39785 bp, 34 predicted proteins | sample MGYA00521275_ERZ808292 | MGnify/ENA primary metagenome ERZ808292 (study PRJEB31516, sample SAMN03275613) | gut metagenome | biome: mammalia-associated habitat; material: feces | host: Papio cynocephalus | place: Kenya | collected 2012-07-26 ... | reverse complement strand
GTAACATGTGAATAGCTCATGTTCAACGGTGCAACCAGTTTCAGCCTGTCATCCTCCTCATAGGTGCAACCGCCGGGCATGTCGCCTCCGACTGTCAGTTCGTCCGCCAGTCCGGGCAGGTCGAGTTCGTCAGCCGTCACTGTCACTACCTTGTCAACCTTCAGGAGTGCCGGGCGTACATGTGCGCCCGTGTCGTCGGAATTATTGCAAATTTCCTGATTTTCGATTTCGTCTATAAAGCCTTTGCCGCCATCACATTTAAGCCAGGAGCACAAGCCCCATACCATTTGCCCCACGGCGGGCACCGGCTCCCCGTCGGCCTTGTGTCGAGCTGCCTGGTCCTTATACTTTGCCCAGTCGCTGGCGGCATATTCTTTGCGCCGTGCGGCGAGCTCGGCGCGTGCGGCGGTTTCGGCCTCCATGACGGCGGCGGCGCCAAACTCCTTAATATATGCCGGACGTGATAGAGGTGCCATCACACCGCACCAGCCGCAAATGCCCTGGTATTGTTCGTGATCACTGTTATATACTGCCGAATCCGCGGCACTGGCGAACACTTTTACAAGTTGTTCGCAAATTTGTTGCTTTGTTACGTTTGCTTTCATTTTCTTTGATTTTAATTTGATGTTATAATATAGGGTCTATATATAGGCCCGGACGGTGCCGGGCCGTTGACGTTAGGCCGTCGCCTTCTCGTCGCATAAACGGGTCGGAGCCTCGCTGTAGCCGGCTTCGCCGTTGCCGGCGATCCAGTCCAAAAATAGCTCGTGCTCGGCGTATTCGCTAAATACCTTTTCGGCCTCGTTTTTCATGTCGTCTATAATAGCCGACATGTGCCGGATAATGTTTGCCGCCTGAATATTGGAGAGGCCCTGGAGCCCGGTCCAGTTGTCGTCGCGCACTGTGTCTTCGTCCGGTGCGTAATTGCCAAACATGTCGTATGTGTCTACCTGATACCCGTCGCGGTCGTACACGGTTACTTTGCCGCCAAAATCCATGCACGCGCCGTCGTAATAGCCCGAATTGATTTCGGCCGTGATTTCAAGTGATATTTGGCAGCCGCCATAATATACTTCCTCGTTTTTATAGGCTATTTCGTCGCCGTTAGAACGGTCCCAGCCTATTGCCTTTAGGCCGTACGCAATATTTTCTTTTTCGTCCTCATAGTCCATATATGTTTGCTCCTCGTCGTACTGGCCCAACATGTCCTGGTCCCAGTCGTTGGCGTCGATAGCCTCCTGGTCGATATACTTGTTTGTGCCTATAACAAAATAGCGGCTGCAATTAGCCATTAAAAAATTAGGTGTTGCCATAATTTAAGAATTTTAATTTGTTTATAATGTTGTGAATTGTATCCGCCAGGAGGCTCGAACTCCATGCCGGGCCTGAATACCCGCGCGGCCTATAATTTAGCCTTTTGCGGCCCTTTGCGCCACTTTATAATCCAAATAATCAAACAGGATACGTTCCAAAACTTCGCCGGGGGTATTGACATAATAGCCATCATATCCTCCGTCCGGCAGGTCATAACACTGTATTTCGCACCATTCCGGATTTATCCAAACATACCAGGTGAGACCGGCAAAACATATTCGTACCTCGTCGGTGTCCGGATCCTCATTTGGGTACACTTTTAACTCAAACTTAAAACCGTCTAAAACGTTCAAAACTTCTTTTTGTGTCATTTTCTGATTCTCCTATAATTACGGTTATTAATCTATCTTAATACTCAATGCCAGGAATACCAGGCAGACCACAACACCGAAAAAAATATACTGGTATCCTGTCATATATACGGGATACTCGTCGTCGCCGGGTGTAAAGTTGTGGCGCGTTTTTAGCCACTTTGCAACGGTCCGGACGGCCGCCAGGGTGCAAAGGTAGGCCCGGCGAAAAAGGAGCCCGCACACGGCCACAAAAGCGGCGCAAAGGTCGGCCGTACTGGTACGGGGTGTAATTACTAACTGTTTCATTTTTCGTGATTTTTAAAAGTTCGTGTAATACAGTTATCTACATTTTAGCGAGCCGAACATGTCAGGGACGCCGGGGCCAGTGTGTGCCAGCGGTCGGCCTCCTGGTATTCTTTTGCGGCGTCGAGGTCGGCCTGTAGGTTTTCGATTTTCGCGCGATAGGCCCGGCGCTGCATCCGCGCTTTTTGCGCCTCACTATAATGTCCGATATTAAGTCCCAGGACAAAAGCGACCACAACGGCCACAAAAGCGCCACATATAATTACTCCCTTCTTTTCATTGTCATTCATTACTACTTTCATAATCTTGTTTTTTTTAAATGTTTATAATGTTAATTGTAGCCGCCGGGGGGCATGATCCCCACGGCCGGGCCTGAATACCCGCGCGGCCTATAATGTTATGCGACTCTCATAAACTCATCGAGATAGTGACGGCGGCCATATATTGTAATGTAGGCGCGAGGCTCGCCATTTTCCGGCCAGGTATATTTGATTTGCTGCCATCGCTGGGCCGTATGCTCTCGGCCGGACCAGCAAGAACAATCACGCCATAGTGCGGTCTCGCCATAGTCATCAATCACGACACAATAACCGCCATAATTATTAGTCTGCTTGAATCCGCATCCGAACTTTGCAAGCTCGTCGAATTCTTGTTTTTTTGTCTGTCTCATAACTTAATGATTTTAATTTGTTTCTATATAGGTCCCGGCGGCGCCGGGACCGTGTTACTTAATCCTTGTTTTCCTCCTCGCGCGGTGTTCCGTCCTGATTATATTCCTGTAGCTCATGGAGGCAAAAAAATGCTATTTGTGCATTTTCTTTTGCCAGCGCCATGGCCTCCGCTTTTGTGCTGACGATAATGCAAGCGTCGTAATAATATAGGCCCGTTTTACTATCGAGCCAGCCGCCAAAGGCCTGGCACTCCGGGTGGTTGGCCTGATAGTCGATAACATGACGGAGGCCGGCAGCTTCGAAGCTGTCTTGTGTGCCTTTAACGGCGACGCTGTAGCCGCGTGTAATAGGCTGTAAGGTCTTGGCGTCAACGGTGTAACCGTCAGGATTCAGGGCCGCGATGGCGGCGAGTGCTGCAAATGTTGTCTTCTTTGTTTTCATTGTCTTTTTGATTTTAATTTGTTAATATTGTAGCCGCCGGAGGTCTCGCACCTCCTGCCGGGCTTAATACCCGCGCGGCCGGCGCCTACTTTCAGCCATCCGTCTTACTTGCTGTTCTCATGTTGCTTTTATGGCATTTCCGGCAGATGGCATACTGCCGGCGCTCCAGGAAAGGTTTTCTAACATCCGCCCGATTCTCGTACACTGCAAGGCCCAGTATCCTCCGGCAGTACGGGTAACGCACCCTCGGCACGGCATAATCGCTTTTACCGCAACATATAACAGTAGTAGGGTTCAATCTTTGCGCTCTAATTAATGTGTGTGTCAATACCGTTTCGCACCGCCGGCGGGTGTCGAGCGTTGATTTAGGTGTAAACTCGCGACCAGGGCTATATGTCGCCCGTTTTATTTTTGTTGTCTCCATCTCTTTAAGACATTGCAAAGGTAATAAGTATATTTGTTATACGAAAATAATTTGCTAATTATTTTTTAGTTTTGCGTTACTTTTAACGGTTATATACAAATAAAGATATATGTTAAACATATTTTCACAAATATATATATTACTATACCTTATTATATATATATATAGACCACCGACCACCACCACCGACCACCAGCAGCACCCACCGACACCTCCACCACCAGCACCACCCACCGACACCTCCACCACCAGCACCACCACCCACCAGCAGCACCACCCACCAGCACCACCGACACGCATATTACAACAGCAGCGCACCCCCGGGGAAGGCGCAGCCGTTGCAGTGCGGCGGTGCTCTTCTTCGTGAAAAGGTTTTTCGGGTTTTTCTCTTGCCCCTAAACGCCTCTATCATTCAAACACTTACGGAAAAAGCCGGGTCTTACCGTGCAAAAAGTGAAAGGGGACGGAACACTTAATATAAACTGACAAATCAGCAAAAAGCGTTTATTATCAATACGTTAGAGGAGAAAAGTTATTATTCAAAAACAACCAAAAAAAACAAAAGATACACTATTTTTTTTACTACAAAAAATCAAAATACCACAATCACACCTATATTTATTCCTAAACACTATGCACAAAAAACATGTTTCAAGCCAAAAACACATCAATCACAACCATAAATAGAAAAAAATTAGGAATACGCTTGCATAAAACAAATAAATATATTACCTTTGCAAACAAATAAAATAACAACGTAAAAATAATGGAACAAAAGACAGAAAAGAAAGCAAAGTCGGTGGTAGACTTACGGAAGCTGATGCAGAAAATGGGTATGCGCACAAACGCCTTTGCCGAGGCATGTGGCGTGTCCACGCAAGCCATGGCACAATATCTGCGCCCCGGCAAATCGCTCACTACAGCCACCATATACAACATCGCCAATGCACTCGACATTGACCCAAGAGAAATGTTCTTTCCTACGGATGAAGATGATGAGCAATCACCTGTCACATCCACAACGGAGGAAAAGGACACAACGCCCCAAGAACAAAACATCCAGACCACAGCCTTCTGCCCCCACTGCGGAGCGAAAGTGCGTGTAGGCGTAGTGTTGATGGCAGAATAGGAGCAGAAAAGAAAATCATCGAATGAAAACGAATGACATGAACATTCGTTTCATCCGTTTCATTCGATGACAATCAAGAGATGTAAAGACGGACGCCTTATCCGTCAACGCCTGGAGCAGTGCCGCCACCCGACGTAGAACCGCTGCCCGACGACGACGAGCCACCCGAAGGAGCCTTTGCGCCATCGGTGATGTCGAGGTCGCCCAGCTTCACCTTCATGTCGGACGTTACGAGCGAGCGCAGGTAGGCATAAGGATTGCCAATCTTGTGCTGCGAGCGATACGCCTTAATCACCAACTGGTAGTTGGCAGAGCCTGCTGCACTCTGGGCAGACGGCTTGTTGGCCTTCCACCACGAGGCGGCGAGCTTCGCCTTAGACGCGAATGACGCACGCAGCGCCTGCTGCTGCTCGGTGTTGGCATCGGTGTGACCGTGGCGGTCGGAACGATAGGTTTTGCCCGTCTGCTTGTTGACGGAATACACTACTCCTGACTTGGAGCACAACTTGCCCGAAATGGACTCGACATCAGGCGAAAATTTTACTGTTGCCATAATGTTGAAATTTTTAAATTAGACATATGTGTTGCGTGGAGAACGCCGGTGTGGGAGCAACGAAAAAAATCGCGTGAAACATAAGCCTTCCGAAGCGTAGAACCAATAGAAAAACGGTGCGAAGCGTATTCTATGGATATTCTATGGTTATTCTATGATTATTCCATTGCTGCACACGGAGAAATCTCCAACGGTAAAGGTACGAAAATGACGCGTGAAACATCGGACATGAAGCATCGACGAGTGAACATCGAAAGGAACGAAAGAACACGGAAAAAGAACATCAGATGAAACGGATGAAACGGATATTTAAAACATCAGAAGAAACGGAAAAAACGGATATTTGACTCATTCGTGTCATTCGTGTCATTCGATGACAAAAGAATAACTTAAACAAAAAAAGCGTATGAAAAGAAAAAGAATGAAAAATTGGCTATGCGCCGCCCTGCTCGTTGCGTGTGCAGGCATGGGCATGACGGCTTGCAGCAGTGACGACGACAAAGAAGAGGCGACACAGACAAAGATTGAAAACTGTCTGTACGGCAAGAAATGGATTCTACGGCGTTGGTTTATGGACTCCGACACGGAGAAAACCACATACTCTTTCTTTCGCAACCATCTTGTGATGTGCGAGAGCGAGACGAAGGTGACAAGCGGAATGTTGACATGGGACACTTCGCTCTATTTTGGCACCTGGCAGGTATCGGAGAACAAACTTTCGACCACATTCACTTCCGGATCCGTAAAAGGCTTTGACTGGAACAATATCCTCTACGGCACGCTTACGGTGAACAAACTCGCCTCCAACACCAATGAGATAGAATGTACCGACCCACAGGGCGAGACACGCTATCTGGCATACTACATGCGAGAGGGATGGACGAAGCGCACATTCACCGACTACACCGACACATCCGACCACGACCGCGCCCTTCAGGGCACATGGCAAATGACTGCCTATAAAAACGGACAACCCACCGACTTCACAATAACCATCGGCAAGAAGGGCGATGTCCATTTTACGACAGACGACGGAGAGATAGACTTCACATCGACCTGCACAACCCGGAACGGCCATGTCACCTTTTCCGACTACCTCGTTCCTGGCAGCGGCGAAAAATCCTACATATACATTCGTAAGGATGACGCCGTGCAACTGTTCAGTGAGAGCAATGCGCAGAAACTGTGGGGATGGACAAATGTAAAATGACATTTGCATATCTCAAGAAAATGCTGTACCTTTGCAGGTATCTTTTAGTTTTTCATAACTATAAGGTATTAAAATGTTCTAAGTCCGCTTGCCCGTGAGGGTGGGCGGATGTTTTTTGTCAGTTAACAGTGTAGACGTTACCCTGTATCACATACCAACCGCCATTCATGGCTTTCAATACGACCAAATCATTGGGGAAATAATACACACTTGTAGCTTCACTACGCTTCGTATTTACAAACGGAACTTGATAAGTTTTACCTCCAGAAGTCAACTCGAAAACATTTTCAGGGTAACTGATTTTTTGTCCGTTAGTGGCAAGGAGGCACGCAAAAGACGTAGTATTATATAAAAGATTTTCGCGGAAAAATTCTATCTCCAATCCATCGTATTTCGTTGCGTCAGGCAGATATATCATATTCAGATTACCGACATCATAAGCAGCACGAGAAACGAAAAAAGAATGATAGGGTTCTGTATCGGGAGATATATAATAATGATGTTCACCGGAAACAAGACTTCTCACATAGGAATACATCAATCGTGCTCTCAACGTACCTTCTACGTTGACCTTATCACCAACAACACTAAAATAATTTCCCAACCACGTATCTCCCTTGCGGTTGAACTTAGCCACGGCCTTGTAAGCCGTCTCGCCACCGAACCACAGAGGATATTGGTTATCCTTGCCGCCTCCGAAGGCTCCATAAGCCTTGTCGTTCTCGTCGGTTATCACTATCTGCCGAGCCTGAAGAAACTGGATGAAGGCGTTCGTAATGTCTGCAAAAGAGGTTTTGAGTGGGCGCAGGTCGTTTATCTTCTGCCAATACTGATTGCCGTTGCCCGACGGTTTGTTGTCGGCAGAGGCAGTCTGCCCGTTGTGCTGAGGTAGGGCAAGATACCAATCGGCCGTACCTGCGACAAGATTAGTCACGGATACCTCGTCAAGATAGCGGTTGCCGTCGCTTGCCACGGATCCGTCGGCAGAGTCGTTGCGGTATTCCTTGCCCAGTTCCCATTCGCCGCGACGGATGGACACACCCGTGTAGCCGCGTTCACCCTGGGTTCCCTGATCACCTTTCTCTCCTTTATCACCTTTGTCTCCTTTCTCTCCCTGCGCACCGTCCTGCCCGTCCTCGCCCTCACGGTTCTGGGCGAGAGTGACCACGGCCGACGCCTCGCCATAGTCGGTTTCGACAGAAAACGTGACGAAGGCATCCTCGGCAGCCACACCGTCCACATCCACGCCGACAAAGCCTTTTAGGGTAATATGGAAAGTGATGGATTCTCCATCTTCCGCAACATCAAAAAGAACCCCCATCTGCACTTGACTGCCCGATTTTCCGTAGCCATATATTGCTGTGCCTTGGTCGATCGTCACAGGACTGTCGCCAGAATACACACGCCCTGTGACATCAAAAGAAATATCGTCGGGATTGCTCGTATCATACCAGTCGGAAATGGCAACACTAATGATATTCTTGTCGAGCACCAAGGTGAGCGCAGTGGGGTCGGCCGCATGGAAAGCCACCTCGCTCGTGTTGTATGTGCCATCGGAATAAGCATAGAGCCACTGTTGCCATACAACTCGGTTGGAGGAGGAAGGAGTAATGGGGTCGCGTTGCCATCCGCCAAGTTCGTAACTCAAGTGCGTGTCTGCGATTTTTATGCCATCCGGCTTTGTGTCGATAGCCGATGTAGACTGGAAATAAAGCTGCTGCGAAACGAGCGAAGGCACTCGGTCGAACTGATCTATCGTGCCCCACATATATATGTTGCCCGTGACTATACCTTCGCCAGTGAGTTCCTTGGTAGTCTGTATAAATTTCTTCTGTTCCTTGTCCCACACCTGCTGGAGAAATGAAAAACCGTTGAGCCAACCGATAATCAACTGGATATTGTCCTGCGTGTAGGTCCAGTCGGTCATTCCAGTCAAATGGAGCTGGTAGGTGGTGGTGGTAAGGCGTGAACTTTGTCGGTCGCTATCCGTTTCGTTGGCATAGGCAGCAAAATGCATGGTCGGCTGCGGGTGCGAGGTGTCCGTCCAACGGTTGCGGTCTTCAGCAGGGAGGGCAGCACAGGTCTTGGCTCTCAATTCGTAGCGGAAGAATTGGCGGTCACCGATGGGTTCGTCTGCGCCGAGCTGTGCCTTGACAGACGATGGCAGAGTGTCGGTCGTATAAATCTCCTTTACGACGAAATAGATGGTGGTGAAGCCCGCAAAGTGGAAATTGCCATCCTTGGTGTCGGTTGTCGAAACGTCGTTCTTTTTTGCGGTGAAATGGAACACACCTTGACATTTGTCGTCCACGGCAATGGCACCTATCTCGCCATTTTCAAGCTTGAGTTTGGCAATACCGCCAAGCGTGTCAAAACCCTCGGCTGAGAGTGTATCGCCCGTCCATACCTTTTCGATAATGCCTGCACCCTGCGTTTGCCATTTGTTGCCCACGGTGATGGTAGTGCGGTTGTAGCGCAGTTCGGGCACTTCAAGGAACGATCGACCAACAATGCTTTCAAACTCGGCATTGCCGTAAAAATCTATATGCGCGCCTTCGATGCCCTTGTTGTAGATACCAATGGTAAGGTCGGAATGAAGCACCGTATTGCCGAAAATATCGGCACGGCCGCGTGCCACAATATCCTTCATTTCCAAGTTGTACTGCGTCTTGTCATCGTGTCGCTTGGAGAGAGAATTGTCGTCCATGTACTTCGGCGTGACAACATCCTCCTCAGAGTCAAGTTCGGTGTCCTCATTGCTAATGCCCGTAATTGCACCTTTTTTGCCCTCAAACGTGATGCTTCCTCCAGAGACAATAGTGACAAACTTAGCAAAAAAAACGCGGAATTTTGTGCCTGCTTTTTGCGTGAGGTCTTTCAAGAAAGTGACAATGCCGTCAACCGTACTATACTGAAACCATTCCGACTCATTCGGTCCGGCTTTTACAGCTTCGTCCGAAGAGAGGTAGCCGGTCGCGATGCTATGGTCCTTCAGCCAGTCGCGGTTCTCGGTGCCGTTGTCGCCCGAAGACGAAATTATGCCTTGCAGGAATATATAGTAATAGTTTTCGTCACCAATCTGTTCTGTCGCAGAATTTTTGCCATAGATGTCGATATGTTCCGAAGGGAAGACCACAATGGCCGTTTTATTGGCGTTCGTGGTTCTTGGTATTGCCGCATACACATATTTTTCCGTATGCGTATTGAATACCGTGGGCGAGGCTTGCAGCGTCCAACGCTGATAGTTATGCCCCGCATCATAACCGATAATGCCTTTCACATAAACGAGAATCTGCGCCCCACTGATGCAAGCAGCCTGAATATAATCGGGGTTGTCGTTAGCATTCAGTTCAATGTAAAGAGCGTTGGGCGAGATCCAGTAATCTCGGGATGTCGCCTCTGTCATATTCGTAATTGTCTTTTCTGCCATAGTCGTAGCTATTTAATAATTAGACGTGCGATAGGTGATAGTCCCATATAGAGCCATTCCAAACGGTTAGGATAGTTTAAATCTACGTCTGACGTATGAATCCGCAAAATATGCAGGCAATAGCAGGCATTATGTACCATCCATTCCGCTTTGAGCGAGCGCATACTGCGCCGCCATACGTTCGACTTAGGAAATAAAGCCTTGATACTTTCAAGACCTGTAAGCATTTTTGCTGCCGGGTATTGATAGGATTGGCGAATATGCAAGTTGTTGTCTGTTATAGAATATATCATAAAAAAACGTTTTACCTTGTTTCTGAAGCAAAGGTAAAACGTTTTTTGGTGGCGATAAGGACATTAACTATTCTTCCTCTTTCTTAAAACACTGCTGAGCGAGAGCCTTGCATTGCTCCACATAATCGTTGAGAGCCTTTAGCGGCTCAATGTCTCCGAGCAATGCCTTGCGGTGGCAGGACAGTTCTTCGGGGTAGGAATACTTACCACTGATAAGCACGGCGGTGAGTGAGTCGTAATCTGTGATGTCATAGTGAATAGAAAACTGTTTCAGAAAGTCGGGTGTCATACTGCTGAAAGCATCGGCTTTCACGATTTCAGCCATCAATGCGCTGGCGGTCATACGCCCTTCGTGCGACATGGATAAGGTTGTGCATCGGTAAGTTTCAGCATCAACGGATTGCGTCTGTTCTGCCACAACCGATTTTGCCGTTTGCCGTTCTATGCCAAAGTTGATGGTGATAAATTCTTTTTGCCCGGCATAAGAGACCACGAAAGGAGATGGACGCGATGTCAAGTCCTCGTTCTGTTGCTTGGATATGTTCATGCTGCTAAGTATAAAGGTTTAACTGTTCGTCTTAATTTAATGCTCTCGTAGTGACCGCGAATATAAAAGTGCTTGTAAAACTCATGGCCGAATTGCAGGATTGTCCGTTTTCTTTTGCCGTAAGTGCGTTTACCTTTGCAAAAGCCGAGATAAGAGTTTGTCACTTGTTCTATACGTTGCAAGTCGGCAAATGTTATTGTGCTTTTGTTCTTCAACATTTCATTGAAGCCATGCACACGTTCTCTAAAACGTGCCAAAGTCCGGTTGGACAGGTAAATGCGACAGTTCTTCAGATAAGCTCCGACAAACATCACACCATGCGATGCCGGTTGAAAATGGTGCTTGTCGTGGTGTAATGATAAGCGGAACTCACGTCGGAGGTATTCTGCGCAGGCTTTTACAAGCTGTTTAAGCAATGACTTGTTGCGACAAACGATGATGAAATCGTCTACAAAACGTTGGTAATAAGGATGCTGCCCATGCGCTCTCAGCCAATCTGTCACAAAAGCATCAAAATCCGACATAAGGAAGTTTGCGAAGATTTGCGTGGTCAGATTACCTATAGGCATACCGTGATAATCGTCGTTGCCGAACAATGACTTGTGTCTTTCCACATGCTTAGGCCATTCCGCAGGATTTGTGTTGAATACGCACAGTTTTTCAGGGCAATGACAGATAATCGTGTGCATGGTGGCGATAACCTGTGCTATATATCTGCCCTTGTAGTTGTAACGTATGAACGGCTCCATCCTTGCCCATAATATGCGCTTGTCTATCGACATGAAGAAAGATACGAGGTCGCCACGATACACCCATGCCTCCCGGCGGTAATTGTCCGTGGCTTGCTTTATGGCATTAAAAGCAGCCTGTTGTGCAGCCAATGTGCCAAAACCCTTGCGGCAATTAAACGACACATTGCCTTGCGCCACAAAACGTTGCTCAAACAACGGATTGATTGCAAGATAGAGGAAATGATGCACAATGCGGTCGCGGAAACATGCGGCAAATACCTCGCGGTATTTGGGATATTTCACCAGAAAACAGGTGCTTATGCCCGGTTGGTAGCTACCCGTGTAAAGTTCATGTGCCAACAGAGGCAAATCCTCTGCCGCTACTTCGCAATAGTCAATACAAGCCTTACTCGTGCGCTTGTGGCGGCAACAGTCCTCAAAAGCCGCAAGCACAAGATTGAGAAAGTCGGTAGGAGTGTCATAAGCGACGACAGGGCGCACCCTAAAACTATTATACTTATTGTTGTTGTTGAAGTTACCATTGTTGAAGTTGCAATTCCAGCTGTTGTTGGAGTTGTTCTCGGTGGCTGCCCAACGATTGGTCTGCGTGTCGTATTGAGCCTTTGCATCTTCGTAACCATTTATGGATTCGCAACCATAATAGGTAAGGCTCCCTTTTAACATCTCCTGCGATGCACTGCCGCAATTCATAATCTAAGCTGTTTGAGGATTACTACCTTGCGACATTCCGATCAGAGAAGAAGCGCGCCATGCCAGTACCTGCTGCGTGCAGGATGCGACGAGCGACTTGGCTTTCTTGAAGTCATCCTTACTGATACAGCCTAATGAGCGAAGAATACCCAAAATAGTCTTTATAGCATCTATATGGGCTGCTGCGATAGTGAGTTGCGCAATGCGTGCATTGGATTCGGCGTAGGCGATGGACAAAGCCACCAATAGACGAGTACACTCCTCATACGCCGGGTCGAGCACCGCACGATACTTGACGGGACAAGTCTTGTGCATCTGAGCCATGACATAGAACAGATTTTGCGCTGCGCGATACACCTGCTGCTGATGTATCGTGCGTCTGACTTTCTCTTTCTTGAGCTTTTGGCTTTGCTCCGCTTGTCGCGGAGTTATATTGACTGTTTGTTGCATGATTACTTTTTATTGTTTGTGTAGTGCAAAGTTAATGAATTAGCTTCAAATGGCGCGGACATACCTTTTCACCGGGTGGCTTGCGCCACCAGTGAAAAGGCTCAATTGTATTGTGAACCGCATTGCGGTGCGCTAAAAAGCGCACCGAGTTAATAAAGGTTAAAGAATAAAATTAAAAGCGACGACAGGGCGCACCCTAAAACTAGTATACTTATTGATGTTGTTGAAGTAACCATTGATGAAGTAGCAATACCAGCTGTAGTAGGAGTTGTACTCGGCGGCTGCCCAACGATTGGTCTGCGTGGGATTGCTCACAGGACAATTAATTTTTGCCTCCTTTGCCCGTTTTTGCAGGTTGGCATAGCAGGGGCGGCGAGCATCCGTAGGTTCTGTGGGGCGCAAGGCATTGTCTTCATCGGAAAATTCTGCGGTAGGCGTGCCAGTATCGGATGGCGTGAGAGCACGGCTGTTACGGAAGAAAGTGTAAAGGCGCATGGTGTCGCCACTGCCTTGCAGATACCATTTGCCCTGCTTGTATTGCTCTGAAAGACCGTCGATAGGCTTGCCGCTTGATTTTGGTTCGTAGAGAGTGCAGGCATAAGCAGCAGGATAGGCGAACTGACGGAATCGGTTGCTGCCACCCAGATTGCCAAGGGCTACACAGAGGTCAGCCAATTCTTCACTGCTCTCAGGCACCACATGGTCGCGACCTGCGGGCAGATAGTCGAAAATGGTATGATTGTCGCCATCCTTCAGCAGACCTTCACCCACATATTTCTCCAAAATATTGTTGGCGTGCGCCACAATGCCTGCCGTGTCTTTTTTGCCATCCCAGCGATTTGGCGCGACATTCCCCGTCCATACGGGAAAACCATCGTCGGTGCTGTCGTCATAGGCATTTATGTCACGAATGTACGGAGTGTCATCACCATTCGCATCTTTTATGCCTCGCGAAGTGCAGTTATTGAGGTCGGGAATATCAAACACATTACCAGTAGTAGTGCCGAGTGCATCAGCCACCGGCTGTATCTCATCGGTGCTGAAACCTTTAGTGGCCGCATTTTCGGGAAACAGTCCCCACGGGAATGATGTAATGGAATTGGCACCGTCGGAAGATGTAATGGTCAAGTCCTCGCAATTTTCAACAAGAACTTCATACATTGTCTTACCAGCGTTGTATTGCGCAGCAATCTTCTCATCCTTCAGATATTCGTTGAGCAACGACTGCGGCAAATCTTTGTAAGGTGTCACTTTATACACCCAGCCAACCACTTTCTTGCCCGGATATAACACCGAGTCAAACTCACCATTATAGTAGGCCCAGTCGCCAAGTTTCGGCAAGCGGTTGAAGAGTTTCAGCGTAATAGTGCTGTCGAACGATTTGCCCGTCACAAGACTCAGCGAGACGGTAAGGTCGGCAGTAGGATTGTTGCTTTCCTCACCCACGGCAGGCACATGAAGCACACCCGTCTTGGAGTCTACCGTCACACCGAGATTGTTCTTCGATAAAGACCATTCAATGCCACTGAAGTTGTTGGCAGTAGAGGGCAATATCTCCAGTTCGTATTGATAATCTCCCTTCTCGGCTATCACGAAACGCTGCGTGACGATGTTCACGCCCGTCACCGAACGGAATTGATACGACACATAGAGAGCATTCTGCTCGTCGTCCACATTGCCAAACTTAGAGAGCAATGCCATCTTCAGCGAGGCAGATACATTCTGCCCCTCAGTAATGGTAATGCGGCCTGCAAGCGAGGCACTGCCTATACCCGTAAGGTATTCCAAGGTGGATGGTGCGAAATTGTCCCACGATATATTATCTATTGTGCAAGAAGCAAGTGCAGCGTTGCCCGATGCACACCCCTGCACAAGCGATTTGGTGTCGCACAATGGGCAGTTGCGTACAGAAAGCGAAGTGAGCTTGTTGTAGCCATCAAGCGTGAGCGTTTCCAACTTCGGCATATCGTTGATGACAAGAGTGCTCAACTCTGCCCCAAAACGCGCCTCGGTGAGTTGCGGAGACGATGGCATACGCACCTGCCCATACTTCGTGCCACGAAGGTCGAGCGTGTGCAAACGATTGGCTTTGGTAAGGTTGAGCGTACCCGTGCCTCCCGTCACTCCGTGCAATGAAAGATGTTGCAGGTTGGTGGCGGCTACATCAATCTGTTTGGGCGCAAAAGCCGTGCTGCCCTGCGAAGGTTCAGCCGTAAAGTCGGTCATGCGCTTGCCCTGAATAGTGAAGTTGTTGTTGCCCACAACCATGTTGCCCACATTTCCGATAGAGCGATAGTAGTTGGTAGCCGCCAAGCCTACAGACGAGTCACCCGGAATAGGCGTGTCGGCCTTGTTCACCGTAAAGGCATAGTGCTGGCCCGGTATCATGCGAGTGTGCGGATTGACCAAGGCACGGTCGCGCACACCGCAAGGATAGAGAAACTGATGCGGCACGAGGTTGAAGGTATATTCACCTCCCGTGCGGCCACTGCCAGGCGTGAACTGCAAGCCCGCGCTGGCATCTGTCAGACCCGTGCTACCCGTGTTCACGCCGCTTGAAAAGTCACCCCAAGCCGCATACGAACATACCAGAGCCATGCGGCGCTCCATATATTGCATCTCGCGCTCCAACTGGTCGCCAATGCCCTGCGTCACCGCCAGCACACCACGCGCCTGGTTGCCATAACTCTCATAACCCCAAGATGCAGGCCAGTCGTAGCGTATGCGCTGCTGTTCTGCCCAAGCCACTTCGGGGAAGTATTTTTGTGTAGCGAAGAAATACTTGTGGATGCACCCCATAGGTGTCTGCCTTTGCGTCACGGTAAGGCCGTCAAGATCCTCGTTGGCACCCACAAGCGTACCCATAGCCGTAAGCACCTCACGCATATTGGCTGGCAATGCTGTTGGATCAAGCGTCTCCCATGCAGCCTCCATCGTGTTGAACAGAGCCGAAGCTGTGCCCTCGTAGTCCTTTTGTTTCTTCAGTCCTGCCTCGGTGTCTTGCACATCAAAGTAACGAGAGAGAAAGTAGACCTTAGTCTGTCGTCCATTATTGTCGGTAGGCAGAATAGTGTCGAGGTCGTCTTGATAGAGCCAACATTTACCCGTGGCAATGTCGATAGTGTAATAGGTATTCTTTGAGCAGTTGTCCGTACCTGCCAATGTGAAGTTCACTAAGTTATAGTGCGTCTGATGGTTCTTCTTGCTCAAGAAAAACTCACAATTATCATTGAACGACGATGCGATGGCCATGCGGAACATGGTGTTCAGCACATTGTAGTCGCCCACATTCTCGCTCGATTTCCATTGTTCGTAAGCAGATTGGGTTATCGGATCGGTAGATAGATTGCGCACACCAGCCACATATCCACCATCCTTAGTCCAAGTGCCGGCATCGACAAACTTGCCACTTACATAGTCGAAGCGCAACAAGTGGAATGCTTCCTCGCCATCGCGCAACCAATATTTAGTAGTTTGCATGGTGTCGAGCCGTTGTGTGTCCTCGTCGGCAGCACCCACTGCCGTAGCTCGGTCGTAGGTGTCGGCATAATACTTGTCAAAGTCGGTGCGCGAACCACGGAAGCACTCTATGCGTGTGTCGTGAGCGTAGATAAAGTTCACATATCGGCGGAAGAGTGCATCATTCTTGGCAACAGGCGTGCCATCGTCGTTGGTTGCGCCAAGCGACAACTCAAACGACTTGATGTCATTATACCCCCATGCTTCATCATCGGCATTGTACGTCACATTCTCGTCAGCAGGAACACGGAAGTCGCAAAGCGGAAGGTTGTTGTTCAGTCCCTCAAAGGCAAACATCTTCTTCTTGTCATAGCCCCATGTAGCCTTGTCGCACTTGCCCGAACCGAAAGTGCCAAAACCGACAAAGATAGGTTCGCTTGCTCCAGCCGGCTGATTAAAGAAAAAGTAAGAATCCTCATACACTGCAAAACGTGCCTTGCCGTCAGCAAACCAATCGGGCAGTTCGTCCTTGCACACCGCCTTCATTATGTCGTTGTATAAGCGCGTAGCACCCATCTTGTGGCTCTGCATAGGCGAGGCATAGTTGATTTTGTTCACGAGTTTTGTAGCCTTCGGCCCACCAATGACAGGCGTGTAGAACTGGCCGTGATACATGCCGTTGCCGTCAATCCATCCGTCAAGCACATCAATCTGAAGGCGAGCCTTCTCAAGGTCGCTCAGTTGCTCAACGGCATCGCCTTGTATCTGCTTGCCGTCAAGGTAAAGCGGATTGGCAGCTGCCGTGTCGTCGGCGAAGTTGGACATGGAAGCATTCCATCCAAAATCCTTGTGAAGGGTAGAGAAGAGAATGGTGATACGGAATGTCACCTTGTCACACTTGGTCTGCTCGTTGTTCCACCAATAAGTGTTAGCGGTAGAACCTTGCGCAGTGTTCATCAAGCACTTTGCGCTACCTAATGTGCCAGCCACATACGCTTCGTATGCTGCCTTGGCTATTGTGCCCGAAAGTTCCGGCACATAGTTGCCGTTGTTGTCGTAGTAGTCGATGCGCCAATAGCAGGCATAGCCCACCTTTTTGTCCTGATTCATCTTATAGTTGTCCGTGCCGACAAGCGTCAGGCAGCGTTTGCCCTTAGCCTTCACCTTGGTGTACGACACACGGCCGTTGCCATCAAGAATGTCGTTGCGCTGGCGAATGGCATTCTTAGTGTCGGCATCTGGACGTGTGGCAGTGTAGTTCTGCAACACGTTCTGTGCCGAGAGCGTAGTGCCACGATAGCAACGGATAGTATAAATATCGAGGTCGCAGTCAGGATTGCCCAATCGAATGCCACCATGTCCCTCGCCTTGGATCCACACGCCACTCGTCTCTACACTATACTGCACGGCACGCTGCGGTTTTCCATTGATGTAAATCTTTGCCGTAGCGCGGTTGGTAGGCGTGCCATTAGGCGTTTGCCAAGTAAACTCGTCGCTGCCCTTTGCAATAAGCGCAGGTGTGAGCGTAAGCACCAGATGCACACGTTTGTCTTCCTCATAGCCGAAATCCTGGTCGTCCTCGTTCTGCTTTTCCTGCGCCCAGATAGCACCCGAGAGAGGCTTGATGATGATGCCCAACTTTTCGAGTGTGCTTTGTATGGTCTGCGAGATGTTGATAACAGGGTCGTCCTCTGCCGTGATGTTGCGCACGGCAAACTCCATCTCAAGCGACATGGCAGCCGACGGATTTGTCTTAAAACCTTCGAAAGGCTCATAACCAATAGTCAGCGTGCGTCCCGAAGGAATACGAAGCACTTTTACTCCATCATCGTCGGTAGTCCAACCATCGCTCAGTCCGTCGAAGCCATCCCATGTGGAAGGCACAATCTCCTGCGTCTGCTTGTTTACAATCGTCTGGAAATTCTCCTCCGTATTGTTGCGCACTTTAGGGTCGAGATAGAAGTGCGCTCCAGCCACAGGCGAATAGTCGTTCTTGTTATCGACGGTGAACACTACAAATCGGTTGCCTTGACTCTCGCGTAGGAAGTTCACCAATTCCGAACCATCGTAGCGGAACACACGCAAGTAAGCCTGATACGATGCCGGTGCCTCGCCACTCGTAGCGTTCTCAATTTCAATAGTCGTATCGATGTCGTATTTTGTTCCGACAGCCACCTTTTGCTCCGACACATAATATGCCTGCGTGTAGTCGGTGTCGCCATCGCCAGCATTGGTAATGCGGATGCTTACGGGCATGGTGTCGGTGTCGGCCACCGTAGGCTCTTCCGCACTCTTAGCCTTCCATACAGCAAATGACGAAATGACTGTGCGCACATAGTTCTCCACCACGCTCTGCACGCCTTGCATCATGAGATAGGGCTTGGCGAGCTGCTCGGTAGTGGCAGACGATGTATTAACAACCATAAAGCGGTTCACAATCACTTCCGACGACAATTCGCCACCCATGCCATCCGAACAAGTGAGCCATGCAGTAACGGTATGCACACCATGCGACAGCAAGCCATAGGCAGAAATCTCCTGCTGCGTCCATGAGTAAGGGTTGGCTTCAGGACGTTGTTCCGACGCAAGGAAAGTCTTGGGCGTCATGGTCCAAGTGCCGAGCGAGCCAGTCATCTGCACATGCAGCTGCTTATCGACAGCACCCATTACAGAGAACGAGAAAGGAAATCCGCCATCGCTCGCCAATATGCGTTTCGACCAGTCAGTAAGGTTCGTCACGACAAGGTTCACGGCATTGACCGAAAGAATAAGGTCGCCAGAGAAATCGCGCTGCACGTCGTTCTCGTCCTTGTAGTAAGACGCAATGCGTATGCGGATGTTCTGTGCGCCTTCCTCCAGATACTTGCCGAGGTCGAGCGAGAGAGGGTAAGACGCTGCGCTGCCGGCATCATACGTCTCGTCCTGCGACACGATGTTGTTTTGCGTATAGACATCGGTCCACTCCGTAGCTCCTTCTTTGCGTCGTGCCACAGTGAGCGTGCCAGCCACATCACGATAGTTGATGCGGTCGCCAAGCGGTGTAACCTTCAGTGCCATGTAGCGGATAGGCACCACGAAAGCGTCGCCCACCTTGATATTGCGGTCGCCCGAAATGGTAGATGCCACACGGATGGCATAAGAGTCGGAGTCTACCATCTGATTGAACGACACCATGCCATCGGCATCTGGCTCATACGTTACGTTGTTGAACTTTACAGCCTTCACGCTTTTCTTTGCATCTGCTTGCAGTTCTTGAATAGGAGCTACAACCTGCCTCACAAATTCGTCGGCCGTGAGACATTCGTTAGCCGGTACGCCGGAAGATTCTATCTCTTCCGTAGCTTCATCGTTGTTGGTTTTGCGAAGAAGATCATCAATATTGGTAAATTCTTTTGCCATTGTATTGAATGTTTGATTTATGTCTTAAAATGAAACTATGCCTATTGTTTGTATCAAACTATGCCTATTGTTTATATCAAACTATGCCTATTGTTTGTTTTAGGGTATGCTAAGCGAACCTGAATGGAAAGCGCATCGGGAACTTCGGCATGGTGAGTTTTCCGCTGCTCTCAAATTCGCCAATAAGCTGCGAGCGCAGGTAGATACGCCAACACTTCAGTTTGGCTTTGTCCGTTTCGTCGCGTGCCACAAAATAAGTCTGAAAGAGTTTGGGCTTGATGGCGCGATACTCCTCCATTGTGATAAGCACACCAGCGAGTCCATCCACGCGAAGGCCAAGCGCCGTGATAGCCGCCTGCTGATTTGCCAATACCTCTTGAATATTTTTATCGGCATCCTTGCGCTCCTGCGTCTCCTGCTCCTTGTATGTTTCAAAGTCGGCAGTTTTTTGCGAGAGCTCGTCAATCTGTCCTTGCAAATGTGTGTCGGCAGCCGTGCGCTCTGCCCGCTCGGTGATAAGGTCGTTGTCGGGACTGCGCTCCACATCATTCATCCAAAACTGGCCGCATTGCCATATCTGATTGGTTTCGCGAATAAGAATTTTGGAATAGTAGGGAATGTCTGGTTCACCAGTTTTGACTTCAGCGTCCGCAGCGAACGAGCCAAAGCGATAGGTGGTGTTGCGCGGATCTGCACCTATCTTGAACTTCAATGCTTCGGCAAGCGTTTTGAAAATGAATGTTTTCTTGTTTATCATCGCTGTAGGTTTTCCTTTGTTTCTATGTTTCAAAGTTAGGTGTTTTCGTTGTCGGCATAAGGACATACAAAAAGTCCGAAGCGCAACACTTATATCGGTTGGTTCCGGACTGAATAAAGAAAATGACAAAGAAAAGCGTGTTTTTCAAAGCATCGGACTACCATTTATGTCGAGCTTGGCAGTGAACGACACCGTGTAGGCATTCTGCTCTGTGCGCGAAAGGAAGGTGGTCTCTTCCTCGGGTGTGATGGTGCAAGGGATGAAGTGTCCGTTGATGTCTATCCAGATGTGTTCCGACATAAGGAACTCATGCAGATACCAATGCAGCCATGCCTCGGTGAGCGGGTCGGTTTGGAATAGCCATGACTCCAGGTTGTTCTGCTTCTTGATGGCGGCACGACTGAAGGAACTGAATGTTTCTTGTCGTGACACCACGAAACTGCTGGACGTTATGGCGAGTTTCTTGCTGTAGACACGAGGTACACTGATGCTTTCCAACACACCAAACGAATTGATAAAGCGGAATACTTGGCGCATGTTGGCTTCGGTGGAGGGCAGGGCATAGATGCTTTGTCCGCCGATGGTCTGTGCGCCTTCCTTCGTGACGGTTTCCACCTTAGATGTGGGCGGCTCCAGGTTGGCACTGGCGAGCAGCGACTGTGCCGTGGTGTAGGGTGGGGTGTAGGCTATCTGCTCACCCACAAAGGCGAGGTGGGGAGCGTCGGTAGGCTTGCGCGATAGGGTAGTGGTGTCCTTTGAGCCGTTGGATAATAGTCGGTCGAGGTCGGAATATCCGCCAAAGATGGTGCAATAGACCGGCTGCTCGTCGCTGTCCTGAGCCTTGGCAGGGTAGACGATTTCGCCCATAGTCTTCACTTCGCCGTCAAGCATATACTCGTCGTACACCTTTAGATAGAATTTCACCAAAGGATATGTGGCAGGCTCAGCTGAGTATTCGTAACTGTCGCGAAAGGTGCGCAGGGCAGAAGATATGTCAATATTGACCTCCGACGTGTTCTTCTCTTCCTCTACGGGTGCCGACATCTTGATAGTCTCGTAGTTGCCGCCACTCATACCACAGTTCACTTCAAGAATGACGCGATGAAAGGACGGCGTGCCGTTTATCACGTTAGGCTGAATGCGAAACGTGATAGGGTTGCCGTTGAAGATGCTGCCCGATGTTAGGTTTATTGTTCTTGCCATATTGTTTTTGTGTTTGTGTTGTTGTTACAAGCTATATACTTCAAGTTCCACCTCGCCCATGCCGTCCTTCACGGTGATGTCGGTCGATACCTTGTTGATAAGGCATTTCTTGCCGTCGATGAGCCACCATTCCTTCCAGTGGTTAGGTATATCGGCTATCTGCGCTACGGAGGCAAGACACTTGATGCGGTATTTCTTGCGGTTGAGGAGGAAGTAAGCATAGTCAATCATAAAGGTATCGAAATAACCGCGGTTCTTGATAAGCGGGTCGCTTACCACAAGCGGAGCATCTGCCCATTCAGGCTGCACCCAAGCACGCGGCTTGAGAGAGAAACGTTCCTCATTGCCTATGCCATCTTCCTTTCCGTTGTAGTCGTACACATTTCCGTATGGATCTACAGAGTCGGTGGTCAAGGCATATTCGCCAGCCGTGGTGCGCCACTTGCTATTGCCGAAACCATCATAGTTATAGTCAAAAGCCTCGGTGCTGGAGTCTGTGCCGCCACCGCGCATTACGGCGATGCTCAATCCCCAATCATAGCTCTGAAGTGGAGAGTTACCATCATCTGTATTAGACGGGTCATAAGACTCACGCAGTTGCAATGTTTCCGTCACATAAAAATCTGCCACAGTAGACGAAAGCGGATTCTTGATATACTGCTTGATAAACTCATGCTCCATGTCTTCATCCACATTGGCAGCCATGATAGTCTGCGCAAAGTTGCCGTTCACGGAGGTAGTGGCATAACCCTCAATGTTGTCACCTGCTACAGGCTGCGATTCGCTATCTGTGAAACAAACCGTGTCGAAACTTGCAGACAAAGCCTTGCGGTAATTCACATCTACCAAACCGACGGGGACGAAATCAGACATAAACTCCTGCACGAAATCCTCATTGACAGTGGAGCAATCACCCATCTCAACACCTTTGTATGAAGCCACCTCAAACAACCGTGGTTCCATATCGTTAGCATCGGTATAATCAGAGTCAATCTTTACGCGATATTTATTGCCAGTTGTTCTGTCTACAAAGACACTCTTCTGGTCGTTGTGAATCTGATGAATGATTTCCTTATATTCCATACTCGTCACAGTACGGTCTTCAGGATATTCTATGTAGTCATAATCCGTATTATAGTCCTTAACGCCGTTCTTGATATTGTTCTTCTGTTCCTTCGCCTCACTCTCGGCAGAATACCCGACACGCACACCAGTAATTTTCTCACTAAGTTGTGCAACAGAGATGATATTGGCATTGAATATGCGAGGCTGTGGACTTTGCTTACGGAACACATCACGTATAAGATATGCCGTCACTTTCTTTTGCTCATAGTCGTAATAGAACTTGATGCCAAACTGATTTTCAAGCGAATCAATAACCGCAGATACAGACTCGTCTGGGAAGTTTTTCTCGTTGGCAAACATCTGCACAATGCTTGCGCTCATCTGCGCTGCCGTAATAGTAGACTTCGTGGTGATGCTGGCCACTTTATCCTTCCCTACTTCCACCGTAGTAACATTGCTATCCAATTCCTTAGTTACTTTAGTCTGTGTAGACATAGAATTGGGAAAGCGAGGGTCTTTCACTGTTTCGTATTTGTAAATCACCTTATGATAGGCGATCTGCTGCATAGACTTATCCTTGGGATTTTCTAACGATAGTTGCCCGCCACATCCGCGACTATTCAGCCATGTATTCACGTCATCAAAGAGTTTCTTGCATTCTGTCTCATTGCTTGCAGACTTTTGGAAAAAGCCAAGTTTGATGTCGTCTTTCTTTTTCTTGCCAGCTATCACTTCCGGATCATCTTCTGTGTATTTTGAAGCGCAATACAAAGGCTTGGTATCGTAAGCACATTTAGTAGTAAAAAAACACAATCGGCGGAAATCGCCCACATCCATCAAGGCAGACTTGTCAAACGACACGCCAAGGCTCTCAAACAAGCAATCGAGAAAAAAAAGCACATAGAAGCAAATACCCGATTGTGGCCTATCAGCTTCCAGCACCCATATCGGACCATGATTTTCATACATTACATCTTCCTTCACATCGGGAAGTTTCTTGACCGTTTTGCTTGATGTTTCGCCATCCTCAATGTCGTAATGCTTGTAGCAAACACGCGCATTGCAAAAAGGCTTTATGGGGTAGGCATCTGTCACGTTGATGTACGACTGCTCTACCTTTGGCATAGTAACTTTGTTGCCATCGGAATAAACTCTCTCATTGTCAAACACTGCTTTATGCTGACTGCCTTCCTCCTGACATTTGCCAGGAAACGAGAATCCGAGAGCCTGCGGTGAAAAGGTTGCCGAAGTTTTATATCCACTTCCCACCGAGCCATATTTCTTGTCGCCTTTCTTACCCTCATACTTTATTACAACATCCGTCTTGTAAGTCACCTGTACATTCACCTCGTCAATCTTCTCGCCAATCAGAAGCTGGTCTTTATAGCGAGACGGGATAGGCACCTCATTGCACTGCAAATCCGAAATCAAATCGTCAAACGACTGCGTGCTTGCATCGATATTCACCGACAGCGAGTCGCTTACTTCCTCATCCTCCTGCATTACAGCCGTGCCACTGGCAAATGGCACACCATCGGCAATGATCTGCATCGGTGTGTGCTCATAATTTACGGGACGGATGTCGGAGTTTACATCGTCGGGATTCTTGAGGAAATGACGGTTGCCGTCCAAAGGCAAAGCCACAGGATAGGAAAACATCTCCGTGTCGTTGAACAGAGGGTTTTGCAGTTCAACGCTTATTGAGAAATCATCCGCCAGCGTCATCGGTTTGCCTGCGGCAAGAATTACAAGTTTACTGTTCATTGTTCGCTGTAGTTTTTAAGAGTGGAATGGTCAAGTGCTTTCGCAGAACCAGTCTTAATATTTCCATAAGCATGGTCGCATAGGGTAATGTCAGCATTAAACTTCTCATTGTACACTTGGCTATGGCCATGCGCTACCACATTTGCCTCGCCAAGTACAAATCCTTGTGCGTAGTCATAGATATGTACCACATGAACGCAATCAGTGATAATGACACGCACAAAAGAAGGAGCGTTTTCCGGGCATTCATTCAGATAGATGCCAGCCTTATTCATTTCCTCCTTTAGGTCGGGATAAATACGCGGCAATTCCGTGCGGATGATGTCGGCATACTTACTCTCAACAATATCCTCCCAGTTGCTGCGCCACGTTGCCATCATCTGACTCACATTGCCAGATGCCAACATCTGTTTGTAACCATTGGCGCAGGCGTGCCGTTCATGGCAGGCACGGTTGCAGATGTCTTTCAGTACGGTATATGCGTCCTTTTCCATATCTTTCTTTCCTTTCCTTCGTTTTTGGTTTACACTCCCGCTTCCTCAATCGTCTTGGTGAGTATGGCTTCATATCCCATTAGCTCATCCTCTTTTACGATGTCGGCATATTCGTTGCGCAGTTTGTCGATGCGTTCCTTCAAGCCTTTCACGCGAGCCTTGGTAGAGGGTTTGTCCTTGCGGCAGATGTACTTGATGAGTGCGTCGGCTTCCGCCTTGTGCTGGGCAGCAGCCTCGCGAGCCGCTTTCACTTCGGGACGGTCGTAGGCTATCTTGTCGGCTACGGATTGCGCAAAGAGTGGGTCGCGCTGCTGGGCCTTTTCGTAGAAAGGCTTAAACTGAGTGCGCAGTTTCTGCGGGTCGATGTTGAATGTCTTTTCCACATACTTGATGTATTCGGGGTCGCCGGTGCGCTGACTGAGGCGCAGGTACACTTCACCCATTTCGCGGTCTACAGCCGTGTAGATGTCGGGCAGCAAGTGGCTCTCTATCTCCACGGCACGGATGGCAAGTTCGGCTATCTCCTCCTCGGTGTAGACGGTATTCCCTGCCTTTTCGTTGGCTTCCGCCATCGTCTTGGCTTGCTCAGCCTTCGATGCCATCTCGTTGCGCAGGTCGCGTATGCCGTTCACCTGCTCCTGCAACCGGGCAGAGAGAAACACCCTTATCTGTTTCAGTGTAGGCATGGTGGCGGCAATGCTCTCTCCGTTGGGGTCTGCCACGATGCCGTTGTATGTCAAAGGCTGTAGCGTCACATCTGGTTTCAGCTCGGGAAAGAGGCTCTGTTTTGCCTCCTGCAATGCAGCCTGTTTCTTGAGTTGGGCGTAGTAGGCTTGCTCCTCCTTTGTGGGTCTGCCCACACGTCGCTTCTGCGATAGTTGTGCGCCTGTGGTGTCGAGCGTTTGCAGATAAGTGAGCAACTGACGCACACGACGGTGATAGTCTTTGAAACGTCGGCTGTCGCGCACAAATCCTCTTGCCTTCACCACATCGTCAAGCAAGGTCAGTCCTTCCTCAAATGCCTCCCGCTGCTCAGATGTGAGCATACGGGCAGACAGGGCAGGAGTGAGGGTTTTGATTATGTCTTCAAGCATAGTGATTGAGTTTTTATTGTTAATTAAATAGTAAGATCGACTCCAAACTGCTGTTCAAGAAAATCTTTATAGTTCGGTTTTTCAAAAAGTGTATCATTTGCCTTTTGCCAATCCTTTTCTCTCGGATAAAACAAATCGCGAGTAAACCATTCATACACGTCTGCATAACGCTGACGAACCTTTGCTTCAGGATGCGTGTCCCAGAATTTCTTTCCAGCCCGCAGATAACATCGTACCATTTTCGGCACTTCTTTGAAGTAGAGAATACGCTTGCGTTCCGTAGCAAGTGGACAACACATACATCCGAGTCTGCGAGACATATCCGGCTGTGAATCCCCCCCCCAATTATAATATATGGGTGCCACCTTAATTCCTCTATCAAGAATGAAATTCAAAACATCATCATCAGTCCAATCCAATATAGGATAAATGGCTTCCACATGATTTTTCTCCGTCTTACTCCCATAAAAGCGACATTCAGTAGGCTCATTGTATCTATTGTTACGTTTTGAACTTTCCGATTTTCGTACACCCATGATGCACTTGTCAAGCACCTTGTATTCCTTCAATATCTCGCAACAAAAACGCGAGAAGCGATTAGGAAAACCCTTGCGTGCTACGAGCTGAAAGAAATTCTCCTTGGGGCGACGTATCTCCACACCCATACGCTTGACATGAGCGATTGTACCTGGCGGGTCAATCGTTGTATTGCGGTATATTGCCCGATAGTTTATTCCAGCTTCTTTTGCCAGTTGCAGAATAACATCGGAGTCTTTTCCACCCGAATACGCCACTTCAATTTGTCCGTCATATCCATGTTGCACGCTTTGAAGCAGCAATATAGCTCGATCAATTTTCTTTTTTAATTCTTTGCTTACCATAAGCTCTATAAATTCTTTTTCTGGTTTAATACAACATTGGCGACACGAACATTCGTGAGCCTTCCTGATTGTTCTTGAAGCCTTCGTTCTGTGCGGTTGATGCGCTGTCGGCTGGGGTGTCGGTGGCTTCGGGGGTGTTGGCATCCTCACGTGCCTTGAGCATATTCATGATGCTCTCTTTGAGCGACACGGCTTCGTCGTGGGCTTGTTGGCGACGCTGCTTGTCGATGGTGAGTACGGTGGTGCGCTCTTCGAGATATGCCACCATAAGGCGGCGCACTTTGCGAAGCAGTTTTTCGTCTGTCGGGTCGGTGGAGTGGAGCAGGGCAGACACAGTGTCCTCGCCAATGGCATCGGCAATGTATTCGTCTTGAATGAAGCGGAGGTCGGGCAAAAGGCGAATGAACTTGTCGCGGTTTTCGTAGATGTCGATGAAACGCTGAAGAAGGGCGCAGGTAGGGATGAGCAGGTCGGCATGAAGATAGTAGTACTTTGACTGCTGCCAAAGGTTCACTATCTCGGCTATTGCCTCGTTCTGTACGTTTTCGTCCTCATTCGGTACGTTCTCGTCTTTGTACTGTACGTTTTCGTCCTCTTTCGGTACACTTTCACCCTCGTTCTGCTCATCAATCGTCATAGGCGAATTGACTTGCTCTGCCCATGTTTCGAGTTGCAGCAAGAGATTGTTGAGCGACACCATGGATTCCTTGCGGTAGCCCTGCACACCCTTGTCGAGCATCTGTGTGGTGGCTGTGTTGTAGTCGCTGCTTGAAGCCATGTTCACCCCGGCACCGTTCACGCTGATAGCCTGCTGATAGGCATAGCGAGCCATGGCATCGTTTGCTATCATGCGCTGGGCATTGAGCAAAAGTTCTGCCCAAGGGTGCTGCGTGTATGTGCCACTGGTAACATCAAGGTAGAAGTCCTGCGGCGTGATGGAAGCGTAGTATTCGCAAAGGCGCGTATAGAGCGCATTGCCGAGCTTGTCTTTCAGCAAGTCCTTTTCGCTGTTGTCGAGGATGCCTTGCAGCAGGTTCACCTCGTCGATGGCGTTGCTGGGAACGTGAAGGCGAAGCTCCTCGTTGGTGGATAGTATCATATTGTTCGTTGTTTTAATTGTTGTCTGTTTTGCGAATCATAGGTATAACTCCATACGAATTATAGGTATAAGTAGGAAGGAGTTATAGGTATAATTATATACAAGCAATGCCCATTGTTATGTATGAACAATGCCCATTGTTATGTACAAGCAATGCCCATTGTTATGTATGAGGTATGCTAACACCTTTATTCCTGCCCTTGTCTCGTCACTCCCGTTTTAGAGTTGTCGAGCGTAGTCAATACCTCACGGTCAATCTGCCAGACAAGATGCTCGTCCCATTCGTTGAACTGGCTTATCACTTCCAAGGGTCGGAGCATGAGCTGCTGCAAAGGTGCAAACTGAATTTGCTTGACAAGGAAACGCTCGCGCAGGTCTGTTCCGCCAGATGATGCCGTGTCGCCAGGCGTGTTGCCAATGAGTTTGGAGTCAAGACCCATTGCAAAGAAGATGATGCTTGATATTTCCTGCAATTCGGTTTTCTCTGCCTCACTGCGGTCTTTCGCTTTCGTTTCAATCTCCACTATCTCCCAAGCCTTGTGATCCTTTCCGTCGCTGCCCATAAAGGTAGAGGCAAAGAGAGCCTGACCTGCGTTGTCGCTGTTGCTGAGCCACTGGTTGATTTCATTGAACACATTTTGCATCACCTCACGCGGAGTAATCTGCTTGTCTTCCTGCGACGCTTGGTTGCAAAGGCGGTCGATATAGTCCTGGTGGATATATATCACACGGCCGATGATGTTAGAGTTGCGCTTGCGAGTCAAGCGGTCGTCCACAATGGTAAAGGCATACTCAAAAATGCTTCCGGCAAAGATGCTGTGCCAAAGGGCATCGGCATAGTAAGGACCGCCAAAGTCGCGCGGCGACATGATGAAGCGTGTAGGGCGGTTCTTGCGGCTCACGCGGTTCTGACGTGCCTCGCGAGTGATGCGCTGAAGGTCGCGCACAGCAGTGGCAGTGGGCAGATAGGGCACAGCCGCAATCTTCAAGTCCTCCGGCTTCATGGTAGATGTGGTCTGTGTGGAGTCGAGCCACTGGTTAGACAGATAAGCATAGTTGATGCGGTATTGTGCGTCCTGTCGCTCCATTCGGGTGGTGAACACCGAGCGCGGCTTGATGCCTATCACCTTGGGCTTCCACTGCGATGTGGGCACTGGGTGACCGTCGGCTCCCAGTTGGCGTTGGTTGAGTTGCAATTCCACAAAGCATTGCGACATAAGCGCCATGTCGCCAGCCAACTGGAGGTAGGTGTCCATAAGGTCGTTGTCGTCGCGGAACTGCTTTATGGCATCATTGGTGTCCTTCCACTTGTCGAGTGCATCTTTCAGTGCCTTCATCTCCTCAGAATCCTCATTGTCGGTGGCTGTCTTGACAACATTTGCCAAAGGATCATCAGTGGCGTTGGCAGTCTGCGCGTTCTGCTGCGCTTCGGCTTCCTTCGCCTTGAGGTCGGCTATCATGCCACGGAGCAATATGCCGGCGTTCTCAAACGGGATGTACTTCTCCGTGATGTTGCCACCCACATACTGCGTGTAATGATACTTCGGCACCGGACCATGTCCCACCAATATCTTCTTGATGAAGTCCACGCCAGCCGCCGTGAAAGGCGACATACGCGAGAGCATCCAAATGAGGTTGGGCAGTCGGTTGCCAACTCCCCATTCCATGTAGCCCAGTCCGTCGGTGCCCTCGCCCTTTGGTTTGGCAAGGTTCTCGCCACCGCTGGAGGCAAAGATGGTGGATATTTGTCGGCGTGCAGCCGATGAGCCAGACGTGCCTTGTGCGGTCATGCCTGCCTCGCTGATGAGCATGGAGTGAACATAGTCATTCCACGAAAAGGCCTTGCCGCCTGTCTTGGGAGAACAGAACTCGCCAGGACGGACAGCCACATAGCCAGCGCGACGTAACTCCTCACTTCGTTCTTGGAGCTGCTGCAAGTTGCTTACTGTGTTTGCCATTGTGCTTTGTGTTGTTTATTGTTGATTTATTTATATTATCATCGAATGACGCAAATGAAACGAACATTTTTTCAACATCAGATTTTACAGATGAAACAGATTTTTCGTCCATTCAGACGTTTCCTTTATTCGTTTCATTTGTTTCATTTGATGACTTTCTTTATCCGTTTAATCTGTTTCATCTGATGTTCCGCTTTTGTACATTCGTGGCTTCGTACCTTAGTACTTCCGTACATTCGTACCTTTCTACTTTTTCCTCAGTTTTTCCATTTCCTCGTTTTCCTTAGATAACCTTTCGAGATGTTCCAGTACGAGCGAGTAGGATTGATGGTTCACCTGGTCTTCGGTCAGTCCGGCATACTTCTGCATGGTGGCTGTAGTGGCAGTGTATATTTCGAGTGGAGTGCTCGGCTTCTTCGTTCCTACCTTCTGCACCTTGAACACATGCGGAAAACGCTTGCTCAGCGTGTGCATCATGCCCGTCCACCAGAAGAGAATGACCTGCCATTGGTGGTCGGGAAAGTGGCGGAAGTACTGCGCATTGTCCGAGCATTGGTTGCTTTCGTAGTGGAAGTCGTGCTTCACTATGCCCGTGTTGGTGTCAATATACTTAGTTCGGGCATTGAATATCGTAGCCAAGAACATCGCCTTGGCCAAGTCAGCACTCTGCGCCTGCTTCATGAGCTGTTCCTCGCTGAATTTGTCCATCTGCTGCATCTTCAGCAAGTTGTTGCTTATCTGCGTATAACTGCCCATTGTGTCGGAGGCAAAACGGTATTGCGCCCAAGAGAATCCGTCGAGGTCGGGAAATGCACCTTGGAAATCTTTCCTCATGCGCCACCATGCCTTGCGGCGTTTCACGGTGGGGTAGGGGAAACGAGTGAGGAACATTCCGCGCTCATTGTCGAGCCAGTCGAGCATACCTGCACCTTGGGCAATGTATTCAGCCGAATCCTTGTCGCGTGTCTTGGCTTGCGGCGAGAGCCAATAGTTTATCTGCCAAAGATAGAGCGAGAAGGTGTCGCCGTGCTTGCCGTCCTTCAGGAAGCGACAAGTGTAGTACTGCTCTTCCACCGGCACACGAGGATTGGGACCTTCCACTATCTGAATGCCCGACAAGGCAAAGAACATAGCCAACTTCACGTTCTGCATCGAGAACGGATGATAGCGGTCTTGCCTTTGTATCTGCTCCTGCATCACCTGTGCGATGAGTTCCAGTTGCTCTGTGGTGCATTGGTTCCAATGCTTAGGCAAAGAGAGGTTTATTCGTTTTGTTATAGTCATTTGTCGCTTCTGTGTGGGTTGAGTGAATGTATTACCAAGTTATGCGGTGGCCCTTGTTGTCCACAAGATAACCGTAGTTGATGGCATTGATGCGGCGATACCAGCCGGCTTGGAAACGTTTTTGCGAGGGATTACTCCTGATGATGTTGTCGATATATTGCAGTCTGCGCTTTCTCAGTTTCTCAAAGAAGGCAGGGGCATACACATCGTTGAGTGCCTTGATGGTATTCGGGCCAACAATGCCGTCGGCTGTCACGCCAAGCATCTGCTGCGGAATGACGATGCCGTTCTTTCCGCTTCCCCACACCCAATCCACAAGCGTGTTGGCAAGGCTCTGGTTGTTAATCTGGTCAGCCTTCCAGCGGTTCCAATAGTTCTTGCGCATGATGTTGATAGCGTCCGCCACGGAGATAAGCCGCAGGTCTTTCACGTCTATCTTTCCGTCACCGTTCTTGTCATATCCTTGCGCCTTCCATGTGGCGATGGTAACACCCATGTTGGTTGCGCCACCACGGTCTTTCGGGTCGTTCACATAGCCTCCTTCAAACGAGAGGATGAACTTTGCCAAAGGGTCAAGTTTTGCCATATTTTCATTGTGTTTGTTCCAACGGTTAATGACACGAATATCACGAATGATTTCTTGCTCGTGCCGTTAGCGTTGTCTGTTGTTTTTATTTGCTACAAAGTTAGTTTTTCCGTCTGTCGAGATAAGGACATACCAACTTTTGCACCTTGCTTTAGAACATGAAAAAGCCCCGGTATCTGAACCCGTAAAAGGCTCGATACCGAGGCTACGATGTTTGGTAATTGGTGTGAGCGATTAGTCGTCATCAATGGTGGTATCAGCCACCTTGATTGACCTTTTCATTGATTTAGCGGTGTTGCGCTCGCTCTGTGTATCAGCACCGCTAACTATTCCCCCGACTTAGAGGCAAGAAGAGAGTCCCAACCGCCAGATGTAGGCTCCGTAACGTAAAGGTTCGGGAAGTCTACGGGTGAGAGCTTTGCCTCGAATGTCGTACTGCGATCATCTTCGGGCTTTGAACCAGTGCCTGTTTTGATGCCAGAAGAGTCGAACTTAACCTTACGACTTGGGTCGTACATAATCTGCGAATACTTACCATCCTTAGCGATGATAAAGATGTCGCGGTTGTTGATTGCGCGTGCCAACTTGCCGGCTGCGGGATTAACCGAGTCTACTACGAAAGTACAAGTGAGCTCAAAGCCCTTGCGATAGCCGAGTGAGCTACCCTGAATCTGCTGTGAGTCGTCCTTACACTGCACCTTGTAAAGACCCTTTCCGCTCTGGAAAGTAGGAGTGCCATACAGATTGTCGGTTGCTGTGAGAGGAGTAGTGAGCTCACTCTTCAAACCGATATACACGTCAGAACCAAGTCCGGCGAGGTTCTCCAAACATTCATCATCGTTCAGAATGTCGGCGAGCTGGGGGCATGTTACTTTATCTGCCATAATATTTAATGTTTTTGTGTTGTGTTAAAAAGAAATGGGGTAGCGGTTGGCTATTTTCGGTCGGGTCAAGTTACCCGCTACCCCCGTGATTTATAGAGCTTATGAGTAAAGCCGTTGGTTACTGGCCGTTCTTCTTGAAGAAGGCGGTGATACCCATGTTCATGCCGGTGGCAGTGAGCTGAATCTTCTTGTCAGTCTTGCCATTGCTCCAGTTCACGAACTTGCTGGTTGAGCCATCAACTGCTTCGAGAGTGATAACCTGGTTGATAGATGTCTCTACAGGCTTAGTGTACTTAGTATCGTTCACCTTAACCTGACCATCAGTCGTATCACCTGCGATAGTCACCACAAGGTTAGTGTTGTCATAGTCGCCAGCGATGTACTCAGTAGAAGCAAGATTACCGTCAGACATGCAAAAACAATGACGATATGGCATCTTCAGACCGGCCCCCTGAATTGATTGAATTTGAAAAACGACACGGCGCATATCGTTACCTCCGCCTATTTCAACACCAATATAGTTCTCGTTGTTAAGTGTGTCGCAACCATATACAAAGTTCTTGTCTACGGTTGCATACATACGGTCGCCTTCACCGAAATCGGCAATAGGACAAAGTGTAACCTTTGACAAGCCAGGAAGTTTGAAGTTACCGCCCTGCTCATACTCAACCTTAAAATTGCCGTGATACTTGTTAGCGTAACCACTGGCGATGTTGAATGCCGTAACCTCGCTCATGTAAACACGTGTGTTCTGTTTGCGTAAACGTGCATCCCACTTGCGATGCCACTCAATAAAGTTGTCATAAGGTGTGGTGTCATCGGTGTCAACAGGTGCATCTATTGCGCCACAAGGGATAAGATTGCCGTTAGCCTCGCTGATGATTCCATCCTCAATGTCGTGCTTGATACAAGTATGGAAACCATCGTAGAGAGCGAGAGCCTGGTCATGAGCAGGGACAGAGTCGCCGCCCTTGTCAAGGTCGATGTCGCCATTCCAAAGACATGCGGTCAAGTTGTCTGCATAGTCTTTCAGAATAGCCTCTGTTGCAGCTGTAGAGAGAGGATACTGACCTTGTGCATCTGTGCCGAAAATCGTTTCAACATAGCGGTCAATATTATCTTCAAATCGGTCCCAGGCAAGACGAACTGTCAATGTACGCTCAGTCAAAAATCCAGACTGACTGGCGACAGTATTGTGAACATCCTTTCTACGGGTCGTGCCACCCTTACGAAGGAATACATGGAAAGTGCGCTTAAATTGGACACCACTCACGATGTCGATACCGAGACGATCCATCTCCTCTGGATCGGTATAGCCAGGACCCATAAGGATTTCCTTAGACACCTGCTCGGCTACATGCTTCAACGCAGCAATTCCGATAAAATCTTTAGGAGTTGTTGTTTCTGTTGCCATAGTTTTGTTTGTGTTTTTGTGTTGTTGTAAATACTTAGTGAAATGAAAAGAACTCTTTAATAGGGAAGAAAACCTTAGTCCTCGCCACGCTTGTAACGCTCGAAGGCAGCCTTTCGCTCGGCATTGGTCTTGTAGCCCGACGGGTCGAACTCACGGAGCGTCTGCACCTTTGCGCCCTCACCATTGTTGGCAGGAGCCTCGCCAGCGTTCTGCTCCTCGCTCGGCTCGTTGGTGAGCTGTGCAATCTGAGCATCCTTGTCGGCAATCTGCTGCTCGGCAGCGGCAAGAGCCTCCTTTGCGCCAGTCAGCTCCGTCTCGGCATTGGTCTTGCCCTCAGTAAGCTGGGCAATCTGCTCATCCTTCTTGGCGATAGCCTCGGTGTGCTCGGCGTTGAGATTTTCGATTTCCTTACTGTGCGCCTCCTTTGCGTCGGCAAGAGCCTTTTCTGCGTCGGCCTTGGCATTGTTGGCAGCGGTGAGCTGAGCGGAGATTTCGTCAAGACGGCCCTGCATCTCTGCGAGGGACTGCTCCGCTGTGGTGGCTTTCTGCTCTGCATCAGCCATCTTCTGCTGAGTGTCGGCAAGATGGGCTTCGAGAGAGTCAAGCAACGGAGCGTTCATGAACGCGCCCTCCTCCTTGACCGTAATCTCACCCTCCTTCATGCCGCAAGCAGCATTGATAAGTGGATAATTCTGCATATTGATAGAAGTTTTTGTGTTGGTTGAGTTGTCTTCCGGCTTGGCAGGGTCTGTGCTTGGCTCCGGTTCGTCCTGCGGCTCATCGGGCGTGTTGCGCTCAATGGCCTGTGCCGTACCATTGTGCAGAGCGAAGGCACGCTTAACGACCGACATGAAGTCAGACTGTCCATCCATCAAGATGCCCTTCACATCCTCGGCATTGAACACCTTGCCGTGCAGATGCTCGTCCTTGGCATTAGGGCAAGCCGCCTTTACGTCTGCTCGGAACTCTACACCCAGTTCGGCAAGTTCTGCCACTAATTTCTCCGAGTCGCCATCGTTGGCGATGTCGCGAAACTCACGGTTCTTGTCAAACGACTCAGGGTCGTACAGCTCATGGTAAGTCTCGTTGGTGTACTTGTTGGTACTTCCGTCTGCCTCGGTGTAGAAGGCAGCCATCACACCGATACAACCGATTTCGTTCTTCGGGTGCATGTAGTAACGCTCATCGCAAAGCGAAGCGAGATACATGCCAGCAGAGGCGCACATGCCATCAACGAAAGCAATCACGGGCTGTCCCTTGGAGCGTGCATAGTCGATGGCCTGCTGATAGTCGTTCTTTGCCCAGGCAGATCCGCCCGGCGTGTTGATGATAAAGACATGACCGCAACAGAGCGGATGGTTGGCGGCGCGAATCATCATGTCGCGATGGCCGATAGAGCCATACGAGCAACCGCCACCATTGCGTGTGATAGGTCCGTCGATGGTCAATACCGACACGAAAGGAAAGGTCTGCTCCTTCTCGTAGTCCAAAGCCCAGTTAGCCTTCACCTGCTTGCCATCCTCTGAAATCTGGTACTCTTCGGGATAATAGACAGAGCCGTCAGTCGCTACCGCAGTGACGAAACCGCATGACTTCTCGGGCTTGCTGAATGCGGTGTGCGCATTCAGGTTCTGCTCCAGAGCCTTGCGGATGCCATGCACGAAGTCGGGCGACACCATCCATTTCTTTTCAGTAAGAATTTCAAATAGGCCTTTCATTAGAAAATTTTGTGTTTGTGTTGTTATCCTGAAACAATCCTTTTACCGACTGTCCTGTTTTTCTGTTGGCAAAGGTAACGTGCAAAAACTTCCGTATAAGGACAAAAAAAGCCCTGCCAACCGCATCACGCGGGCGACAGGGCAAAAATCTATGTGACTATAAAAGTATGGGATATGCCGACTGCATCACGCAGGCGACATACATGTATGAATAAATAAAAGATGAATGTTTCCTATATTATCGTGATTGGAATAAACTCTGACGATGACTTCAAACTCACCTGTACGGTAAGTTGGTTGTCGGTCAAAGTAGTAGTGGCAGTGGACGAGAAGAGGAATGTGCCGGGCAGAGTATAGCACAACAAAAACGAGCCATCCACCTTTTTCAGTACCACATAGCACTCTTTTTTGCGTATATTAAAGTAGGCTTCGCGCACATTTGCGTGTCCAGCCACTATATTTGCACTAATATCGAAGGCATACTGGGTGCCATAGCCCACCTTCGACATCGTGACTTTGGCCGTAATAGCGTCTGCCATCACATAGTCATCGCCCATAGTGGCGATGTGAAGTGCAGGTTCGGGAAACTTGCAGTTGTTGATTTGCAGTATCTGCGCCATGCTGAACGGCACAGGTATTTTGCTCTCATCCATAGGGTAGAGATAGGCGTCGGTCACGCCTTCGAGGAAAATTTCCTTGCAATTTTCGGGTAAAATCATAGTAGTGTAACGAATTGCTTATTATTTAACTTTTATTATATATTCATTTAACATATCTCAACACTTATATTTCATTCCCACTGCACACCCGCTATTGGCAGACGCTTCTCTTTGTCATCCTCATAGTCCATATCCAGGCACGAATAAGCCCGGAAATTGTTATGTTCGGTGTGCAGCCATCTATCGATGATGCGTCGCAGATTATCTTTCTCCGTTGTCGTGGGGTCTATGCCGTAGCGCATAAGAAAACGCTCCAGCATGGCAGACTGACTGCGGCACACCACACGGCCGTTGGCTGTGCAATAATCGAATGTTGACAAAGCCCATTCCACCACACTGCGCTTGAAGTCGTTGTTGAGCATGACGATGAGCTGACGCATACCCGCAATGTTGATGTTCCAAGTGGGCGTTACGGTGCGCACGGTGTCGAAGATGCAAACCTCGCTTGGGAGTTTTATGCAAAGGTAGTCTTCGTTGGATGATTTGTCGTACTCATGGTAGCCGTTGAGCTGTTCCACCTCGCCAAAGGTGAGGTATTCATTGGCATCACGCTTCTGCACCACATTGCCGCCAATAGGGTGTCGTCCGTTGAGCATATTGCGCCACTGCTGATGCGAAAAGCACTGCATGTTCACCTTCTGAATGGTTGCGGCATTGTAGGCACTGTTGCGCAGAATGAAATACTCCGGCGTGTATTGGTTGAACACCACAGGTTCCGTCTTTGCAAGCGTGCGGTCAGGGTCGCGGTGCCGGAAGTACTGGCACCGGCTGACTGGCAAACGAAGGTAGATATTGGGCATAATCAGTTATTTTGTTTCGCTATATGTTTTCATCACTGCGTCGGTAATGGCAAAGGAGTAGTTGAGCGCATCCTTCTTCTTTACATCGCCAGTGAGCTTGTCTATTATCTGCATCTGCTCCTGCGTGAGGTTGAAGGCAAGGGCAGTGGCATCAATGTAAGAGCCGCCATTCTCGGTGTGCTTGATGAAAGCCTGTGCAAGGTGGCGGTCGATATGGAATATCTCATGCACGGCGTTCACCATATCCTCTGCTGTGTAAGCCTTGGGGATGGGGTGCAGCTTGCGATACTTGTCGGTGTACGTTTTCAGGCGTTTCTCCAGATACTCGTTGATAGAGTCGGAGTAGTTGAAGTAGAGCTGCGCTTCGGGCGATTCGGCATCGGGGCGACGTGTGCTCTTGAAGAATCCACGGAGCTGTGTCATCACCTGCTGTACGGCATCAAACTGGTTGAACTCTATCGTAGAACCGAACACCGTGCGCATATCCGACTTCACGTCTACCAGCACACTCTCAAGCATATCGGCAAGAAAGGTAATCTTGTCGAGATTGGCTGCCAACTGGTTTACGTTCTCGCGCATTCCCTGCTTGGAGTAATCGACGTAATACTTCAACAGATTGGCAAACGAAATGAAGTCGTAGCCTTCATTGGAATGTAGGTTCACTTGCACCAAGGCTGCATACATGATGTCGGCCAACTTGCGGTCGCGCTGCTGAATGGCATTGATGATAGATGTCATCTGCGACGTGCCTCGTGGTATGCGTCCGGCTGACTTCACCAGTGTGTTGCGCTTCTCCACGGCTTCGGCAAAGTCGGGATTGGCAAACAGCACCTTTAGGGCTTCCGTATATTTGTCGGCAGGCACGTCCTTGAAATTGAACGTATAGATAGTAGGCTGCGCCTTCGCCTTTACGAGTTGGCGAGCCTCACTTGCCGGGGTAGGTTTATGCTTCTTGCTCATGGTTATAAAATGGTCTATTTAACATAATATGCGTTATGCACAGAAAGCGTGCCATCAGCGGTTGTCTCCGTTGCCGTCAATCACACCACGTTGCTGTCGCGACTGCAACTTTTCAAGGTTTTGTCGGCAAACATCCTCCAGGCTAAAACCAAGTACGGAGCACACTCCGGCTATCTGCCACATCACATCGCCACACTCTTTCTCGATGTCCTTCACTTCCTCCTCACTCATGTTGTGGAAGGTTTGCGTCATCACGCGCTCACCGTTCTTGTCGCGGTCGCTGGTGCCGATAAAGAGTTTTCCCTTGCGGATAGCCTTGGCGAGCTTGGAGTGAAGCTCGCCCACCTCGCCGCAGAGGTTCATTGACATATAGGCTATGTTGTTGCAGGTAGGCATACAGGTAGTCATTGCCTTCTGCTGATATTCGTTCAGTGTTAAGTTTTCCATAAAATAATTTGCGTTTTGTTCAACTTTTTGATTTATATCTCAAAATTTGGTTCTATCACTTTCATTCTCCCGTTAATCATTCCGCATATCACGCCCACAACGTGTTTTGCATTGGGGTGCGCTTTGCCCGTGGTCTCACGGTAGCGCAAATCAATGATGTGTTTCCAGTCTCTTAGGTTGTAAGTGTATGCCACCACGGTATAGGTGTCGAGCGGAAGCACACCGCGAGCATCTTGTGGCTTTAGTCCGGCTTTCAGCAGTCGGTTATAAAACCATGATGACAGTCTGCAACTTGTGCGGAACAAAAAGCGTTGCCAACGTGTGCCACAACCATACCACATAGGTTCGCACACCTGCACGCCGCCTTTCTTCTCCAGGTTGCAGTAGCGTGTGCTCTGTTCGGCAATGGCATTGGGCGATGTGCGGTTCAGCTCGCGCGATGTGCTGATTTGCGTTGTTACGACAAAGGTCATGCGCAGGAGCCACAAGGCTTCATTGCACTTGCATTTCATCGCCTTCTTTATATACTCTTCCTCGCTCACTCCATAGGGCGACAGCATCTGCATCAACTGCGCCTGCTCGCACAGAAACTGCATGTTGGCGCTGATCCATACCTTTGCGCCCTGTACGGCATACGCAATGTAGGGCGATGCCACCATAAGCGACCACGCATATACGGTGTGCAGCATCTTCTCGTTGGGCACGAAGAAATAGCAGGTGCCGTGTCGGTACATGGAGCGATGCCCAGAGTCCCAAAATCCTTTACTGCGCTCCTCGTCGCGTTTTTGGATGAAGGCTTTAGCTTCTTCCTCACTTAATTCGGGATCGGGTTGCTTGCCATCGCTCTTGTAACATATCCTGCCTACGCGGGCAATATGCTGTGCGATGGTTTCTTGCTGCCACCACTCCACTTTCGGGTCTGTAAACTTCATATTCTGATGTGTATTTTAGTTTGTTGTTTAGGGTGTAGAACATATATTATATAAAAGATTGAATTGCTCCATCCTTATAATGTTTCGCCACAAACGCAAAGATATTGCCGATGTTGTGCTGCGCATTGTATTTGCGAAGCATGGCTTTATATTGCTTTGTGGCATTGCCTCCGTTGCGCTTCGGATCGTTGTCCTTCAGCCATTGCGAGGCAGTCTTGCTGCGCAGAGCGAAAGCCTTGCGATGGTCGGTCTGCTTCTCACTCCAGGGACCTTGATGCGGATTGTCCACATAGCAGACCGACACACGC
>ERZ808292.47-NODE-47-length-39812-cov-35.338129_pt1 | contig 39812 bp, 65 predicted proteins | sample MGYA00521275_ERZ808292 | MGnify/ENA primary metagenome ERZ808292 (study PRJEB31516, sample SAMN03275613) | gut metagenome | biome: mammalia-associated habitat; material: feces | host: Papio cynocephalus | place: Kenya | collected 2012-07-26 ... | reverse complement strand
CGCGTAATTGCCGCTACTGCCTATCTGCGCGTAATTGCCGCTACTGCCTATCTTCGCGTAATAGCCGCTACTGCCTATCTTCGCGTAATTGCCGCTACTGCCTATCTTCGCGGAGTCGCCGCTACTGCCTATCTTCGCGTAATAGCCGCTACTGCCTATCTGCGCGTAATTGCCGCTACTGCCTATCTTCGCGTAATTGCCGCTACTGCCTATCTTCGCGGAGTCGCCGCTACTGCCTATCTGCGCGGAGTCGCCGCTACTGCCTATCTGCGCGTAATTGCCGCTACTGCCTATCTGCGCGTAATTGCCGCTACTGCCTATCTTCGCGGAGTCGCCGCTACTGCCTATCTGCGCGGAGTCGCCGCTACTGCCTATCTGCGCGTAATTGCCGCTACTGCCTATCTGCGCGGAGTCGCCCGAATTTCCAATAACATTTGACTTTTTATCGTTTTCGGTCTTTTCAAATTCAAAACTCGCCGCCGCCTCTATAAAGTTCGCAAAAGACAGCTTTGCGCCGATTTTCAATTTCTTCGAGCAAAACTTCTTATTATCGTCCGTTACAGGCTCGTCCAAAGCTTCAACCACGGCAAAATCGGGAAAATTTCCGTTATCATCAATAAGCGGATAATAGTCCAGCACGTCGAACGGATTTTTGCAAAAATGCATTCCCTTGCAGCAAATAATCGCTTCAGGCTCTTCAAACACCGTGTTCTCGGCGTATTGCTTGCCGAGACAAATCATACCCTTGTTAAAAGCTTTAAATCCTTTCATAACTTCACGCTCCCGTTTATTATCATGCCGACGACGAATATCGCCGCCAGGATTGCCCAAACGCATAATTGCTTTAATAAGCCTTTAAACGTCGGGCGTGGTTGTTTGTTTCCGTACTCTAAAAATTCGTCTTTCATTTCCTTTTCTCCTTTTTTAATTTTTTTTTAAGTTCGGATATATTTCAAAAAGTCGTTTAACAACTTCTTCTTGCTCTGTTTTGGTTAAGTTCTTCATTTCCTCGTTTAAGATATTAAGGAATCTGTTCATTTAAAAAATTGATTTGTGGTCGAAACTTTAATTATGTAGACCAACATGGTCTACATGTATTATACAGACCATTTCGGTCTTTGTCAACTATTTTTGACCGTTTTGGTCTATAATTTTTTTCGAGGTAAAAAAAATGATTACTGGTAAAAGATTAAGAGAACTCAGAATCGACAAAGGCATGAAGCTTAAAGACGTTGCCGAGGCTTTAAACGTAACCGTTCGCTCTATAAATAGATACGAAGACGGAACTCGTGAGCCGTCGCTCGGTATACTTACAGGCTTTTGCAAGCTTTACAACGTCTCCGCTGATTATTTACTCGGACTTACGGATAGCTACTGATATAGCCTGCGCCGCGATGATATCTTCGGCAGAAACACGGTAAAGGCGAGCAAGCGGAATAACCTGGTCGATATTTATACGGCGCGTGCCGTCTTCGTATCTGGCAACCGTGCGCACGCTTACATGTAAAGCTCTTGCAACCTCTGCAAGCGTTTTTTCGCTTGCCTTGCGTAAATCTCTTAAACTCTCAGACATGGGCGCGCACCTTGCCTTTTTCTCTGTTGTGCTTCATCCAGGCTTTAAGGTCGTCAACGTGGCAGACCCCACAAAGCAAGCCGCCTGTGCTGTCCTGAAAGGCTTTAACCGATTTCATGACCTTGCTTGCCATATCTTCGCCGCACTCCATAAGCACGCGAATATCCGCAGTCCTTATGAACTCTTTTTCTAAGACCTCTTTCGGGGTTTTTGCAACCATACTTCGCTCCTTTTGTCAAATTTGACAATCGCAACCGATTTGTTGTATAATCGGATTTACTAAAAATTTATTTATGCTTTACACTACGTTTGAGTGGTGATTGTATCTTATCACAACTTTTGCGTGGTGTCAAGCAATTTGAGGGTATATTTAAAAAATTGATTTGTGGTCGTTTGTATTGCTCACAACTTGTGAGCATATTATAGCACACGTTTTGTGAGCTGTCAACTATTTGCACACAGTTTGTGTTATATTTTTTTTATGCAAACATTAGGACAGAAATTAAAAGAGCTTCGTAATTCAAGAAATTTAACAGCTCGTGAAGTTGCCGAAGCTGTAGGATTGACAAGAAACGCAATAATCAATTATGAATCAGACACGCGCGAACCGTCGTTACAGATTTTAAAAAAATTATGCGATTTCTTCGACGTGTCCGCCGATTATCTTATCGGGCGGAACGACTATTAAGAGCCGCGTCGATAATCTCTCTTTCGGTGCAATCAAATAACGTTGCGAGTTTAACGACTTGCTCAAGGCTTATATTCCGTACTCCGCTTTCGTAGTTGGTTACGGCATTTTTTGTTACGCCTAATGCAGAAGCAACCTCGGCGCATGTCATTTTATTTTGCAACCTTAAATCTCTTAAACTCTCAGACATTGCCGCGCACCTTGCCTTTCTCTCGATTATGCTTCATCCAGGCTTTGAGGTCGTTTATATGGCAGACCCCGCGAAGTAAGCCGCCTGTGCTATCCTGGAAGGCTTTAACCGATTTCATGACCTTGCTTGCCATATCTTCGCCGCACTCCATAAGCACGCGAATATCCGCAGTCCTTATGAACTCTTTTTCTAAGACCTCTTTCGGGGTTTTTGCAACCATACTTCGCTCCTTTTGTCAAATTTGACAATCGCAACCGATTTGTTGTATAATCGGATTTACTAAAAATTTATTTATGCTTTACACTACGTTTGAGTGGTGATTGTATCTTATCACAACTTTTGCGTGGTGTCAAGCAATTTGAGGGTATATGTCAAATAAAATTTCAGAATATCGAAAAAAACTTAATTTAACACAACCGCAACTTGCCGAAAAAGCAGGAATAACAAGCTATACTATCATTCAACGATATGAAAGCGGACAAAGGATTCCGACCGTTTATAACGCTGTTCGTATCGCAAAAGCTTTAAACGCCACTGTGGAAGAGGTATTCCCTATAAATGACAAACAAGATTAAAGAACGGAGAGAAGAGTTAAACCTTTCTCAAAGACAATTAGCCGATCTTCTCAACGTTTCTTATCAACAAATACAGAAATGGGAAAAATCTGAAAGAATTCCGACAGCCATAAATGCAATCGCTTTAGCAAGAGCTTTGGATTCATCTGTTGAAAATCTTTTCCCTTCCAATAAATCAAAGGTTATAGCTTTAAAGCAACGCCGGCAAGAGTTAAAACTCACTCAAAAGCAAGTCGCCGAGCGCGCCAATATAGCAGAAAGTACCTATCAAAGATACGAGCGCGGGCAAATTGTTCCGCTTGCTTTTACAGCTGTACACCTTGCCAAAGCCTTAGAAACAACCGTCGAAGAACTTTATATCGATGAAGAATAAAGCTCCTCTACCGTTGTATTTAACGCCTTAGCAATCTTTAAAGCCATGCTAACGCCTGGCTCCATTTTATTGTACTCATATCTCTGATAGGCACTTTCAGCAATGCCTATTTTTTCGGCGATCTCTTTTTGCGTTAAACGCAATTCCTCTCGCCGTTCTTTTAACTTACTCATCTTTCATTCTCCTTGAGGTAATTTATGGATAAACTTTGTAACATCGAATTTGAAATCTTAGAACAGCTCAGCCGTGAAGAGGGAGCTGTGGAAACAATCTTTATAACACACGGCATCGAACATTACAACGAAATACTTAACTATTTGCTTTTTAAAGGTTATATTTGGAGCCACGCCCTTGAAGATAAGGACTTCGAGGTAGGCAAAACAAATATAACTATGCTAACGTTCCCGACGCATTATTTCATCACTCCCGCAGGGCTTGCGGCGTACTATGTGGAAAAGGAATGCCGCGAAGCAGAAGCCTTGTCAAAAGCGGAACAGTCCGAAGAAAAAAAGAAACATTCAGCTTTCGAAATTATAACGATTTCAATTTCTGTTTTAGCTCTTGTATCGTCGATTTTATTTCGTTTCTTTTAAGGAATTTAACAACGTTTGCAGGTGTTTTGTCTATTTTTCTTACTTGAAAATTGATACGATTTCCATATGATTCGTTAAGCTTTAAAAGCTCGGTTAATAAGCAAGCTTTCGAAGTATAATCGTTGCCCGCGTTAGCGATAAAATTCGCCATTTTAACCGTCATATCGCCGTATAAAGCTTTATCAAGGTGCTTGCAACAAAAAGCGTTCACCATAAATTGAGCAAGGTCATTAACCTGTTCTTTCGTTAAAAGCGGGGAAAGTATTTTAAAAACCGTCTGCACGGTCTTTTCCTTTCCGCGCTCTTCGCCATACGCGACAAAGTCCTGTATGTCTTTTTCAGTCACTTTTATCATCGTCATTCTCCTTATTCGCCGAAAATCTCTTCAATCGTCTTGTCGGGGAAAACGTTGCGTTGAATGCGGAACATTTCCGCCGAGTAGAAGCCCGGTGATTTATCCGACATTTTATATCTGAACGTTCGTTCTGGCATAAACACCTTTGCGGCTACTTGCCAATATCTCAAATCCCTTTCCATTAAGAGCTTTTGAAGATTTTTATATTTAGTTAATTTATAAGGTCTTGCCATATACTCGTTATTTGTGGTTGTTGCGTTTTTTGCAACAAATGCGGTCAGTGTTTTATTTCCCCACCCCGAGAGCGAACCCCTCGCAAGAAGTCCGCTCCTGGTAATGATAAGGGGGAATGAAAATGGGTAAGCTAATTTATTTGACAACGGCAATAATTTGCCGTATAATATACTTCTCGGGGAAGTTCTTCCCTTTTGGAAAGACTCCCCGAAATAAAAACCCGAAGTGAGGTGATTATTATGAAGAAGTTATTAAAACTTCTCCTGTTACCCCGCTGTTCCTTAGGGCGACGTGCGCTTGCGTCATCGGGGTTCGCGGAACTGTAACCGCGAAAGTTGCGCAACAATACATAGAAGCGGTAAAGGTATTTTTCTCTGCTTTATGCAAAGGAAATAATTTCCGCCGTGTTTGCGATTAAGTTCTATCGTAGGAGATGAAAACTCCTTAAAAACACCGCCGACGAGGCGACGATGAATGGCGCGTTTACGCCTGTGTGTGCCAGGTTTAAACTATTGCCGTAAACGGGCTTTTCGCAAACTGCAAATCGCTAAGGTAAACAAATTCAGGAATAGAACGTCGACCACCTTTAAGGAAATCAAGTCGGCGTTTTATTTTTTCGATAAACCGTCGGCTGATTTTGGAAATTAAATCGGCGTTTTATTTTACACCTCACGTTTGTAAACTCCATTTTTGGAGTTTTACGATATGATTATAACTCCAAATTTTAAGTTTGTCAAGCATTTTACGGCAAAATGTTGCCTTTTTTGGAGTTTTTTTTATAATAGAATTAAAGAAAACAAAAAAGGTGATAAAAATGACAGGTAAAGAATTAAACAATTTAAGAAAACAGAAGAAAATTTCGTTTGAAAAACTCTCCGAATTGTCGGGAATTCCTAAAAGCACAATTGAAAAAGTCCTTTTAGAAATTACTCCACACCCCCGCATAGATACCGTACAAGCCATAAAAGAGGCTCTGGGCATATCTCCCGAGCCGCAAAACAACGAAATCACCGAAGAGCATTTACAGGCTCTCGGCTTCGATATGGAAGCAATCGGATCGCTTTCCGAAGAAGATTTACAGCTTATCCGCTCCACGCTTAAAACCCTTGTAACAGAGCTTAAAGACAGAAAGAAAAAATAAAATGCAAAATATTGCCGCAAAATACTTGACAAAATACGCATAATGTATTACAATTGTCATACAATATAATATAGGAGATGAAAGACTATGGCGATAACTATGAGAGTTTCCGACAAGGAACAAGCCCTTATAAAAGAGTTTGCTGCATTATATGGATTAAACGTTTCGGAATATATCCGTAAAGTTGTTATGGAGCGGATAGAAGACGAATTTGATTTAAAAGCATATGAGGAAGCTGAAGCGGATTTTCTTAAGAACCCCAAAACTTACAGCTTCCAAGAGGTTATGGACGGCTATGGAAAAGAAAACTAAACGATATAAAGTTTTATTTACCGAGAAAGCGAAAAAACAGCTCCATAAACTCGATAAACAACGTTTCATAATAATAATGAACTGGATAGGCAAAAATTTAGAAAACTGCGAAAATCCGAGACTATTCGGCAAAGCGTTAACGGCAGACCGTTCGGGACAATGGCGATACAGAATCGGCGATTATAGACTGATAACAAGAATTGACGACGAAATGATTACCGTGTTTGTTCTTGAAGTAGGTCATCGAAAAAATGTTTACCAAAACTAAAAACAAAAAAAGCCGAGGCATTTAACCTCGGCTTAAAAATACTTATCGACTACCCTTCTACTTTTCCCTGCCCAAATGAAAAGTATCGCGGATAATGATAAGGATTTTATCGGAATCATCTTTTGGCAACTCGCCAAGCTCTTCGTTAAGCATATCGATAAAAGATTTTGTCGAATTTTGGGTTTTCCCGTCGAGATGTATCATTTTTTTCTTTCTCCCTTGACATTTATGAATAAAAGGTCTATAATTTGTGTTAAATGAAAGATTTTCTTTTGTTTGGTTATATGATAAACCCGTTTTTTGAGAAAATCAATACCCAAATTTACAACTTTTATACTCGATTTTAAACTTTAAGACGGTTTCATTTTTGAGCTAACGGCTCAAATTTGCAAATAAATTTCATTATTATAATTTAAAGGGAGCGAAAGACATGATTTTAACAAAAATGCAAGCTTTGAAAGACGAAACGAAAATGACTTATCAGGATATAGCCGATAAAAGCGGCGTGCCGATTTCGACGGTGAAAAGAATTTTTTCGGGGAGAACGCCCGACCCCGGCGTGACGACCGTTATCGCGATTGTTGAAGCAATGGGCGGAACGGCGGACGATATTCAAAGCACTCCGCTTAATTCAGCCGACGGCGAGCATATCTCGCCAAAATCTATAGAGCAACTCTGCGCCGTTTACGAACGGAGTTTAAGAGATAAAAACAGGCTAATCAAGGCGCAATTTATTACTATCGTTGCGATGATTGCCGTTTTACTTTTTTTTCTGATATGGGATTTATACAATCCGAATATAGGATTTATAAGGAGATGAAAGACGTTGGCAAGCTATTTACACTACGAAAGATATTGCCCCAAATGTGCCAAATACTTAACCGAGAAGCGCATATTATGCCCTAAATGCCGCTCAGAGCTTAAAAACGTTAACAAATGGTACGTTCGCTTTCGCGCTCTTGAATACGGTGAATACAAGCAAAAAAAGCTCGGAGCTTATAACTCTAAAAAGGAAGCCGAACGCGCCTATCTCGAATACGAGAGCGGCATAAAGCGGCGTGAAAATCCTATCGGAATTACATTCGGCGAAGTATGCGACGATTTACTTCGTCAAATCAAATCGGAATGCAAAACGTCTTCATATCTTGAGGCGGTCAATATTTTTAACAACCGTTTTCAAAGTTTGCGCAAAATCAGAATGACGGAATTATCAAAAAACGACTTACTAAAGTTTCGCGATTATCTATCTGCTCAAAATTTTGCAATGTCAACCACGTTCAAAACGTGGGCGAATTTAGGTCGTGTCTTAAAATACGGCTCACTTGAACATAACTTTGACCAACCTTACAAAGACTATCAACGGATAAAAAAATTTCCGCGCTCAACTGTAAAAAAGGAAGCGTGGACGATTGAAGATTGGCAGAAATTTAACGCCACCGTGAAAGAGTGTTACGAATCGGCAAAATCCGCCGCCGTCGGAGATTGGCGCGAGAATTTCGCCGTTCGCAAGCATTATATATATTACGTCTTCTTCAACTATCTTTTTTATATGGCAAACAGAAAAGGCGAGGCGACGGCTTTAAAGGTAAAAAAAATCGACTTTGAAAACCATACCGTATTAATCGATGAAAGCGTTACGAATAAGGTAACGCCCGAAGAACGAGGCAAAGGAAAGACCTATGCCGTTACCGATCGGAAGACACATTCGGCATTAACCGAATCAATCCCCGAAGCCCTCGAGCCGCTTTTAAAGGAGTATATCGAAACGTTTAATTTAAAGTCGAACGATTTTATGTTTTTTAAAACGCGACCGATACCGTTCGAAACGTTGCGCCGCGACATGGCTAAATATATCAATCTTGCAGGGGTAAAAAAAATAACTCCTCACCAATTCCGTCATACACATGCAACGATTATCTTTTCGTCCGGAGCAAGCAAAGCCGAGGACGCTTATATCGTCGCTCACCGCCTCGGTCACTCGGTAAAATACACACTTGATACTTATGGCGATATATATAAAGAACGCGAGCAAGAATTCTTAAAAACCTTTAAATTTTAAAAAACGTGGCTAAAATGTGGCTAAAATATATTTTTGTGATTTCGAAAATTAAAAACACAAAACGCAAAATCATAGATATAACCTAAAAAAACGGACTATCATGTTTAGATAGTCCGTTTTTTTGGTGCGGGTAACAGGGGTCGAATATAATGCCGTGTTTTTCCTTGTTTGTCCTTTTTAAATCGTTTTTTGCCGTCTTTTTACTCCGTTTCTTTGTATTTCTAAAAATCTCTTTAAAAAATTTTGTGGCTAAAATGTGGCTAAAAAAATTTTTTATTTTTTTTGAAATACCCCCTTATTTTAGTTGACATACCGCCACGATGGTGGTATAATATAGTCACAAAATGAGCGAGGGGGAAAACCCCAAAGGAAAAATGAAAATGAAAGAATACGGATTTAATAAAGCTACAGAATTTACAAAAAAACAAATCGGCGTTATTTATTATAAAGCAAAAAGCGGCGAATTAAAGGTTGAAAAGTGGTTTATGAACTTTTTGTATGACCTTGCCGATTATTACGGCACAGATTCAAATCGTCTTGTTGAAGAAAGAGAATCTGAAGTTTTGAAAATCCTTGATAATGTTTTTTCAAACAAAATCGATGAAGCTCAAGAGCTTATAAACGAAAAAGAAAACAAGTGGTACGAAAGCTTCGGCGCAAAAATGAAAAAGAGCTGCGACAGAAATTTATTTGTCGCTTAAAAAATAAGCCGAGCGGGGCGGCTAATCCTCGCAAAGGAGATTTATTATGAAATTATATACCGTATATTCTGTAAGCGGCGATGATGAATGGGAAGAGCTTAGAACGCTTGATAAAAAGGAAGCAATTGAGTACGCTCGCAATGCCAAAGCCAGCTGCAAAGATTCGCGTTTTCATTACGAGCTTCGCTCGAACGAGATTCCGAACGACGTTAATTATAAGACGTTTGACGATTACGACAGCGACGATTATAACGAAGAAGCGGCGAATGACTTTCATTTCGGTTACGATCCGATTTACTTTGACCTCGACGACAGATTAAACGCTTATCGAAATAAGTACAATTTAACCGTTCCTAAATTTGCAAAATATCTTAAAGTTCCGCAAAGGACTTTAGAAAATTGGCTTTCGGGGAAAATTCTTCCGAACGACATAACCGCCTACGCGGTTGTTGATAAGTTAGAAAGACCTTTTTACGATTAAAAAAATAAGCTACCGAGAAAACCTCGGTAGCTTATTTTTATCCGACGATATACATATAATACGCGAGGACTTTATCGCGTACAGCGTCCTTGTCTGTTATGAAATCTTTCGCAAGCTGATAATATATTGTATTATCAAATTTTTCGTGGTAATAGTCGGAATAAATCGAGTTTAAAACCGCGTACCACTCCCACTTATCGGCTTGCGGCGCGTAATTCTGCCGAACGGATTCCGTTTGTTCAATACTCCACTTCTCGCCTGTGCCGCCGTCGTTACGCTCGAGCTTCTTAACCCACTCTTTTGCATACTTTTCGCAAAGTTTATCGCCGTAAAGGATATGATAAAGTCTTATCTCGATAGCCTTATGTTCCTGTTTATCGTCTTTTTTAACATCGTCGATTAAATCGATTAAAACGTCTTTAAGCTCTTCCATTTGACTGTCAGAACCGTGTTTAATGATGTCGTGTATAAGTTCGCGGTGCATTTCGTCACGCTCCTTTACGCCTCTTTTATGACGTTTACAGCAATGAGCGAAACACTACCCGCCGCCGCGCCGTCTGCATTACCGACGATTGTTATTATCGGATTCATCGCGCAACAAGCAGAGATGTATGCCACCGTCTCGAGATGTACGACGGTATTACCCGCCGCAGGAACGGTAACCGCTCTGAGCGTTTCGGGGCGAGCCGTGCCGTTGATATACGCTTGGATATTGATAATTCCCGCCGCCGTAGACGTTACCGTTACGTCTGCCGAGATACAATATAAGCCGCTTTTATTGACGGTTATACCCGCAGAGTTGGGCGTTAAAGATATGCCCGTGTCGGTAATCACTGCGCCGAGAGTAAGCGGCGAAGCAACCGTAGTTAAAGCCTGCGCTGTGCCGTTGTACGTCTGAGCGGACGATTTATAATGTGCGTTTTTTAAGCAAGTCATAATATTTTTCTCCTTGATTTTATTTAAAACCCCCTCGCCGCGCAAACTTGTACGACAAGGGGGAAATGCGCTGTTAAAGCGATAATTTAGATTTTAAGCCGCCGAGCCGCACCCGTAAGCTCCGCCGCAGAACGGGGACTGTCCTGCATTGTAAGCGTATTGGGTAGGATATCTTACGACACCCGCAACAGCCTGTTGAAGTTCGAGCTGGTTAATCTTAGCCTGCAAAGCTTCGATTTTGTTCTGCGAGATAGCGTCGAGGATTTTCTGCGTGTTTGCCGTGCCTGCTTCTTTTAACGCCGCCGTGTTAATTGCGCCTGCGTAATTTACGCCGTCAATCGCTCTCTGCGTCTCACAGCAACACGTCGCCATTTGCGCCCTCGTATCGCTGAACTGCTGAGCCATTTCGTAGCCGAGGTTACAGATTCCGCCGTAAACAGCGTCCGCTTTCTGCTCGATTCTGTTTCCGTTGTTCATGACCTGGCTTTCGAGCCTTGTAAAGTTTGCCGAGTTGTTTAAATCCTCAACCGTTGCCGCTCTGCCGTCCTGCGCGTAGCGGTTTCCAAAAAGTCCGCCGCCGCCCCACATGAGCGCGAGAATAGCGAAAAGCCACAATCCGCTTCCGCCGAATCCGCAACCGTCACCGTAGCCGTAGCCGCGATTCATGTCCATTACCGGAGTAATGCCTGTTCCTTCCATAATTGTTTCTCCTTGAAAATTTAATTTATATCATCGCTCGCCGCGCGTCGAACGTTAATATTAAGCTTGTAACGCCTGCATAAAGGCGTTTACGTCTATGCCCTGCTTTTGGCATAACTGCTCGACTATTTGCCGAGCGTTGCCGTTCTGAGCCGCTTTTAAGGCTTGCCCGATTTCAGGGCGTTGTGCCGCGACTTGATTTATCATGGCTTGCATGTTTCCACCGCACACGGCTTGCATGCGCTTTATATCTTGTATCGCGCCCATAAGCTGAGGCGGCAATGCTCCGCCTTGCCTTACAGCTCCGCCCATGCTTTGCTTTAAAAAATTCATACGCTCGCCCCCTCTTCCGTTTTTGCCGTTAAGCTCTTTTTAAATTCTTCAAACTCTGCCCGAGTGAGATAGCTCACTTCGGGAGCTTGCTCCTCTTTATGCTCTACGAGGTCGAAAACCTTTACGGTAAAATGTCCGGTATCATCCACCGCTTTCAAATAGACGAGGTTTTTATCGTTGTCGCTATACAGCATTTGAGAGCGGCAAGGTTGTAAGCGGCTTTTAACGTCTTCCAAGCCGTTTACGAAGATAATGTTTGTCTGCGGCTGTGCAGGCTGTTGGGGTGGATATTGCCTCGGCATGCCGCCGTAAGGGTTGAAATAAGGGTTTTCGTACATATTTATCACCTCTTTTCTTTCTGAGGGAATTATACGGCTTTACGGCTCTGATTTGAACCTACAAAGCATATACGAAAGGTATACAAAAGCTCTACAAAAAAAATTTTTAAAAAATTGATAAAATCGTTTGATTTTTTTTGAAATATGTGAAATAATATATTTGTCTTTCATTCCTGATTAAGTTAGGATAAAAAAAGAGCCTGCGCGAAGTAGCTACTCGCACAGGCTCTTTTTATGTATTTAATATTTTTTTCATCCGCCACTTCCTCATTGTGACGGATTTTTCGTCAATGCAGAATTTATCCGCAAGGCTTTTATGCGGTGTCTTCAGTATAAAAAAATTGACGGCTAAACTGACGTTTTGGGCAGAAAAACGCAACGCCTGGCAGCGTTTAAACAGTTCTTCCGTCGTACAGGTATCGACGTCGAATTTTTTCATGATTCACCTTTATTTATTCAATTGTTGTTTTCTTTTCGCTCCACTCTAAAAACTGTTTTAAGAGTGTGTTTTTTTCGGCTTTAATTGCCGTGTATTTGCCTTGTATCTTGAATCCAAAAGATATTCCGCTCACAAGTCCGAAAAGCATAAAAAGGACGCACACAACGCCCTGCAAGACTGTTTCGAGCGAGAACTGAGTTATTATCCGATAGCTCAGAGAAAAGGCGAAAACGGACGCGAGGCAAACCGATATAAACTTTGATAAAAAGCGCGTGCCTATCATCACTTTTATTTTTGTTTCCGAATTAAGCGGCGAACGGCTGTTCGTTTCCGAACACTTCAATATCATCTCTCGCGTTAAGCGTATCGGCTTTATTTTTCGCGCAAATTCGCATGCCTTTAACTGACTTTCGTTAAGCTTTGTTTCTTCGCCTGCGATGTACTTGTTAAAGTCTTCTTCGCTTACGTTTTCGGGCAAGAGAATCTCGTTTCGTTTCGTTCTCAACTCTTCGCGAATATAGTCCTCGCAAAAGTCTGTAAGCAAGTATAAAAGCTTTTTATCTTTTACTTCTGTTATTAAAGCGTTCTGCGTTCTTTCCGTCTCGATAAAGTCTTTCGTCTTTAAATACTCCGTTTCGCCTGAACGGTAGCCGTTTAAAAATAGCAGATACGAGCAAGCGGCAAGCATAACTATCGCCGCCGTAATTTCTCGCCGCGTAAACGGATTGTCGAACGCTACGGAAGCAACGAAAACGATAACCGTTGCGGAAAGAAGAAGCAGGACGGTAAAGATGTTGTTTGAATTTCTGACAAACCAACCCGCCGCCGTGGTCGCGGCTTTCTTTTTTGCCGTTTCCGCCGTCATGATTTTAGATTCTTTAACGTCCTTTGCGGTTTCGTTTGCCGAGAAAAAGTCTGCCATACATTACTCCTTTACGCTTATGCTGATTTGGAAGAGCTTATCGTTTGCCGTTTTAAAGTCCATTCCCGCCGCCTTGATAACGTCGCCGTTCTCGTCTTTGCTGTGGCGCGAATACGTCGCGGCGAGTTGATACGGATACCATGCAAGCACGCTTCCGATAACGCTTGCCGTCGCTATAAGCGTTAAATCGGTTAAATACGACGTTAATGCAAGCGAAACAAGCAAGGCGATTAAGCTTCCGAATCCTATCGGCGTTAAAATTTTGCAAAGCGTTTTTACAAGGTTTTTAAGAAAGAAAAGGACAAAGCACAACGCTGTTATAGAAAAGAGTGATAAAGCCGCTTTCGGGCTTTTAAATATCTTTTCGCGATGATAAATCATAACGATTATAAACGGCACGATATATAAAAGCAAAGCAACGGTTGCATAAACCGCCGCCTTGCCTTGATTAGTTAATTTTCTTTTCATCTTTCACCTCATTTAGAAAGAATCTCATCGACTTTTTTCTCGCCGAGCGCAAGCTTAAGCTTTTCGTTTTCGAGCGTCATTTTTTCGACTAATGACTTTTCGGGGACTTCCGAAAGAGTGTTGACAACTTCCGTTCTTCCCGCGTCTTTTGCGATAGCTTTAAGCGCAAGCATGATTTTCTTTTCACGCTCTTCCGCCATTTCCTGCGCCGTTATAAGTTTTGATATAGTCGTTTCGTCAAGCTTTAAAGCCGTTGCAAGCTTTATAACGAGGTCGTCTCCGCCCTCTTTCATAGCTTCAAGCACAATCTTTGCAATACCGTCGTTGGAAAGTGTTTCTAAAAGTTTTGAATTGCTATCAGCTACCTTCTTTTCAAGGTCATAAGCTCCTTGTGTAGCTTTTAAACGCGTCTTTGTGCGCACGTATTTAACGATAAATATTATAATTCCAAGCACAACGACGGCGCATGCGGCTATTATTAAATATATCGACGTAAAGTCAAGCCCCGTTAAGCCCGATATTTTTTCAGATAATATTGAGATAATATTTTTCTGATTTTCCGTCAACGCTTCATCGATAAGCCGTTTAAGCTCGTCTTTTGTTATGGTTATCGTTTCGGAGCCTTGTTCGGATTCTTTCGCCGATTCCAATTCGATAACGCTTTCCTGTTCCGGCTGTGCCTTTGTCCCGCCCCCGTTCTCTTCGGCGTGGGCAGTCGCCATGCCGAACGGCACAGCGAAAACGAGAGCGATTGCAAGCAAAATTAAGATAATTTTTTTCATGATTTTTCTCCTTTATAATTTTAATAAATTATCGTTTTTCTCTTCAAGAGCTTTAACTCTTTCGTTAAGTTTTACCATTTGTTCTTCGATATTTTTTAAATAATCCGAAACGAATAAATCCTCGTCGTATTCGGTTATTAAAAGCGGCGAAACGACCCACTTTTTCAAAAGTTTCATCCCGTCGCGCAAGCTTACGGTGAGGTCAATTTTCCCCGCCGTTAAAAGCTCTTTCGGCACTTCTATAACCTGTGAGCCGTCCGAGGCTTTTTTACCGCGCACAACCGATTCTGCGCCGTTATTTTTAAAATAAAAGTACATTCTTTCAAAATCGTATGAGCTTTTAACTTCAAGCTCTAACGGCTCGTTTTGATTAACGTCGAAAGGCATGTTATCCACGCCAACAAACGTCATGGAATCAAGCGAAATCGTTTGTTTCATTTTTTGCCGTCTCCTTGCACTCCTGCCTGTATTTTTGGAATTCAAAATATTCCGTTTTGTAATTTGCGTTACCCGATTCGCCCGACAAATAGCTTAAATAGTTTGCAATAATTGCTTCAACTTTATCTTGCGAATACTTCTGCCGTATAAGCGCGTTTACTCTTGCGTTATACATGTCTTCCTTAACGCTTTCGTTGTCTTTAATTAAATCGTTTAAAACTCTGTCCATATTAAACCTCCGCCGTGCTTGTAGCTGTTAATCTGTAAACAATCGTATTTTTAACCGTCGGTCTTGCATAGCCTTTATTTGTGTTATCCTCAACTTCAATTAAGCCGCCGTTATGCCTTATCGCCGTCACTTGCTCATAGGTAAGGTTCGTCGCGATAACCGTTTCAACAGGCTTTTGACGGATATAATAAATAATCAAAGGATCGTTCGCTGCATATTGAGCCGCCAAATATGCTTTTACACTATCTTTCGTAGTATATGTTTCTTTGTCAAAAAACAAATATGGATAGACATTATTTATTCCAAATGTAATATGCTCAATATCTTTATCAGGTGTAGCAGTCAGCAATTTGTTACATATACCACCGAGTCCATTATTAACATGCAATAATGCCAATGGGATATAATACGATTGATAATTAGTTGTAACGTATCCACTTTTGTTAACAGTTTCAGTTCCATTAAGCACCTTATTTTCAATCTGTTGTATCTTTTTAAGCGTATACAGCTCGTTATCTTCGTTTTTCGTGATTTCGAGATAGTCCTTATAATCGCCTATGCCGTGTAAGTCGTAGGTTTCGGGAAGAGTGACGGAAGCCTGTTCGCCGCTTTTGTCTTGCTTCTCGTAAAACTTCACGCCGCTAATTTTTGCGGGGTAAATATTCCCGTTTTCGTAAGGATAAATGTCGGGAAATTCCGCCTTAAACTGCTCGATGGTGGTTATGTCTTCGCGATTCATTGCGGTAAGGTCGAAGAGTTGAGGATAAATAGTTACGTTATTTATTACCGCTCCACTTCTCCATGAGATTCCCCATGTTCTTGCAAAATCCGCTTTTATATTACCTATAGCACCGTTGCCAGTGTCTTCAATATGTTGGTTAAGTAATCCGAGTGAGAATCCACTGTTAGTTTTATTCCCTGCCAGAAGAACTTTATGCCCGTCATCAAGTGATAACGCTGATGAAAAGTTTATAAACGCCTCTGCAGTTGCCGTGCCGTTTATCGTCCAACTTCCGTCACCGTTATTTGTTGCTGTAATTCCAAAATTTGTCTTCGTGCCGTAGTATGTGCTTTTGTCAAGCAACTGCACCATTTTCGTTGTTTTACCCTCAATTCGCGTGACTAACGCACGGGTTTTATCGGCTATCGGGTAGACGTTATCGCCTACCGCTACGCTGTTTTTTAAAACTGCGCTGTCAAGGTCGGCGTAGGTTTCTTTGGTAGTGTCAAGAATATAGCCGTTAAGGGCTTGCTCGAGGTTTGTAAATTTTACTTTCTCCACGTAGTTGTCAGCTACGTATTTTTTATTAAGTAATACTGTATCAGTTGGTGAATCAGGAACTAAACCGTGTACAGAAACATTTCCGTCTCTTCTTACCAAAGAATAAATATTGGTTGGATATGCATCAACATTGATAGGCATCATTATTTGCTCTCTACCTGTTTCATTTACAGTATAAGCTCTGCGTAGTCCTGTATTTCTTGTATCTATTGGAACACATCCACTTCCGCTTATCTCTACCTCTTCGGAGTTGGCTACTTTATTGACTACAATTCCGTCTTTACCGACAAACGATAAATCGGCTTTGTAAGGATTTATGCGTTTAAATTCGCCCGTTTTAGGGTCTTTGTATTTTAAAATTGACATCTTATATCTCCTTTACACTGTCGGTAATTTTTAAGCCGCTCATTATATAAATTGAGTTAGCAGATATTTCCGTGAAATTTGTCGCGGAGCTATACCTTGCGTTAAATAAATAATTCCTGTTAAATCCTGTAATCGCAAGCTCATATTGGCTATTGCCTGTACTTCTTTGAGAGCCTTTTGCGGGAATATAGTCATCTTGCCCCGATTCGCTTAATCCGAGTTCGTCGCAAAGCTCGTTCCACGTCATTCCGACGAATGTCGCTCTTGTGGATATTACGCTCGCGCATAATACTGTTGAAAACGTAACCGTGTCGGTTTCGCGCATTTTACTCGCAAAAGATATCTTAATGTTATGCCGCTTGTAAGGCGGCTTTACGGAAATTTTTATAATCGGCGTACCGTCTGCGTCTTGTTCCTCGGTAAGGACGATATAATCGCCGCTTTTTAATATCGACTTTGAAAAGAACAGCTCTTCCGTGGTATCAATCCACGTTTTATAGCGCTTGTTATCAGGCTCGGCGGCTCCGATATACGTCTCGCCTGTGTCTACGTCCGTGCGCAGTGCGGCTATATCCGCTTCGTTATCGTCTATGCGCTTTGCTTCGGCTGTTAATTCGTCTCTTAAAGCTTTACCTTTGCCGCCGTCGTAAGCCGTGCCTGTTACCTCTCCAAGCGCAAGAGAGCTTGCTATTTCGCCGTATTGCGAACCCGTCCATCTGTATTGATGATTTGCATACTCGCCTTCTTTTACGATGTAAAGCTTGCCCTCTTCGGGCGTTAAAGCCGCTCCGTTTTTCTCAAGCGATAACCACGAGGCGGAATAAAGTGCCGCGCCCGGGCGAACGTAAGAATCGAGAACGTCGTCAACAAAGCCCGGCAACTGCGAAGCGGGAACTTTTCCCGAGCCGTCAAGTATAGCCACACCGCCCGCAGTGCCTTTTTCCGTTGCTAAAATATAACTCTCGAGCTTAGCTAAAAGCTGTTTAAGATTGACGGGGCTTAACTCGTCCGTAGCTTCGGGGACACGGTACACGCCCGCCGCGTCGGCTCCAAGCAATGAATATGCGTATGGTTTACCTTTTGAGTTGACCGACCTGAATTTATCGGGGGAGCTATCGTACAAGCCTTGAGCAATATATACTCTGTCGTAAGGTCCTTGCGGGATTTTATCGACCTTGTTTATAACGTTACCAGCCGCGTTTATGATATCAGACGGAATATACTTCTCGTCGATAAGAGTATTTTCATTTAAAGGCGCAACGCCGCCCGCAGAGCCTTTTTCGATTGTTTGTATATAAAGCTTTAACTGCTCGAGCAACTGCCCGAGATTGACGGGATTTGCGGGTTTTTCGGCGTTGGGAATAATATAATCGCCGTCTTGCGTTGCACCGAGAATCGCTCTGCTTTTCTTTTCGCCTTTTCGCTCGATATAAACATAATCGGGCGATTCGGTGTTACCCGTCTCGCCTTTTATATAAGCTTTATCCGCTACGCCGTCGCTGTCGATTTTATCAACTTTTGCGTTGATATTTGCATATATTGTTTCAATCTTTGCTTCAAGCTTAGTTTCTACGTCGTTAGCTTCTTCTTGTGTATACTTGCCGATATTATTTTGAACAAACGCCGCTACGGCTATCGTAGCAAATACTTTACCATCGTCTTTCGTCTTGCCGTCGCCTTTCGTCTTTACCTGGAAAGATATCTGAATGCTTCCGCTTACGTCAAGTATGCCGAATCCAGGCTCTATTTCGGCTTCGAACTGCTCGCCTTTCAACGCCATGTACATATTCCCGATTTGCACGCCGTCCGCTCGTATTACCGAATACGCACACGTCGCAAAATTCGATATCTCGCTTGACGTAAGGCTTTCGTCAAAAGCAAGAATAAATTTTGCGTTGCCGTAAGTGGAATTCGCGACAAGCGTTGAATCGGTTATGTTTACGACCTGACCGTTTTTATTAACCGTTATCCTCATGTTTTGCTCCTTTTATAATTTTCTTGAAATGTTAAAATATAGTTTTGTATCTTTGGTTAACGCCATATTAAAAGCGATTAACAGATTGCCGCTTTCGTCTCCGATTGCGTATGCTTTTATAGAACTTGATAACGGCATATCTTTTTGCACCGTCAAATAAACCGTTCGCTCTGTATCGTGTAATGACGGAATAAAATAATTTAAAGCTTCACCTAATTGTGTGCCTTTTATCTTTATTTCGCCCTCGCGATAAATCTCGCTCGATGAATAAACGTAGCGTTTTTCGGGAGCTTCGCTGACTACAAGGAAATTTTGACTTGCAACCGCTTCACCAAATACGACTTTGCCGTAAAGCTCTTTCGACGGCAGGAATTCAAACGCAATAAAAAAGACGGGGCGTTGCGTCCTGTCTTTGTAGTATTCAATTTGTATCTCGTTTGACAACGCTTTTTCTGGTGTATAATCACTTTTGCCTGTTATAACTTTAGGAAATGCATAAAGAAGATTTTCTACCCCTTGCTTCGACGCAAGTCGAATATCAAATCTCGTGCTTTCTCCATAGCTATCGGTGTATGGATTATAAATCATTTTTACTCCGCCACCACCCCAAAAATTTATATACCTTCCACTGTGAGAATATCCGACCGAATAATTATCTAATGGTTGCGATGAAAAAATAACACTTTTATCAGTAGCATAAACCAAAAGAGGCATTGCAAAATAAGCGTTATCAATAAGTTGCGCTGTTGTAAATTCACCATTTACAATTTGTTTGATGTGAGCTTCGGGAGTAGATAAATATAAATAATTAAATTGTTTTTCATCGTTATAATCATTTAAAATCAAATCTTTTACAACATCAAACAAAATAGTATCGGAAAATTCGGTGTCATTACTTTTTTTGCTTAAATTAAGAGATACATAGTATTTAACATAAATCGGACAATCCGACGATTCGAGGGGAATATTATATAATCGCTTTTCCCTGTCTACGCCGATTTTTTCGTTTATCGCTTGATAGTCTTTCGTGCAGTAATATTTAACTTTTAAATAATCGTCGTAAATGGCATATTCGCGCTTAGTTATGACGTAATCGTTAAGGTAGGAATCACGCCCCGTTAAGCCCGTAAATTTACCCATAACAGGCAAAAGATTGTTGAAGCCGTCGCAAATAAAATTAAGCGTTAATTCCTCGTTGCCCGTTCTTCTTGCAAGCCCTGCAAGCGACCTGCCGTGCCGCGCTATATCTATGCTGTTCGCGCTTTGGTTGTCGGCTATTGCTATTTTTAAACGGTCGTTATCGTAAACCCCGGGCTTTGAAATTTCGATAACCGTATCGATTCGCGGAATAAACTCCGCTTTAAAATATAGATTTGAAAAAGATGCGTTTATTGAGATTTCCGTAATAACCTCATCAAGATACGCTGTAGATCCTGTTGTGTCTTTAATCGTATTTTTTTGGCAAAATTTAAATATTTCACTATCTGCTTTTTTCTCTAAATCAAGATTTAATATTTCTAAAAACGATGAATGCGTCAACAATACCGTTCTATAAGTTTTTGACATTCCTATTTCCGACGAACCTTTTGTATAAGGGATTTTAAGCTTCTTTTCTTCTTCGCTTAAACACTGATACAATTCGTTTGGTATTATGTAACTTGAAATTTCATACCAATAATCTGTAATGACTTTTACGGTTCTTGTAACTCCAAGTTTTAAACACTTGAACGTAATTTCTAACTTGTTTTTCCCGACTTGAAAGCTTTGAACGCTTTCTATAGCAAATTTTAAATCCGCAATTGCGTTATTACTTGTTAATGTAGTTTCTGCCGTTGTAAACGGACTTATCCCTATTTTCATAATATTTTTTGAGATTGAATTATAACCGCGAGCTTTTACCGTGCCGAAATAATTATCAATTGAAACCTCTGCTTCTTCACCGATAAAAGTTCCAACATTTGCAAGCGATTTTATTTCGTCATAATCCACTTTGCTTTTGTAACTAATAAATATTAGTGAAATATCGCCATTTTTATATGTTAAACCATTTACATAAGGACGAATATGAGCTACCTCAAGTATGCGATAAACAGCTTCTCGTAATGTTACATTGTCAAAGAAAAAATCTTCGCTTGAAAATTCACTGAGTATATTCCATAATTCATTTGAAATCGAAAACCGATTTGTTTTAGAATTAACTATAATTTCAGCATTTTGTAATAACTTGTCAATTTGATTTGCAAGCGTTTCTTCGCTATTTGTTAAATTACAATTATAAATAAATACTGTGTCAAGTATTTTTGTCGCTTCAACGAGCGATATGGTTTTTTCGTAAGTCTTCAAGTTGGAATTGTCAACTTGACGATTATCTATTGCAACAACGTAAAGCTCGCTTCGCATAATGCTGTTTACGCTTTTTTGAACTTCAACCTTATCGTAAGGTTCGAAAAGTGCGGGAACGGCTACGTCACCTTTACAGCTCTTTAAATGAAGTACGGCTGTACTCATTCCGTCATCAACGCTCTCGGTTATCGGTACGCCGATTAAAAGGTCTCCAACGTCTTCAATAACGCTATCAGACGTATTATCGAATATTACGGTTTCTACGCCCGTTTTTTTGGATATGTGAATTATCTTAAATTTGTTTGACATAAAAGCTCCTTATGTGGTATTATGTGCGCGAGGTGAATATATGAATAATTTATTCTTAAAAATTATAATTGCATTAAATGGATTATTTGGACTTTTCCCTTGCGCTCTTTTTATTGCACAATATAAATTAAACCATGAGTTGTATTTTTTATTATTTGCCGTTTTCTTTGCATTGCAAATAATTTTATCGCTAACTTTATTTACTTTTATTTGCGACGTTGAAGATCATGTAAATGATAAAAACGTCCACGTTAGCAATGAATCAAAAGACAAAAACAAATAATTATAAAAATGCCGAGTAGCCTACTCTTTGAGCAATCCACTTGGCATTTTTATTTTGCATATTTATTTGCTTTACGTAATTGTAGCCGTTTAGTGCAGCTGAAACACCCGTACCTATTACCGAAGCGGCTAAGCCCAACACCCCGCCCGCCGCCGTTGCCGCGGCAATACCGACCCCCGTCATAGCAATGCTAAAGATAGCCTGCGCATTTGCCTGCGCTATGTAATCGCCCGTTATATCGCCGATATTACCGATTAAATCGGAAGCAATCTTAGTGCCTTGCTGCTTTGCAAGGTTTAACGCCCACGCTCCTTTTGAAACGTTTTTAGACTTTGTTTGTCCTGCTCCCGCGGCTATCTGCCCGTTCTCGTTGTCCTGTTTATCCTGCGGCGTGTCGCCTGCACTGTCGCCGCCGTCGCCTTTTACGTTTAAATCGAGCTTTATCTTATAAACGCCGTCTTCTACCTTGCTGTATGCCATGTTACACCTCTAACGTTAAAAGGTAAGACCCCGAGTTGTTTTCGATTCCCGACGAAATAGACAAATGATTAACCGTTATCGTGCCGTAATCGCTTTGTAATGCTATCGTGTAGGTTAATTCTAAACCCCACTCAAACGCTTCAAAAAGAAATTGTAATTTTTCATCGTTTGTAATTCCTTTAATAACACTATCAAATAACTTCGGGGATTTTATCAATCTCGTAATTTCCGATTTTGTGCCTTCCGAGAGCGTTGTTTTTGCAATCTGAAACACCCAAGTGCGAATCGCCGAAAGTTTTTTTGAAGTGCGGATTTTATCTCCGAATTTCTGATAATCGTCGTATGCGGGAGCGTAGGCATGTTCGTAGCGCATGATATGCGTAATCGGGATAATAACGCCGTTAATCGATAAGCTTACCGACGGCGTTTTTATGTACGCGTTTTTGCCGTAATTAAGCGAGATTATCCATTGAACCGTGCATATTTTAATCGTACCCGTTCCGCAACGTATCTCTTGCGATTCGCCTATAACGAACGGCGTGTTATATATAGCTCTGAATTGCGTTACGGAGCCGTCATCGCTTCCTTGCGCCGCTTCTTCAAGTGTGCCGTTATATTTTTCGGCTACATTGCCGAGAACGCCCATAAAGGCGTTTTTACGGATAAGCGGTATAATAAAATTAACGATTAACGGCATAGTGTTTAAATCGTAATCGGGGATATTGCTCTTCGTTACGTTTCCGCCCTGAACGACCATAATAACGTCGTTATCGCCTTTTATGAAGTTTTCGGCTTTGAAAAACAAATCGCTCACGGCGTGAATCGATAACGTCGTATTTTTCCCCGCCGCCGCAACGATTTTATCTTTTAATATACTTTTGAATACCTCTTCGAATCTCATATCCTTATAGCCTCTTCTTTAAATTTTTCCGCCGCCGCGTCTAACCTATCCTGCCAAATCGTGTTATAAGCCTTTACAAGCTCTGTTACCTCTTCTTCTGAGACAGCTCCTGCAAGGAATCTTTCAACAATCGGAAGCGCCGCTTCGATTGCTCTATCTATCCAACCTTCGTTTTTGTTTACGCGTCCGTCTTTATACGCTTCGTTGGTATACGGCGCGTACTGTATATTTTCGTTTCCGATAGTAATAACAAGGCTGTTATTATCGGGCGTTATCGTGGCGGCAAGGTTGCCCGTGCGAACGGGGCAGTAAACCCGCAAATGCGCCAATATAATATCCTGCGCCAAATATAGCTTTTTCCACATATTAACCTTTTAAGTAAACGACGTACTCTTTTGAAAAGAGCATGCCGCCTTTCTTTCTGCGTGCGCTTACGTTTGAAACAGAATACGTTCTACCTTTCCACGCTACCGTGTCGTCGCTTACTATCGTTGCGGCGATATTATCGGACGTAGCGAGTGCAAGCGTTACGTCGCTCACCGTCGAGGTTGTACCCGCAATAACGTTTCTTTCGTTTGCAAGCGGCAGCTCTGTTTCGTAAGCGAGGAAATTATCGCCTTTGAGCTTTGCGCCTAAATACTCCCCGCCTTCGCTTACAACGTGCCTGTTAAGAATCGCTAAGTCCATGCCGATTTTAATCATCTTAAACCTCTGAGCCAACACGGCACAACGGCTCTGTCAAGCCCCGAATATAAAAGCCCCGCGTTGGTTAATATTTTTATAGCTAACGGCGAGAACATTTTCTGCCGTATTTCTTTCGTGCTTAAAGACGTGTTGTCTACGTCATTGTAGCCGCTTATAAGGCTAAAATCACCGCTTGCCACGGTGTAGGTTATCTGCTCCGTTATCGCGTTTCTGAGAGCCGCTTTTTGGATATCCGACATATCATCGAGATTAACGAGCGGAGCGCGATATTTAATCTCTTCCGTGATGATTCTTTCTACACGCTGGACGAACGCCGCGCCGTTTCCGAACAATAAGGAAAGTTGAGGGTGAAGTTTTACAACCTCGTTTAAATCCTTGCCGGTGTAGCTCGCGTATTCGTCAATAAATTTGTTCGCTTCCTGAAAAGTCATTTGTCTTCTCCTATCCCCACAAAGGGGAAGGGGCTTGTTACAGCCCCTTAAATTTGATTTTATGCGCTCGCGGTTATGTTGAATGCAAGACCGTCCGCTTTTTTGTTGAGAATGAATACGTCCTCGTAAGCTTCCTCGTAGTAGTAATATTTACCTTCGGTAAGTGCCGTGGGTTCTGCAAGGTTTACGAAGTTGTATCTTTCGGGGGTAATGACCGCCGAGGGGTGGACGAGGAAGAGGTTAATTTGTCCTGCTTTTGTAGCGACCTCGCAACCTTCAGTAAACGTGTAAGACGTCTTCATGCAGTCGGAAGGTACTTCGACGATTTCAACGTCGTCAAGCATTTCAATCTGTCTGCGAACAACGTCGTCCGTAGCCGTAAGTCTACGCTGTAACGCCGATTTAAGATATGTATTCATCGCGGGGGTGAGGTAAAGGATTCTGCCCTGCGTGGGTACTCTCTTCTCGGTCATATCTTCCATCATCTTGTCAATAACGGTAAGAATGTTCGCCGCGGTGATTGCCGTGCTGTTAGCCGTCTTGCTCTGAGCCGTCCAATCGCCGTAAAGTTTGCTGATGAGGTAACAGTCTTTCTCTCTGAACTTCTGTTCCTCGTTAAATACTTTGGTGATGTTCTGAATGGAAGCGACTGCGTTTGTCTCGTCGATATCGAGAGGATGAACGAGCGTACTCCATTTTCTGAAGTTGGTGAGCTGTTTCGTCTCCCAGGTGTTGTTGTAGTTTCTCGCCGCCGTACCGATAGAATCTCTGTCGCCGTTTACACGTCCTTTAACGGAGAGAATAGGAATCTTGATAGTGTCGGCGTTGACCCAACGATATCTCGAATCGTTCTCAACGTTGTAAAGTTTGCCGAAATAAAGCGCGTAGGGGTAAGCCTGCGCGAGTGCCTGCGAATACGCTACTGCGTAATTAAGTGCTGCTTTTACAAATGCCATAATAGTTAAATCTCCTGTTTTTTATTGATTTTTAACCCTGTGTTTTGGCTCTTACGCCGGTAAAACCGAAGTTGAATTCATCGGTCTTTGCGCCTGCGTTCTTGCCTGCGGGGGGTAAACCCGCGCCTTTGGGTGCAGCTACGGAATCCTCGAATAAATACCCGTCGGATTCTTTAAGCTGAGTTAGAATCTCGGAAAGTCCTGCCACTTTGCCGTCTTTGACTTCTGCCTTCGTAAAGTCGAATTTACCGTTTAACGCGCCTTTGAGCGCGCCGAGGTTCCTCGGCTTTGAATCTCTCAAAATGCCGTCGATGAGGTATTCTTTTTCCCGCGCATTGTACTTCTGCGTGTATTCCTCATCTTTTGCCTTGAGCTGCTCCTGAAGTTTAGCGATTTCGGCTTTGACGTTCTCTGAGCTGTTCTTTTTAAGCTCATCGAGCTGTTTAACAAGCGCGGCGTTTTCGTCCATTTTCGCCTTTACGTCTGCTTCGAGGGTCTGATATCTCCCTTTCCCGACATACTCGCCTTTTGATAGGTCAAAAAGCTTAGCGCCTGCTTCTCCGAATGCCTTCTCCACCTCTTCAACGGTCATACCGTCGCGATAGCTGGTTCCGAGTAGTTCTTTAAGTGTCATAATGTGTCTCCTATCTTGTCTTCGTTTTAAGCGGTGTCTTCCGCCGACAAGTGCATGTTTAAACGTCTTGCCAGACCTATTTGCGTTTAAATCTCCGCCGAGTTGGTATAAAAAAAGACGGGGTTATTACCTCGTCTTGAATTATTAAGTTAAAAAATTGCATTAAAAAAGGCACAGGTTGCCCTATGCCTTGATTAAGTTGTGTTTACTTGCGATTTCTCGCTTCTGCCAATTTGGCTATTTTATCCTGAAAAATATCAGGTATTGGTTTGCCCTTTTTGATAAACTGCTCATCACACATTTTTTCGACATCAAGAAAAAACGGACAACTTCTTTTATCGTTTACCACATCATCGGGAATCCGATTTGTATATCCATTTTCCTTAGGATTATCCGTTTTGGGAGAGCCGTTATATTCCCCGCAATAATGCCAATCGCTATGGTCTTCTCCTTCGATGATACAGTCGTCTAATCCGCGAATCATGTCATCTTTTTCTTGGTCGTATGAAAAACATTTTAAACACTGTTTCATTTTTTCAATGTCTCCTTTAACATTTTCTCGATATAATCAGGCAACTGTTCTCCGTTTATATGAGCCGCAAAACATTCGGCAAAAAATTCATGGCTGTTATCATTTGCGTACATGGAAATTTTTTTAATATCTCCGCTTGTCTTTGCCCTGGCGTAAGCCATTTCAACCATTTCTCTGCTTTTGAATGTATTTGCGTAATTGGGGCAAAGCCTCGAGTGGTTTATCTGACCGAAATATTGGTCTGCCAAAATATGCCCGTATTCATGCGCAATTGTTGCCACAATTCTGTTCTCTGAATCTGATGAAACAGTATGTCTCGTATACTTCATTTCTTCTCGCATTTGCTTGATGAAATCTTTAAGCTTATTTACATAACTTTTAGGGTACTCTCCGCTTTCGATTGCCTTTTGCGCTTGTTCTATCATCTCGGGATATTTGGTAATTCGCGATTTCCAATCAACGCGATCCGGGTTTTTATTTAAATAATTCAAATCAATATTAAGCCCTTTTGCATTTGCGCTTGCATTTGCATGACTTCTTCCTAATTTTTTTACCGTTATAAGGTCAAGCTTATCAATCGGATATTCTGTTGTCAATCGCTTTAACGTCTTGTTTACCGTATTAAGCGCGTCAACGTTTTTTACGCCTGCATAATTGACGTTTGCCGAAAATGCTTTTGCCTGCTCTTCCGCTTCCGTAACCGTAGCCGCGGGAACAAAGTCCTGTATGTCCATTTTAACATCGTTTTCGGAATTTTGCAAGTTTTCTTCGGCAGTGTAATTCTTATCTCTGATTTCTACTTCATCAATTACGCACCTGTCGGGGTGAAACGGTCTGCCGTTTTCAAACGAGTACGCCTGATATAACTTCGTAGCCCGCCGCCACCGTTTACGTAACGCCTTTGCGCCTTCGATATCGCCCGTTGCTCTTAAAAGCCTTTCGTTCGTCTTCATGTGCCGAATGTTGTTCTCGTAAGCGCGTTGCTTTTTATCGATAGCGTATTCTTTCTTTATCTCCGCCTCTGATAACTCTTGCGGCGGGTGTGAGTTTGCCGTATACTCTATAAGTCTATGACGGCAATTATAGCCTGTTATAATGCCGTTGCCGTCCTTTAACTTGCCTTGTATAGCTTCGGAAAGCGGACGATATGTAATGCCGTTTATCTTTCCGCTTTTACCGCTTATGCTCCATAGTTTGCCTTGATAGTCTTTACACCTCGGCGAACAGTTCGGATGTTGTGAAGTCCAAACGAGGTCAACGCCCGAGCTTGCAAACTTCTGCAAGTCTTTTACGTTCGCGTCGTATCTCACCGCTATTTCCGCTCGATTGCGAATCGGCATTGTATAAGTTTTGCCGTCTCGTCTCGTAACTACAAGCGGCGGGTCTGCCGCTAAGGCTTTCATCGCCAATCTTACGCTTCTTTTGTAGTCGGCGATAAGCGGAGTGCCGAGGTTGATTCCTCGGTCTTGTCGGGGTCTTAGCTCGGTTATATGGCTTGTTGAATCATTCGCGCCGATTCGGTAGATATTACCGCTCATCGATAGCATGTTTCTGTTTACAATCTCGAAAGTCGTTGTTGTTGTGTAATACCACTTTTTCGCCGCCGTAACCAAAGCCTTGCGATTCTGCTCTCGTAACGCTTCGTTGTCTATGGTCTTGCAGAAATCGGAAATAAGCTTATTGAGTTGCCGCGTTATTTCGTCCTTATTGACACCTTTCGCAACGCTTCCGACTATCAGCTCTTTTATCCTTGTAACGACCGTCTGAACGGCTATCAACGCCTTTCCCGCCGTGTTAGGCTCAACAGGCGTAAACGACCTTAAATCGCTCAAGCGGTATCACCGCCCTTATCCTTATTCTTGTCCTTGCCCTTGCCTTTGTCCTTGTCTTTATCGTCCTCGTCGTCATCATCGTCGCCTAAGTCAACGCCCGTAAGCTCGGGAAGTCCGTTCGGGGTGTCCGTAGCCATGCCCTGCTCGAATGCAATCGTGTTTGTTTCGTCAAGAATCTGCTTTTCAGTCCAGTCCTTATGAAGCTCGCGAACGGCGTTTTGCGTGGACGATATGCCCTGCGATTTAGCAAGTCCCCAAATATCCACAAGGTCTTTGTCGGTGTCCTGCAAATACTCGCCGAAATCGACCGTAACAGTCGAAAGCGTTATATTCATGTCTTCAAGCGGTAAATCGTCTTGCTTTACGCCTACCGTATTTAAAAGGTATGTATTAAATGCCAAAAGCTTTGTCAACACTGCCGAAAGATACGGCTTCCAAAGCTCGAGTTTTGCCTTACGCGTTTCAAGCGTCACCTTGTTACGTTCCTGTTGGCTCTCTGCGCTCTGATTGATACTTTCAAGCCCCGTTATACCTATCGAGTAAGGAGATAAGCCCGCCTTGTTTAATGCCACCGTAACAGCCGTTAAATACTTCTGCTTATGCTCTTCCGTTTTATCGTTTACCTGGTCTATCATGCGGTTCTTTTCGCCGCCTTGTTCTTGGTCTACGTCGCTTTCGGTGTAAACGTAATTCTTTGTAAAGCCGTCGTCGGGTGTTATAACGTTGCCGTCCTTGTCCCTTCTTAATGCCGTACTCTTGAAATATCTTAACGTCCTGTTGTCTCGTATCTCGTTAATAATCGTCGAGTACGCCTCGTCTACCGCGTCGAATGAATCGGTTGCGCCCTCGAAGTCGGAAGCCCCGTAATTTGAATGCGGAAACATCAACGACGGCAAGCGATTAGGCTTTTCAAAGGCAAGCATGCCTTGCAAGCCTTTAAATACTATCTCGTCGTTCTCGTTTACTGTTTCAACGACCTTAGCCGTTTCGGGTATAGAGTTAAGCGGCACACGCTTATCTTCGCCCGTGGATGTCTCGTAAAGCTCATAACGAATAACCGCGTCCCCGCTGTCGTTGGTCGTGTAAATCTCGTCTAAGCGGTATTTGCGACTTCCTAACCCCGTGTTTTGTCCTTTCTCTTTCTCGTACCATGTTTTGAAAATAATCGCTACGGTAATTCCGCGCTCTTTGACTACTTCCGTTGACATGATATCCGAAGCTTCGATAATCGGATAATTCGACAACTCGGTATCGTAAGAAAACTTTATAAACGAGTGTCCGCCCCAACTCTCGTTAGTGGCGCACTCGGTCAATACGTCTCGTAGATTAACCTTATCGATAAGCTGTAACGCGTAATCGGTAGCCGTCTTTGTTTTTGTCTTATCCACATCGCCGTTATCCTTGTAAACGGACACCGTAGGAGATATGCCGTTACCGAATAGCACCCTCGGCATTTTTGAGCATATAAGCCCGGGCAGTCCGCTATGAAGCATACGATAATGAAGCGGCGCACGCGTCCAAAAGTAATTACACGTGCCGTAGTCCTGTACTCCGCCGAGGAAGAATCGCCGCAAAATATAGGCGTTCCCCATGCTCCAAACACGGTATTCTGTTATCTTCTCCGAAAAGGCTTTATCCGTCTCGTTATCGGTTATCGTTATCGCATACGGATTAAATTTAATAGTATTCCTTAACATGTCTAAATCCCTTTGCAAGCGGTTTAACCGCCGCCTTGTAAAAAAATCTCTTAAACCCATTATTTACGCTCCGTTGCCGCTTTTAAAAGGGCTTTCATGTGTCTTGTTATAGCGTACTCTACGCTATCCATGATATCGTTTTGCGGCTCGTTGTTATCTTCTCTTTCTTCGCCTTTTTTATCTTCCGCCCACTTTGCGATTTTATACGCTTGTAAAGCCCTCTTTCCGCCCGCATTATCGTTAAATTTCAAACGTTTAAGCGAAAACAAGATTATAAGTAAATCGATTCTCGCCTTGATTGTAGCCTTGTACGAGCCTGCGACAGGCGGAAGATGTTCGGCATTGAAAGCCGTCTTCATGTCTGTTATGTAGTTCTGTTCTGCGCTGTCGATAAAAACGCCCTCGATATATATCTCGTGTTCTTTCCAAGCGTTTATAATGCTCTTTATTCGCTCTGTCTTCTCCTTGTAGCCGCATAAATCAAACGCTTGACAGTCCATAATAGCCGCCGCCGAAAAGTCTCGTTTAAAGCCTATTAGCGACACGGAGTTTTTAGCTCTCGTCGCGCCTATATCTATGCCGACGGTGTAAATATCAAAATCGGTATACTCGAAGTGCTGCACAATATCATCGGTCAGATAGTCAAGAAAGATGAGTTCGCCCGGTGCGCCACGCTCGCCGAGTATCTTTATCGTGTAGTAATACGAGCCTATCGGATAGAGTGCTTTCGCTCTCTCTATCTTTTCGGGGGTCATTACGGGATTGTCTTCAAAAGTCCAATGCATATAGTATCGCCCTTTGACCTTTTCGACCTTTGCCATGTCCGCTATAATCGAAGCGGGGGCATTACCTATAATCGTCGATGTGTTGATGTAGTCCGTGTAGCACCAATGCGTAGGTATATCTCCGTTGAGCGTAAATATCGTAAAAGGGTGGTCGAACGACACTTGACGAGAAAAGCACTCATCAACGAACTGCTTGTCCGCAATATTAACCTCGTCCACAAAAACGCACTCGATAGACGAGCCGAGGACTTTTTTCCACTGCGATATATTCGAGTAATTGACAAGCATAATCTTTTTGTTTATCCGCCCTACAGTGACCTTTACGTAGTAGCTTCCGATTTTATCTTTATCGAGCTTGCAATACGGCTCAAACTGCGGCAAAAGCCCTAAGCCGTCCGCTTCAAGCACGTTATTCTTTATCGTGTCAAAGTCACGCCCTGCGATAAGGTGCAGAAAGCCGTCCGATTGTATTACTCTATAAAAAAACGCTTGAACGGCTGTAACGGTCTTTGACGATCTTACAGTACCCTCAAACGTCAATAAATTAACTTGCGGTTTTAACGCCACAGAAACGGCGTCAAGCATTTTATCTGTAAATTTAATATTACTCACCGTCTGCCTCGCTTTCCGTCTTCTCGTCGGTTGTAGGCTCTTCTACGCCCTCAACTGCGCGGGCTTTGAGTTTGTCGGTGAGAGCTATAACACTGTTACACTGTCCTTGCTTTGTCTCCGAGGTCTCTCCGTCTGTTAAAAGCTTATGCTTATCCATAGCTATGCCGTAGGTTGTTATAAGCTCTTTCGTCGGGAATGCTTCGGGGTGAGCCGTAAGCCGTCTTATCAGTTCGTTTGCCGAGCGGTTAAGGATTTCATCGTTAAGCCTGCTGATTTCCTCTTTTTTTAATTGTCTTAGCTCGTTGAAAGCTTTTTTCGCTTCGGGATTCTTCTCGATTTCATTTTTGAGATTGTATACACTGCCGCGCGAAAATTGATATCCTTTCGCCTTAACTTCCCTCTCAACCTCTGAGGGGGTTCTCCCTGCCGCAAGAAGCTGATAAGCGAGTTCCCTTGCCCTGCTATCGTTCTTTTTGCCTCTCACGGTTACTCCTTACAACAAAAAAACGCCGACCTCTCGGACGACGTTTATAAATTTTTATGCTACCATTATAGCACGTGAAAAGTAACTTTAGGTAATTTTCGGTAATTGATTTATGAAAATTTCTTTCACAAACGGGCTTCTTCCTTAACTTCGGCGATTAGCTTTTTTGCCGTCCAGATTTGAGCCAGGCGGACGCATGCAAGCGAAGTTATGTTTTTCGGAACTCCCCACGCATAGCCGCCTTTTTTCTCAATTTCGGTGTAGGTCATGTTCTTTATGTAGAAGTCAAACAGTATATTTTCCCAGTCAGGATTATTAAGCACGCGGATAAACTGCTCGATTTCTTCTTTTATTGCGTCTTTCTTCTCCCCGAGTTTGTTAAGCTGTTTCGAGAGCTTTTCGGACTTATCCATAAGCCCCTCTAAACGGTCTTTAACGCCGTTTCCGCCTTGTACGGGTATTTTATCATACTTCGTGACTTGTAAGCCGTAAAGGTCGTTATTAACGGCATATAGATTATATTTAACTCTTTCGTAATCCGAGCATGCTCTCTTATATCTTCTCAAATACTCCTTGACTTCTATTCTGTTCATTGTTTCACCTCGGTTAATTGTGTATGTCTTTCAATTCCTTGTGAAATATAGGCGGCGTTCCTTTTGGCGTGTTTGCGAATTTAATCATCGTCTTTTCGCCTCTTACGATTTTTCTATCCATTCGGGTTTTATACTTACAATGACCGATTCCATTTTGTCTTTTTCACTCCTTTTTTCAAGTATTCTTTTAGCTCTTTCTCGGTTTTAAAAATTTCGTCTTTAAGACGTATTTTGCCGTTTTTTGTAAATTTGCACACTTCGCCGAGGTCTTCAACTTTAAACGGAATCGTCTCATATTTTGGCGGACACTTATATTTACATACATTTATTGCCGCCGCTATGCTAAGCCAGCCGCTCGGCATTTCCCCCCAGCTTTGTCTTTCAGGGCAATGTTCGCACTCTTCACAAGTAGGGTGTCGCTCTGTATAGCCGTAAAGAATATCACCTTTTTTGCATGGTAATTCTATAAGTAAACCTTTTTCAATTTTATCTTCAATGTCACACAGCCGACTTGCTATTGTTTCAAGCCGTGGATTATAAAACCCGGGGAAATCATCAGCAAAGCCCCACCGTCCGTCATCTTTTCTTTTTGTTAATCGCTTATATTTTTTCATCTTACTACCTCTATTTTTTTAACGTGTGTTTTGCGAAAAGAATAATTTGCGACTTCGTAACGGTCGGGCTTCCACTTCGCGCGGGTTAATATGCCCGTTAGCGTTGTATCGTCCCACAATGTAACTTTGACTTTCTTGCCCAAAAGGGCGTTTAACTCTTTGCTTTCGTGTGTGTATTTCATCTTTCAATTTCCTTTAATAGTTTGTCTATAACATACTTTATATTCGAAGTCAGAACCATTGAATAAGTAATGCCGTTGAATGTATAATCTCGGCAAGGCAATTCTTTTTGTAGCTTTTTCGCAAACTCTTCAATCGCTTTTTTTCTGATTGCGGCATATTCATCTAAGAGTAATTCGATTTCGTATACTAACGCCGATTTCCATAATTTTGCCTTTCCTTCGGGGTCGTTGCAAACATTTGTAGGTGCAAAGCCCATTTCATCAAATTCGGTGAGTAAGTATTCGATTTCGTGAGGTAAATTATGCCCATTCCCATTTTCGATTTTGCGATATCCAGCATTATAAAGAGCTTCGGCTCCGTCTGCTATACACATATCAATAATATCATAATCTTCTGAATCAAAACAGACGAGCTTTTTAAAGCCTTTCATGATATTACACCCAATATCTCTAATCTGCTGTTCCTTGTTCATTTTAGTACCCTCTCTCTAAAAAAATTTCTCTTTCGATTTGTTCGTTTAAATTATCGAGTTTTACCAACAGCGGAAGATCCCCCGCAAGTCCTAAAAGCGTTAGACTAAATAAGTCATACAAATTCCATATATACGCAAACTGCATTACAGCCCCGAACCTCTCGGTCTGAAGCTTAATTTGATGAATAACAGCGACAACTTCGCCGCTAAGCGATAAAAGCGTTATTACTATCATGGCGATAATAACAAGCGACTTTTTAAATTTTAAGCTTTTCAATTCTTTTGAATCCGTTCGTTTCTTTCTATTCCTTTTCATTTCTGTCTCCTTATCTTTTTTTTGGTTCATCTAAGTAAAATACCAATGTCTTTTTGCCGTTTTCAACGGTATCTCTTACACTATATCCGTGACGTTGAAATATATCCACGATTTCCCATACAGGCACGTTGTCAGGAAGCTCGTATTTCATAATAGTATCGAATTTTGTCATATGGTAGCAAATGGTATTAAGAATACCTTGTATTACATCTCTATAAAAACGCTTTTTTTTTTGTGATTTTTTTTAAGCTAAAATCGCAATCGATAAAACAATCTTTTCTATCATACAAAGCGTATAAAGATTTCATCTTTCATTTTCCTTTTTTAAATAGTTTTTTACAAAGACCGCAAACACGGCTAAATCTTGTCTTTTCTCATCGGGTAGGCACTTATACTCATCAGACTGTAAAAACGCTTTAGAGAGGCAATCTGCCCGTCTGATAAGGTATTCACGCTCGTTCATCTGTTCCATAATACGCACCTCATCAATAAATCGCCGTTTAATAAGCCTGCGAGCGTTCTTGCCACACATACAAGCGAGATGAGTACGCTTCCCCAAATAAAGATGCGTACCGCCACCGTTCGGATAATATCTTTCCGCCCCGAGCGCATAGGCATAAATAGCACCATATTAACCGCTACAAGCGTTAAAAGCGACATAATTCCGATAGCTAAATCGATCATTACTCTCACCTCTCAAAATATTTTAAAAAAATTTACTATGTTTATAAGCGTAACAAGCAAAATAAGAAAAAACCACGCCATTCCGACAGCTTCCATATTTTTATGCTTTGAATCGCCAACCATGTAAACGACAAGTAATACAACAGACACAAAAGCTAAAGCTCCTAAGAAACCTACATCAAATTTGTCTAACATTGTTTTCACCTCTCTTTATGCTTATAAAAGCCTTTAATTCCTCGCATGTGCCGTTACATGGCTTTTCGCCGTGCGGGCATTGAGTTAAACAGTATTCAATCTGACGAGCGCTGCGCACTCTCTCCTGAATCTTCGCCTTGTGTTCCTTGTACGGATTCTCGCCCCGAATCGGCGGGCGACGTGTTATCGCCTGATGACAACTTATCATCGTCTTTCAACTCCTTTTTCTTTTTTCTTCGTTCTTTAAGCTTGTCGTAGATTTTACGGACTCCTACGGTTATGCCGATACAGATCGCCGTAAACGGTGTGAACGGTCCTATCCAAAACGCCCAGCAAGCCGAGCCGATGCCCCACCACCATTTGTTGCCGGTGATGACCGCAAGCAAATACGGCACCCATACTTCAGCCGAAACGACGATGTTTACGATTATGTAAATTATCAAGTTCGTTTTGTCTTTAAGTTGCTTCCAAGTCCATTTAAACGTTGCTACAAGCTTCTTTTTTAGCCATTTAAAGAAATGAATCATAAATTCCTTTTAATGTCTTTCATGTTAAATTTCCTAATCTTTTTCATAAAACCGCGGCGCGTTGTCAGGATAATCGAAATTATCCGTTAAATAGTCAATATCGCCGTAAGTCGTCATTTTACTTTCAGCGTCGTAATCGATAATTACACAAAAACCTTGCGGATGTAATTTGTCTTTCGCACTCTGTTTAAACGATAGCAGATAATCGAGATTAAATACCTCTTTGGGGTTTTCCGCCTTTCTTCTCGGATAGTTTTCAACCGCGAGCCGACACATCTCCGCGAGCCTGTCTAACGGTATGCTTGCAGTTAACATCTGAATGCTCGCTATCTCCTGTATCATCTCTTGTTCGGTTTGGTTTTTGTAAAACTGAGGCTTTACCGTTCTGAAAAACCGATAAAGCTCTTTTGCCGTGTCTTTTCTTTCGCTCAGAGCGATATCGTCGCATACTTCCGTTATCAAATCGTTCATGTTATAACCTCGCTAAAACGTCCGTCCAATTCTCGGCGGGCTTTACTCCGCCTTTTTCTTTTTGTGTTGTTTTTTGCACGTCTTTAAAATAACCGCCGATTATCTTCTCGTATTGATTACATAGCCAAGAGAACGACGTTACATTCTGCAAAAAACTGCTTTCGGCTATCGCCGCCGTTAAACGGTCAAAATCCATATCCGCAATCTTTCCGTTATATCCGTCAACTTCAATATTCGGATGACTTTCGAGAAATGCTTTTAAACCTGTGTTTTCCTCTATCTCCCCCTTAGGGGGGGTAAGGGGGGGAGTGTGTGTAATATATACTTTACTTTCCTTTACTTTACTTTGCGAATTATTCGCCCGATTTACTTCGTTATTCGCCCGATTTACTTCGTTATTCGCCCGATTTATAAATTCTTGTAGGATTAAAGATTTGGAACTTAGTGCTTTCATCTCCTCTATCGAAAGCAGCCAAATTTCAAAGTCTACACTAACGGCTTTACGATCTACTGTCGCAGAATAATATGTCTGCTGTACCCGTTTGCTGGTTATAATTTTCGGGTAGCAGTCCGTGCTAAATAGCTGTGCGTCTGCCAGTCCGTCAATAACATCACTCACCGTCTCCGCAGAGGGCTGGAATTTCCCTTGCAAGAACTCTAATATTTGCCATATAACGTCGTCTTTGTACTCGGCGTAAGCTATGTAATAGCCTTTATCGCCGTATATCATCTCGAGCAATGCCATGTATACGCTTGTCGCAATACATCCGTACTTCATTTTTACCTTACGAAGCTTACGGTCTTGCATTAACCCGATTTCGTGCGGGAAGTAATCGAGCCCTTGCTTTACCGGGGCTGCCATAACTCTCCTTATTTCGTAATCTCTTTGATTACTATTCCGTATTTCTCCGCTACAAGCCGTTTTTTAAGCCTGTAAAGCGGTGTTTTCGTCGCTTCCGACTTAGTGTCTTCCACGACGAGTTTTCCGCCTTCAAGGTAGGTAAAATCGGCGATATAAGCTATCTCTTTGCCATAGCGGCTTTTGCTTATAAGCGGCAATCTTACTTGCCTTTTCAATTCCTTTATAACTCCCGCTTTTTCGAGAAGCTTTAATTCGTTCCAACGGCGGCGCTCTAATTTGCTGTCAAATTCTCCGTCTTCCGTCACGACTTTCCGAGCGTTGTATTTGCTCGTCGGTCTTGTCGAAAAAACGTTGTTCCAACATTTCGGACATACCGCCCCGCCTTTAACGGTCGCGCCGCAAATCAAGCATTTCATCAGAACGGCAATTCTTCCTGTACTTCCTCAAGCTGAGGTTTTGAAGCCTTAGAAGCGCGTTCAGACGGGCGTTGATATTCTTCCGAGGGTTTATCGGACGGCGATAAAAACTCCACTTCTTCGGCGATTATGTCGTTTACAAATCGTTTGTTTCCGTTCTTATCTTCGTAAGTTCTGTTCTGAAGTCTCGCGACGATTGATACCTTCTTTCCTTTCGTAAGATACTTCGCGCAATTTTCCGCCTGCGTTCTCCACACGGTAACGTTGAAGAAATCCGTCGCGCGCTCCCCGTCTTCGTTTACGAACGGACGGGAAACGGCAACACTTAAATTTGTATACGCAATTCCGCTCGATGTTTCCGCAAGTTCGGGGTCTTTGGTCAAATTACCGATGAGGATTACTTTAATCATCGTCGTCTTCCTCGTCTTCCTCGTCATCGTCATCATCGCCGAATAACAAGTCTGAGATAATTTCGGGCGGGACTTTTTTAACAACTTTTTCTTTCGTCGATTTAACAAGCTTTTCGGCGACGTTAACCGTGTTGATAATCGTTAGCGTGTTACAAGCCGTAACGCCTATACCGTGTACGCCGTCGTCGCATGCAACGCTTCCGAGTATAGCTTTAGAATCCGCGTCGATTATCGTTTCGCCTGTCGTAAGGTCTCTAATGGTGATGTGGAAGCCGTTTTTCTTTTCTTTGCTCTTTTCAAGTTTCATTTTAATTTACTCCGTATTTTATTTTATCTCTGAATCTGATTAAGGGCGATATGCGCTTCTGAAGCTCTTCTATACGGCTTGAAAGCTCCGCCCATGAATTCTCCACAAGCTCGAGTTCTTCGGGACTTGTGGCTATCTTATAGCCGTTATTTGTGCCGCTCGTTGACATCACCGGAAGCCTGTGAGATATCGCCGTTATCATCATTCTTATCTGACGTTCGCCGACGTTATATATTTCCATAAGCTCCTGCTTTGTGTAAAAACGTTTGTATAAAAGCCGTACCATTGAATTGAGCTTAGCTCTCATCTCGTCCGTAAATTCGGGCTTTTCCGCTTTCTTCATATTCGCTCCTTGAGGTTCTTTGCGGTCTTTTGCGGCGGGCAACCGACCACAAATATATTACCTTTTTATATTTACATTCACGCCGCCGCTCGTGTTTGTATCTGATTACAACTCTTTTGCCGCTATCTTTTTGCAAAGCTCTTCGTAAAGCACGTCGGGAAGCGACGTTACAGTCGGAAAGCCGTATTTTTCGCAAAATGCTTTCATATTCGCCGATGTCTTTTTCGTGTCGGCTGAATATGTACTCATAAGCTCTTTTATTTCCGCCATGCGCTTTTGTTTAAGCTCTTCGGCGGGGTTCTTAGCGTCGGGGAACGGAACTTCCGCTTTATCCTTCGGCTTGTCCGTTTTCGGGGCTTCTGTGGCTGTTTTAGCCTTTGTTGCGGGCTTCTGCTCTGCTTTATCCGCGCCTTGTATTTTATTCAAGCCGTCGCTTTCGGAAATATCGAACATTGCTTGATACAAATAACGCCTTTGATACGTTTCAACCGCGCCTATGCATTGCACTTCGTGACAGCCTTTAAGGTCTGCCGTTCCGAACGGAGACGTTATCGTGTAACGCTCTTCTGGGTTCTCGCTGTTTATAACCGTAAGCGAGGCGATTTCATTCGTAAACGACGGCATTGCCGTTATTTTATACTTAAGCATTAGCTCCGTTAACGGCGGCAAAAAATCATCAAGTTCGAAATAATCATATTTCGCATACGCGTTCTTGCCTGTCATTTTGATTTTTACATGCCGCAGGTCGTTTCGAACGTTTTGGATCTTCTCAAATAAATTCATGTCTTTCACTCCTTTTTTTAAATTATTATTACCTCGAGCGGAATTCCCGCCTCGTTGGCTTCTTTTTCGGCAATCACTATCGGACACCTTTCTTTTAAGTAGTCCGTTAAGCTTGCGTATTTTGTGCTTTCCGGGCAAGTATGCTCCTTAAATCGTTTGTAACAGTCCTCGCCGTCTATACAGGCTTTGGGAACTCTTATCGTGTGCTTGCGCTTTGCTTCAAGCTCTTTTGCGTAAGCCGTCATTATCTTGTTAAGCCGCGCCTTAGACCGTGTTTTAAGCTCATCGTCGCCGAGTCTGTCCGCGCATGCCAGTGCAATATACATTCGCGACATCTCATTGTCGATAAAGTCTAAATTTTCCGCTATATGTTTAACCGCGTCGTCCGTAAACGTTATGCAATCTTTTCCATAATTCGCAAATGGTGACATTATGAAACGGGCATACGCTTTTATATAAACGTCTTCATCGCCTACGTATTCAAATACAAGTGTTTCCGGGTCAATCGGCACGTAATCGGGATCTTCAAACATATCGTTAAGACGGTCGATATCCTCTTCATGCGTGTCCGAGAGCTTCTCGGCAAAACTTCCGTCGTGATAATCTATCAACGTGTTCATTATTTCACCTCGACAAATTTGCCATTTACGAGCTTATAAAACGTATCTGCTTTTATTCTTATGCCGTCTATCTTTTCCGTCTTTACGCAAACGGGAATATTTGCATGCTCGATGTCGCTGTACTTCCACTCCGAAAGCGTTATCCAAGAACCTATCTTCCCTTTTGCAATCGAATCTTGCCCAGCACAGCAAATAACAGCGTATTTACCTTTGCTTGCTATCTTCGCGTAATTGCCGCTACTGCCTATCTGCGCGTAATTGCCGCTACTGCCTATCTTCGCG
>ERZ808292.44-NODE-44-length-40891-cov-13.668675_pt1 | contig 40891 bp, 56 predicted proteins | sample MGYA00521275_ERZ808292 | MGnify/ENA primary metagenome ERZ808292 (study PRJEB31516, sample SAMN03275613) | gut metagenome | biome: mammalia-associated habitat; material: feces | host: Papio cynocephalus | place: Kenya | collected 2012-07-26 ... | reverse complement strand
TGAAGGTATGAGTAAGACTGCAAACTCAGCGCGTCTTGCCGGTGTCGAAATGGACGGAGGTAAAGAGAAATGAGCACCGAAGAAGCCCTACTTCGGCAAAGCTCTGGGCTATAAAAACATTAGCGGGTACTTATGTCCGATATGCAATAATTGGCTTTTATATCCGGATGAACTACCAACTGTGCGTGATTCATTCTGTTCTTGCTGTGGGCAGAAGATTGACTGGTCGGAGGTAGCGGAATGAATGATTATATTGACCGCGCCGCACTTGGGATAGGTTTATGCAACCGAGATGTTTTCGAAAACAAAAGCTATGCAGACGGCTGGAATGCCGCTGTTAAAATTTTAAAAGAGGCTCCCACTGCCGATATTTCAGAGGTAATGCATGGGTACGGTGAGTGGATTCCTATTTCCGATGGTGATGCCGCCGAATGTAGCGAGTGCGGAGGATATTTCGATGTGAGCGAAAACGGCGGTATGGCGCCTTTCCGCCTGTTTGAGAAGTTCTATAAATACTGCCCGAACTGCGGAGCAAAAATGAAAGGAGGTAAAGAATGACCGGAAGAGATTTAAGCAACTGCCTTAATTATAACGGAATGATAAAGGATGCAAGACAACTTGCGCTTAAAGACAAAATGGCAACAGTAGAAGAACTCGCGCTTATGGGCGAGTTGGAGATATGCGATTTAATTGTCAAAAACTACGAAGCTGTTATGAGCGAAAACGAAAAAGTCCTTTTGATTCCAAAAGATAAAATGGACGAATTTAAGCAAATGGCTGTATATCTGTGCCGATAGGGAGATAACAATATGACCTTAGAAAAAGCAGAATTAGACAGGAGACTGGACTATGACAGACATTAATGTGGTAAAAGAAAGAGTGATTGAAGAATTAAAAAAGCAGGGTATAGATGTGTACTTCATCGACTTCTATGTTGACGACGGCGGCGAGCCGTATTTTGTTTACACCTTCGACGAGTTGATGATAGAAGAAGCGACTGAGTATTATAAAAACAATTGGATAATCGAAGGTGCGTTTGACGATTGGTCTTTTTGGTATGCAGATGAACCGGACGATTGGCTTGTCGCAGATATATGTGACACAATCAAACACAGAATAGGAGGCAACAACAATGCGTGATATAGAATTTCGTGGTAAGCGAACAGATAACGGTGAATGGGTGCATGGCTATTATTATAAAGCTAAGTATTACAGAACTGACGAGAAGCTTTGTGATTATATTACCGTTCCGTACATAGAACAATGCAACTTGCCGAATTCGCACTATATTGTAATCCCTGAAACGATAGGACAGTGCATAGGTCTGAAAGATAGAAACGGCATAAATATTTTTGAGGGCGATATAGTAAAGAGAGTTTGGCTCGGCAAAATGAACATTTATCAAATTGTCTATGACAACGGTCTCGCGAGTTTTATCGGGCAAGCGGGCATAAAATTTACAACATTTGATTATGATTCAACCGAATTTGAGGTTGTCGGCAATATCTACGATAATAAGTTGGAGGGTTTTAACAATGGCTGATGCAGACAGATGTGTTTGTTGTGGGGAAATAGTCCCCGAGGGGCGGCAGGTGTGCCCGTCGTGTACGGCAGCATACATAATGACGAGAGATATGGGTAACGGAAGGAATCCCGACAGAATAGACGGCTTTCTCGAAACGCTTAGTAAAGCGTGGAAGAAAGTCCCCGATTGGAGATTCTTTCAGTTGGTATGCAACCTTCAGAGGATGATAGGTTCAGACGGGTTTTACTGGGAGGACGATAAGGCGGAAGAGCTTATTGAGACTTGGGCGCAGGTATGAATACGACGGAGGGGAATAATGAAGAAAGAGTTTAATGAGTGCGTCGGATGTCCGCCTGAACTTGGGTGTTTTGGCGACTCGTGTCCACATAGGCGTGTTACTCGATACTTCTGCGACAAGTGCGGCGAAGAGGAGACGCTTTATTATGTGGACGGCGACGAGCTGTGTGCAGAGTGTGTGTTGGAAGCTTTAGAGATAGTGGAGGGGTCAGATGAATAAAAAGGAGAGATTAAATGGGTAGAATTGAAAATGCAATAATAACCGGCACGATGCTGGGTCGAGAAGACCATGGAATACTGACATGGACAATATATATGGAGTCCAGATGTTGCGTTTGGGGTGTCGGAGGGTATGCGTTGGACAGTTATGATCGAGAGACTAAAAAGAGGGTCTTTAGCGCCAAGTCTATGGAGTCTATTTCTGAAGTATTAAGGGTAGTCGGTGTAGATAAATGGGAAGACCTTCCGGGCAAATATGTTCGATATGAAGATAATGGGATAGGTTCTTCGGTAACAAAAATTGGGAATATCATCTCGGACAAGTGGTTTGATATAGCTGGCTTTTTTAAGGGGGATAGCGAATGATAAAAATTGAAAATGAGTCTGTATCAAGTATATCCAGAGCCATATATTCAGCGCGAAATGCTATGAACTCATGGGATAAGTCGGATTCCGATTTAGAGAAAGATATCGTCGGTTCTAACGACCTCGCCCTCGCAAAGCGTCTTTGCTCTGCTGGCACCGACCATCGTAAGTTCATGAGGATGATTACGGTATATGCGGATATTACGGCTCCTTTGTATCTGCTTAAAGAGCTCGACCAATACAAGGTGGGTACGGTCTCAAACTCCTGCTCAACTATGCATAAGATTCATGCGAAGGAGTTCACGCTTGATGATTTTTCGCACGAGCATTTGGGCGACGACTGGAATGATAGAAAAAATCTCGTGGATTACAATAGCGAGTATTTTAATACCCCTCTTTGTGTTATGAAATGGATTATTGAAGTCTTAAACAATTACCGTGACTTGTATCTCGAAACCAAAGATAAAAAGTATTGGTATGAGATGATTCAGCTTCTTCCGTCCTCTTACAATCAACGTCGAACTTACTTACTAAACTACGAAGTGCTTGCTAATATATACAAGTCCCGACGCAACCATAAACTTGACGAGTGGGTTGAGTTTTGCGCGTGGATAAAAACGCTCCCCTATCATGAACTAATTACTGGAGGTGATGAAAACGATTGACTATTCGATTATCGGAAAACGTTTTGGTCGGCTAACAGTGAAGGAACTCGACCATATAGGCAAGAACCGCGGTACGTGGTGGAAATGCGCATGTGATTGCGGAAACGAGACCGTTGTGTACCGAGGGTCATTAACTTCTGGTGATATCATTTCATGTGGGTGTTACCGAAAGGAGCATATTCACGAATATGGGAAAACCCACGGTTTAACGTCCAGTCCATTATATTCTGTGTGGAGCGGGATGATCCAACGTTGTACCAATCCCAACGCAGACAATTTCGAGCGTTATGGCGGAAGAGGAATTACTGTATGTGATGACTGGAGAAACCATTATGAATCGTTCCATAATTGGGCTACAGAGTCTGGATATAAAAAAGGCTTAAGTTTAGACAGACGTGATAATGAAAAAGGATATTTTCCAGAAAATTGTCAATGGGCAGATAGGTATTCTCAACAAAATAATACACGAAGAAACCACTATGTAACATGGAATGGAATAACACACAGTATTGCTGAATGGTCTCGAATTCTTGGCGTAAACCATGAAACTTTGCGATACCGAATTAATCATGGAAATATGGTCGATTTTGAAAGGAGCAAAAATGAGGAGGTCTGATATGGACGCAATAGATTACCTTAAAACAAGAGAGCGAATGTGTGAGAAGTCATATGGCTGCTCCGTGTGTCCGCTTGCTATGGGTGAGCCCTTTGGTTGTGAGACCGTTGAATCTCAGCGCCCCGAAGAGGCTGTAGAGATGGTTGAGAAGTGGGATGTGGAACATCCAGTAGAGACATACATGAGCAACTTCCTCGAGAAGTTCCCAAACGCGATATTGGACAACAAAGGCTATCCGCCTAACTGTGTGAGATACCTTTATGGCAACGACCACACTCCAACCAGCGGCTGTTGGTGTGATGATGTTTCTTGCTCAACTTGTTGGAACAGACCCATAAAGGAAGAGAAGTGTAAATATTATAAGGCTGAACACGGGACAAAAGTGTGCATCGGTCAAAAGGGTGAACCATCGTGTAAGTGTGGCGGCGACGTAAATCGTTGTGAGAGAGGTGATTAAGTGTCTAAAAACAAATACACGCCGGAAGACTTAAAAACAATGCAAGCGTGGCCGCTTGAAAGAAAAATACAAGTCACGCAGACAAGGCTTATCGAGTGGTATCAAAAGTGGCACGGCAAGGTTTATATCAGCTTCAGCGGTGGCAAGGACAGCACCGTGTTATTACATATAACCCGACAGCTCTACCCGGACATAGAAGCGGTGTTTGTTGACACAGGTCTTGAATATCCCGAAGTACGAGCGTTTGTTAAGACTTTTAATAATGTAACACGGCTCAGACCCGAGATGAATTTCCGCGATGTTATAAAAACTTACGGCTATCCGATGATAAGCAAAGAAGTGTCCGGATGCCTTTCGGTGGCACGCAGATGCCCGAATGGCAAAACAGCAATGAAATTTAATGCCAATAATCCTCACGATACCAAATATGGCGGACGATATTCGGTTGTTAAGTGGAATAAACTAACCGATTCCGAAATTCCCATAAGCCACAAATGTTGCGATGTTATGAAAAAGAAGCCTATTAAAAAATATGAGAAAGCGAGTGGGAATAAGGCTATACTTGCTACTATGGCTACTGAGAGTAACATAAGAAAAAACAGTTGGATGGCGAACGGTTGCAATGCTTTTGACGCTAAACGCCCCACTTCTCAACCCATGTCATTTTGGACAGAGCAAGATGTGCTTGAGTATTTATGCAGATATAAAGTGCATTATGCCTCCGTTTACGGCGACATTGTTGAAGAAAACGGCAAGTTTAAGACTACGGGGTGCGACCGAACTGGTTGTGTGTTCTGCGGATTTGGAGCACACCTTGAAAAAGAACCTACAAGGTTTCAAAGATTAAAAGAAACGCATACGAAACTATACAGTTACTGCTTGGGCGGCGGGGAGTACGATGCTGAAGGACTATGGAGACCTACAAAAGACGGGCTTGGTATGCGCCATGTGTTTGAGGAATTAAACCGCCTGTATGGTGATGGATTTATAAAATACGAATAAAGGGGAAAATAAATGAGCTATTACTTTAACAGAGAAGATATTTTAAATGGTGCAAAAGACTGCGTTTGCAGGAGCAGAGAGGCGGACTACAGTTCGCCCGAGAACAGCTTTACCGCGATAGCAAATTTGTGGACGAGCTATCTTGACGCGGCTTTCCCGGGCGAGAAAGTTCTACTAACCTGCAAAGATGTCGCCGCCATGATGGTGCTTTTTAAAATGGCGAGAGTGGCGACCGGTAGGGGAAAGGCTGATAACTGGATAGATGCGGCGGGATATGCGGCGTGTGGCGGTGAAATCGAGAAGATAATTCGACCCGACACAGAAGCTCCGAAGGACACTGATTGTGGGATGATTGCATGAGAAAGAGATAAAGCAACTTGGAGGCAATAAATTTATGATTACAAATATAACCGACCCGTTAGCTCCATATCTCCGCGGCGAGATATCGTGGGAGGATGCGGTTGCGGATGCATATGATTTATATCGCAACACACTTGAGCGTGAGATTTTTATATGTGAAAGCTGCGGAAGAACCATATATCCCGAAGTCATCACAAACGAGCACAGGATATTTATTATAGGTAGTCGTGCGGAGCTCAGGGGTGGTAAAGGGAATCATTGTATTCAAAGGAATATCTGCGAAGAATGTGCTAAAAAGATGGGTATAATCAAGAAAGGAAGTTTTAAAAATGAAGAGAATCATTAATGAGATATTTGATTGGATAGACGAGGTTGTAGATGTGACTGCCAAAGATGAGACTTGTAGCGATCACAAGAGCGACGAGCCACAGATACATACTTGTCCCGCCGACTGCAAGGGAGTACCTAATGCCAAATGGCACTCAATAGAAACCGTCGGCGACCTGCCTGAGTACAGTGGCAAGTTTGTCGTGACGATTGAAGAGTTCTTTTATTCAATCAACTGTATACACTCGGGTCCTCGTAACGAGAGAGCGACCGTTACAGCGTGGTACGACGCCGACTCGATGACTTGGGAGATTGACGGCGTGGATAAGCCTGTAGATGCAGTTGAGGGTGGAAGCGTTGACGGCGTACTCACTTTTGTGGTGGCATGGCAGACGCTCCCCGAGCCTTACGAGGAGGACTGATAGAGTGATTAACATTCTTAGAAACGGAGCAAGTAAAAAACTTGAATTTAAGTGCCCGACCTGCGGGTGTGTTTTCGAGGCGGACATAGATAGCTATGTTCTGACAGGGGAAGAGATTGTTCGCGAATCATACGACGGGGCGCACAGGGTTGTTGTGTACGCGCCTTACACAATGTCAAAATGCCCGTGCTGCGGACGAGTAGCACATGAGGCTTAACTTATACATACGGAGGTTCACAAAACATGAAAGTAACACTTTATACGACGCATTGCCCTAAATGCAATGTGCTGACGACCAAGCTAAAACAGAAGGGAGTGGATTACGAAGAAGTTACCGATGTGGACGTTATGAGAGATAAGGGCTTTATGTCGGCTCCTATGCTTGAGGTTGACGGAAAGATAATGACTTTCGTCGAAGCGATTAAATGGGTTAATGAGGTGATGTGATATATGAAGTTCAATATAGATAGTCTCGATAGAAGTTTCGTAATTGAATATAATCGTCTGCAAAATGCTTACCCGGAGAGACTGAGTGAGCTCAATGGATTTGGAGATAAACAGCTCAACTATACCGATTTCATTGATAATTTTGTTGATAAGCAGACCATAGCAGACGCGAGTATAGACGGCAACGCGAATGTTGCACACAAGGATATTGTTTCGCTCATAAATGAAATGTCAAAGCCGCATTCAAAGCTTCTGGCGTTCAACAAGATATTTCATGAGCTAACTAAGAAGTACGGACACGAGGATGCCGCTGAATGGTTGAAGGGCGAGTGGGACGGACACTTTTATCTGCACGACGCTCATAGTTCGTCTTGGGTTCCGTATTGCTTTGCTTATGATATAGACGAACTGGTGAAGCGCGGACTTTATTTTATAGATAACTTCAATGCGGCTCCGCCTCAGCACCTCAATACATACACTGATTTTGTCAGTGAGTTTGTGTCGTGGACGTGCAATAGATCCTCGGGCGCGGTTGGACTCCCGAGCTTCCTCGTTTATTCGTATTACTTCTGGAAGAAAGATTGCGACGAGGGTTACTTTGTAAAGTCGCCTGAATATTACAGAGACCAGTCATTTCAGGAGATAATCTATCGACTTAATCAGCCCTATCTGAGAGGTGGAATCCAGTCGGCTTTTACCAACTTCTCAATATTTGATAAGCCGTATCTCGAAGCACTCTTCGGCGGCAAAGAGTTCCCCGATGGCACATTCATTATAGATTATATCGACGAGATTAAGGAGTATCAGAAAGCGTTTATGAAAGTGCTTTCTGATACAAGAAGAGAGAACCTTATGACATTTCCGGTCGTTTCGTTCGCTCTTCTTAGACAGAACGGCAAGTTCGTAGATGAAGACTTTGCGAAGTGGTGTTGTCGTCATAACATGAAGTGGGCGGATAGCAACATTTTTGTGTCAGAGGATGTTACAAGCTTGAGTAACTGCTGTTTTGCTGGGTCACAGAAAGTTCTTGCGAGATCAAGCACTGGCGGAGCGGCTCTGACCTCATTTAAGGAACTCTGTGATGCCAGATATACTGACGCTCGCAGAAATTTAGTTATATTCCACAACGGTAATTGGCGTAAAGGCAAAGCAATTAAGCTTCCTGCAAGACCGTTTTATAAAGTCACAACAGTAAACAACAAAGAGCTAATTATCACTGATAATCATATAACACCTACACTCAGAGGCGATATTAAGACGACCGATCTCACCACTGATGATTATATACTGTTCAACACAAAAGCTCTTAATGCTCCGCATGAGACAGATAAGCACCTCACATACGAGCAGGGGTATATGATTGGTATGTATCTTGGCGATGGCAGTATGTCCGGCGAGGACGCCACAAATAAAAGCACGACAATCTGCCTGTCTCTAAATAAAGAGAAATACGAGTCATCAATAAAAGAACTCGATATAGCCGCGAAAGAAATCGGTGACGCTCAAGTTAGATTGGGCAAGATTCATAATAATGTTTACCCTATAACTATAATAAGTAACAAAGTGGCAGAATTTATAAGAGAGTATGTTGGTGGCAAATACTGTTACGAAAAAACTCTAAATATGAATGTTCTCTTGCAGTCAATAGAGTTTAGAAGAGGTATTCTTGATGGCTACTATGTGACCGACGGTGGCAACAGCAATCGTATATACAGCACCTCAAAAGAGCTGATTGACAACATAGAAGCACTTTGCACTTCTCTCGGTTTTAACACTATTGTTAATGTGTCTGATAGAACGGGAAAGGGAGCTGTGGTTATTCGCGGTGAAGAGTTTAATCGTAATTATCCTCTGTATTGTATTCGTTGGTATGAGACCTATAAGAGGGCAAGTAAGGATATCTACAAATGGAATAACAACTCCGTTTATTTTAAGGTGAAGTCAATAGAGCCCATAAATACCGATGATGAGTTCTGCTACTGCTTTGAGATGAGTGACGAGGATGAGCCCTATTTCACCCTGCCGAACGGTATAATCACACATAACTGCCGTCTTAAAAGCAACATAAAGGAGCTTGGTTACTTCAACAGCATAGGCGGGTCGGCACTTGAGGTCGGTTCTATCAAGGTAAACACGATAAACCTTGCTCGTCTTGCCTACGAGACGACATCTGAAGAAGAGTATCTCGAAGCTCTTAAGGGTCGAGTAATTACCTGCGCAAAAACTCTTGATGTTATTAGAGACATTATGAAGCGAAACACAGAAAAGGGGCTGCTTCCCAACTACGCGCTCGGTATTATTAACATGAAGTCGCAGTACAACACCATCGGTATTATTGGCGTGTACGAGGCGTTGCAGAAGTTTGGCTACACTTACCGCGACGAGTTTGGTAACACATATTATAAAGACGAGGGCGTGGAGTTTACTAAGAAGATACTCGCGACAATCACCGAAACTAAAGACGAGTTCGTCAAGGACAAGGATTACATGATGAACATCGAACAGGTTCCCGGAGAGAGGGCTGCGGCTGTTCTTATGGAGAAAGACAAGCTGTTCTTCCCCGATGAAAAATATGACCTTCCTCTGTACGGCAACCAGTGGATTCCGCTTGGCATAAAGACAACCATAGCCGAAAAGGTTAGGGTAAGCGCTATTCTTGACAAGGCTTGTTCAGGCGGCAGTATAGTCCATATTAACATCAGTTCTCCGTTCAACAGTTTCGACGAAGCTTGGTATATGATGAATTATGTGGCAGATGCGGGTGTCAATTACTTCGCCTTTAATCTTCGTATATCGGCTTGTGACAATAACCACGGATTCTTCGGAGATACTTGCCCTGAGTGCGGGCATCCCGTTGAGACGACCTATCAGCGTATAGTTGGATTCCTTACGCCCACCAAGACCTACTCTGAGGCTCGTAAGAAAGAGTTTGCTATGCGCGACTGGTTCGACCTTAATAATATAGGAGAACTTTAATGCGAGTAAAAGCAATCGAAGTAGAGACATTTGGGGACTACAAATATCCTGCGATGCTTATAGGTGCTAACGGTTGCGACTGGAAATGTGAGAGAGATTGCGGGGAGAAGCTGTGTCAAAACTCTTCCCTCGCGACTTCTCCTACCATCGAGGTTGCTCCGTATAGGCTGTTTGAACTCTATCAGTCGAGCACTGTAACGAGAGCAATTGTGTTTGGCGGATTGGAGCCTATGCTCCAAATAGAAGAGCTTCTTGAGGTTATTGACTATTTTCGTCAGCGCACAGACGACCCTATTATAGTTTACACGGGGTATATGCCCGATGAAATTGAACCTAAACTAAACGAGCTTAGACGATACAAAAACATTATCGTAAAGTTCGGACGGTTTGTCCCAAACCAAGAACCCCACAGAGACGATGTTCTTGGGGTGATGTTGGCGAGCAACAACCAGTACGCAAAGAAGATAAGTTGAGGAGGCAATATGGAAGATAAACTCACAATTAAGTTTGAATTAAAGGACGAGTACGGTCTCACCTACACGTCGTCGTCAGAGTTTCAGGTGTATAGCGATTTTGGCGACACGACCGTTGATCTGATAGGACAGTACCTTAATACTTTCCTCGTGCAGTGTGGTTATTCGAGACGAGACAATATTTTTATGGAGTCTCTTACAGACGACGAGCTTGAAGCGGTAGCTTACTTCCTTGAGGATTATAGACTGGATAAAAAGAATAAGGAGAAGAATAATGAAGAAGATTAAAATAAAGTATCACGACGCGGACATGGAGCGTCTTCAGAAAATATCACAGGGCGATTGGATAGACCTCAGAGCCGCCGAGACCGTAGAGCTTAAGAGGGGAGAGTTTAAGCTTATATCTCTTGGCGTGTCTATGAAGTTTCCCGATGGTTACGAGGGTCATGTTGTGCCGAGAAGCAGTACATATAAGAACTTCAAGGTTATACAGGCTAACAGTATGGGGGTTATAGACAACAGCTACAGCGGCGACGACGATGTGTGGATGTTCCCTGCGATAGCTCTTGAAGATACGAAGATCGAAAAGGGCGACAGAATATGCCAGTTCCGCATGGTGAAGTCTATGACTAAAGTGCGACTTGATGAAGTAAATTATCTCGACGACCAGCCCAGAGGCGGGTTCGGTTCTACGGGAGTGAAGTGATGAAGAGTAACAAGCTTTTGTTCTATGTTTTGTCGTTCACTTGGGGTTTACCTATGACGCTTATAGGCGTGGTTGCCACCGCAGTTATGCTGTTGCTTCTTAGAAAACCGGAGCTGTGCGGTTATTGTATAAGATTCAGAATCGGCAACGGTTGGGGCGGTGTATCACTCGGACTGACGATAATCACGGATAACCAGTCTGAGAGCGAGATTACATACCACGAACACGGCCATGCCATTCAAAACACACTCTACGGCTTCTTTATGCCGTTCCTCGTGTGTATTCCCTCAATGATACGGTATTGGTACAGAGAATATCTCGTGCGGATAAAGGGGTATAGATACAGTTCTCTGCCCGCCTACGACGACGCATGGTATGAGGGACAGGCGACCAGATGGGGCACAGAATTTATGGCAAATCTCGGACGGTAATTTTAGCCTACAAGTTATACTCGCGAGATATTCGAGTTTCAAGTTTGCAATCTAAATACAGTAAAAATAAGGCTAAAATAAAGAATAACGGTTGACTTTCTTTGTTGACGTGATATAATTCCAGTTAAGAACCCCGTTGGTTCCTATACACCTATTTCGGAAGCGGTCTTGCTTGGGCAAGACCGCTTCCGTCTTTTAGGTTAAAAACGCGGGTAGGGATTTCTCCCTACCCGCGTTTTTAATTTTCACTTAGCCTTCTTCATTCTCGTTTGCGTCTTCATCGGGTTTTACTTCGCTCTGTTCGTGAGCATTGCCCTGAGCATGAAGAAACTCGTCCGCTGCCTGAGCTGCCGCAGTAAAGCTATTGTTCTTCCAATAGCTGACGACGCCAGTTACGATGGCGAGCACGACGCTGACTATTGCGTACAGCTGATTCTCATCAAAACTGATACCCGCAACGCCAAATGCACCGAGTGTAAGGTTGACAAGAGAGCCCGCCATAAGGATAAGACGAACCCAAGTGCCGACCGACACATTACTAAGATTCTCAATGATGTCTTTAAATTTCTGCATAATCTTACCTCCCGAGTATAAATGCGATAAAGGCTGTTACAGCAGCGCCGATAAGGGCGGACACAATGGTTTCCCAACGCTTACTGGGACGGTCTTTTAAATCGTCTATTGCCTGTTGAAGCTTTCCAAGGGTCTCAATAACCGTATTAAGCTTAGAAGTTACAACAGTCTGTGTTTTATCTATTGCGTTAACCTCGCCACTAAGAGTGGTATATTCTTTTTCAAGCACCTCGACGCGCCTCTTGAGGCTCTTTATCTCTGCTTCCAAGGCGTCCATACTGATTGCCATTATGATACCTCCTCAAGATATTTAATGGCAACCCACGACATGATATCTGAAAGCAGAGCCTCCTTTACGCCGCCGTTTGTTTGAATTTTTGAGACCTTATGTTTTGTGGGCGCGAGCTGAGCTTTAGGAACTGCTTTACCCCTTGTGTTGGAAAGTCCACCGTAAACCGCACCAGACTTAATTGTTACTGTGGAGCCCACGCCTATTTCTCTTGATACACCCTTAACCGCCGAAAGGTCTGCCGCGTATACCCATGAGTTAATCTCCTTAAGCAAAACTTTGTTACCATTCACAGACTTAACTGTGTGTTTACGGAGCTTAACCCATACAGGAATACTCTGACCCGTAGCGTACTTCTTACCCGTAATCTTAACGACATCTCCCGCTTTTATAGCAGAAGTGGACGGGGCAGGAGTAGAGGGCGTTGTCGGCGTAGCAGACGGGGTACTCGTCGTTGCTTTCTTAAGCTTATATACAGAAGCAACCGCGTCGGCTATTGCTATACCACACTGTTTCTGCCCAGACGCGTTCTCAACATGTTTACGGTCAGAGGCTGTATCAATAAAAACGGTTTCGACGAGGAGGCTCTGACATTTAACCTCTCTGACGAAACCAAAGTAGTTTGTGTTATTTTGCACCTTAACTTTTGCTCCACGGTTCGGGATGCCGAACTTAGTAGCAATACTCTTACTGATTGCACCGGCTATTGCTTTACCGGCGTTGTTGCCTACTTTATAGTAGACTTCAGATCCGGTGCCGTGGGCGGCGTTAAGATGTATTTCCATAGCAAGGTCGTACTTACCAGCGTTTATAGTCTTAATGCGGCTATAAAGGCTCTTGTCTGCGTCGTAATTTATCAGCGTTACATTGCAACCGTACTCACGAAGAGCTGCCGCTGCATACTTGCCGATCTCACGACCAATTTTAAATTCTTGAAAATTGCCGCTACACGCACCGCTGTCGTAGCCGCCTTTTTCGTTTTTGCCGTGTCCGATAGACATAGCTATGTTCATATTTATGACCATTCCTTTCCGCTTAGACTTCTACTTCTTCGAAATAAGTACCAACAAGGTCTGACGGCATATAATACAAAATTGTACCTTCGCCCGCAACATCTTCGCGGGTACACTTATAAATCTTATCGTTTTCTTTATAATATTTATCTTTGTAGTAACGCATACCAACCGCAGCAGTAATAGGATTGGTAAGAGTACCCTCTTCTTCGGGTTTTGCTACAACTTCCCAATGCGCGGGAGTTACATCAGGTGTCCACTCAGGAGAATTGCCCGTAATTGCATTATAACATTTATAAAGAACGCCCTTATAACGACACCTATCTCCAATCGCATAATCTATAGTCTGCCATGTAGGAAATAAATCTATACACTCGACCGCTTGCTCATCGGGTAACAGCGCAGCCGCCACCTCTACCTGTTTTCTAAACTTCTGTGCTTCTGCTCTTGTCATATTGATTCACCACCCGTTATAATTAATAATGCTTCATCTGAGGTTATGTCTTCCGCTGTTATAACTCGATAAGACATTTTAATTGATTCATCATCATCTACCCAATAAATTTCAACATCCTGATCGGCGGTAAGCTCTGGATATTCATCTTCAACTATAGGCTTATATCCAAGCAATTTTATAAAATCTGCTGGGGGATTGGTAATTATTTGTCCGTTATTCTCATACCATCCGCAAAAAGGAACAGGACGGGTATTTTCATCTATGAACTTATAGTAAATGATATCCAAGCTTATCACTTCCTTTATTATAAAATGTTGTTTTTGACGCACGATCATAAAGGCAGGGAGTCGAAGAGGTATCTAAGCAAGGTTGAAAATCCCTTACGAGAGTGTCTCCGCTCCATATTTTCATCCAATAGATTCTTTTGGTACCATCATCGCCTTTATGCGTTCTAATACGAGTGCTGGAAGAAGTACCAAATATAAAAATATCTCTACGAGAAGTAAAGCTATTGGAAGAATAAGTCTTCTCTACGACTCCATTTATTATACATTGTTTATTTGTAGTTTTACTATGAAACTTGAGAATATGATCGGTCGGATTTTGGAAGGCTTCTCGCCCTGAGCCAATTGTCCAACACCAGTTATTAGATGACTCTGTATTATAGGTAAGTAGACCAAAAGAATAGATGTTAATAGAATTTTCGCCTTGATAGAAAATTACATAGTCATCTGCAATAGTGTTGCGATCAACATACCACTCGCCCTCTATAGTAAGATTGGAAGCTGCTTTTATACCTGTATCAAACCATTGTTTTTCAGTTGTTGATTCCAAATATTCAACTGGCATATAGCCTTTGGGAAGACCATAATCAATTTCTCCCATCATATATCTTCGTCTTTCATCAAGAGTGTTCATGACCACACGCCCCTTACTACAGCATTATAACCAAAAGCGTCTTGCCAAAAAACGATACTATAATATTTTCCTGCTGCCGGTACAAACTGGCCATTTACTATATCAAATCCACTCCAAAGAATGTTTGAAGGATAGGTGAATGAAGTTGCAGTTGTGCCCGACTGAAAAGAAAGTGAAGATCGATATAGGGGCGTACCCAAGTAAACCCCTGTAGGAAAAGATATGGTTAATGAAGTCACGTTGGTAAGCATATAGTCCGTGTTATGAGCAAGAGTAATCGTTGTTGCTCCATCTTCATTTATAACTACTTCATTAGCAAGCTCAATATTATTGAAATAGAGAGTTTTATGATCGTCTGTTGATTTTAAAAGGTCTAAAACCTCTTTATTGTCATGGGTGTGAGCCTTTTTGTTCAGCTCTTCATACTCCCCATTAAGAGTGCTAATGCTCGTCGAATGTGACTGCTGAGTCTTAGTGAGCGTGGCAATGTTAGTTGTATTCGTTTTGACTTCCGCATCCAACTCGTCAACAGTAACGCCAAGAGAGCCGATACCAGTAGATTGGTCCGCTTGCGTTTCAACCAACTGGTCAAGCGCGCCTTTGACATTGGTAACACCTTCCATTGCTGTATTTGTGTAGTCTACCTCGGAGGCGGTTGTCCCGCCTCCTTTTAGGGTAAAAGCAGTACCGTTATAGGTCACTGATTCAACGACTTTGCTTGTATCAAGACTCATTAAGCAGTACCCCCTGTTATTATTTTTATCACTTCAGAATCAGTACATTCGATCACTTCATCTGTTTCAGTATAAGTATAATTAGAAGTTGATAGGTCAATAGCGTCAGAATAGAGCTCTTCTGTACCGACTTTTTTGATTATTTTGCTTTCATCGCTATAAGTGCGAATAAGACCGTTTGAAAGAGTCTCTGTCTTAATCATGTGGTTCCCTCCAATTCTGAGATAGGCTTAATTTGGTTGGCAAAAGTCACCCAGTTGGTTGCGGTTTTATAGGACTCTACGAGATTGTCGGGGACATAGATGTAGCCAGTGCCTGCGGCGATTTTTGTATCGGCAAAACCATTAGCACTGGCAAGAGTGCATATAGTGGATGACCGTAAAATCAATGTCTCCAGATTAGAAGCTCCTGCGAAATTTCCAATAACTTCCACCGAAGAAGTGTCCAGCTTCTTTATTGAAGAGCCATAGAATGTATTATAATAATTGAGACGTGTGACTAAAGGTAGTGTAAGAGATATTAGGTTTTTAGTGTCACCAAAAGTGTTGCCGCTCAAAGAAACACAAGATGGTAAACTAAGACGCTCTATTCCACTGCTTTGAAATGCATAGACTCCAATATTTACTGCTTTAGGTAATGAAACTTCTTTCAGAGTAGAACAGTCACGAAAAGCACTATCATCGACCTCAGTGACATTGGGTAATATAACTCCTGTTAGCTGAACGCATCTTTGAAAAGCAGCCCTACCAATTGTCGTAACGCGACTATTTGTATAAATCCCACTAATCTCTCTCGTAATAAGTGCGTCAAAATTACTCGAACTCGACCCGCCCGCATCTGTAATTACCAACTCAGAATTTCCATCATCAAGCAAATTCTGTACTATATTATAGGCTCCTTTCTGTCCAATAAGCGCCAGTATTGCTTCTACTAACTCGTTTATTGACATATTCTCAGTAGCCAAATCAGTATTATCCTTTAAATAGTCTGCAAGTGCATTTTTGGCATTTGTTATTCTTATTATCTGCTGACCTATCTTTGAATCTGCTGGCGCAATTGTAGCCATTATCCTTTAACCTCCCGAGTTCTGACTTTATATTGCGGCAAGAAGCTTCTCTATATCATCGGTAAGAGTAACAGTACCACCGGAAGTCTTGCCCGCAGGAACAGTATAGGAAGTCGTAGTCAAGCCGTCAATTGTTACAGAAATTGCTCCATTATCTGCCATGGTACCAGTGACAACATTACCCTCAGCATCAACAATCTTCTTACCCGCAACTACATCTGCGGCGGCTGCTGTAACACCAGTAACATCCTGATAGTCTGCGGGAATTGCGGCGACTGTAACCTTACTGAGAACCTTACCTTTGGTGGGGGTGATGGATTGTGCGGTTTTTGAAGGAGTAACGCTCTTCTCTTCAAGAACAATTGAAACCGAGCCCTCACCATTATGGTAGCCACCTGCAATTGCGGCGGACTGGTTATCGGCTGTTGCATCAAGAACCTTGGTTACTGCACCATTGTCAGCCATAGTACCATCAACAACAGTACCATCCGCGCTGACTATCTTTTTGCCTGCAAGCACATCGCCTGCCGCAGCAGTAACTTTTGTAACATCTTGATATACCGCAGGAATCGCGGCTACGGTAACTTTATCAAGAACCTTGCCCTTAGTTGCAGATATAACCTGCTCTGCTTTAGAAGGTGTAGCTGCTTTGGACTCAACAACAATTGAGACAGTGCCTTCGCCATTATGATACCCAGCAGGAACGGTGTAAGACTGGTTGCCAGTAGTGACATCAAGGACTTTCTCAACAGCACCATTATCTGCCATCGCACCTTCAATAACAGAACCATCAGCACCCACAATGTTCTTGCCGGTAAGAACATCTCCTGCTGCGGCAGTTACACCACTAATATCTTGATATTTATCGGGTATAGCAGCCACAGAAACCTTGCTAAGAACTTTACCCGCAGTAGGAGTAATATCTTGAGCTTTCTTTGTGGGAGTTGCACTTTTGGTCTCAAGAACGATTGAAACAGTGCCTTTGCCGTTGTGTATGCCCGCAGGGACAGTATAAGATTGATTATCTGTGGATGCATCAAGAATTTTTGTTACCGCACCATTGTCTGCAAGAGTACCAGCGGCAGTTGAACCATCAGCTTTAATAAAAGTCTTGTTTGCGCGGACATCGCCTTCCTCAACAGTAACGGCGCTTACGTCCTGATAGTTCTCCGGTATCGCATTAACGGTGACAGCGGACAGACCATAATAACCTTGGTCTGGTACAACAGACTGTTGCCCTTTGGTAGGCGTTACAGATTTTGTCTGAAGTGAATAGTTACCACCACCAGCGACACCTTTAACAGTACCACTACCATTATGATAGCCTGCGGGAATTGTATAACTTTCGCCTTCTTGGACGCTGGCATCAATAGCACCCTGATTCTTGATTGCGGCTGCCTTTGTTGCTAATTCATCAAGTTTATCAGTGCTTGTGGCTATGCCTAAGCCAACTTCCCAAGTTCTTAGCTTATTTCTCGCATTTTGTAATCTGGTAATTTCAGTTTGTGTGCTCATTATTTAGCCTCCTTAAATTGTTGCTAAAAGGGCGTTTATATTTCCAACCTCTGTATATACCGCAGCAGAGGTTATGGGTTTTGTATTGTCTTGTTCAACGGCAGTTGCAGTATCAACGGAGAGTTTGCCGTTTTTAACCACAAGACCATCACCTATGGCGTAACTACCAGCTCCACTCACAGGATTGTTGTTAAAAGTTAATTCGCCCTTATCGTTCTCCCCGAGCTTATCAAGAACCTTTTGATTTGAGTGATAACAAGAACCGGACGAGACGTTGTTATCTTTACCCCCGTTTATTCGACCATAAACAACAGGTGATTTAATAATAGCATCGTTCTTGCCAGCCCAAACCTGTATAGCTATATCGCCCTCTTCTATCATTAAGTCCGACGAGACAATATAAGGCAATACTCCGTCTTGCGGCTCAATCCCTTCAACTCTTTTTACTTTGCCGTCAATTAAAAACTCTATAACATAGAAGTCTGCGCCTTGTAAATCTGTTGTGAGTTGAAATATGAGCTTGGTTGCTTCGTTTTCCCCAACATAGCCTATATTAAAGCGAGAGCTCCTCCATAAATCGACCATTATCTCGCGCATTAATCCACTTCCTCGAAGTAAATGCCCACAAGCTGCGACGGAAGATACTGTAAAATCGTGCCCTCGCCGCCGCTGTCGTCTCTTGTGCATCTGTAAATTTTGCCTCCGTCGAGATAGTATTTGTCTTTAAAATACCTCATGCCCTCGGCGGCGGTTATCGGGTTGTCTATCGTGCCATCCTCGCCGACCGTGATGCGCTCCCAGTGTGCCGCCGTATCTTCCGGCAACCATGTCGGATTTGCCGATATAGCGTTGTAGCACTTATACAGCCCGCTCGGTCTGCGCACGATACTGCCGACGGCATAATTGACATACCCGCTCCACAGCGGATAAAGCTCGGCATACTCTAAAGCTTCCGCGTCCGTCGTGACCTTTGTCAAAACGCCATCTATCTTGCCGCGATAAGCTTTTGCTTCTGCTCGCGTCATGTTTCCGCACCTCCTGTGATTATTTCCAGTGCTTCGGAATCGGATATCGGATCATCGTCAGACTGTTGGACTTCTGTCCACGTCTGTGTGATTTCCGTCTCTGTTTCTGTCCATGCGGCGATATAGTTTTTCCCGTCGCTCGGGTATTCCGCCGTGATTATCGGCTTATATCCGTACTGTAAGAGCAATGTCGGGTCATTTGTAAAGACATCGCCGTTTTCTGTTCTTATCGGTCTCGGCGCACCGCGAAGCTCGCCGCCGACCAGTTTCCCGTACATTTAATCACCCCCAAGTAAAAGAGCCTGTACCTACATTATAGAAAGGCTTTCGAGAAACAAAATCAAACATACACGGTACACCCTCTGTATCAAGGCAAGGCACAAAGTCCTGAATAAGCTTATCGCCGTTGTAGTGTTTACAACCATAAATCTTACCTTGAAAGCCCCCACCGCTAACGCCTTTTGATTTGAACAATGCCATAGTTACCGTTGAAGTAAAATCAGAAACGGAAAATGTGCTTGAAAACGCTATAGTTCCATCTTCAAGCTCGAACCTCATTTCTGATGCCGAAAGTGTTACGGTATAAAATGTGTTGGTTTTTACTCCGCTGAAAGAGGTGGTACTTGTTTGTCCGTCCACTCGAAACAGAAATCTTGAACCGCCATAGTTGTCTAAATATGTCGTAAACTGGTCGGTCGAATTTAAGTCTGTTCTGCTGCCGATGAGCGACGCGCCTTGATTCGTCAACGAGTTGATTTTTATTTTTAAAACGACCTTTGTGTTTTGGCTCGGCGCAACGCCCATTTCTATCCACTGCGTGCCGGAAGATTGGATATAATTCACAGCCGTGTAATTAGACGGCAGTCCATCAGAGTATTCCTCTTTTTGCACAGCCGAAAGTGCCTTTCGCCTGATCAAGTGCCCTCACCGACCTTCTGCGCCGCTAAGATTTTGTCTTTGAAGCTCAGCTCCCAGGTTTCGCCGTTGTGAAAATCCGGCGCAGTGCCGATATATCCCGTGCCGGCTGGCAGAGTGACCGTGATATCGCCGCTCGCCGCGAAGCTCAGGCGCATCCAGCACTCAAACTTCGCATCCTCGGGATACTGAACCGTCAGCGTCTGAAGTCCCGTCATGCGGTATTCCGCATTGTCGGCAAGCGTCGCGGACACCTGCGCGGTGCTGTAGGTATACTGAGTGGGCGCATAGTTAATGTCGGACGCGTTGTATTGCAGCTTACCGTCAGCGGCGGAGAGCAGGTCGAGGACGGTCTTGTTGTCGTGCTCGTGCGCCTTAAGCATCGCCGGAAAGACAAAATTATCTAAGATGTGCTGCAAATCCAAACTTACTGTGCCGCCACCACCTTGCATATCACACTGGATGTATTTTGCAAACATACCGGCAAGCGCATAATACATTGCGACATCAAGTCCGCTTTTAACTGTGTCAGACTCAAGCTCGACGTCCGGGAATTCGGTTTTGACATCTTCTGACAGCGTATAGCTGATATCCTCTGCCGTTGATGCGCCACCACCACCTATTGCTTTGCCGTCATAGGTCGGTTGACCGTCTGACTCCGCAAATTTATCAAGCACTGTTTTGTTGCTGTGAGTGTGTTTAGCCGCCATCAACTGTTCAACTTTTGTCGAGATGTCTGTAGGTGTGTCAGAAGCTACTTCAGTCGAGTCTTGTAAGCTGCTTCCAATATAAGCCTCTACTATCGGAGATTTGATAATGTTCTCACCGTTGTTTCCTATAACCTGAATACCCATAACAGATTCTATTACAGGCATTAGCGTAATGTCCTGCGGAATGGCGTAGTTGATTACGCCGTTACTTGCAGTTACTGTGTTCGACGCGATTACCTTCCCACAGGTACTAAACTCTATCTTATAAGAGGTTGCGTCTTTAAGCTCGGGTGATAATGCGATTATAAGCTTGGTAGCTTTGTGCTCACCAATATACCCTATATTTACTTTAACAGGACGCTGTAAATCTATATATACTTCTCTCAGATTAAGTCACCATCCTTACTTTTAATTGTCAAGGTCAAAATTGGCGTCTTGACTACTTGTTTGTTTGAAACAGAGATAACACTGTCAGTCGCGACCCAGTTGGCTCCGTATTTTGCTTGTACGGGATACGCTCCATCATCAAGCTTTATCTTCAACCTCCATATATCATAACCGTCAAACTCTGTTATAGATGTAATTCTTGAATCGCCTTTGCTTATAGTGAGAGCCGTAGATTGTCCAGACATGAGCCTAATTTTTTCGGCTAATTTAAGCATTTTAGCTTTGTATGTAGTCGCAACAGCCGTCTTAGGGCTAACTCCGACGACCTGTACTTTCAGCCGCCCACCAACAGCTAAGTCTTTAGTAAGCGAGACAGAACACACGCCGTCGGTTGCTGTTGCACTAACAGACGATTCTTTGTTAAAGGCATCTTTGAAATGAACCGTATAGTTGAATTTCTCCCCGACCATAAGGTCGGGGAGTTTTATATTTAGGTTTGCACTATTGTTTTCGCCGTCATAACCCCACACTACTTCTTGCGTATTGGGGTATTCGGCGTTTATGTAGATTTCACGCAAATGGCATCAATCCTCTTCAATAAAGTCGTAGATCGCGGCTATGTCGTCGGGGGAGAGCTCAACTCCATCCAACTCCGACAAATAAATCTTTATGTCGGGTATAGTAGCCTCTATCCCGCTAAGCTCTTTAATGGCAACAGCACACTCGTCCGTCTTATCCTTTTGGATTTTGTAACCACTACCGCTTATGACGGGTTCGCCATTTTCATCTTTCTCTCCGTACTGCTCAATTATCTGAGAGAGACGCTCTGTGTAAAAATTCGCGTCGTCCTTCAGGGCACTGCACAGCTTTGAGATTTTGTATGCCGTTTTAGCGGGCATAGCATTACAACTTATTTTATTAAGAGCCGCACGGGCTCTGTGAGCATTTTCTATTGTCATTTATATAAACTCCTTTTATTCATATTGGTTAAAACCATGTAGCCTGACCGTTATATACCAATGTAAACTCGATTCCTGAGTTGGCGGCAAGATCTATATGGGGGCGAACATATAAATCACCGGCATTATTACCAGCTTGTGTTCCGTACATAAACACAGTACACCCACCCGGGGCTCCCGCAGTACCATTTCTCACCACACCCGCTGTAGTAATTGTCCTTAATGTATTAGTTCTTTTATCGCTGTAACTGGTTTGAGCTGGCGTCCACGCGGCAATTCGATAATCTACATTAGCCGACAAAGCTACAGTTGTGACAAATCTTGCGAAAATTATAATTGTGTCGCCAAAACGCGAAGCGCAAGCTCTTTCTCTTTTAACAAGGTTTGAGTTGGCTATAAGATGATAAGCGTTAAAATTAAGGGTTCCAGTTATTTCTTGACACTTAACACCGTTTGTGCCATTAAGCTCTATATAATTACCTGCGGTCACAGATATAATTCCAGTAGGCGAGTTCATGGTAATACCATTAACTGCTTCAACGCTAACATAATTAGTTGCGCCGAGCGCTAATATCGTCGAAGCTACAGCGACGTAGGTATGTCCTGCGCTGTCTTCGTAAAGAACAACCCTGCCATTAGTATCTGACCCGTCGGTTTTGGTCAAATAAAGACCAGCCTCGGTTTCTCCGTCTGTTGTCTCACTTTTCAACCACACGTCATAGTTAGCGCCTTTAACTCTAACCGTACCCGTGAGCTGCGCGTCGCCGGTATCAAGGTTAATATAAGTCTCGCCGTCCTTTGATTTAAGCAGACCCGCAGTTATTTCACCCGCAGAAGCTCTGCGAACTTCGAGGTTGTTAACCGCATACCAACCCGCAGTAACATTAGTTTTAGTGGAAGTGTCTTTGACGAATGTGGCTATAGCGATAGAGAAGCTGACCGGAGTAAGCACAGTGCTTTCGAGGCTTTTAGTGTCAATGGTAATAGTGCTGTTGAGCGTAGTATAACCGCCGTTTGAAAACGGTACTTTGTCGGAATATATGTTTTTCTTGCTCTCTACACCTTGAGCGTTACGCACAGTAACAACAAGAGCTATTTTAACATCCAACGAATTATTGTGGAACGCTCGGCTGTACACATTGCCTGTAATTCTAAATGAGTCGCCAATTTTACACGGGTATGATTTGCTGACGTAAGCAAAATATGGTGAAGCAGTAGGGTAGGAGATAGGGGTAAGCCAACGCTCATTTATATACGGTTTGTGGGCTGTTTCGGCGGCATACTCAGCGGCTGACTTAAATCCGTACACATCAGCAGTCTCTTCACTAAGGTTGACATAGTTTGTGTAGTCGCCGACTGCAATGGAGTCTATAGACAAACTGCCCGTAGCTACAATACTGCCGTCCAAATACATCTGTCCATCTTCCACGCCGAACACTTTTTTGCCGTTCGGGTCTTTTATAAGAATATCGCCGTTGTTAATCGTAAGTCCTTTATCATCTATAGTTACGCTGTAGTCTCCGTTTTCTTCAGAGCCGCCAGCTATAATAAGGTTGTTACCGGCTATAATCTTGCCTATAATGACATCTCCGGCTACACCGTATTTATAAACATCGTTGCCGCTTTTATCTTTGCCGAGATACAGTTTACCAACAGCTGTTTTAGCCGTTTCCCACCCGTCGTCTGTAAAGACTATGCAGTTGTTGACAATGCGGAGCTGCTCGCCGTCGTATATGGGATTGCCCTGTGAATCTGTAAGAAAGATAGGATTACCGTCAGCGTCGAGAGCGTCCATGCCCTGTGCGTCCTTTTGCGTTTGACGCAGACGACCGAGATAGCCGCCGTCGTCTATAATTACTTCCTGATTTTTAGCCGAGAGCGCTTTATCTTTTGTAAGAATAAGAGCCTCGTCAATCCACTTGGAAGCGTCGCTGACCTGCTTAGACATATCTTCAACAATGCCCGTGACATACTGCAAGGTAGCTTTTGACTTTGACACCTCGCCAAACACATCATCAAATAGCGACCTCGGGTCATACTGATTGTATTTATTACCAAAGGTCAGAGATATGGTTTTGGACTCAAAATCTATGTCTATAGTGAGCAAATGCAGTTGTTCAAACTTGTCGTCGTCTACTTCTGCGGTCACTATGCAACCACTCTCAAGCTGTGAAGTAAATGAGGAAAATTGCTGTGAAAAAATAAACGAACGAGTCGTAACCTCAAACTTTCTATTAGGTGTTGAAATTTTAGAAAGCTGAGTTTTGGCTCGTTTCATGAGCTCGACACACCAGTCAAATATCTCATCCTGAGACATAATGTCCGTCTTGGTAACATTGTCGTCGGTGTAGTCGGCTTGTTTTATATAAGCAGAGAGCTCGCGAAGAAGCTCGTCTGTAAATATGGCTTTACCGTTGATGTCTCTTGCAGTTGTAGACAAACTACACGCCGCCTGAATAGCGTCTATCTGAGCCTTAGTTGCGTCTGCTTGTGCTTTTTGGGAATTATATAGCGTCTGCTTCTGCGCCTTAGCTATAGATAGTTCTGCGATTTTAGCATTAACCGTTGCAAGAGCGACGGGTACAGCATCCGTAGTCGCGTCGTCGCCAACAGCACCGCTCTTTTTGAGCTGGCTAAGCAGCGATGTCTTCTTCGAGCTTATTGTGCCGGAGAGAATACAGTCACGACAGGTGTAATAGATATCAATCTGAGTATTCAGCTTATCTATATCCATCTGCGTTTCGCTCATAGCGAGATACTGGTTGTAATACTCTCTGTTGAGGGCTACATAACTCTCTTCCACGGAAGCAATTTTTGCCTCCCAGCGCGTAACCGCGTCTTGTAGCTCAGGAGACATCCAATGCTTATGGTATGTGAAGTCGTAAATAACGGTTGTGCCGATGGGGTTGACTCGGCGAATACTCATATTCTCGTCACCGGTAACACTCAGTGCCGTATAGAGGTCATCATAATCCTGCGAAATATCAAGCCCCTCGATAATATTGTTCCTTGCAAGATGAATACTTGTAAGGTGTTGGTCGGCATAAGCAGCTCGGTCGTACACAGATATCTTGCGGTTGATTATGTCGTAACAGAACACACAATCAAACTTGTCCTGCAAGTCGTTCATAAAGAACTCATATATGCTCGTAGACTCTGCAATTTCAAAATATCTGCTGCGAGCCTTAACCTTGTCGTCTATATGGTCGAGAGACCATGACGGACACTTAGCTATAGCAAGGGTTAACACCCCGTCTTTGGTATCATTAGATATCAGCGGATAAACACCCGCCTTATAGAACGGCGCTTCAAGCTCCTCAAGTTCACGCTCGACGGACACACAGGATATTTCTTTTACTCGCCCCTCTTGGGAGAACGAGTCTTCAACACTATCTATTATGAAATATCCGATATCCGAGGCGTATATATATCTTCCCGTTTCGAGGTCGCTGTAGGTGTCACGCACCTTCTCGTCTATAAGCGGAAGAGTAAAGGCTAACTCGGAGAGAGAGCCAAAATTGAGGGTAGCATCTATATCCTTGGCATACGGCAACGCACACACCGAATTGGTGAGTAGATTATCCGAGGTCACATAACTGCCGGGGTTGCACACTGTAAGCAGGGGAGTCTCGAAACGTTTGAATTTATCAAACCTTGCTATCATGTCATCCACCTCGCATTATTCCAAGTAAACTTTATCGACGACACGCCGCCCATAACGGAGATAATGTTCTCGCCCGGAACAAGCCTTAAGAAGCGCTGATTGACAAGCTTGTTGTAATACTCGGTATTGGCGTCATTCACAATAGTTCCTATAGCGCAGTCGGCGTAAAGCACAGCATTTGCCGTCGCATCTTTAATCTGCATAGCGCGGTTGTTATCGCTTTTGTTCGTGATAGTCACATCTGCTTTTGTGTTGCCGCAGGTGATAACGAGATACGGGTAGACATAATCCTGTATGTCCGTATCGACATTAAGCGTTATATCCGAACCGAAAGAGGTGGCTGTGACCTCCACTTTTTCCTGTATAGCCATTGTGGATGAGCACATACAAGTGCAACGCCAGCCGACAGTACCCTCGGCGTATTCAATCTTCTCGGGATTGCAGAATACACACTCAAGATATTGTCTTTTTATTGTGCCGTTCACATATTCTGCTTCCTTGTCATCCTCGGGGTCTATATAAAACTCTTTGAAGGTAGGGGAGTTGAAGAGCCAATTCTTTATAGCTCGCTCATGTACAGAGCAATACCCCTCTTCGCCGATTATTTCGACCTCGAACTCAAGCGGGGCGCTCTCGCGGGAGACCCCTGTAATATATCTTTTATTCTGTGCGGGAAAGAACGACGACGAGTATTCCACAGAACCCTCCGCCGAAGTAAGCCCGTCTGTATCGATTCGCAGAATTGAAAGATTATAACGCGACGAGTTAATTCCGTCATAAATGAACCTATTTCCTAACAGATAAATATTGACTCGCCCCTTTCTTAAAATAATAAAATCCGCGTACAGTTTTGATTATTTGTACGCAGATTTTTGTATTGAAAAATATATTTGTTGTGGTATAATTGCTTATGAAAAATAAAGTTGGAGGAATAGTTATGGATTTAATACCAATGCCGGGAGACCGCATAGATCGCTTTGGCTATGCTGACGGAACTCTCTATATTCTCTTTAAGACCGGCGCATTATATGCTTATTACAATGTACCGCCGCAGGAGTGCCAGAATTTTATGTCTGCCGCACTTCCCGGAGAATACCTCGATGAACACATCAAGGGAGTGTATACATACGAGAGACTCGGTTAATCTGTAATAATCAGGATAGCTGCTGGACCCTCTACATCTATAGAAGTTCTGTCGTAAGGGTCAACTTCTACATACTTTACGCCGCCACGTTCCGAAAGCTCTTTTCTAAGGGCACGCGTAGTTACTTTAGTAAGGTTCTTTTTGGGCAAATCTTCATCCGATATATCGTCAGACTTATCATACGATATATTCCATAAACAGTCGTAGGGAACAGCTCTGTACTCATGCGTACCAGTAGATTCGCACTCTTGACAATACGGCAATATAGCACTAAGACATCGAGCGTCCATACTTTCAAACTCGTCGCGTGTTATGAATGACACGCCCATGTCTGCGCAGATATTGCAATACTTGCATAAGTATACGACGCGGTTGTTATCTGCGTCGTAATTTCTGCTGCATAAAAATTCTCTCTGGCATTTGGGCAAACTACTTCCTAATATATTATTAACATCCATTTATTTGCACTCCTTGCAATTCTCGCAATGCGGAATAAGTGATTTTAAACATATCCAATCGAGCTTCTTAAGATGCTTACAGTAAAGATCACCTGCGTATATTTTTATTGACAACATACGGTAAGGACAGATATACGAGAAACAATCTTCCTCTGTAATATATTTTCTATTGCACAAAAACTCTTTCTGACATTTAGTCAGCTTCTGTTTGCGTTTGTTCATTCCTTTTATTCCTTTCGTTTTCAATCGGCATCCTCAAATTCATCATAGTACATATCCCACACATAATCGTATGGGCGAACCTTTTTCGCATCAGCTCGTATGTCGTCGAGTGATAATGGAACACCGTCGCCCTTATCGCTATCCAATCTTTTATGGGCATTTTGCCAAGATGTTTCACGATAAAGCATTTCGCTTAGCTTCCACGACTCCAAAGAGCCATATTCCTGAATAACATTATTGATTATATACTTAGCTGTATCTGAAATGCGGGCATTGCCGTCAGTCAATCCGCAGTTAGATAAAAAGCCTTGAATCTCGCAACGCGCAGCTTCACACCAGAGATTTTCGCCAAACATGGGAAGCCCAGTGACAGCAATGGATTCTCTCTGTGTAAAATATAAAAGCTTTTGAAGTTTTGTGTCATCTATGTCGTTATGTGAAATTCTCTTATACTCTTCATAAATATACCGAGCCACATTGGCAATCTTCTCCATTTACCCACCCTTTCATCGCCTCTTAACGACAAAAATATTTATGAAAATATCTACTTGACATTATTTTTAAGTGTGATATAATCACCATATAGAAGATTATTTTGCTTTATGTAAAACATCGCACTGTTTAGGAGGAAAATCAATGAAAAGATGTTTGTCTGTATTTCTAACCATCGCACTAATATTTATGTTCGCAGCTTGCACTAACCCCAAAAATCAGCAAGAGGGAACAACGACTTCAAGTGACGTTTCTGAAGTTGGTTCATACGAGCAAACAGGCGGATCGGCAATCAATAAAAACACAAACACCCAAAAGCCTAATGCTAACAACAATAATAATAACAGTGTTAATGCCAATAACAATAACGCCAACAATGTTAATGCTAACAATACCGCAGGGCAAAATCCACCCGCGCAAGGTAAGCCGTCGTCTTCTGGACAGCAGTCAAACTCTTCTAACAGCAAAGAAAAAGATAAGCAATTTAGCGCCGGAAATAGCGCTTTTATCGACATAAACCAAGCTTCACAAGCCACAAGCCAGATAGCAAAAGCAATATATCAGGCTTGGTATTTTGCGATATACGAAGCAAAGGATTATGGCGATTATTATGAAACTCTCACCCATTATTGTAGAAGAACGGGCTTAGATTCGGCTGAAGTTACGGATGCGGTTGACACCATACTTTCAGACTTGGGCTATGAGCCCGGTAACAACGACGATAGGTATATGATTCTTCAAATAAAAAGCGGAGCAGTCGATGTTGTTATAGGTGTCTATACGGCAAACGGGTGGCTTGATGAGATAGGCGACCTTTTGGAGTCTGCACAGAAGAATATCTCAACACTCTCAAAAGAATATGCCGAGTACACCGATAGGGAGACTCTACGCTTGTACTACTCCGAAGCTTGGGCGTACTACAATTTCGTTTTGTCTCCCACCGGGTCTTTTTCCACTCTGGAAAATACTATAAACACATACGAAAATAATCTTCGTAAATACAACAATCAGCTTGCATTTACATATCTTTTCTAAAATTATTTTTTCATTTTCTTAAACTCATTAAGAATATCTGTAACTATTTGCTTATGAGCCCTGCGCAGCTCGCCAACCGTCTTCTCGTCAGCCGATCCATTGATAACCACATCGCCGACTGTAATATTGCACGGAGACGCTATGGACACGGACGACGCGGCGGACAGAGACTTAATCATCGAGCCGAGCACCTCACCGGGCTGATTAGCCCACTTGTAGAGAAACTCACTTGCTTTGGCGTTGAACACCTTGTCGCCGTCGTTAAGGAACTTATAGCGACCTTTATCAGGGGAGCCGAGTATAAGTTCAAGACCCTTTTCGTCAATGTTAGCTATACCGCCCTTGGCGTAGGGAGTACCCGTAGCGTAACCTTGAATATCAGACTTCCACACCCAGCCGGTATACTCATTGTTTAGACCTATAAGAATTTGGTTGCCCTTGACCTGATAAACGGTATACTTGCCCCCGGGGACATGAGGCGCCATTTTTCTGTTGCTACTCTGAGGAGAGAAGTGTGTCGCCGACTTCTTAACAGTTACTGTATCACCACGGTTGGGTCCAGACTTCTGACTTGTATTAGAAGAACCGCTGGACTTGTTCATGTTTTTGGCGGCGGCTTGTACTGCATTTTTAGCACTGGTGCTCTTAGTCGCTCTTTCACGAGCTTCACGCTCGGCGGCAGTCTCATACTTGCCCTTATTGTAGCCCGTCATATTGTCGAGCTTCATACCGTAGTCGTTGTCGAGTAGACTGTTATAACGGTTAAGAGCCTCGTATGCGGCTTCCCATTTTTCTGTGATTTCGGAATCAATTCCTGCCTATAATAACCTATCTTATTTTTTTTATCACGACCTCAAGCAGAAGCTGCTTGATTGGCTTGGTCGCTTAAGTAGTCTTTGTAATACATCCAGCGCAATGGCTGCTGTGATATAGGATCTACGCCACTTGATTTTGCTTTGCCCTTACACACCTTGCCTATTGTACTGTTGTCTGTGTTATAATAGTCAGCAGCCTCCTTAGCGGTCTTAAAGATTAAGCCGGTGGTTAAGCATATAACACTTCGCGCAAGAGGATGGTTTTCTCCACGCATTCTTCCTTGAGCTTGTTTTATTTTGTTAGATATATCCTCTTCTGACATACTATTGTAGTCATCAAGGTAAGCCCAGACAAGACGTTCATTATTCAATACACCAGCCGAATAAGTTTTATTCGCGTAACACGACGAAATGCTTGGTTGGCGTGCATTATATTTATCCGTAGCATCTCCAATACAGTCAAAAATTTCTCTTGTATTTAGTAAGACCACCGGACGAGCGTTCGGGTTGTTGCCTCTCACAGCTTTCTCTTGATACATTTTTAGGATTGTCTTAATGTTTTTGCCGAATATTTCTTCCTGAGTTTTTCCATAATTGGGGTTTTTAGCACCGCATAGACGTCCTTTGTTTGCTGCCGATATCTTTGCCTTAGCCTCGGGGGAAAGCGTCTTGCCAAAGAAATGGTTCTTTTCTCCTTTATTCGCCATAGAGATTCTGTGCTTCCACATGGCTATTTCCTCTTCATTGAGGATATCGTATAGACTCACTCCATACATCGGATTATTTTTACCGCTCACATCGTGATGGTGAGCCCGCATTTTTGCTCGGGTTTCTTCAGACATAACATATCCACGATGAGTGTTTCCGCCTTCGTCATAATTATATCCATCTTGATAAGCGTTAAAAACCTTGATATAATAAATTTCTCGCTCGTTAAGAATAGAGATATCACAAAGCTCAACAACACTAAAGTCAAAAGATTCTTGTCCGTATTTATTCCATTCTTTTTGGAGAGCATAGTTGTGGTGTTTATTCGATCTTAGCAACCTTTTGTGAGCTCCGATTCTTCGGTAAATATTCTGTGACTGACCTATATAGCATTTTCCATTTTGAATGTTTTTTTATTAGATAAATTCCACTTGACTTAGGAAAATCCAAGATACACTTCCTTTATTTCAAAATAATAAAAACCCGGCAAAACCGGGTTAAGATAGGTTATTTTGTTTACTTGCGCTCGCAACGCGCAAATGATATTGCCAATATATCCTCATACTTTCATATGAGAGCAGACCATATCTTCATCTTATATTTTTATATAAGAGCTACACTTTTCCACCACCATTAGCTTGCGGTGTACGAACTCGCGTTCTGGTCGTTGAGGGCAGTCCTGTTTTAAACTTTCCCTGCGAATTTCCCATTGGCGTTAGCACTTAGGATTTAACCATATGCCATCCCTGCGTTCTTTCTGCTTTCGCACCATACCACTTAGGTATCTCAACTCTTTTGTTTTGGTGCAGGGCTTTAGGGTGTCCTCGCATATATGTGTAGTTTTTTCGCACAGATCGCTCTATGCGTGAGCCATTGTATTAACCCATACTGACGGTTGTACTCAATCATCTCCTGATACAGCTGAGCATTACCGTTCTGCAAGTCTTTTATAGCTTGCTGACGAAGCTCATAGGCGTTGTCGAGGTAGTCCTCTATCGCTTCTATTTGCTTCTCGTAATACTGCGTCTGCATCTCTTCGAGGTCGTCGTACATCTTCTCAGCCTTGTCGAGTTCCTCATCACGCTCAAAGTCGTCTAAGTCTTTCTTGGCGTCGGAGAGACTCTCTTCAAGTTCGAGACGGCGCTTCTGCGCTTCAACGGAGTCGTCTGCTTCAAGCTCAAGCAACTCCGCCTGTATATCTGTAACCTTCTTACGCTTCTCGCGGCGTTCTTCCTCTTTGTCTATCTGGTCGTAGTGTTCCTTGAGGAGGTCGCGCTGTTTGTCGTAGAAGTCTTTTACGTTATCTTGACGCTCTTTAAGAACATCTTTCTCGTTGTTCTTCTCCTGCTTGAGCATATCAATGCGGAGGTCGATAAGGTCTTCAAGGGCGTCCTGTGAATCCTTAGCCTGTTGTTCCTCAAACTTGTGGATGCTCTCTTGCGCTTCGCGCCATTGTTCAGCGTATTTGGTCTTGTCGTTGAGATACTTCTTGTAGTTCGCCGCGAGCCACGTGTAATACTCGCCCTCATCGATTTTACCCATTTCGAGCTCATGCTTTTTGAGGTCAACAGCTTCGTTCCAGTCGTCGAGGCGCTTCTGCTTTTTCCACTTGTAGATTTCCTCTTCATACTTGCGCCACTCTTCAGCATACTTCTTTTGGTTATTGAGTTGCTTCTTGTAGTTAGCCTCAAGCCAAGCGTAGTATTGCTCTTCGGTAATCTGATCCATTTCAAGTTGGTGCTTCTTAACAGCCAGCATCTCGTTCCACGCTTTGAGACGCGGGTCATCAGACGACGAAGAGGAGGACGAAGAGGAGGATTTGGAGGATTTAGAAGACGAGGGTTTGCTATATTTTGTTTGCCAATTGGAGTAGTTAAGGTCTCCAACTATTTTTTGCATCTCTTTGAGAGACGCAATTTCGTTTTGCGTAGCAACCTTTTGAGCCTCAATTGAGGACGAAAGCGATGTCTTTATTTGCGCAGCACCATCAATAAGCTTAACTTGCTGGTCGGTGGCTACTGCGGCGGCTCTGTTAAACATACCTTTCCAGTTGCCATTAGAAACACTTTCCATCAAGCTCCCAAAATAACTCGCTGCATAACAAGCCTTACCAAACGAGGGGATAAGAATTTTACCCACAGCTTCGGCAGTAGGAGCCATACCAGAGGCTAACTCTAAAAGCGCGAGTTTTGTTTGCGCTTCCGCTAATGCTTGATTCACACTGGCTTTGGTGGCGTTTATCTGAGCCTCCACCATCTCTTTGGTAGCGCCCTCATTAAGCCTTATTCCATTTTCGGTAACTTCGAGAACACCGGCATACAGAGCACCGCTCTTAGCAAGTTCAAGCGCAGTCTGAATAGAAAGAGAACCGTTCTCGTTCTGCTCTTTCATTGCGCTGTTTACGGTATCATAGGTTGTAGATATTTTCTTTAGAGCCGCATCGAGCTCGTCATAAGAGTTAATAAGTCCCTCAACGCCGCTTACAGCTCCGCCGAAAGCAGACTCGAAATCAGAGATAACTCGTTGAGACTCGATTTGAATCTGTTCGAGCGAGAAAGCGGTCGCGAAGGCTGCCTTTGCCGTGTCAACATCAATAGCTCCGTCATGAAGCTGTTGAAGAATCATACCAATATTACTCTTCAGCGTGTCACTTGCACCAGCAAATACAGTGTCAATATTCTCGGTGATTACATTTCCGTCTTCGTCAAAGAGGTTACTCAACCCATCTGTCAACGCTTTGCCATTCTCGTCAAATACCTTGGTAAGCTTCTCAGAAGAGCCAAGAATCTCATCAACAGTTCCGGCAAAGCCCTCAAGAGTGTCGCGCTCATATGCATCAGCAAGCGATTTATTTGCATCCTTAAGGCTTATCTCGCCGTCGTGATATTGCGTAAGAATCTTGCCAATGTTGTTCTTTAGCGAGTCGCTCGCTCCCGCAAACATGACATCCATTTGTTTGCTGATAATATTTCCATCACCATCAAACAAATTATCGAAGCCACCCAGAACATCTTCTGCCGATCTTTCTATTTCATCCAGAACATCCTTGGTTGAATATCCGTTGCTGGAAATCTTTGCAAAAGCTGCGGCAGTTCCTTCGAGGTCGCCGTTGAGCTTAATAAACGCTTCACGATCGGAGTCGTCGGGGATAGCTTGTTTTAACGCCGTTCCAAAGTCGTCCAACCCCTCGGGCGTGGTAGCTGCTTTGCCGAGAGCCTCAAGCTTGTTTATAGTTGCCTGATCGACATCTAATTCACTGAGTTTACCCTTAAGTAATGTAGCTCTTTCGGCGGCATCGGAAAGCGAGTACATTATACTCTCATAGAATGCTTGAGCATCTGGATCTGTAGAGTCTTCCCAGTTCTTAGCGATAGCAAGAAGATTGGTTCGTATATCTTCGTAGTCTTTTTTGTTTTGGTCGAGTTTTTGAGTTTGCTCTTCAATACTGAGGTTAGTATCAGCATATATTTCTTTGCGTTCCTCTTCTAACCTGACTAACTCTTTTTGGGCGGCGACGGCAGCATCAATTTGATTATTGCTGCTTACAGAGCCATCAGCTATATCCATAAAAGCTAAAAACCAGTTTAGCTTTTTGCCGGTTTCATCGTAGGAATCTCCCAATGATGGACCATCATTAGCCTCTTCCCATGCCTCTTTATCAGCCTTATCTACTTTCTCTTTCTCTAACTTAGCCTTAGTCCTGAGATAAGCAATCTGAGCCTGTAGTTCAGCATTTTGCTTCTGCAACTCTTTAGTTTGCTCAATATCAGCGAGGGTCGGGTTGTCAATAGCATTAAGAGCGGTAAGCTGAGAATTAACTTCCTTTAGAGCACCCTCTTGAGATTCAAGTTCTTCCGTTGTACTCTTATACTGCTCGCGAGCCTCATCCGCTTTCTGCGCAAGCTCGTCTTCTATGTTGATTAAATACTGGAATCCCTCAATCAGCTTCTGAATGGCAAACTGAGCAATAACAGTGACGAGCATACCCGCAGCAGCTTTGAAGATATTGAGACCGACGGCGGCGAGCTTTGATTTGACACCAGTAGCCTCTATTTGGGCGGCGGCGTTCTTCTGATATTTTACGAAGCCTTCCCATGTGGGTCCACTCTCATCAACTGTCTTAAGGTAGTCCTTCGTAGACTTGTCGGCGGTCTCTAAGAGTTTAATACGGTCGTCTGAACTGGCGTCGCCCCAACGATTGATAAGATCTTTATTCCTTTTGCCTGAAGCAGAGTCTTCATTTATAGAATCAAGGATTGCAGCCAGAGCCGATTCACTGCTCTTCTTTGACGACTCACGAACCTGCCTCATCGTCTTTACGGTGGCGTTGCCGAAGTCTTTTACTTTAGCCTTTGCGACCTTGAAACCGGACGCGAAATCTTCGCCAACCCTAAGCGCAGTCGAACGATTCAGGACAGAAAAAGAGTCGTAAGTCTTTTTTATCTCGCTGAATGATGTGCCGAATATGGACAAATCGCCAAGTTTGTTGCCAGCTCCACTGGTAGTGAATATCGTTAATCATATATCAAGCAGGGGATTTACCTAATATATAATAAGAAGGAGACTGATATTAATGGGTCAAATGTTAGCATACTGCCCACGATGTGGACACATTCTCAGAGATAATAACGCGGACGATATTAAAGATTTTCGCATCAATAGTTGTAGATTTTGTGGGTTTGATAACGGACTTATAAAGTTCCCAGAATGGTATACATCAGATATGTTTATGACGGAGTGGCTTAAGTTTGAGGACGACATGATAGTTAGCAACAATCCTATAATGGATAAACCCGCAACTGAGTCCCTTCATCTAACAAAGTTAATGGTATTAGACATAGACAAAAACCCACTCTATAACGAGAAACTGTCTATAAAGACCGCCTATATGGAGCACGACGAAATAAAGAAAATACAACAAACACCCGAGTTTAAGGAGCAAAACAGACAGCTTATGGAGAAACTCAGAAATGAGGACGTTCCCCACTGTCCCACCTGTGGGTCAACGAACATCAAAAAAACTCGACGTCGTTGACCGTGCAGTATCTGTGGGGTTCTTCGGTATTTTCTCTAATAAGATAAACAAGAGTTTTAAGTGTAAGGACTGCGGGTGTACTTGGTGATTAGCATTTGATGTGTCTATTAAAACGATTTTGGCAAATAATTGAACAGGTCTGTAAAAAGACAACTCCCGAGAAGCAAGAAAGCACCAACCATTTCTGATTGGTGCTTATAAAATATAAATGTAATTGTAATTTTCTTAGTGTACTAATCTATTGAGTGTCTTTAATTTATATTCGTTTATGTCAATATTTTGATATCCATCGGCTAATAATTCTTGTTCCATTTTAGCGAATAAATCATCACATACATCAGATCTATTTGTTGTCTTCATCCGATCATCATAAGTAACTGTATATGTAGAAAATACTTTATCGCAATCTATTCTGGTCGTTCTGGTAAATGGATTTCTCGTTAAATCTGGTTGCTCATCATGATAATGTACCATTGGATTGTTGATTAACATATATGGTTTTAGCGTTTGACACTTAACATACTTATAATTTGTGCCAGACTGAGTCCGACAAATATACATATGCGAAGCCACAGCCATACCATCAGTTATCGATGGATAAGGAACCTTCATTCTTATTACATCTTTCTGGTTAATCAACTATAAGTCTCCCTTCATCATCTATATCGACGAATACAGGATTGTGTAATTCTTCATTTTCAGCAAGAGTGAGCAAAATGTCGAAGTGTTTTTCTGTAAGATGTTGAGCATCAGATTTTGTAAAAACAAAATAGTTTCTATCTAAACGCACAACCGCAGAATTTTCTACTAACTGTAATGGATACATAGCATCAAGAGTACGAATGAGTTTTTCATCATCGGAATTAAAGTCTCTTTCGGATAAATCAACTTGATACTCCCCACTCATAATACGTTCTTCTTTACATTTCCAAATATTCATCTGATGTGTTAAATCTGACAATTCTTTTTCTGTCATTGTACTTACCATAAAAGCACACTTTTCAGCCCTTGCAGTATCAATTGCTACAGAATTACTTGCAAAAGCGTGTTGAGCAGCTGAATTAAAATTTAACCTCTCTTTTGTGTAGTCACCCCACACATCGCTAAACACTGGTCCCTTTTTATACCCTCTTAAATGACTGAAATCCGGATCTTCCCCCGAAACTTTAGCAAATGCTTCATAGAATAGCAAGAATTTTTGCAATTTTAATGGAGTCTCATATGATGCATTATTATTTTCTTTTAGCCAACCACTTAAACATAGCTTTCTTTTATTTGAATAAATCATACTAATCCTCCTTTCTTAAATCGGTATATCCTATTCTATTATAGCACAGGTGTCAATACTTTTATCAAATCATTTTCGATATATATTTCTCGCGGTAGGATTCGTAACCTCTATTAAAACGTGGCGAAGGGGTCGAACATATCGCCCTCTCTGCATTTAAGAATTGCAGCTACATCGATTTTTTCTTTGGGTTCGATATTGGTGAAGCTAACCCGATCTATACCGTCGCGAGCATGGATAACTTCAGTCAACATCTCGGTACTGATAGGAGACAGGGCGACAGAAAGCGTTCCTAATTTGATGCACTTGAACGCCCATATTATGTGCGGCTTGATACCTTCTGCAAAAATGGGCGGTACACACTTCAACCAACCAAGTCCTTCTGAAACAGCTTTTTTATTAATCATATTTAAACTCCTTTTATTCTAAGTGATTATTAGCCTATAACAACGGACGCAAACCAGCTAATTATTATATCTATGAGCAATACTGCCTTTGCACCGATTCGCACTCGGTTGCTCTTTTCGAGGGGATATCTTATTATCTCCACAAGAAGGGAGCCGCCGAATACGGCAAAGACTATTATGGAGTATATTCCCATAAGTGTAGCACCGGCAATCTTCACCGTTGCGGCTATTAAGAAGACCACCACCAGTACCACTAATATTGATGCGGTTATGGATAAGCATATCTTATCGTAGCGAGAAGGGGTCATTTCTTACACTCCTCTCATTCAATGCTTTATGAGGAAGGTTATCTTGGTTCCCTCATCCGTGAAATCGAAGTCAAGCTGCTCGACGTCATCACGGCTGCGTAAAGCACTTAAGAGATTGCCTGAACTAATGGGAGAAGCAATTATTTGAGATATACCATCTCGTATATCTTCTTTTGAATATTTAAGGACTTTTTTGTACTCTTTCGCTTCCTTCGCGCCCATTGTTGCGGCGTCCCTAATGCCAATGGCTATACGACGGACTCCGTGTATTAGATTTTCTCTACTAATCATTTTACATTCCTTTCATTCTAAACAAATTTTAAAAAGTGAGGCTTATTATGAAAAATATTCAAGACGCTCAAAATAAACTCGACACTCAAATAATAGGCGACAGAATAATGTCTGTTCTACCATATAAGTATCAAAGTGAGGAGGGCTGTGAGATATTCTTTAAAACCATGAACCTTGATAATTACCGCATAGTAACCAAAGCTAAAAATAATAACACGATCCCACCAATAAGTGACTTGCTCGCAATAGCAAAATGTTTTAATGTTTCTATGGATTATTTGCTTGGACGCACAGCCGTTCCCGCCATAGCTCAGCCGTGCGCCAACAGAATTGATTCGGCTATAAAGACTATAGCGGAACACACCAAGCAATCATACGAGGACATTTGCGAGCAGCTTGGCATTTCAGAAGACGAGATAATGAATTATTAAATAGCAAAACAGTGCCCTACAAAAAATAGGACACTGTTTTATTATGCCTTTTATTGACTTTTGCTTTTGATAATAATATAATAGATGATAGTGGATCCACCGTTGTAATTGTTTAACGGTTTCACGGTTAAAAGACGGTTGCTGATATCCCGCGAGAAGCGGAGTGCAGCAAGCATACCACCTCGTGGGGAAATCTTTTTCTCAAGGGAGGTGATGTATATTACTTTAATCTTTAATGTGATAGGGGCAGTAGCTTCTATTACAACAATAATTATGTTTGTGATATATGCATACGAACATATAAAGAAAAAGTAAGCCGTCTATAGCGAGTAGACGACTTACTAATTCGAGAATGTAAATTCTCACTTATAAAGTTGATACTACAGCAACCGTCTGGATGCACTACTGGGGAGATGTTTGTTCACAGCAAACGTCTCCTTAGTTATTATTATATCGATGTCTTCAAATTAAGTCAATAAGTTTAAAAAATTTTACATTTTTTGAAACAATCTCTAAAAAATTTGAAGATGCACTTATCTTTTTTGTTTATCTTTATCTTTGTCTATCTTGTGAACTACCACAGGACTCTCGTCGTCGTCAACACCAACGGCAATAGGTGATATCCATTTTAATATAAGTTTGCGAGTAGACGGCTCTTTCATAGAACCAGTCCAGAAATTATGCCAATGCCCACGTCTGATGTGAGGGCGGGGAGACGCATGAGTTCCAGCAGCTACCGAAGACTGTTTATGTTGCACCCGCTTGTATTGCCTAAACGACGCGCCGACGCGCACACCAACATCCCACTTGCGAATCTCACCATACTTGTCTTTGATACGGCTCGGCGATCTGCGAGTTATTGCCTTCTGCTCGGGATTCTCCTCTATATCAGCGTTTGACGCACAAATATAGAGAACTACTTGCAACATCTTGCTCATAAACGAGACAAGAGCGTCAGCGATATCCATATCTAACATAAATTTCTGAGCCTTGTCGTATTGACCTGACTCATAAAGATACTTATACCCCTCTTGACGAGTATATTCAAGATTATCATAAAGATTCTCTTGGTTCAGATGTATCGGAAACGCATACGGCATATTATTTTTGTTAAGACACAAGAAGCGTAATTCTCTGTCTTGCGTGTCCGTATCATACTCCATATGCACAAAGGTTCCGATAACCTTATCGTCGCCGAAGTAAAGGTTATTGAACTGTATATAAAAACATTGATAGGGGAGGCGCGACAAGACTTCGCTCGGTATGTCGAGACAATCTTCTTGCGCGAATAGCACCTCTTCCATCTCGGGGTCAAGGACAAATACTTCTTTGCTGAGTCTCCACGGCGCAAGAGCGGCGAGTGTAGCTCCAATACGCGCCACCCCTGACTCATTCTTAAAGTCAGTTTCACTCTCCACTACAGCCTTCGCCGCCGCTATAGGCACATAGCAATCACTATCCCAACGCGGCAAACCGCCTTGTCCGTTATGTGAATGAATATCGGACAGCAAATCCCACGCTTTAGGGCACAGCTCAGTTGCTTGTTTTAATAAGTCTAACGGCGGGTAGTCTTTGACCTTTCCCATTGATTACACCTCTGCTATATTTCTTAGATATATTATAACAGAAGCCAAGAATTTTTCAATCATTTTTGCGCCTATCCCCAACGGCAGCGCGTACCGACCTACTGCGAACAACGAACAGGTTATCCGTTGATAATATAAGGGGTTGTTCGCTCACCCCCGGAGTCGAGCACACCATGTTGACCCGTAGACCAACCGACCATTGTGCTCTGTGAACATTCTCGTTGCTTTTACAACGAGCTTTGCTGCGGACTTTCCTATCTCAGCCTTATTACCGTACCGACTCGCTTTCACGGTCGCCGCCATAATATTACTACTATGGGTTGGTAGCCTTGCATACGGATTACCCCGTGCCACATTATCAAGCAGCAATGCGCTTCTTACACGCACCAGTATCAGTCGTTTTTCTTAACACTCTCTTACCGTCGTCAAGCAACGGCTCGTTCAGCGTCACCGCCAGAGCGTTTCGTGGGTATATTCCTCCGATATTTGATAAGCCCACGTTTTTAATGGATGTAACAACGCCAACTATTGCAGGAAGCAACAGCTTGCACTTGGCGAGTGCATCCGCGAATTGGAGTGCGCCATTTGCCAACTTTACAAAAGTAACAACGGCGTCACTATTAAGAAGATTTGTAGACAAAGACTCGAAAGAAGCCTTTGCTCTTGCGATATTTGCTTCAATACCCTGCGAGTAAGCATCGTACTTTTCCATAGCCGTTCCGGCGGAATCGGCACTTATACCCGCATACTCCATAGCCTTACCATAGTTCTCCATAAGGGTAAGGACATTTTCTTTCTGTCTCGTAGCACCAAGTGCAGTCGCAATAGCACTCTGCTCAACTTCAGTCAGCGACGACCACTTAGCCTGTACGTCGTCAAGAACATCTGTGAAGTCTCTGAACTCGCCCAAGTTGTCACGAAGTCGTATACCGACCCTTGTCAATACACGCTCGTAATCGTTTAGTGACTCGCCGTCGTCATCAACAAGCTTATTAAGCTTAACATTTGAATAACGAGCGAACATAGTCTTGAACGCATTACCGATGGACGCCATGTCCTGCTGAGTAACTTCGCCAACAGCGGCAAGATAACCAAGGAGCGTGTCCATTTCGACACCGGCAAGACGCGCTGAGTTTGCAGTCTTACTCATACCTTCA
>ERZ808292.43-NODE-43-length-40893-cov-7.725329_pt1 | contig 40893 bp, 31 predicted proteins | sample MGYA00521275_ERZ808292 | MGnify/ENA primary metagenome ERZ808292 (study PRJEB31516, sample SAMN03275613) | gut metagenome | biome: mammalia-associated habitat; material: feces | host: Papio cynocephalus | place: Kenya | collected 2012-07-26 ... | reverse complement strand
CATAAAATTATATCATTCTTTTAACTTTTTTTCTTTTTTATTATATACTTCAGGAAAGAAGATTCTAATACACCAATCTACTGCACCTAATAAAGCAACAACATTAACAATTACTAATGCTGGTACCCACCAAACAAACACATCTTTTGTTTTAGCACTATTAATCAATGAATCAACATCTAGTCCTTTAGCGGTTGCTTAATAATATTTTTTTATTTCTTCATTACTAGGTAAGCCATCAATCGCTCCAACTTTTAATGTTGTTAACGCTCCAGCAATATTAGCAAACTTAAATATCTTATCTAACAATTCTTTATTCCATTCATTACTATTAATACCATCTAAATTCATTAATATTGCTGCAAAAAAAGCATCTCCTGCACCAGTTGTATCAATAGGTTTCACTTTTATTGAAGGTATTTTATTTGTTAACCCTTTATAAATATATTTGCTACCTTTATTACCTAAAGATACACAAACTAATGCTTTTTGAGATAAATTTTTCACATATTTTTTACCAAATATATTTACTTCATCTTCAGAAAATTTAACAATATCCACATATTTTAATATGGTTTTATATCTATCAAGTGCTTCTTCTTCATTTTTAAAAATATCCATTCTAAAATTAACATCAAAACTGATGTATTTTCCTAAACTTCTAACTCGTTTTATTTCGTTTAATGCATATTCAAATCCTTCTTCTTCTGATAACATTAAACTTCCAAAATGAACAATATTAGCATTTTTTAAGTCTATTTGTCTTATCGGTTTTAAATCATAATCAGCGGTATGTTTTCTATAAAAGCAAAAATTTCTTTCACCATTTTCATCTATATCCACAAACGCTAAAGTAGTGTTGCGATTAAGAGATATATTAAGATACGCTGCTTTAATATTTTGTTTATTAGCAAAATCTATAAGAAAGCCACCCATTAAATCATTTCCTACTGTCCCATAAAATATGGATTCTCCACCAAATTTTGCAATTGCCGAACAAACATTAAATGGCGCTCCACCGGCATGTCGATCGTATTGTAATATACCATTATTCATTCTTCCAACCATATCTACAAGTATTTCACCAGTACAAATTATCATAAGTTTTCCTCCAGAAATCCATACATTAATAATATAAAATAATATCAAAAAGCGCTAGTTAAAATAAAAATTACAAACACATAAACGAAAACCAATATTTTTATTACTATATTATTAATGTGTGGAAGAGTGTTATCTAAATTAATGTATTGCATTTTATGTGCAATGCACATAAAATGTAAATGAGGTGATTTTATGAAAAATTCTACTACTAATATCACTATTAGGATTGATAAGGAATTAAAAAAGCAAGCAGAAACATTATTTTCTGAATTAGGAATGAACATTTCTACTGCTTTTAATGTTTTTATTCGTCAATCAATTCGTGAAGGAGGTATACCTTTTATGATTAATAAAGAACAACCCAACAAAGAAACAATAGCCGCGATTAAAGAGGCAGAAAGAATTTCTAATGACTCCTCAGTTAAATGTTTTAATAATACTGAAGACTTATTTAATGAACTTAAAAAGTGACAAAATACAAAATAAAGTACACATCACAGTTTAAAAAAGATTATGATCTTGCTATTAAAAGAAATCTTAATATAAATCTATTAGATACTATTATTTTCAATATTTCAAATGGATTTATGTTAGATGTTAAAAACAATGATCATATTTTAAATGGAGAATGGAAACATCATAGAGAATGTCATATTCTCCCAAATTGGCTACTAATATATTATATTAATTACGAAGATTCTATTTTAATATTAGTTAGGACAGGCACCCACAGTGATTTATTTAAAATGTAAAATGCTATTAACGACAATACATTAATAGCATTTTACAATAATTATTTTACATTTTATAATACTTTATCCACACTAGCGGAATAAATATTATCAATTGATTTACCAATTGTTTTATTAAATTCTTCTTCGGATTGTTGATATTTTAAGTTTTCTAATAGGGCTCTAGAGAAGCTAGCAATTAATCCTTTAATATGTTTTAATTTTTCATTAGCTACTTCTTGACTATATCCACCAGATAATGCCACTACACGAACAACATGTGGATTAGTAATAATATCATCATATAAATGTGGATTTACTGGGATAGAAACTTTAATCATGATTTTGACATTATCATCAAGTTTATTTAAGTATTCAATAAATAAATCATGAAGTAATTGTTCACTCTTTTCTCTATCTTCACTTGTAATTGTGGTTTCTGGTTCTAAGATAGGTACTAATCCGTGACGGGCAATTTGAAGTCCTACTTTAAATTGTTGATCAACGATTGCTTTAATACCTTCTTCATTATAGTGATTAATAACACTACGCATTTTTATGCCAAATACACCATGTTTGACTGCTTTTTCTAATGTTTCATCAAGATTAGGGATATCTTTCATTAAGCGAACACCATTATGTTCTTCTTCTAATCCTTTATCACATTTTAAGAAAGGAACAACGTGTTTTACATTCCATAAATATTCACTTGTGTAAAGTCCATCAATCTTTCTTTCCATTGTTTGTTCAAACAATATTGCGCCCATTATTTTCTTGCCATTAAATTCTGGTGATTTAATGACTCTTGTACGCATTTCATGAACTAAATCAAACATCTTACCTTCATCTTTTACACCATTAAAGGTATAAAAAGATTCATCAACTCCATAACCTAATAATGCTTTTGGTGTTGAACCACCTGATTGATCTAAGGCTGCGATAAAGCCTTGACCATTTTTAGCTTGTTCTAATTTTTCTTCATCTATTTTATGTAATAACTCCATAATTTTATCCTCCGTAATTATGGTAGCACCCTAACAAGTTAGTTTCAACTAATGTGATTATAATATCAACTTGTAGCGTTAGTTTGTTTAATTTATTTTATTAACATATTAACTACTTTTTTATCAGCAGGTGCCCAATCCAACTTAGATAATTCATCAATATTTAACCATACATAATCATTATGTACTTTCATATTTAAATGTTTATCATTAGTTTTACATATAAAATAATGAATATTTACAGCAAAAGCACTATATTCATGTAAAACTGTGGTGAAATAACTTTCAATTTCTACATTAATTTCTAATTCTTCTTTTAATTCTCTAATTAATGCTCCTTCTTTAGTTTCTCCCTTTTCTATTTTTCCACCTGGAAACTCCCATTTATAACTAACATTGTTATATTTATCTAATCCTCTTTGCATACAAAGGATTTGGTCATTATATTTAATAATACCCGCGACTACTTCAATGATTTTCATAATTTAAATTCACCTACAAATATTCAATTGGTAAAGCAATTAAATTTTCTCTTAAATATAATTTAGCATCTATTAAACAAATAATTGCTCCCATACCACGTTTTTTATCAATTACTTTATCTAATACCATATTTGCGGAAGACATACTTGCTTTTGGATTGCTTGTTAATTTTATTTCAATAGGATACAATGTTCCATTTTCTTCAATAATTAAATCAATTTCATTTTCAAAAGTTTTGTTTTTATCTTTTCCACGATAATAAAAGACATTAAAACGATAGTCTCTTCCTTCATTAGCGTATGATTTTAAAATTTCAGATACCACAAATGTTTCAAACATATTACCATTTACCGCACTTACCGCTAGAGCATCTGGAGTAAGCCATCTAGAAAGATAACATGCTAAACCAGTATCTCTAAAATAAATCTTAGGTGCTTTAATGGTCCTAGTTAAATGCGATGATGAATATGGCTGTAAAAGATAGATTATTCCCGTTCTTTCTAATATAGATATCCAATTTTTTACTGTTGGAATAGTTACTTCAATTTCGTTAGCAATTGAAGCATATTCTAAAATTTGTCCTGTTCGAGCAGCAACTGCGGTTAAAAGCTTCAAAAAAGTAGCACTATCTAAAGAAATATTAGAATTAACATCACGTTCTAAATAAGTATTTACATAAGATGCATAAAAATCAAGCCAATCACGATTAGTATCATATAATTCTGGATACATGCCACGATGGATTGTTTTCCATATATTATCATACTTTTTTAATTCTTTTTCTCTTTCAAAAATATAATCTAAAGTAGGTACAAAGTGTTTATTAAAAGATATATTATTTATTTCTCTTAATGAAAGGCAAGATAATTCTAATATTGAAATACGTCCTGCTAAAGACTCAGATACACCTTTCATTAGTTCTAGTTTTTGACTATCTGTTAAAAGAAAACTACCACGTTCATTAGAAGCATCAACTCGTAATTTTATGCCATTTAAAATACTTGCTTCTTTTTGTACTTCATCAATAATTAAAGGTGTAGGATTATTTAAAAAGAATAATCCTTGTTCATCTCTTGCTTGAGCACGTATTAGATCATTATCAAAAGTAACATAATGATAATTATCATATTCATGTTTCAAAAGAGTAGATTTACCAACTTGCCTTGGTCCAGTTAATAGTAATACCTTACTATTAGACACTCGATTATGAAGCACCTCTGTAATAGCGCGTTTAATCAAAGCCATATTAGCACCTCCGCCCAAAATAAAATCTAATTTTATTTTAGACGTAATTTAATAAAATATCAACTATAGTTATTGATAAATAGAATGTTTTTATAAATATATCATCCTTTAACTTTTTTTATTTCATATTATAAGGCACACTTGCCCACTTAAAAAACCATTCCAATGGAGAATGGTTTATCATTTTAATCTTTTAAATAATTTTTTAAGAAATATTCTAATGTCCTAATAAAGATGATATCTGAGCGATCATTACCATATGATCCACATAAATAGCCGATTACTTTATTAGTATCTAAAGAGAATACTGGGCCACCGCTATTGCCAGGTGCGGAATTAATATCTAAGTAATAACAAATGTGACCATTGATTTTATTTTTAGAAGAAATATATCCTTTAGTAAGTGATGGCTCTAATTCCATTATTTCATCATTTAACGCTGAGCCAAATGGATAACCAAATATAGCTACATCATTGCCAGTTTTAAGTGTCTTATAGTCTAATTCTAATTCATAGAAATAATTATCAATACAATCTTCTAATTCAATAATAGCAAAATCTTCATCTTCATTTTGAATTAATGCATTTGCTTTATAAACAGTTTTTTTACCTTCATTATTAATTAAACCAACATAGATTTCAGTAGAACCTTTAATCACATGATTACAAGTAAAACATAGACCGGTATTTGTAATCATAAATCCGGATCCTGAACCAGTATCAGTTTCTATATAAGCCAAAGCTTCTTCTTTGTTTTTGTAATTAACCTTTTTATCCGAATCAAGATTAATTAGTTTTTTTTTACATAATAATCTTTTAATGATTTTTTAGCATTTGGTTGTTCTTTTGGTTGTGAGTTTTTTGCAGCAATTACATTTTCAAAATCTTGCTTTTGAGCATTAACAACATTAATTAAATCAATTAATAAACATCCATTTGCTATTTCTTCTTTATAAGCTTTACCATCTGCTTGCATAATGCCAGCGATGATTGCGCAGAAGTTCTTATATAAATCATCTAAATAATTATGTTCAGTCATTGCATCAATTAATGAGAAAATTCTAACAAAATCTTGTGATAAAGAAATAACTGATTTTTTAGATTCTTCTAATACTTCTTTTAAAGAATTTTCATCAGTGTTAAAAATTACATCCCAAGTAACGCCTCGATATCCTACTTGGTTTAAATAATCACAGAAATCACAAAATTGTGACATTGATTTAATAAAACCTGCTTCACTTTCATCTAATTCATCGTCATTAAGAGCCACTTGAAGCATAGAATATTGGATAATAACATCAAGTTGATTTAAACCAACACGAATGTCAAATTGTTTTCCTTCGTTTGCCATAGATTGTTGATGAAATTTAAACATTTCAGTTGCAGTATTCATCACTTCAACATAAGCTTTTGCAGCTTCTTCAAATACATTTTTTTCCATATTATTTTTCCTCTTACTTTTTCATTATAATAATTTATTAGCATATAATCAAAACTTTTTTATACAATGTTCACATATTCGATTGCTAATATCAAATTTTTTTAGCTTTTTCATAATAAATTTTACTTTGTTCTTCATTATTTAAGTACTTTTCATATATAATCCCAATTCGTTTTAAAAAATCTTTAATATTTTTATTTCGTTTGTTTTCATCTAGTTCATTTTTGTTTAAGTATTCTATTGCATTTTTATATTCATTAACAGCTTCTTCGTACTCTTTTTTTAGCACTAAAGCTTGTGCCATATAATTAGAACTCATAGCAAACATATCATTAGAATCATCAAATTTATTATTTTTACATACATCTTTTGCTTGAATGAAATATTTAATTGCATTATCATAATCATCCATTTGTAAGCAAATATTACCTGAATTAAAAGTAAATAAAGCAATTTGCGAATATTTATCTTTAAATCTATCGCTTAATACTTCCACTAAAGAAAGAGCGTTTTTCATATAACTTAATGCTTTTTCTTTAAAATTATAGATAAACCCAATATGTGATACGAGCGCAAATGCATTAGCAAGCAAATTCATTGATTCATCTTTAGTGTTTTTTATTAATCCATCAAAAATTTCATCAAACGGAAATAAGCAACCTTTATAATCTTTAATAGAATATAAGTACTCCATATATTTAAAAGCAACACAAGAAAATCCATATGCACATACTTTTTTATAATCATCATCAAAAAATCTATAATAATCACGAACAATTTTATATGTATTTTTTACTTCTTTTTCATCATTTTTATTAATATATAATGATATTAATTCTTCATTTATCTTGAAAAATAAATCTGGTGGCATAATCTCGTACATCTCTTGAAGATGATATAATACTCTTAAAGCGTTTTTTAAATGTGCTTCTTTTATTGATGCATCCTTAGTTTTAACGCCTAATTCATAGCATTTATTAGCCAAATGTATTGTTTCATCTTTATTAAACTCATAAAGGTGTTCATCAATATAAGTCTTAAAATCATTAGGTAGTATTAAATCTTTATAATTATCCACAAGCATCTTCCTAGCTTATAAAAAATATTATCACTAATAATCATTTGTAACAATAAATGAGCGTTATAAAAACAAATGTATGATTATTTTTAAGCATTCATAAAATAAAGCAATCAAAAAATGAGTAAAAGTGATTGAATAATCATTGACAATTTATGTTTTTTATTATTCAATAATGGTATAATAATCGTGAGGTAAAAAAATGTACGATAATGAAAGATATGACAAGATTCTCGAAATACTAAAAGAGAAGAAAAAAGTAACTGTCGATAAGTTAGTAAAAGAACTTTATATATCTCCCGCAACTGCAAGAAGAGATTTAGAAGCTATGTCTAAAAAAGGGTTATTAAAAAGAGTGCATGGCGGTGCAGTACTTTTTAGTTCATCAAATGAAGAATCTTCGCTTTTTATAAGAGAGGAATTAAATAAAAAAGAGAAACGAGAAATATGTGAAAAAGCAGTTTTTTTTATTCAATCCAATCAATCTATTTTTCTTGATTCTTCTTCAACTGTATTGCATTTAGTTCCTTTATTAAATCAATTCAAATCATTAACACTTGTTACTAATGGACTTTCAACCGCTATGGCAATCAAAAACAATACTACATTTCGGGCATTCATACCTGGTGGTTTTATTCAAAATCAATCAAATTCTGTATTCGGTCATACAACAATTAATGAACTACAAAATTTATTTGTTAATATATGCATCATTTCTTGTGCTGGATTTGATTTTAATCAAGGAATCACTGAAGCATCAATTGAGCAAGCAGAAATCAAGCGAACAATGATTAAGAACTCTAGTAAAAGAATATTACTCGTTGATTCATCTAAATTTGGCAAATCTTTCATTTCTAAGATTTGTAATATTAATGATATAAACACAATAATTACTGATAAGAATATTTCACAAGAATACGTTGATAAAATCAAAGAATTAGGAATTGAATTAGTGTACTAACTAAAAAGGCAACCACTACAGTTGCCTTTTTATTAACGATGATTAATATAGTTTATTGCCCCTTCAACAATAATTGTTTTATCATCCCATTCTCCAATTGTGCCTCGATATGAATCTACAACAAAATTGCCTCTAATATAGAGTTTAACTGGGCTAGATCCATTCCAACAACCAATAGGAATATCTGATCCGGTAATTTTTATTTGAGCAGTATTTTCAATAGTTATGGTTTCGTTTCCCTCTTGGGCTCTTATACCATTACCATCATTCGTAGAAGTAATAAATACATCACAATTTTCAAAAACTAATTTAGCATCTTTTTCCGTATAAATAATACCATTTTTAGTTGTGCCTTCTAGTTTTAATGTTCCGCCATTAATGTGCATATCTATAACACGTAAAACATAATTAACGTCATACCATTGATTATAAGTTGTATTATTAATTAAAGTTATTTTTCCTTTTTCATAATCACCACTTGTTGTTTTAAATGTTACTGGCTTACTAGCTTGAATTGTGTAACCATTATTAGCCACTACTTTAAGCTCGGCATCTCCAACACTTACATTAGCAAAATTAATACCGGTATTTCCTTCCATTTCTACATTACCACCTAAAATATTAATTTCACGATTATAGTCATGAGAATTAAAGCCATAAGATGCTCCTTTAAGAGTAATTATTGAATTACCTAAAGAAGTAAATGTTTGTTTAGTTTCTTCTTCGTTTATATTTGTTAAGTATAGTGCCGTATCAAAATTATTAACTAGTAAGATTCCGTTATCAATGGTAACATCTTTTTCAGCATTTAAGCCCACACTATTAGATACTAAATTGACATTATTAACATATAAAGCAGCTTGATTCTTTATATTCACGCTACCTTTAACATCAACGCCAACAATAGCCTTAGAAGCATTGATGTCTTTTTTCAAATTAACATTTGTAATAACACTTCCATCAATAGTTAAATCACCATTAATTAAAATATTGCCATTTAATGTTAATTTTGCATCATTATTACTTGTAATAGTAACATTTCCGCTATCATTAATAATCGAAGCTGAAAGATTATTATTTTTGTCATTCCAATTACGATATAATGTTGAAGAAATAATGCTATCAGCATTAACAATAATTTTTACATTTGCGGCACCGCTTAATAAAATGCCATCAATTTCAGCACCATTTAAAGTAATAACATATTCATTATTTTCATATTTAATAGAAAAGTTATCTCCTTCTACTTCATTATTATTGCTATCACAAACAGCATTACCCATATAAACATAAGATCCAAAGGTGGAGAACTGTTTATTAAGTAAGAATCTTGCATCATCAAAAGAATATTTAAATAAATCAAATGTAATAATTCCATTATCATTTACTGCTGGTAATTTAGTATAAACTATATCATTTTTATAATTCCACCAAATAGATGCTTTAGCTAACGAATAGAGAGCATTTGATTGTTCTTTTTCTATTGCACTAGCAAAGTTATCAGCGTGTCCTAAACCTCTTAAAAATGAATATGTGGCTTTTTGACTAATTAGTGTAGAATCGCCATAAATTTCTACTTTAACATCCTCATGATATTGTAATGGAGTAATATTACTAATAGATACATAATAGTTATCTTTATCATCAGTAGTATCAATTTTATTTACTTGAACATCATAGCTATCATCTTCAAAAGATACACGAGCTTTTAAAGAATTATATTGTCCACTTTTAACACTAAATTTATAAACTAGTGCATTATTAACAAAATCTATTTCTCCATTAATCCAAGAAAAGTCTTCAGCACTTTGACCTTCTGTTGTTAAATTATCACGTTCAACAAAATTAAAGCCTTTATTATAGAAATTATCGCTTGAACTATTATATAGTAAAGCACGTTGTTCACTAGTTAAGTTTTTTGAAACAAGCAAATCTTCGCTAATTCCCATACTTTTTTGTTTTATACCCGCATAATTTATAGAACTAACCAATAATGTTTCTAAAGCCATTTTACTATAAATATCTAAAGCAAAATTATCGATATCATTTAAAATTGCATTGATATAAGTTAAAACACTCATATTAATTTCTCCAACTAATTCATCACCTAAGTATGCTTTAGCGGTAAATGTTTTATCTAAATCTTCTAATTTTAAATCATTAAATGCCATAAAATATGTGGAATTATCTTTTAAAAATGCATTAGATTTGCTTATTTTATCATCTATTTTCACTTCTAAAGTAGGCTTAATATTTTCACGATTATCATCAAAACTAAAAACTACAGATAATGTGTCACTAAGTGAAACATTAACTTTAATCTTGTCATTAGCATTTAATTTTATAAATAATAAATCACACCATTTTTTATCTTCACGAATTGGACTTGGTTTAATTGGATCTTCAGTTGATGTTGAAGGACTTATAGGTAAACTTGGGGAAATCGGAGAGGAATCATCACTGATGCCGCTATTACCACTATGATTGTTATCACAAGAACTAAGACCAACCGATAAAGTTAGCATTAAAACTAATGTTGATAGTAAATTAATATTTTTTCTCATACATTTCACCACCTAAATTTTATAATCGCTATATGGAGCAATATCTTTTAAAATATCATAATAATAAATATCATCTGTGAGAACTCTTTCTTCTCCACGAAGTACTTCAACTTTTCTTCCTTTAATTAAACGATTATAGATAAAATCTTCATTTTCATTTAAGGCTAAAGCAATATCAAGTTCATACGTTGCAGCACTATTTAAATTCCAAGCAAATAGTGAACCTTCGCCTACTATCGTCATTCCATAAATCGTTTCACTTCCAGAAGTAGGATTATTTAAAGTTGCTTCAAATTTTCTTACTCCAGTTTCAAAATCTTCTTCAAGTAAAGTAGGAACAAAAGTTCCTTCCATGATAACTTTTATAGTTGCAAAATCTTTTCCCCATTCCTCGGAATTAGTTAAAGTAATACTATATTCATAATGATAAGTATAATCTCTTTTGAATTGCAAACTTTGTTGATAAGCATAACAAACTTTAGTATTGTTAACTGTATTTAATGGATAATAATCAGAAGTAAACATATTACCATCTTTAGCTTCTTCAACTTTATTATATAACCTTAAATCTTGATCATTTTTATCCTTTTTTATTGCTTTATCAAAAGTATATGTTCCTGTAAGGATACTATAATCATCGTTAGTAACGCTACTACTAGAATTATCATTTTTATTACAACTTGATAAAGATAATAACATTAATACTAGTGAACTTAAAATAATTTTCTTATTCATATTGTCTTTCTCCTTTAAGCCATGTTATAAGCAACTAAACGCCATTCACCAAATGTTGCAACAAACGTTGATGTTTTAAATCCTTCACCACGTTTAAAAGCGGTTATTGAAACATTCATGTCTCCAATGTATTTGGTTGTTAAATAATCAACAATACTTATATCAGGTATTTCTTCACTTGCACATTCTTGTTTAGTCACAGATAATGGAACATAATCCCATGTCCATGTTTGCATAAAGAATTTTATACGATGATATTCATTATAACTATCTTTATAAATATAAAAGCCTTCTGATATTCCTCCACCTGTTGAGGTATCAAAATTAAATTTGGTTACATATAAAGTTAAAGTTGTACCATCTTCACTAGTATTAGTTAAATGTAAAACACGAGAATCAGAATCCGCAACTAATTTATAACCACCCTCGTTATAAATTAATCCGTTAACAACTGCGCTTTGCCATAAATTTGCTTCAACACTAAATTTGTTTCCATCTTTTAATACTTCATATTTGTTATTAACATCATCAAATGTTTCTACTACATTCTTCGATTTAAATTGTTCTTCATGAGTAGTTAAAGTAAAATCAAAATCTACAAAATCATATTTATCATTTGTTTTAAAGATATAATATCCTTTAGTATTGCCAACACAGTTTGTTTGATAAGACTCATCTTTATTTGTAATTACAAGCTCTAATTCAACATTAGAATTACTTGTAAACTTTACTACATCTTTTTCACTATCAACATAAAGAGTTTGATCATCAACATTATAGAAATCAAATTGATAAGATAAGTTTCCACAATACACATTCGCAGTATAATAATCTTCAATCTTACTACTCATTACTGCACTTGTAGAATACATATCCGCGGTTAATTTTATTTTATAATAACTATCACTAATTTTTTCATAATCAAAATAACTAGTTTTTGGCTTTTCACTTACTTCAGCATATAAAGAAAAATCATTGGCAGTAAATGTTTTGCCATCTTCATTTACCTTAATTTTTGTTGGCATAGTATCAATTTCGATGCTTCTAACAAATAAAACATTAACATAAAATTCACCTTGATAATTAGTATATTCATCATAAGAATAAGTGAGTGTCACTTTCTTTGTTCCTGCACTACTAAGTGAAGCATCAACCATACATTTATTTGCGGGTATTAAATTAGGCTTGCTTTTGGTACCAATATTTAAATATAAATCACTAGTATTTATTTGTTGACCGACCAAATATTCTGTTTGTGTTTTATCACTAACCACAACATCAGCATCTAAAACACTAATACTATTACTTTTAATAGCCCAAGATACTAATATTGATGCACCAATAATAGTCACAACACCAAAAGCGCCATAAATAACAGTGGACAAATTATTTTTCATATAATTCAATATTTTATTCATATTATTTATGCTCCTTTCTCATTGATGGTAAAAATGAAGCCACTAAAATAAGCAAAATAGAAACAAGATAGCAAGCCGCTCCCGCTAAAGCACGAGGAACACCCGCTAATATTTGTTCAACATTACCCATAATAACGGTAAAATAAATGCCTATTGGCGCAAAACACGGACTAATAAATTTAACAACAGCAAAAGTTAGTAAGAAAGTTATAATGCCATAAATAAGAACAATCCAAAATGGATTATCACCTTTAAATAAACTATTAACTAATATAAATACTAAAAACCAAATAGCAAGAATTGATGCTGTTATTGCCCATCTATTTGTGTCATATTCAAATATCGCATATGTTTTTAAAAATAAGATAAAAGCTACAATAATAAAGACTAACGACAAACTCAATAAGATAAAACCTACACCTGGCTTTTTTAATTTTTTAGTCATTATTATCACTTCCATTCGTAACTACTTCTTGTGGTTTCTTTTTTAATTCTAGATATATTGAAGCTACAAATAAAGATAATGCTCCAACACCAAATACCGCACCACCGCCAATTAAAGCATATTGCCACCAAGACTTGTTATCAATGCTAACACTATCTTTAGCATCATATCCATTTAAAGCATTACTATTAGCTATGGAATACATGTAGTAATGCATATTTTCATATAATGCTTGCATCATGTTTGGATCAGATTTTACTAAGTTTTTATTGTTATATTGCGTCCAATAACTATTTAGTAAATTTTCAGCATTAGAAGTAGCCATAAATGTAACGTTATTAATTACACTATCTTGTGGGTTAAAGAAATATCCTCCAACAACCATGTCTGTAGAAATAAGTCCTTTAAAGCCCCATTCTTTTCTTAGGATGTTTTTCATTAAGCCAGTATGAGCATTAACACCGCATACTCCTACACGAGAGAAAGAACTCATTAGTCCTAAACTACTAATTTCAGTATTTTGTTCATTAATATATTTGATGTCTTCACTTAATCCTTGATAAGCACGAAGTTCCATCTCACGAGCACTTTGTTCTTCCATAAATTGACATAGACCTTCACGATATGATTCTTGTGTATTAAATGCAAAGTGTTTTGCAGATAAAATAGCGCCTTTTTTAAGTCCTCCATAAACAAATGATTTTCCCATAATATTTGTAATCATTGGATCCTCACTATAATATTCATGGTTTCTTGAATTAAATGGTGAACGATGTAAATTCATACCTGGTGCCCACATAATTGGATTTCGGCTCCATAATGTATCTTCACCAAATATTTCTCCTTCTTCTTCCACTAATTCTTTATTAAATGTTGAAGCAATAACTGGCGCACAAGGCATATCACAACTTAAATACTTAGCGTTTGGATCAGATTTAGAAACTGCTAAATAACCACTTGTTGGTGCTAAAGTATCATATCCTCTATTAACATTTCCATTTGGTCCATCAATTTGCCATACTTCTGGTGCATTAACAGATTGAAAACCATTACACTTCGTTCCACCATAAGGAGAGAATTTCCATGCTTCATCAAATGTAATTTGTTGTAATAAATAATCCCACTCGCTATCTTCATAAGATTTTCCTTTGTATGCTGCGATATTAACATTTTTTAATGGTTCATTATTTTCATCAAATTCTTCTGAATGATCAACACCAAACTTTACATTACTTGGTAATGAGCCTGATGTCGTAAATTTATAGACATTACTATCAAGATAGTCTTTCATTGTATCAATTTCTTCTAAACCAGTGTATGATTTAGGGAATGTTGCATCCCAATCACTTCTTGATAAATAAGTCACAGTATCTTTTTTAAAGTAATTATAATCAGCATCACTTAATTGATTTTGTATTAATTCTCCTGTCTCTGATTTAGACAAATACATGTTATCAACACCATTTGAATCAAAGAACAAGAATGAATCGGTATTTTTTGTTATATCCCATAGTAAAACTTTATTAGCATCCACTACACTATCAGAAGCAATACTTAAATCATCATTAGATTTTCCTTGTTTAGCTAAAATATTGTTTAGACTTTCATGCGCTCCATTACCAATAGCAAAATAATAATTGCCTTTTTCTAAAATATAACTACCAGTTACACCATCATGAACAGAACTCTTATCATAGGTAGCAAAATATTTCAAATCCGCTGTTAAAGTTAATGTTTGTTCTTCATTTGGTGCAAGCAATTTAGTTTTATCAAAAGTAACTAATTGAATTGCGGATTTTTCTACTTTATGTGTTTTATCATACTCGGTATAAGGTAATTGCACATAAAGTTGAACAACATCTTTTCCTTCAACACTACCAGTATTTTTAACATTTACTTTTAGCGAAATAGTTTTATTTTCTCCATCAAAATAGAAAGAATCATTTAAGATTGTTTGTTCAAATGTTGTATAAGATTTACCATATCCAAATGAATAGGAAACTTCATTATCATAATCCCATTTAGACACTCCATCTTTAGTGCCTTTACTAGAAGTGGCATTTCCCATATTATTCACACAATCTGCATATCTCGTTTCATAATAATAATAGCCTGTATATATATCTTCAGCTAAAACAACATAATGCGAATCATCACTATCTTTTCTTGAAGAATTGGACCAAGTATAATTAGCACTTCCATCAAGATTTTTTATACCAAAATTTTGTGCCGCCGGGGAATCTGATGCGTTACTTGCAAATGTATCGGCTAAATGGCCAGATGGTGAAGTTTCACCGCTTATTACTCTTGCAACACCATTTAATCCATAAGCACCTGGTAAACCAATCCACAAAATAGATTTTACTTTATCATTACTTTTAAGTTCATCAATTTCCATTGCAATTGCACTATTGACTAAAACAATAACATTATCTGATATTTCACTAGCAACATCAATTAATGCCAATTCTTCTTTACTAAGTCCAATTGCGCTTTTTTGTGAATCACCACTTACTACACCAGCACTACCTGGTAAATAGTCACGCCCTTCACCACTACATCTTCCAATTACCACAATTGCGGCATCAGAATAATTGTTGTAATTGCCACAATCACTTAAACTAACACTTGGTTCATTAACGGCATATGGTCCACCTTTATTATCGCTTCCTTCACTACCTGTTAATATGGCAGGAAATGGTTTGTTTGAATAATAAGTTTTTAATGATGGATTAATATTTATATTTTGATTTAGCAATGCTTGCTCCATTGTAACTGGAACATTAATTGTACCATTACTAGTTTTAACTGTTTCGCGTACTATTTTACTTCCTGTAATTCCACCATAAAAAGTAAGGCTTGTATCACGTAAAGTTGTACCATCTGCTTTATAAGTATAAGCACGAGATCCAAGCATAGTAACATTTAAAGTAGTAGAATTTCCTTTATCTCTTAATGGTAAAGAATTATTTGTGCTTATTTTTTCATTTTTTAATAAGACGCATCCTTCTTCTCCTAATTGTTCAGCAATTTCTACACGTCGAGTTAGCATTTCTTCTAATGAAGAATATTTAGACTTAAAAGCATATTTTTCTTCACTTGTGCCACTTTGACCAGCACCACCAAGCATACTATCAATCATGCTCTTATAATCGCCACTTCCGGCAACTGACTCACTGCAAAAGAAAAAAGAGCAGAAAAAAGTACATAACACCGCTAATCCACTTAAAGTTTTTTTGTTTTTCATATATCCACACTCCATTAATAAACACCTTGTGTAAACGATTACATTTTATCATAATTTATGTGATTAAAAGTCTTAGATTGGTAATATTATATGTAAGCAAATTTTTTATCAGTTTCAATCACATTTAATCAAAAACAATCATAAAATGTTATAAAACAATGTTAGATTTTAATTATTTATAATTAAATTAATGATTTTATAATCCAATATTAAGTCTAGTTAACTTGCTTGAATAATCAATTTTTGATAAACTTTTTGTAATGTTTTCAGTTAAAGGAGATTTATACTATGAAGAGTTTTAAAACAATATTTTTATCTTCTTTATTACTAATAAGCTCACTAGTTGTAAGTGGATGTGATAAAGGAAATACTAGTAATTCTACATATAATTCAACTGATTTAGCAAAACATGAAGATGCAAAGTATAATATCAAGAAAAAAGGAATTGGCGTTTCTAGGTATAATTCCCCAAATGACACTAGCGGAGAAAAAATCGATAATCTTGAAGTTGGTTGGTATTATAACTGGGGATTAACTGGTAATAGTTATATCAAAAATGCTGAATATATTCCAATGGTTTGGGGAAGAGAGCAAATGAAAGATGATATACTTGCTAATCTAAAATTGCGTTATGAAAATAATGAAATAACTCACTTGTTAACTTTTAATGAGCCAGATAATAACAGTCAATCTAATATGACTGTTGATGAAGCTATTTCCTATTGGCCTAAACTAGAAGCATTAGGAATACCATTATCAAGCCCATGCCCTTGTGATTATACAACCGGTTGGCTTGATGAATTTATGGAAAAAGCCAAAGAATTAAATTATCGTGTTGATTTCATTGCTATTCATAGTTATCAAGACTTTTCTATTGATGGTGTTGAGAATCGTTTAAAAGTTGATGTATTAGATAAAATTTATGAAAAATATAAACTTCCAATATGGCTTACAGAATATGGCGCGATTGACATATCAACATGGGCTGGCGGAGGAAAATATAATCCTAATTGCACCGAAAAAAAAGCTAAACAATACATAGAAAATTGTTCTAAAATGCTTGAATCTTTGGGGTATGTAGAAAGATATGCTTGGTTCTTAGATAATTTTAACGAAAAAGGCGATAATCGTCCTAAAGAAGCTCCATATACGTCTTTATATAATGATGATGATACATTATCTTCTACAGGAGAAATTTATAAAAATATTAATTCAATTGTTCCCTTAAGTATTAAAACTTCCTCTTTAGAAAGTGGAACGCGAGGCAATTATTATCAGTTTAATATTAAAGCGCAAGGCGGAAGCGGTAATTATTCATTCTATTGTAATAACTTACCAAAAGGATTATCTATAGCAAATGATGGAACATTATTTGGAACTCCTAATTATCCAGATTTATATCGTTTAAAAATTGAAGTTAAAGATGAAGCAAAACAAACGACATACAAATATTTAACATTAAAAATATCTTAGTTTTGCTATTAAAAACAAAAAGAAATGCTATGTTTCAACGTTAGAAACATAGCATTTTTAATTCTTTATTATTGAATGTTATCCCATTCACCAATAACTGGGTCTTCAACTACAACTTCACTAGAAGAAACAAGAATAACATCTTCTACTTTTATTTCCTCAACTGTGACATCACAAGGAACATATTTCTTTTTATTATTCATTTTCGTTTACCTCCATTAAAATGATTCAACTTCACCAGCAGTAAAGTCTGGTTTGATATCTGAGTAATAACATTTATCAACATATGCATTACCAGAAGTACCATCTGATAATTTGAAATCATACACTAAGTGTTGAGCACCTGTTACTGTTATTTGACCTGTTGGTGCAATTTCACAAATTTCTTGGAATCCTTTTACCCCAACATAAGAGCCTTCATTAATCGAAATATTTATAGTCTTTGCTTTGATTGCTCTTACATGATCTTGCCAAGTGGCACCATTAAATACTAACCTAGATTCAGCATTAACAAAGTTTAATGTTAAATCAGAGGTAGAATAAATTGCATGAGTAACAGCTTTAATATTAAGTACGCCTTTATTTTCTCCACCAACAGTTACAGATTTTAAATCATAGATACCAACACTTGTAGCAACTATTGTAGCAGATCCGTTTAATACATCAAGTGTAGCAGTTCCAATAGCGCTATCCCAAGCAGAGATACCACGTTCATAGTTTTCAATTGTTAATGAAGCACCATTAACAGTTATCACATCGCTAGCGTTATTTAATGAGAAACCACAGTTTCCAGTTCCTTCTTGTTTAAATACAACATTTCCACCATTAAAGTTATATGAAGCTCCTTCACTAACATTTCTAGAAGATAACCCGCCACCATTATGTGAAGAAACATTTAATTCTCCTCCATTAACATTTAATGTTTTAATATTTAATGTATCATCAGTTCCTGTTGTATTTAATGTAACTATACCATCTTCAACAACAAATTCACCATTTGTCATTTGTAAAGCACTTGAAGAAGATTCAGCTTTGAATGTTCCGTTACTATTAACAAATTTATGACTTCCATGATTTAAAATACCATTAATGCAATTAGTAAATGTCATATCGCCATTATTGGTCATAGTACCATTTAAATATGTGCCAAATTTATAACCATCAACAGTAACTGTACCATTATTTACAAAATTAGTTGCAACAATACCAGATTTTTCATTATCTGTTTGTTCGTTTTTAAGGCTTAATGTAGCACCCTTATTAACTATTACAACACCATTAGTTGAATTAATACCATCTTCTGTTGTAGTAGTTACATTCATTTCATTTGAAATAGTACATGTATTTGCTTCTGTAGTAAATTGATTATTTACATTTAATTTTTCGCCCTTAAATTCAATTGATCTAAATCCGTTATTAATATCAACATTAGAAACTGTTGATTCAGTTTCTGCATTAACAATAACATCAGAATCTCCCGCCATATCAATTTTTAGATTTCCAACTTCGCCATTTAACTTAATAACAAATTTATTAGTATTAGCATCGTAAGATAATTTAATAGTCTCACTATTTAATAAAGAATATGCGGTATATTCTGTATCATTAATAGAAATTGATTTACCAGTTGCGTCAAACTCAGTTTTATCACTAATGTCATTATTACAAATCTTATAATATTTATTTTGAGCCTCATCATAAGAAATTAAATAGTCATGACCTAATTTACCTTTAACAATTTTTTCATAAATATAATCGCCATACACTTTTTGAACATAACCATCTTCTTCACAAGTTGGGTCTTTAGTTTCAGTTTTAATTTCACTACTTTTAGCAACGGCTGCGGCAGCCTTACCATATAAATATGCTGCTTTATAAAAATTAGAATGTTCACTACTATTTAAAACTCTTGAAGTTAAATAACTATTAATAGAGAATTTCATAGTATGAGAAGCTTGGAAACCAAAGTTAACAATATAAGCACTATGTTCAGTAGAATAATCCACTACTGAAAAATCATTAATAACTACGCTATACATTGTATAACCAGCACTTGCTTCTAACTCTGTGTTAGTAGTGATATCATATGATTTTTCATCAAAATTTAACGATAAATTTCCTTGTGGAATATTGCTTTTTGCTTCAAAAGCTAATTCAACACCTAATTTTGTTCCAAATATTGCACGAGAGGAAACAAAATGTGCTGCATCATCATGTCCATCTAAAACGATACTTTTCTTAGATCCTTCATAATCATAAGAGTATGTATAGTTTTCTAAATTAGTATCTTTTAAAACAACTTCATTAGCTAAAAATTCAAGATTATAACTATTATATTTTTGAGCTTCCGTTCCGTAATTTAACATTGCTACAACTAATTTCTTAGTGGCTTCATTACTTGTTTGATCATTAAATACTCCTTCTAAATATGATGCTAAAACGAAATCAGCATTATATGTATTAGAGCCATCATGAATTACAAAGTGGTTATGATCTGCCATCTTTTGTGGAGTAATAGCGCGATAAGCGAATGTAATTGTATCTCCATTATCAACATACTCTTCGCATTTATACTCATAAGCTCCATTATCATCCTTGAATGTAATATATTGTTTATTATCTGATTTGTTTAATGTAACATTTAAGATAATATCACTATCAATATTTACACTTGCATCAAAAGTATAATTGGCATCATTTTCCGCTACATATTGTGCTTTACGCAATGATACACCTTCAAATACTGTTTCTTGATCTGAAGTATTTGGAGTAGTAGGACGATGGTCGGCATTACATAAGGCACTAACAGCGACAACCGCAATAGCGCTTAAAGTAAAGGCCGCACTATAAATCTTTAATCTTTTGTTCATAAAAATTCCCTTTCTTTTTCTTTAATATTAGACATTAAAATAAAACCCATTTTAGGGTTATTTATTAGATTATAATAAATATAATCAATAAAATCGTTTTTTTATCATTCTGTTGACAATAATTTATATAACCGTTTAAAAACAATCACAAACAATCATAAATAATCAATATGTAGAGAAATGAGCAAATGTTTCTAAAATATATCTAAAGAACAAATTATCCTCAATAGTATTTTTTTCTTCTTGTGAACTAGCTTTACTAACTATTACTTTACGGCCACAAGAATACTCATCGTAATTATAATTTTCTATTTTAGACAAACTAGAAAAATTCAAAACATAATCAGGCTCTTCATGCATTTCCCATTGCCAATATGAAGTTGGATTATTTAAATATGTTCCATATATTTCTTCTATTCCACTTGTAGGATTAGATAAATTAACAATAAACTTATTCTCGCTATTTTTATCTTTAGTATAAGTGAAAGTTCCACTTATATTAATATGTAGCATAGCAAGTTGAAGATTACCCCAGTCACCTGGATTACCTAAAGTAATAGAATATTCATAATTATAAGAGTAATCTTTATTAAGCTTTAATCTTTGATCAATTTGATATAAAAACTTTTCTCCATCGACAATACCAGTTTGAGGATAAATTGAACAATATAAATAATTACCATCATCGACATTACGTTTATATTGTGTATTAATTGCTTCATTATAAGTAAAAGTTCCTTTTAGGTCACTAGTTTTTGCTTTAGTCGTGTCATTTTTACTTCCACAAGAAGTTAGTGCTAAAAGTAATAATAATAAAATACTTTTTTTCATAACAATTCACCTACATTCCTAAAATTGACCAATGCCAGTCATTTGCTGAAGCATAGAATGTTAATCCATCTACTTCAACAGAATAAGCATCATTATCACTTTGATATCCTTGCTTATCAACGAGTCCTTCTTTAAATGAAACAGAATCAAAATTACTTGCCCATCCATTTAAATTATACTTAAATTGATAGAATTTTTTGGTTCCATCGCTTTTACTCAAAACATAATATCCACTCGCTGAAACATTATTGGATCCATTAGGCGCCATGAAATTATTAGTATTTTCAGTAATATATAAAGCAAGTGAATCAGAAGTCGAACTAGCGTTATTGAATGTTAATTCTCTAAATTGCGATTTATAAGTAAATGAATCATATTTAACATTTAAGAAATAGGTATTATTATAGTCCGTATTTTCTACTGAAAACTCACATTTATCGTTATCTAACACAATAACTGTATCTTTTAAATCACTATATTGGTCTGGCTTAATAAATTCTGTCGGAGCGCCACTTAATTCCGCCCAAACATCCATATTAGATAGATTCCAATTTCCATCATCATCTTTAGTTATTTTTTTATTTTTAATATCAATATGGCGGATTTTGAATACATCAACCATATAATATCCCACATAATTAATACTTTTTTCTTTATATTGAACATTGACAACTTTTTGTCCAGCACTAGAAAAATCATAATCGTATTCTAATTTGTCGCTAGTTATAATTTCTCCATCTTCTAATTCTAAAGATAATCCTGTTCCATCAAATTTTTCTTGAACTAAATATTCATGACGTGCACTATGATCATCAATAACATTAACAATAGTAATTTGTTCATTATTATCAGTGCCTTTTCCTAATAATGACCACGTTAATAAACTAGAAGATAATATAACTGTGGACGCTACTACACCAATATACATCCACGCTCTTTGACTAATTTTCATTGCATTTCACTTCTCTTTCTTTAATGGAAAAGAATGAAGAAATAACATTTAATGTTATTGCTAAAATATAAAATGCCACCCCAGATATACATCTCGGAACGCCTAAAGCATAGGTTGCCATATCACCCATATTAACTGTAAAATAAATACCAATTGGAGATAAGCATGGGATTAGAAATTTTCCCATTGCAATCATTAACGCAAATGGTGTAATTAAGTTAAATAAATCTAAATTTAATGGTTTTTTAATTAAAAGCATATTTAATATAGAAAGTACTACACACCAAATCGCAATAATAGTAAGTGAAATAACATAACGATCTTGATTATAATGAAAAACATTAAAAGTTAAAAAATATAAACAAAATCCCACTATTATCATAATTAAAGAAGAAATTAATAACCAAAACTTTGAAGATTTTAAACAATTTTTCATTATTTTGTCTCCTCCTTTTTACTAAAAATAATAGGTTTTAAATTAAATACATACTCATAAATGCCTAATAATATTAAAGCACTTGCGCCTGTTCCTATTGATATACCTGTTAATGTCTTTTCCCACCAAGTAACTTGATCATCAACTATAACTGTATTAGCATCATAACCATTTAAAGCATTAGAATTAGCTAAAGCATACATATAATAATGCATATTTTCATACATCGCATTAACTAAATTAGCATCACTTTTTACTTTATTTTTATTGTTATATTCCGGCCAATAATTGCTTAATAAATTTTCGGCATTAGATGTAGCCATAAATGTAACATTATTAATAATAGAATCTTGTGGATTAAAGTATCTTCCACCAACAACCATATCTGTAGAACTTAGTCCTTTAAAGCCCCATTCTCCACGTAATATATTTTTCATTAAACCTGTATGGGCATTAACACCACATACTCCAATGCGTGAGAACGATGTCATCAAGCCAAGAGCGTTAACTTCATTACCTTTAAAATTAATATACTTAACATCTTGAGTGATGCCTTGGAAAGCACGTAATTCTAATTCACGCGCTGATTGTTCTTCCATAAATTGAGTTAAGCCTTCTCTAAATGATTCTTGTGTATTAAAAGCAAAGTGTTTTGCCGACAAAATTGCACCTTCTTTAACTCCACCACGAACAAATGCTGTACCACAAATATTAGTAAGCATTGGATCTTCACTATAATATTCATGGTTTCTTGAGTTGAATGGAGTACGATGTAAGTTCATTCCTGGAGCCCATGCAATACAGTTGTTACTCCATAAACTATCTTCACCAAAACTTTCGCCTTCTTCTTCTAATAATTCTTTATTAAATGTTGCGGCAATTGTTGGTTCGCAAGGCATATCTGCAGTCATATAGTTATAATAATCATCACTTGAACTCATCGCCATTGGTCCATTCTTACTAGAATATTTACCAACTGTTCTTGTAACGTTTCCATTAGGTCCATCAATTTGCCATACTTCTGGAGCATTAACAGATTTAAATGCTTTGCAACTTCTTCCTCCATATGGAGAAAATTTCCATGCTTCATCAAAGGTGATTTGTTCTAACAAATAATCCCAAGATTCATCATCATAAGCAAATCCTTTATATTCCGCTATTACCTTATTTTCTTTTGGATTACCATTTTCATCATTTTCCATTGAGTGATCCACATCAAATTCCACTTTCAATGTTCCGCCAGATTTTATTGTGTAAACATTACTTGAATTAGTAGCGCTAGTGCCTAAATATTTTGTCATTGCTTCTGTTACTTCTAATCCGACATAAGCTTTAGGAAATGTTCCAGCCCAATCATTTCGTGACAAATAAGTAATTGTATCTTTTTTAAAATAATTATAATCAGCATCACTTAATTGATTTTCAATAACATATCCTTCTTCATTAGTATTTAATAATGTGGCATTTATTCCATTTTGAAATTTACCTTTTTCTTTATCCGTTAAATCTTTTTCTTTAGCAGGATTCCATGTTTTAGCATTTTCTTTACTAACCTGACTATTTTCTTCAATAAACAAGTTGCTTTCTTCAATACCATCTTTATTTAATAAGACATTATTTAAGGCTTCGTGAGCACCATTACCAATGGCAAAATAATAATCTGCATCTTCTAAGATATATCCACCAACTTTATTATCATGTGTGGCGGTTTTATCATAACTAGCCATATATTTTAAGTCGACTGATAAGGTAATTACTTCACTTTCTCCAATATCTAGTTCTTTAGTTTTATCAAAAGTAACTAATTGAATTGCGGATTTTTCCACTTTGTGTTCAATGTCATAACTTGTATATGGTGATTGCATATAAAGTTGCACAACATCTTTTCCTTTATAATTACCAGTATTAGTAACTTTAACATTCATATATAATTTGTCATTATCTTTATCGTATTTAATTAAATCACCATTACTATTTGCCACAAATTCTTGTTTAAAAGTAGTATAAGATAAGCCATAGCCAAATGGATAAGCCATTTCACTTTCATAATTCCATTCACTAACATTTGTAGCGCCATAACCTAATCCTACTGGTTTTCTAGCATTGCCTTTATTTTCGACGCAATCTGCGTAACGAGTTTCATAATAATAATAACCCGTATAAATATCTTCCGCTAAAGCGACATAATGATAATTATCAGCATTAGTGTAATATCCTGGATTAGACCATTGGAAATATCCTGAATTATCTTGGGCAGATACTCCAAAATTTTGAGCAGCTGGCGAACTAGAAGCATCAACAGCATATGTATCAGATAAATGGCCAGAAGGAGCAACACTACCATTAATTACTCGAGCAATTCCACGCATTCCATATGCTCCTGGTAAGCCAATCCATAATATTGAATCAACTAAATCCCCTATTTCATTTCCATCTTTTAAGTCGCTAATTTCCATTGCTACAGCGCTATTAAGAAGAACGATAACTTTATTTGAAATTTTGTGTGCTTCTTTAATTAGATTTTTTTCTTCATCATTAAGGCTTAATGCCGATTTAGCGCCATCACTATGTCCAAGTCCATTTGGTCCTGCGATATATTCTCGTCCTTCGCCACTATGACGACCTATAACAACAAAACAAGCATCGCTATATTTGTCACGGTTAGGAAAATCCGTTGCTTCTACATGCGGTTCATTACTATTAAAGGCTTTCGATGAACTACCATTTGCTTCACTACCATCAATTTCACTTGGAAAATTTTTATTTGAATAAACTTTAATGCAATCTGGGTTAACGTTAATTTTTTCTTCTTCAAATGCTTTTTCTAAAGTAATTGGTAAACTAAGTGTTTTACCATCCACTTTTAAGTTTTGCTGATATACTTTACTACCTACAATTCCGCCATAAAATCCTAAACGAGAATCACGTAAACCACCATTTTCATTATAAGTAAAAGCAACAGAGCCTAACACTGTTACATTGCGTGATGATTCATCTTTTAAAGGTAGAGCATTATTCTTATTTTTTAATAAAACGCATCCTTCTTCACTTAGTTGAGCGGCAATTTCAGCACGTTTCTTATAAACATCATTAGAATTCTTAAATTCTGAGTTAAAAGTATATGCATCAGCTTGGCCACCACTAAAAGATCCGCTACCGCCTAATATGTCATTAACCATACCTTTATAATCACTACTTGATGTAGCAATCATTTTTGTGGTCAATGCAAAAGAGCTCAACACTGCGAGTATGGAACTAATTCCAACCAAAACTTTCTTATTTTTCATAACATACTCCTTAATAAATAATCCTTATAAGTTTATCAAATTAATGTAACCACTTTCAACGATTGAGCAGTCAAGTGAATAATAATCAAAAAAATCTACTATAATAATCACTTTAAATCAAAATACAAAAATAGAGTGATGTAAATTACATCACCCTAAATATATTGGATAATAAACTGTTTTTTATACTATTAAACAATCAACTATTAATTATCTCTTTTAGCTATGAATGAGAAAACTATACTAAGTATAAATGATATTAATAATGATCCAAGAGAAACTAATGCCGGTAATAAATCTTGAACATTTTGATTTGTTTTTTCATATGTTAAGATTGTCGCCGCATAATATATTCTTGCATCTAATAAATAAGCAATAGCCACTATTACAAATATTGGAATTATAATAGACATCGCATCACTTAAAATACTTTTAAATTTGTTTTCTTTAATAAACTCAATTGCTAACAAGGTAATTTCCATGACTAATGCCAAAACTATAAATACAATTATTTTACTATTCACACCAAATTTCTTAAAATAAATCGAATTACAATTAGCAATATATAATATCAATCCTAATAATGTAAATATAAATATGATGGCATTCCATATTAAAGATTTAATTACTTTTTTCATGCAATTTCACCTTCATTCTTATATTTAGCTAAGGCACTTAATGTAAGTAAAACTGCTAAAGCAACTGTGGTTATACCAAATCCAATTTCTAATCCTAATACTAAATTATCATATGGAGCATTAACATGAATTCTTACCATACCATCGCTCCAACCATTCATCGCATTAGAATTTGCAATAGCCCAGTTTTGATATAACATACATTTTTTAACATCAGCCATTAAGCCTTTATCTTTAGAAACATTTTCCACTGTCCAATATTCCCATCCACCTGTTAAATCGCCATTAGTCATAGTAGTTAAAGTAACACCACAATGTGCTAATTCTTTAACAGAGAAATAATGTTTATTAGTAGCAGCATCTGTAGACATCAATCCTTTAAATCCCCATTCATCACGAAGAATATTAAGCATTATCCCTTCATGTGAGTTAATGGCAGTAATACCACATCGAGATAAGGAAGTCATCATGCCTCTTGTTTCACCTTTTTCCACAGCAAATTGGAATCCTCTTAGTTCTGTTTCGCGGGCTTTTTGTTCAGTCATTAATGGAGCAATGCCAAACCTTTGAATTTCTGTATCATTAAATGCATAGTGCTTTGGACATATAATAGCACCAAATTCATTTCCGCCCTTGATAAAACTAGCGGCTTGATTGCCTGATAAAATTGGATCTTCACTATAATACTCATGGTTACGCGCATTATAAGGTAAGCGATGTAAATTTAAACCTGCGCCCCATAAAATTGTTACGTGCGCCCAAATTGAATAATTGCCAGTAATTTGTCCATATTTTGAAGCCATTTCTTTTGAAAATGTCGCAGCAATTACTGTTTCATTTGTCATAACTCCAGCTTTATAATTATAATTTTTATCTTCACTAGTAAAATAATGCGGATCCACTTCTTTCATCCAAGAAATACTTTCTACTTTATTTCCTAATGAATTATTATTATAGCCATTTGGTCCATCGTATTGTACTGCTTCTGGAGAGTCAATTGACTCAATATGCTTACAACTCGTTCCACCAAAGGCAATACGATCTAAACATTCTTGTAACGTAATTTGATCTAATAATTGTTCCCATCTTGGATCATTAATATTTTCTACACCTCGAAGTGCTGTCATAGTTAATCCGTTATTAGCGCCAAAAGTCACATCTTCATATCCATCATTATGGGCACCAATTTCATATAAATCATTGTTTAGTATTCTAAGCATATTTTCATCAGCTTCAATACCTTTATATGTTTTTGGGAAAGTGTTATCCCAATCAGATCTTGATAAATAATTAACAGTTCCTGGTTTATAATAATTTAAATCCATATCACTTAATTGGTTTTGAATAGTTACACCAGTATCGGATTCTTTTAGAGTTTTGCTATCAAAAGCATTGTTATACCAAGATAAACAAGAATTACTAAAGTGTGAACCACTTAAATTAGATTCATTAACTCCTTCTTTAATAAGCGCATTATTTAATGCTTCATGGGCACCATTTCCAATTGAAAAATAATAGTTGCCTTTATCAAGAATATAACTTCCATCATCAGTATTAGAATCATAAGAAGCAATATCTTGTAAATCTGCTTCTAAATAAATTGTTTCTTTTCCACCATTTTTCTTTAATTCTTTGGTTTTTCCATAATCAATTAATTTAATTGCTGATTTTTCTACTTGTCCTTCTAAATAAGGAGTGTGAACATAAAGTTGCACGACATCTTTAGCATCATAATTGCCTACATTTGTTACTTCTACTTCTGCAGTGATTTTTCGTTCTTCTTTATTCACGTTTAACGCTTTTAATTCTTGCTTAAAAGAAGAATAAGATAAACCATAACCAAACGGATATGTCACTTCATTTTCATAATTCCAACCACTCATTACTGTTGATCCTTTAGATGATGAAGCATTAAAGCGATTTTTCACTTGGTCTTCATATCTAGTTTCATAGTAATAGTAACCTGTATAAATACCTTCTGCTTCAACAAGATAATTATTAATTAACTTTCCTGAATAATTGGGATTACTTTCAATATTTAAAAGATTACTCCATGTATAAACGCCATAATTTTGAGCAGCAGGCGACAAATGATTATCAACTGCATAAGTATCGGGTAAATGCCCACTTGGTGAAACCTTACCCATTAATAAATCCGCGACACCATAAAATCCATAACCACCTGGAAATCCAATTTGCATAATAGAATCAACACCAGGATTTTTATTTATTTCATCAATTTCCATAGCAACTGCGGAATTAATTAAAACAATTACTTTATCAAATATTCCCTCATTTTTCTTTGTAACGGCTAAATTAATTATATCTCTTTCATTATCATTAAGCCCTAATGCATCACTTTGATGGAGATTAACATCATTGTCAGAAACATAGTCCGCTCCCGGTAAATATGTTGATTGTTCGGAAGATGCTCTTCCTAAAACAATAATTGCAGTATTATATTCTGAAAAATCTTTTTGCCAATCTGCATTCGCAGAATTTAAACTTGCGATTGATACTTCTTTATTACTAAATTTTTCTGTTCCTGAAGGTGATGTTGTTTTTTGAATTGAGGCACCAGCTTTTTTATAAGTTTGTTGAACTAATGTACTATATTCTAAGCCTCTTCTTTTAAAACCATTAATAAGCGCAACTGTATCAGCATCAGTATTGGAATTCTTTGTTAAACCTGAGCCCATTTCTCCTCCTTGATGAGGATTATAAGCCGCAGTTCCAAGTAATGTTATTTTTTGATGTGAAGAATCTAAAGGTAAAGCATTATTTTCGTTTTTTAATAAAACGGCACCTTCTTCTTCCATTTCTTCACCTAAATTAGCTAAAGAAGTAACTAACTCAGTAGTATTTTTATAAATTGACTTATATGGATATAAATCATCAATTTGTTCTTGAGTTAGTTCTTTATCTTGTGGCACAACTTTGGTATTTGTTGTACCTAAAAATTGATTTATTTCAGAACGATAATGATTAATAGTGGAAGGCGCTATTAAAAGAAATGCTAGTAAAGAGGCGCTTAATGCTAAGCCGCCTCTAAGTGAATTATATGCTTTCTTTAACATACTTTTACCTATCCAATATAGTTATAATGCATTGTTACTTTTGATAAATCATTGTTAACTGTAGATATTTGTACTTTTGCCCAGTCAGATTCCGCTCCTCTAAAGTAAATATCTTGAAGTGCACTACATTCCATAAATGCATCGTCTAAGATCTCGGTTAAAGAGCCTGATAATACAACAGTTTTTAATTTGCTATCACGAATAAATGTTGCTTTACTTAAAGAAGTAACAGTATCTGGTAAATAGATATATTCGGCAGTCATACATCTTAAACCTCTAAATTCAATTGTGGTTATACCATTAGAAACAATGATTCTTTTTGGTCCCCAAGTTCCTTCATCAGTGGATAGTGCCGCTCCCGCAATAGTAGTTACAGGTTTTCCATTATACCAGTTACCAACAATAACTTCATCATCTTTACAAGTTCCGATACCAGTTAAAGAATAATAAGTTTCATCATCCGATAATGTATATTCTAATCCTTTTGATCCTTCTACCTTACCATCAATTGCTTCTCCGCCTTTATAATCATAATGGAAAGCGGCTTTAAATAAAGTAGTGTTATTATTTAATGACTTATCAATATTATCCCATTGTGTACTTGTACCTTTAAAATAAATATCTTGTACTGGGCATTCCATAAATGCATCATCATTAATTTTTGTTAGTGTTGCTGGTAATACAACTGCTTTTAATGATTTATCTAAAATAAATGTAGCTTTTGCTAATTCTGTTACTGAATCTGGCAAATAAACATATTCTACTGTTCTACTTCTTAATCCTCTAAAACTAATTGTCGTAATGCCTTCAGAAACACGAATAGTTTTAGGCCCCCATTCTCCTTCACCAGTGGATAAAGCGGCTTCACCAATTTCTGTTACCGGTTTTCCGTTATACCAGTTACCAACAATTAACTCATCATCTTTACATGATCCAAGCCCTGTAAGAATATAATAAGTTTCATCATCCGATAATGTGTATTGAAGTCCTTTTGATCCTTCAATGTGTCCGTCATCTACAGTAGATGTAGATGTTGAAGTGGATATTTCTCCTCCACCTTGACTTGTAGAATTTGATGCAGATGGCTTTGCATCACATGCGGTAAATAATAAAGCTGCTGCTAATAAAAGTAATTTCTTTTTCACAATAAAATCCTCCTAAAATTACTATCGACATATTAATCTTAGAAGGAATTTATGTAACCGGTTACAATTTGACCAGTTTTTGTATTTAGACAAGCATTATTGGCTTTTGTGAAGTATTTTCAGTGTATTTTTTGGTATTTTTGGTTAAAAAAGCAAATTATTATTCTTAAGCATATTTAAACATTCTTTTTTTACTACACTAATTTTAGTTCTAGCAATAGGTATTTTAGTATCGGGATACACTATTAATTCATTTTTTAAAAGTCCCTTAATATAACTAGCATTAACAAGATAAGAATTATGTGTTCTTATGAATCCATATTCATTTAATTCTTCTTCAATAATTTTCATTGTTTTTCGTGTATGAAAATAAACGTTAGGATCTTTAGTATAGAAATATTGTTGTTTAAAATTCCCTTCTACATAAGTAATTTCATCAATTTTAACATTTATCAATTCATTGTTATCATTAAACAATAGAATTGTTTTTTTATTAATTTTCTTTTCAAGCATCTTAGCCATTTGAGGAACATATTTATTTAAGTCGTTAATAAAGTTTTTCTTTCGAATAAATCCTAGTGGTTCTACTTCAAAAGCATCAAAGGCTTTATCTTCGCAGTTAGAAACAAAAATAAAATTGGTACAATTATTTTTTTGTCGAACCTTTTTAGCAAACTCAATACCATTTTCTTTTTCATTGGTGTCGATATCTAAAATCATTAGATCATAGTTTTTATCTTCTAAAACAAATTCGATGTTTTTTAAAGAAGAAAACTCTTCAATATTTAGATTAATGTTAAAATCTAAAAAAGCCTGTTTTAATGCACCTGTAATAATACTTAAAGCGGCTTTTTCATCATCAACAATCGCAGTATTTAAATTAATCATTTTTTGTCCCTTCCTTTAATAAAGAAATCATTATATCCACAACAAACTTACCATTTTCAATTTTATAATCAAAACATCCATTATATTTTTCCACAATTTTCTTAATTATTTTTGTCCCATGTCCATGTAACGATTTATCTTTCTTTAATGTAGTTAAGGATAGTCTTAATTTGTTATTTTCAGTTTTTGCTACAGGATTAAGAATATTAATTAAAAGAAAATCATTTTTCTCTACAATTGATAAATCAATTTGAGCATCTTCTATCTTATCAAATTGAATAGCCTCAATAGCGTTATCAATAAGATTTATTAATAAAGCCGCTAGGTCGGAATCTTCGATATTAAGTTTTTGTTTTACTAAAACATTCGGGATAATTTTAATACCTTGATTTTTTGCTTTATATTGTTCCATGCCAAGAATATTTCGGATAATGGTATTATCGGTATCACAAAATTCTAAACTTGAAGGAATATTTTTATTAAATTGCTCTAAATACTCTTCTAATTTATCGTAATTTTTTTGAGAAATCATTATTTGCATATAAGATAGTTGATTATTGATTTCATGTCTAATCGAGCGCATTTCTTCTAAATTCATTTTAATAATCTCATTCATATTTTCAGCTTCAATTGCATATTGCTTAGCGTCCGATAAATAACTATTAACCTTTTTCTTTTCTTTAGCATTTTTAATTGAGTTATAGCAATATAAATATCCTAAAACAATTAATGTGTATAAGACTATGCCTATATAGAAAATAAATATTCTTTTTTCTTGCGCAATGGTTCCTTGTCCATAATAATCATTTTTATCTAATAATTCTGTAATTTGCATATTATATATTTGCATTAAAGAAGAAAATACTAATAACAAACTTGGGATAGCAATATATTTCCAAGTTGGCTTACCATATGTATCTAATGGCTTTTTATAAATAAAAAACATCATTGAAATATTCATTAAAGGGGCTACAATACACGATGAGATTGTAGAAGCTATAACTGGTGTATCAATTTTTAAAAGCACACAAAAGAAATCTGGCACAGCTTGTATAAAAGAAGTAAGATAAACACTATAAGCTGATAAAAACAAAGAATAATATAAACTTAATTTAATATCTTTACGATATTTAATTAATCCATATCCTATAGTTAAAAGAACTAAAAATAAAGCCACAAAAAATCCATATGAATAAAAGTACTTTGCTCTAAGAAATCTAAATAAAAACATTATTAACCATAATAAGAACATTTCAAATAACATAACTAACCAGGTCTTTATTTTTTTGATATCTTTATCCTTATTAAATACTAGAGCCAATAAGAAAAAATATGTTGTTTCAAAAAGTACTGGACCAGGTGTTTCAAAGTATTTTGCTAAATATTCAAAAAGAGATTTCATAAATTATATTCTTCTTTCTGCCCTTATTAATTTTAAAATAACAAAATGCATTTTAAAAATCAACATATGACAAAATGTGGTAATAGTTATTAATTTAATAAATTAATACTTTTTTTCTTTTGTTCACTAAAAGCAAAAGTGTCTGGATGTTTTATTTGATTTTTTGCAAATCTTTAGAAATAAAAAGTATTATAAATTTTTATTAATGTCATAGTACAAATTTCTCAAAATGTCGAGAATTTTTGGAACAAACATTGAAAATGCTATGAATTTATGCTAATATAAAAGCACCTGAGGAGTAGCGTACTCGAGTAATCTCAACATACCCGTTTAATAAAACTGGGATTACTAATCAATAAAAGATTTCGCAAGATCATGGTAAGACCCCATGATCTTTTTTCATGGAAATAAACTATAATCAAGGAGGAAAATAATTATGATTAAGTCTATTTTATTTGTCGTTTTTGCTGCACTTATTATTCTATTTTTGGTAGGAATTGCTATTTCCACTAATACCAAGAAAGGAAAAATTATTGACGTAACTAATGGTAACAAAAAGAAACTAAATAAGATTTCTATTATCGGTTTACTTGTTTCTTTAATAGGAACTATTTTAATACCTGGCTCTTTCCATCAAGTTGAAGCTGGACAAGTTGCAGTTGTTAAAAGTTTAGGTAAAGTAGTGGGTACTCGCTTACCAGGAACATATTTTGATTTCTGTTTAACTACAAATTATACATATTTTGATACCACTGTGCAAAAATTAGAAATTAACACTAGTTCTTATTCTAGTGACGCTCAAACTATGAATATACAAATGACCGTGCAATTTAAAATCGATCCAGGAAAAGCGGAAAATATTTTAACTGAATACACTAATATGGATTCATTGGGACAAAGAATTGAAAAAGTCGCGGATGATAATACTAAATCAATATTATCTAAATACACCGCTATGAAAATCATTGAAACAAGAGCTAAAATATCTCCAGAAGTTGAAAATGTTGTTAAAGAAGCAGTTGGAGATAAATATTATGTACAAGTTACTGCAGTTAACTTAACTAATATCGATTTTACCGATGAATTTGAAAAAGCCGTCGAAGATAAAGTGGTCGCGGAGCAACAAAAAGAAGCCGCTATTACAAAGGCTGAACAAGAATTAGAAGTCGCAAAATTAACTGCACAAGCCAAAATTGAAGCCGCTCGTGGTGATGCTGAAAGTCAAAAAATCATCGCTTCTGCTTCTGCTGAAGCTATGGCTTTAAAAATTGTCGAATTATCTAAATCATTAGGCTTTAAAGTAAATGAAACTTATATTCAAAGTGTCGAAACAGTTAAAGAAAACACACAAACTAACGAAATAATTTCTAAAGAAACAGTTGAATCAGAAACAAATACTTATCCTAACGTTGGTGTTATAGTTAATTATGAGGAAGATAATTTAATTAAAACAACAATATCTACTTCATTAGCAAGTACAAAATATTCTATTGTATACGATGAAACACATACAAAAGATGATTTAAATATCGTTGTAGAATTTGTTAAATATTTAGAATATTTAGAAAAATGGGATGGAAAACTTCCTAGTGTTATGACTGGTCAAGATAATGTTGATATTATCATTCCTTCTAACCCAAGTGCCGGTGAATAATTAAGTGCAAAAAAACTGTTGGATTTTAATGTTCAACAGTTTTTAAATATTATTTTTAACTTAAAAAAGTTTTATAAAATAAAGTTAAATTGCTTAGAAATAATTCGACTTTATATACATTTAATTGGAAATGCGTAAATTTGAGAAGAAATTTTATACATTTCATTTGAGCAACATAATATGCATTTCCCTGCAATATTATATTTAGTATTTTCTAATTGCTTAAATGCTTTTACATCATCAATGCCATATTGCTTTCCTGATTTTGCTTCAATTAGATAAAGATTTCCATCTTTTAATAAGATGAAATCTATTTCATTTTGATTGTTATCTCGATAATAAAACATTTCCACATCAATCATATTATTTTTAAATGATTTTCTAATTTCATTATGAATATATGTTTCAAAAATTCTTCCCTTAAATGAGGATAATTTTAATGCTTTAGGTGAATCAATTCCAATTAAATAACATGCAAATCCCGTATCATTAAAATATATTTTTTTAGTTTTAACAATTCTTTTATTAATAGAATCTTCATAATAAGGTTCTAATATAGTAATAATATTGCTTACGATTAAAATGCTTAACCATGACTCCACTGTCTTATTATCAATCCCAACAATTTTCGAAATGTTATTAATATTCAATTCTTCTCCGGTGGTGGAAGCTAAGACTTTAATAAAATTTTCAAACTTGTTTAAATCTTTAATATTTATTAACTCTCTAACATCTCTTTCAATGAACGTACGTAAGTAGTTAGAATAATAATTATTTATTGGTTTTCCTTCAATCTCCCATCTTGCTGGATAAAATCCTCTAACAATAGATAGATATAAATCATCATCTGGTAAATATCTATCATCAACTTTATTACTTAATTGCTCTAAATCTACAATAAATGGTTGTTCTTTCCAATTTCTTATCTCTGCTTGGCTAAGTGGTTCCATTTCAATTATGCCAACCCTACCTGACAAAGATTCACTGACTCCTTTCATTAAATGAAATTTTTGGCTACCTGTTAAAATATACATTCCATTAGCCGCTAAAGTGCCTTTTTCTCTTCGTGTTTTATTAACAATATTTTCTATTTCTATAAATAGTTCTTTTGCTCTTTGAATTTCATCAATTATGATAGGAAAGCCTTGTTCTTCAATAAATTTTTTAGGATTTTCTTTTGCTTTTTTAAGTAGTTCTGTGTCATCAAAAGAAATATATTTATAACCCTTGGTCTCAAAATAAGATACAACTGTAGATTTACCAACTTGTCTAGCACCTGTAATCAATGTTACCGGATATTCTTCTGTAGATGTAATTATTGATTTAAGAATTGTTCTTGCATATATCATATTAAGAATTTCTCCCTCCAAATATAGTATACACATGTTCAACTCCAAATTCTACTAATTTTAGTACATTTTGGAGTTAGTGGCATAATTATCATTTTTAATCAGCAATTAAGCGTAAAAAAACTATTGAATTTTACAACTCAATAGTTTTTAATTTAGATTTTAGTTATTATTATTTTTCAAATCTATATTTTTTAAATGCATGTAATCCTTCAAATACAGCCGAATCACCTAATTGATCTTCAATACGTAATAATTGATTGTATTTTGCCATACGATCAGTTCTTGAAGCAGATCCTGTCTTGATTTGTCCAGCATTAACAGCAACACTTAAATCAGCGATTGTAGTATCCTCAGTTTCACCAGATCTATGTGAGACCATTGTGGTGTAACCATTTGTTTGAGCCATTCTAATGGTATCAAGTGTTTCAGTTAAAGTACCGATTTGGTTAACTTTAATTAAGATACTATTAGCAACATGGTTTACAATACCTTTTCTTAAGAATTCAATATTAGTAACAAATAAATCATCACCCACTAATTGAATCTTATCACCTAAGCGATCAGTTAATTTCTTCCAACCTTCCCAGTCAGATTCACCTAAGCCATCTTCAATAGTAATGATTGGGTATTCTTTAATCATGCTTTCAAACCATTCAATCATTTCTTCACTTGTCTTAGAGCCTTGTCCACTCTTAACTAAATCATATTTTTTAGTTTCTGGGTTATAGAATTCACTAGCAGCAACATCCATTCCTAAGAAAATTTCTTCTCCTGGTTTATATCCTGCTTTTTTAATAGCTTCCATAATTAATTCTAATGGTTCAGTATTTCCGTGTTTGCAACTTGGAGCAAATCCACCTTCATCACCAACACCAGTTTCATAACCTTTTGCTTTTAAAACACTCTTTAAAGCATGGAATGTTTCAACACCCGCTCTTAAGGCTTCATGGAATGTTTTAAATCCTGCTGGAATAATGAAGAATTCTTGGAAGTCAACAGTAGAATCAGCATGAGCTCCACCATTAACAACATTCATCATTGGAGTAGGTAATACTTTAGCGTTAGGTCCACCTAAATATTGATATAAAGGCATATTGTGTGCTTTAGCAGCTGCAATTGCACAAGCTAATGAAACGCCAAGCATTGCGTTAGCGCCTAAGTTTGATTTAAATGCTGTACCATCTAATTTTAATAATGTATTATCGATAGCGATTTGATTAGTAACATCCATTCCTACTGCAGCTGGTTTAATAATTTCGTTAACATTTTTAACTGCTTTTAAAACACCTTTGCCTTGGAATCTAGATTTGTCACCATCACGAAGTTCAAGTGCTTCGTTTTCTCCTGTTGAAGCGCCACTAGGAACGATTGCTCTTCCTACTAAGCCACTTTCAAGAGTAACTTCTACTTCAACTGTTGGATTACCACGTGAATCAAGTACTTCACGGGCATATACGTTTGTAATTTTATTCATTTTTGAAAATCTCCTTTTCTTATATTATTAGTATAATCATCACAAAATAACATATATTTAAAAACGATAATGAAAGCGCTACACATTTAAATAAAAAGAAATGAGTTTCATAATGAAACTCTCTTTAATTTTCTTTAACGTGCTTACAATAAATGCAAGTTAATGAATCTCCTTGATAATCATGTTCATATATTCCTAAATCTGGATCATCAATTAGATCATAAGGTATTATTCTTTGAACTGCTGCTATATCATAAATAAAATAAATAAAGGATTCATTATTATTTTAGTAAATCAATTTTTCCTAATAAGAAATCTATTAAATTAGCATGCAAAATGCCATTTTCATCATAAAAACTCGAAATAATATCATTTCTTATTATTATCTTCTTAAAAAAATCTTTAGTTAATTTAAGTGAATCAAGTTCAGAATTCATTTTAGAATCTTCTTCGATTCTAAGAGCTGATTGAATATATATTTTATTATCAAAATTATTTACAATAAAATCAATCTCTTTTTGCTTATTAGCTCCACCTCTTCTATCTTCAATGACACCAACATCAACAGAATAGCCACGCACAATAAGTTCATTATATATAATGTTTTCCATTATATGTCCTGAATCATTTTGTCTATAATTTAATCTTGAATTTCTAAGGCCTATATCTGTGTAATAATACTTATTTGGATAACCAAAATAAGTCTTGCCTTTAATATCATACCTTTTTGCTTCAGATATTAAAAACGCATCTTTCAATTGATTTAAATACCTTGTAATTAGTCCATCATCAATTTTACTTGATGCCTTAACATTAATAGAATTAGCTATATTTGAAGAATTGGTTAATGAACTAATTTGTGAAGCTAGATAATTTAATATTTCTTCTAAAACATCTTCTCTTCTTATTTTTCCATATTCAACCAAATCTTTTAAATATATTTCACTATATAAATTATCAAGATATGCTTTTTTTTCTTCATCAGTCTTTAAATTTATTAATCCTGGCATTCCACCATATTGCATATATTCATCCAATAAATCTCGCTTATCAATTTGCTTGAAAGAATAAATCTCTTTAAAAGATAGTGGATATACTTTTATTTGACTAGATCTACCTCTAAATTCAGTGGCAATATCACTAGATAACATTTTAGAATTAGAACCAGTAACATAACAATCTAAATTTGGATATCCTTTTAATTCATTTAACATATCATAAATAGTTACAACAATACCACTTTCTTCGTCTTTTACTTTATTAGTTAATTGAACTTCATCAATAAATAAATAATATTTATTATCTTTATCATTAGTAACTATATTTTCAACATAATCACATAAAGTAATTGGATTTCTATATTTCAAATATTTTCTTTTATCTAATTCAATTTTTATGATATTATTTTTTTCAACTCCGCTTTTAATCAAATAATCATAAAACAATTCAAATAGCAATGTAGATTTACCGCATCTTCTAATACCCGTGATAACTTTAATGTTACCATCCCACATTTTTGAAATTATCTGATTTAAATAATATTCTCTATTTATCATAGCAATTACTCCTCTAATATGGATTTGGCGCCGTTTTTGTCCTTACTTTCGCATTTATTATATCATGAGTAATCCATTAAAGCAATTAAAAATGCCCAGAAGTTCTGGACACTTTCACTTATTTTTTCTTTACTTTTACTTCGACATCACCATATTTAGAACTAGCGCTTACTTTTACATCACCTTTATTATCTGGTTTTATAACCGCTAGAGCCTCACCATAATATGTGGAAGTAGTATTATTCAAATATCCTTCTTTAGAATAAGAACAACCATTACCAAATCCTAATAATTTACCATTTTCAACACTAGTAATAGTAATATTATCTTTTATTGCTGGTTTAACTATTCCATTTTTATCACTAAACATGAATCGCACATAAACTAAATCATTTTCTTTAAATTCTTTTAATTCACTAGTTCCTGTTAAAGTGACTACACTTTTACCACTTCGAATAATAGCTTCACCAATTAAATTATAATCTTTATCATAAGCTTGTGCTTTTAATTCACCTGGTTGATACTTAACTTTAAACACATTAAATGCTTTTTTAGTTTTCTTTCTTTTTAGTAATTTTCCATTTAAATATAGTTCAATAAATGGTGCTTTAGTATAAACTTCTACTTCTGTTACTTTACCTTCAAATCCATCATAAGACCAATTATCTAAAGCCATTGAGCATTTCCATGCCGAAGGAGAATGTTTACGCTTATAATGATTAACAGGTACAACGCCCATTGCTATTACTTTTTGATCAAACGCTACTTGCATGAAATCAACTTCGCTAAGTTTTTTACCAGTAATATCTATTCTTCCACTTCCTGCGGTTAACCAACCTACAGAATGTGAAAAATCATTATCGCAATATTCATCTACTGTCCAAGAACCAACACCAACTTCACCAATATAATCAATGCCAGACCAAACAAAATCACCAATTAAACGTGGATTCTTTTTAGCAAGTTCATAGAATATTTCAGCATCAGAACAAAATGTTTCTGTACCTAAAATAAAGCGATTTGGATATTTCTTTAAATCATGTTTATAACGTTTAATGCCATAGTTATATCCCGCGACATCAAGAGCTGCAAAAGCATCACGAGTTTTAACATCACATCCATGCAAAGTAGCGCCAGTTTTCATAAAAGATGCACCCATAATTCCTGCTAAATCATTAAAGAATTCACTACCTACTGCTTTCTTTTTCTTTTTAGATTTTAGTTCTTTTTGGGCTTTTTTATCAGAATATACACCTAAGTTCATTGAACTTAAGAAATTAAAGAAAATATTCACGCCACAAGTAACATTACGGTAATCAATAGAATGTAAATATTCCGTCATTTTACGTGTTAATTCAATACCTTTCTTTTGGCCCGTTTCACTAACTTCGTTACCAATAGA
>ERZ808292.42-NODE-42-length-41152-cov-6.860866_pt1 | contig 41152 bp, 35 predicted proteins | sample MGYA00521275_ERZ808292 | MGnify/ENA primary metagenome ERZ808292 (study PRJEB31516, sample SAMN03275613) | gut metagenome | biome: mammalia-associated habitat; material: feces | host: Papio cynocephalus | place: Kenya | collected 2012-07-26 ... | reverse complement strand
GCCATTGGTTTTTTAAGTATTAAATGTGCGCATTTAGGAAGTTGAACTTTCATGCGCTTTCCTTGACCTGCAGCAAGGACAATTGCATAATTTTTCATTTATTTTGCTCCTTGATCTATTTTATTAATTAATGTAACAAAATGTTCAATAATTTCGTTAACAAGTTCTTTACTTTCGGCACAACAACTAACGCGAAGTAAGTTTTCAGTACCACTTGCTCGAATTACTAGTTGAATGTTAGGATATTGCTCTTTTATTCTATTAACTTCGTTTTTAACGATATCTTCATTAGCAATTTTTTTATCTTTGACTTTTAAGTTTACTAGTTTATCAGGCCAAACTTCTAAGTCTTTTGTTAATCCTAATAATGATTTATTTGTTTTGGCCATAATATTTAAAACCATAATTGCGGATAACATACCATCGCCAGTCGATAAGTGGCGTAAATTAATAATATGACCTGAATTTTCTCCACCTATAACGTAGTTATGTAATTGCATTTCTTTTAAAACGTTACGGTCACCAACAGTAGTGGTGCTTACTTTTATTCCTAATTTGTTTAATGAATTAATAATACCTAAATTAGACATAATTGTTAAAACAACAGTGTCATTATTTAAATAACCATTTTCTTTTAAGTCTTTAGCAATAACATAAATGAGTTCATCGCCGCTATGGAGAGTACCATTTTCATCAACTGCTAAAACACGATCACCATCGCCATCAAAAGCAAAACCAACATCAAGATGATGTTCTTTTACAAATTTTTCAATTGCTTCAATGTGTGTAGAACCAACACCAGCATTAATGTTTTTACCATTTGGCTCATGGGCAATATATAATGCTTCTTTTAAATGAGGACGGAAAAACTCAGAAACAAAAGAAGTAGCTCCATTAGCGCAATCAAATCCAACTTTTAAATTGTTATCTATTATTAAACTATTTAAAAATTCGACATAAAGATTCTTCTTTAATTCATCTTTTTTTATGCTTCCTTCTAAAGATTCATGAACAACATCGTCATTAGCGTCGATAAAATCTTCAATTTGTTCTTCAATCTCATCTTTGATTTTGGCACCATCATAAAATATTTTAATACCATTATCTTGGTAAGGATTATGAGAAGCAGTAATCATAACACCAATACATTTTTCTAAAGTTGATACATAACAAAGTCCAGGTGTAGGAATAATTCCTAAATCAATTACTTCTTTACCAGCACTTTTTGCACCAAGTGCAATATTATCAGCAAGCATATGATTAGATTCTCTTGTATCATAACCAATAACAACTTTTTTGCAATCTAATAATTTTAAACTTTTACCAACTTTGCGCGCTAGGCTATCAGTAAGTGTTACATAAGCCTCTCCACGTATACCATCTGTTCCAAAATATCGCATAAATTTAACCTCTATTCTACCGTTACGGATTTTGCTAAGTTTCTTGGTTTATCAATATCTTTATTACGCGCTAAAGCGGTGTAATAAGCCAAATATTGAGCAACCATAACAATAGCAAGTGCGGAAATATCACGATTTAAGTTATCTATTACTATTGTATCATCTTTTGTAGCTAAATTCTTCGTTACAATTGAATAAACTTTAGCATTACGAGCTTTTACTTCGGAGAAATTACCACGCATAGCCGCAGAGATTTCTGGAAGAGTAATAAATCCAAATACTGGGGTGTTCTTTTCAATTAAAGCAAGAGGACCATGTTTTAATTCTCCGCCTGGAAATGCTTCAGAATGAATATAAGTAATTTCTTTTAATTTTAATGAAGCTTCTAAAGCAACATAATAATCAGTACCACGTCCTAAGAAGAAAGCATCATTAACATTTTTAATTTTATAAGCAATTTCTTTTATTTGTTCTTTTTGATTTATAATGTTATTTAATGCCACATTATTATTCTTAAGAATCTTAACAGAAGAAGTATTATGAACAATTGCGGAAGATAATAAATAAAGTAATGAAACTTGGGAAGTATATGCTTTTGTTGAAGCAACAGCAATTTCTACTCCAGCGTAAAGTAAACAAGACCAAGTTGCATCACGCTCTAAAGTTGATCCTTTTGTATTAGTGATGGTAATTGATTTGTAATTATTTTTATTAATATTTTGCAAACAAGTAATTACATCTGCTGTTTCTCCAGATTGAGATACAAGGATAAATACTTCTTTTTCGCGATCGTTAAATTGTGGGAAATATGCCCATTCTGAAGCAATGTAAGCTTCGGAATGCTTACCGATTTTTTCCATATAATGCTTTCCTAACAAACAAGCATGATAAGAAGTACCACAAGCAATAAATGTAATAGTGTCAGCATTTTGTAATGATTCAAGCATTTCTTTATTAAAATGATATTCATCGTTAACAAAGTAGTTATCGATTAAGCGAACAATGCAACTTGGAATTTCTTCAATCTCTTTAAGCATATAGTGAGGATAACCATTTAAGTCCGCATTTAATAATTCAGCATTACGTTCTGTGAATTTTAGTTCAACTTCTTTACTATTTTGATAAACATGTACTTCATTAGTAGTAATATAACCATATTGATCATTTAATAAATCAACAAATTTATTCGCACATTTAATCATTGGAAGAGCGTCACTTGCTAAATAATTGGTTTCTTTTCCAATACCAATTAATAAAGGTGATTTTCTTCTTGCAAAATATAATTTATGTTCATCACCATTAAATAAAATAGCGATAGCAAGAGAACCATCAATACGTTTAAGAGCGTTATTAATGGATTCTAATACGTTATTAGTCTTTGAATATTCTTGTTCTAAAACATTAGCAATAACTTCAGTATCAGTGTCACTGTTAAATTTGAATCCTTCATTTAATAATTCGTTTTTTAATTCTTGAAAGTTTTCAATTACACCATTATGAACAATGGCAAATATATTATTAAAACTAACATGAGGATGACAATTTCTTTCAAGTGGCTCACCGTGTGTTGCCCATCTAGTATGACCAATACCAGTAAATCCAGGTAAAACTGAAGGGATTTTTTCTTCTAATCCTTCAACGCGACCAACACAACGATATAAATTAAATTTGTTGTCTGTGATTGTGGCAATACCTGCTGAGTCATAGCCACGATATTCTAAAGACTTTAAGCCATTAAGTAAAAAAGAGCGTAAATTTTTGCTATCAACTGTTCCAACGATTCCACACATAATTAATTATTTCCCCTTTATTATAAATATTTTTTAATTTCCCACGGGGAAACTAATTTACGATATTCGTCCCATTCAATTTGTTTAGCTAAAACATATTTTTCATAAGTATGTTCACCTAGAACATCACGTAATAAAGCATCATGACGTAATTCTTTAATAGCATCTTTTAAATTCTCAGGCAGATTTTTAATTCCTTTTGCTTCTCTTTCTTCACGTGTTAATTCAAAGATATTATCATATACTGGTGGAACAAGTTCAATGTCACTATTAATTCCTTCTAAACCAGAAGCGAGAATAGCCGCTAAAGCGAGATAAGGATTAGCCATAGGATCAACATTACGAACTTCTGTACGTGTTGCTTTTCCACGAGCAGCTGGAATACGAATCATTGATGATCTATTAGCGTCACTCCAACAAGCAAAGACAGGTGCTTCGTAACCTAAGACTAATCTTTTATAAGAATTAATCGTAGGATTACAAATAGCGGTTAAGCCACGAGCATGAGCTAATATACCGCTCATCCATTTTCTTGCCACTAAAGACAATTTATTTGGGTCATTTTCATCAAAGAAAATATTATTTCCATCTTTGTCCCATAAAGAACAATTAGTATGCATTCCGTTACCTGCTAAACCATAAACAGGTTTTGGCATAAATGTAGCAGTTAAGTTATGTTTACGAGCAATGTTTTTAACAACTTGCTTAAATGTTTGTAATTTATCAGCGGCTTCTAAAGCACTAGCGTATCTAAAGTTAATTTCTTGTTGACCTGGTCCAACTTCATGGTGTGATAATTCAATTTGGAATCCAAGTTTTTCTAAGGCGATAGCAATTTCTCGACGGCATTCATTTGCGCCATCAATTGGTGACATATCAAAATAACTGCCATGATCAGAAACTTCCATAGTGCAGTTTCCTTCACTATCATTTTTAAACAAATAAAACTCAGGCTCAAATCCTACTTTAAAATCACAAATATTGGACATATGCATTAAATCTAATTGTCTTTTTAGTAAATATCTTGGATCACCTTTAAAAGGATGTCCATCCGGAGTATAAACATCACAAATTAAACGCGCTACTTTACCAAACTTACTATCCTCAAAAGATAATATTAACCAAGTATCGTAATCAGGATGTAAATACATATCAGCTTCTTTAATACGAACGAATCCTTCGATGGAAGAACCATCAAACATAATTTTATTATCAAGTGCTTCACTCAATTTACTAACTGGAACTTCCACACATTTGATTGTCCCAAGCATATCTGAAAATTGTAGTCGAATGTAATTGACATTTTCATCGACCGCTAGTTGTAGTAATTGTTCTTTTGTGTAACTCATTATTTCTCCTCCGAGTAAAGTAATTAATTTGTATGCAATTAATATAATACAAATTATTCAAATCCACTTAAATTATATAAATCTACTCGTTAATAATGTAACAAATTATATTAAATGTCAACGCATTTATGGTTATGAAATGGCTTTCTAATGGCAAAATGTTACATTTTGTTACAAAAAAATTAAAAAATTACCAAAAAAGTATCAAAAACGCTTATTTTTTTCACTTTATTAAAAAACTTTTTTTGATATTTAACTATAAAATAAATAGTAATTTCTTAAGTTAATTAATACTTTGTGATACAATTATTTGTAGTTAAAAGAAGGGATTGTTTTTTTCATGAATAAAAAGAAATGTTATTTTGTTTATAGTGCCTTATTTATTATCCCGTTAGCGATATTTATTGTTGGCTTATTTTTTGATTTAAATTACGCTAAGGCTATTTATAATAAAAATGTGTTTGGTGTTTTCTTTGCAGCAATTGGTGAAACTCCAGCTTATGGTGGATTAGCATTTGTTGCTGGTGGATTATATAGTTATCAAAAAGGCGTCCATAAAAAACTAAATAAAATTATTTTATTATTAATTTCAACAATTTTGCTTGTTGCAGGAACATTTTTATCAATGCGCGCGATGAAATCACATAATGCATTAGATATTCCAAGCCAATGGTATTTAACATTACCAATTGCTATTTTACTTGATGGTGGTTTATGTTTATTAGGATATGATTTAACAAATAAAACTAATAATAAAGATATCTTACGCGTGTTAATATTCATGGGAGCAGTAATCATAGCACAACTACTTGTTATTACAATTTTAAAAAGAATTTGGGGAAGACCAAGATACCGTTTTTTAATTAGCAGTGATGGCTCTTTAGATTATTATCGAAACTGGTGGGAAGTTAATAGTGGAGTAAAAGAACTGTTTCCTAATATTTCTAGTGATAATTTTAAATCTTGTCCATCCGGACATACGGCTTCTGCAAGTTGTGCATTTTTAATAGTGCTATTACCTAGATTTAATGAAAAATTAAAAGGGAAAGAAATTATCTTAATGATTATAGCTACAATTTGGGCATTAGTGGTAGGATTTTCTCGCCATATGATGGGAGCGCATTTCCTAACTGATACTTCATTTGCAATGATGATAGTTATGATTATATTTGGTGTTTTATATTTAGTTTTCTTTAATACTAAGAAAGTAGAAAATAAGGTGATAGAATGAAAACAGTGGAGTTACTAGCACCTTCTGGAAATGAAGAAGCGTTTTTTGCCGCGATTAATAATGGCGCGGATGCGGTATATTTAGGATTATCCAGTTTTAATGCGCGCATTAAGGCTGATAATTTTAATATGGATAATATAAGAAAAATAACGCATTTTGCTCACTTATTTGGTGTTAAAGTTTATATAACAGTTAATACTATTATTAAAAATAATGAAGTTAACGAGTTTTTAAATATGATTGATGAATGCGTTAATGCAAAAGTGGATGCATTTATTATTCAAGATTATGGCGTCGCATATTTATTAAAAAATCGCTATAAAGATATTGTAATGCATGCTTCTACACAACTTGGCATTCATAATTTATCGGGTGCTTTAGTTGCTCAAAAACTAGGCTTCAAACGCATAATTTTATCTAGAGAAACGACATTAGAAGATATTAAAAATATTAAACAAAATACAGATTTAGAAATTGAATATTTTATTCAAGGCGCGTTATGTGTAAGTTTTTCTGGCAATTGTTATATGTCTTCACTCATTTCTGGATTAAGCGGTAATCGCGGAAAATGTCAACAATATTGCCGTAAAAAATATGCCGCAATGTTAAATGATGAATTTATAAGTAAAGAATATCATTTATCAACAAAAGATTTATGTCTTATTAAAAGATTACGTGATTTAGTTGATGCTGGAGTATGTTCTTTTAAAATAGAAGGACGCTTAAGACATGTTGGCTATGTAAGTGTAACAACTGCTATTTATCGTAAAATAATCGATCAAAACTTTGCATATTCTGAAGATGATATTTTAGAATTGCGTAATGCCTTTTCTCGTGGGGATTTTAACTATAATGCCTATTTGGAAAATCAAAAAGGTGGCATTATTAATTCAAAAAATCAAAATCATATTGGAACAAAAATTGGTAAATTAAAATCATTTCGTCCATTTAAAAATGACTTATATGAACTAGAAATTGAAACTACACACCAATTAACTAGTGGCGATGGCTTAAAATTATGTAATGGCGAAAAAGAAGTCATGAGTTTAGGAGTGGGAAATGTTATTAAAAAGCCAGGAAATATTTATAAAGTTTTTACTAAAAATCGTCCAATTATGACAGGACTTGATGCTTATTTAACTCTTGATGCTCAAAAAGAAAATATTTATTTAAATAGAAAAAGAAAACTTAAAATTAAGGCAACAATTACATGCTTAGTTAATAAGCCGCTTAGCCTAGTTCTAGAATATAAAAACATTAAAGCTCGAGTATTTTCTAATTCAATACTTGAAGAAGCTTTAACGCAACCAATAAGCAATGAAGATATCATTAATCAATTAAAAAAGACTAATGACACCAGTTTTGAAATAGTAAATATTGATATAAAAAAAGATAATGTTTTTATTGCTAAATCAGTATTAAATGAGGTCAGAAGAAAAGCTTTAGAAAAGTTAGAAGAACTAATCGTTGAAGACTATGAATCAAATATTACCGCAATAAAAAATAATAATTATGAATTAGATTTAAATGTTAAACCATTTAAATTATTTAACAAAGCAATTATTATTGATGAAACAATTAATTATAAAAAAATTAATTATGATTTTAATGGACTTATCATTTATGCAAGCAACAATTATAAAGATATAAATAATAAGTTTTTGGAATTAAAAGAATATTTTAAAGAAGCAGAATTTGCATTAAATTTACCAGTTATTTTGCCGGGTATTGATGAAAAAGTGATTAATGAAGTAGTGACAAATCTTGATAATAATATTTATTTAATTGCTAATAACATTTATGGATTAAATTATATTTCCACACATCCACTTATTGGCGGATTAGGACTTAATATTAATAACGATTTTGCTATTAAATCATTAAGTGATTTAGGTGTAAAATCAATAATATTATCATTAGAAACTAACATTAATTTTGCTAAATTGCATGAAGATACTTTCATATATGATATTGGATATAATGTAATGATGAATTTTACACACTGTCCATTTATCCATTTAACAGGAAAAAATTGCGCATCTTGCCAATATAGTTCATCATTAGAATACAAAGATGAATTTAATAAGAGTTTTGCAATTAGACGAATTAGAATTAATTCTTGCCACTTTGAATTGATAAATTATCGCCCAATTAATGTTTATAAAAAGAATAATAATCAAGTGTTAATTGATTTAAGACATTTTAAAAATATTGATTTTATCAATCAAATAATTGCAAAAGAAGAAACTGTTAAACTAGATAATGAGTATAGTGGATTACTTTTTAAGAGTATCGATTAAGTCTTTTTGATATGCTTTACTTTGTTCAATTAAGCTTTTTTGAACATTTTTATAATACAATTTTATAATTTTATTAGGATTATTATCAATTTTAGAAAAAATATCTAATTCACGACTTTGATCAGTAACAATATTGTTATGTTCCATTTTATAATTTGCTATTTTTGCTACAATTTCCATTCTTTTTAAAAATAATTCTTGCATTTTTTCATCGATTTCATCAATTTGATTACGATATATTTTTAAGTTTTCTTGCATAATAATCACCACTATTTAATTATAGCATGAAAAAAATGATACGATAAGAAAATTGTATTTGTTGAAGATTTGCTAATATTAATCTATAATTAAAATAATATTTATTTTAAAGGAGAAATATAAGTCATGAATTTAATCGCGCATGCTTTGAATAATACTTATCAAATTGTGATTAATAATAAAGCGCATTTAAATTTAGATAACTATATTTCTAATAAAAACAAATTAGTAGTAATTATCGATGATAAAGTAGATGAATCTTTATTCTCTAGTTTATTATCAAAATCCTTAGTATTTAAGATTACCGCTAGTGAGAAAATAAAAAATTTAGAAACCATTCAAAATATATTCGAATTTTTATTTCAAAAGAATGTTACTCGTGACGATACTTTAATTTCTATTGGCGGAGGAGTAACTTCTGATATAACTGGCTTAGTGGCTAGTTTATATAAACGCGGAATAAATTGGATTAGTATACCAACCACTTTACTTGCTATGGTTGATGCTTCCATTGGTGGAAAAGTAGGAGTTAATTTTTCTTCTTTTAAAAATGGTGTTGGAACAATTAAATTTCCAAATTTAGTCATTATTGATATTACAACATTACACACTCTTTCAAAACGCGAATTTAATAATGGGTTATGTGAAGCGCTAAAGATGGGTTTAACATTAGATAAAACAATTTTACCTTTACTTGACGATCAAAATAATTTAGAACTATTAATCCAAAAATGTATTATTGCTAAAGATAACATTGTCCAAAAAGATGTTTATGATTTCTATGCACGTCATACTCTAAATTTTGGCCATACCTTTGGTCATGCTTTAGAAATGTTATCTTTAAATAGTAGTTACCCTTATTTACATGGAGAATCAGTTTTACTTGGAATGCAATTTGTAAGTGAACCAAAAATGCAAAAAATAATTGCCTCTTACATAAAAAAATGGCACATTCCTTGTGATTATGATTTTGATAAAGAAGAAATAAAAAAATTAATTATCAATGACAAAAAGAATATTGATAACAAGGTGTGTATTGTTTACCTTAACGATTATGAAAATTGTGAGATAAAATATATAAGTATGATTGATATTGATAGTTATATCGCTAAAGGATGTGATTTTCATGAACTTAAATAATAAAATACTTGACCTTAGTGTATTTGGTGAATCGCATGGCCCAGTAGTGGGCGCTACATTAATAGGCTTACCTAGCGGAGTTAAGATTAGTGAAGACACTATTAAGAAGTATTTAGCTCAAAGACGTTCGCAAAATGAATACGAAACAAAGCGTATTGAAGATGATGAATTTCAAATACTTAGTGGCGTAACAAATGGCTTTTCTAACGGAAATCCAATTACCATCATTATCAAAAATAAGAATGTTGATGATAACGAAGAAGTATTAGCGAGACCTTCGCACGGAGATTATGAAACTTTTTTAAAACAAGGAAGCTATGCTGATTTAAGAGGCGGTGGAGTATCTTCTGGAAGACTAACTGCTCCCATTGTTGCTTTAGGAAGTATTGCTATTGAAGTTTTAAAAAGTAAAAACATTTTTATTAATTCCTCACCTTACATTGATGAAGAATTATTAAAAGTGGCAAAAAATGATTTGGATTCATTAGGGGCATTAGTAAGTGTTAATGTTCAGGGAGTCGAAGGTGGGTTAGGAGGGAACTTATTTGATTCATTAGAAAGTAAAATAGGAAGTGCAATGTTAGCTATACCAGGTGTTAAAGGTATAGAATTTGGTTTGGGATTTAAATTTGCTAATGAATTTGCTAGTCAAGTTAATGACCAATTTGAAATTGAAGAAGGATTAGTAAAATTTAAATCCAACAATAGCGGTGGTATTAATGCCGGGATTACTAATGGTGCAGATATCAATTTCAATGTGGTTTTTAAACCTACACCAACAATTCAAAAAGAGCAAAATTATCTTGATTTAAAAAGTATGGTTATTAAAAGTCAAAAATTATGTACAAGAAATGATACTTGCATTGCTAGACGCGGACAATATGTTGTTAATGCTTTAACTGCTATTATTATTCTTGATGCACTTTTACAAAAGTATGGAAGTGAATATTTAAGATTATGAGTTACTATTTAATTGGAGAGAATGTAACTGCTAGTTTATCAAAAAGAATTCATAACTTATTTGGCAATGAAAATTATGAACTACTATCACTTAATGAAAAAGAAGTAAAAGAACTATTAACTTCCAAAAAGTTTTTAGGACTTAATGTCACAAAGCCCTATAAAGAACTATGCTTAGATTATTTAGATGAAATAGATGACTTAGCTAAAAAAATAGGAGCGGTTAATATCATTTTAAATAGAAACAACAAACTAATAGGCTATAATAGTGATTATTATGGATTGAAGTATCTTTTAGATAAAAATAATGTGATTGTAGAAAATAAAGATATCCTAATATTAGGAACTGGTGGTAGTGCAAAAATGATTGCTCAATTAGCCATAGATTTAAAAGCTAAAAGTGTCACCTTTGTTAGTAGAAATAAATTTGGAAAAAATGTTATTTCTTATAAAGGTACTAAAAATATAAAGGCTAATATTTTATTTAATGCAACACCAATGGGACAACATCCTTATGAACATCAAATGCCTGATATTGACTTAAAAAGCATAATTGGGCTAACGGCAGTAGTGGATTTAAATTACAATCCATTGAAGAATTTGCTCTTACAAAATGCTGAATCATTACATATTTTAGCGATGAATGGTTTAGACATGCTTATTGAACAAGCAAGAATTAGTGAAAATTTGTTTTTAAATGAAGAAATTAATGTTAAAATAAATGCAAAGGTAAAGAGGGATATTATGAACGACAAAAATATTATTTTAATTGGAATGCCATATGCTGGCAAAACTGTAATCGGAAAAGAATTAAGCAAAATATTAAAGAAAGAGTTTATTGATGTTGATGATTTAATTGAAACTTCATTTGATAAGTCAATACCAGAGATTATTAAAGACTTAGGAATTGAAACTTTCCGCGCTACTGAAAATAACTTAATTGAAAAAGTTAGTGGATTAAAAAATGTAATTATCGCCACTGGTGGTGGTGCGGTTACTAACAAACAAAACATGGAACATTTAAAAGAAAATGGAACAGTATTTTGTCTTAACCGTGCTAAAGAATTAATAGCATTTGATAATTCTCGCCCATTATGTCAAAATAGTGAAGCTTTTGATAAATTATATCAAGAGCGTAAAGATTTATATCTAAAATATGCTGACTATCAAATTAACAATGATAGAACGATTGAAGCTGTAGCTAAGGAGATTATCGCCACTTATGAAAAGACTATTAGTAATTAATGGTGTGAATCTTAATATGCTTGGGGTGCGTGAAACTAGTATTTACGGAAATAAAACATATAGCGACTTAAAGAAATATATTAAGCAATATGCTAAAAGTAAATCTATTCACGTTGACTTTTTCATATCTAATTATGAAGGAAAGATTGTTGAAAAAATCCAAAATATGAAAAACAAATATGATGGATTAATTATCAATCCCGGAGCGTATTCACATTATTCAATTGCTATATTAGATGCATTACGTATTTTAAGTGTGCCAATTATTGAAGTACACTTAAGTGATATAAGTAAAAGAGAAGAATTTCGTAAAGTGTCAATTACCGCTCTTGCGGCACAAAAGGTAATTAAAGGTAATGGATTTGATGGTTATCTAATGGCTATTGATGAGTTTTTAAAGTAAGGTGAAGTTTATGTATGCTAATGTTAAAAAAGAATTTTTAAGCGATGTGTTAAATGCTTTAAATTCTCATAACATAAAAGTTAATGTTCAAACTATTAATGAAAAAGAAGTTTTATTAATAGATGATTTAGATTTTACCTTATTTAATAAAATCATTGATAAAGAAAAAATTATTAGTGTGGAATCAAGTCTAAATTTAAAACTAGTCACAAGAATTAATCATATTGATGATACTGTCATTAGTATTAATGGTGATCTAATTGGTGGAAATGAAAAAGTAATTATTGCTGGGCCTTGTGCGATTGAAAACGAAGAAAAGTTTTTTGATTTAGTGTTAGCTTTAAAGAACCTAGGAATCAAATTTATTCGTGCGGGAATATTTAAACCACGTACCAATCCATATTCTTATCAAGGATTAGGTGTTAAAGGAATAAGTATATTAAAAAAAGCCCGTGAAATGTATGGCGTTAATATAGTAAGTGAAATTACTGATACTAAATATTTAAAAGAATTTGAAGAAGCGGTAGACATTATCCAAGTTGGTGCCCGTAATATGCAAAATTTTGAATTATTAAAGGCATTAGGTAAAAGTAAAAAACCGATATTATTAAAAAGAGGCTTTAACAATTCAATTGAAGAATTATTATGCGCTGCTGAATATATTATGCTTAGTGGAAATAAAAATGTCATTCTTTGTGAAAGAGGCATCCGTACGCCATTAAGTTATACAAGAAATACTTTAGATATTTGTGCTATCGCGGCACTAAAAGAATTAACACACCTACCAGTTATTGCTGATCCTTCGCACGCTAGTGGTAAAAGAGCGTTAGTGGTACCTTTGTCTTTAGCGGCGCTCACTTCCGGAGCCAATGGATTAATTATTGAATGTGATAAACATCCTAATGAAGTAATTTCTGATAGTGATCAATGTATTTCATTATCGGATTTAGAAAAAATTATCCATAGTTTAGGAAAACAATAATGGCGATTACTTTAAGAAAAAATCAAATAAAAGATACAACGATTAGTGTTACATCATCAAAAAGTTACACTATTCGTCTTTTGTTATGTGCTTATTTAAGTAACCAAGAAGTAGTAATTAAAAATAATAACTATTCTAAAGATGTTTTAGCAACAATTAATGTTTTAAAATCATTAGGTTCAAAAATAACAATTAATAAAGATAATTTAATAGTTAAACCAGGTAATAAAGTTAATGACTTAAATTTATATGTTCAAGAATCTGCAACATTATTAAGAATATTAATACCAATAATGCTAGTTAAATTTCCTAATAAAGCAGTGACATACATCTTAGATGATAGTTTAATTAATCGTCCGCTTGATGGTTATGATGATTTATTTAAAACCAATGATATTAAAGTTAAACGAAATAATAATAAACTTATAATTAAGGGTAAAATAAGCACAAAAGAAATTAATGTTGACGCTAGTAAATCTTCCCAATTTGTTTCTGGATTATTAATGGCTTTACCATTATCTAATCATGATACAAAGTTAATATTTGAAACAAATGGATCTTCTTCATATATTGATTTAACAATTGATATATTAAATCAATTTAATATTGAAATTGCTAATGATTTTATTATTAAAGGTAAACAAAAATATATTGCTAAAAATAAATTAATTAGTGAAGGAGATTATTCTTCCATTATTCCTTTTGTGTGCCTTGGCTTAAAAGAAGACATAACGATTAGATTAAATGGTTTAAATAAAAATAGTAAGCAAGGAGATAAAAAAATTATCGATTATTTATTGTCTCAATGTGCAAATATTAAATATGATGAAAATAGTTTAATTATAAAAAAATCAGACATATCTTCATTAAATTATGATATTAACGAATGCATTGATTTAGCACCTTCTTTATTTTTGTTTGCTACAACTTTAAAAGAGCCATCGACTTTTTATCATATTAATCGTTTAATTTATAAAGAGTCTAATCGCTTAGAAGCTATAACAAAAATATTAGATGAAATTGCTGCAAAATATGAAATTAATGAAGATAATATTGTAATTTATCCTTGCAAGATTAATAATAATTTAACTTTGAAAAGTTATAATGATCATCGTATTATTATGGCCATAAGTATTTTAGTTAATAACCACAAAATAATTATTAATGATTATAAGGGAATAAATAAATCTTATCCTGCTTTTTATAAACACTTAAAACAATTAGGAATTGCTATTAGTTATTCAAGAAAACCTAAACTTTTAATAAATGTAAAAAATAGTAACGATTTTAATATTGAAGCATTTGGTTATGTGTTAGGATATAAAAAATTCACATTTTTTGCTTCAAAATATTGTTCTTATTCTTTTATTAAAAAACATGCTCAAAATAAAAATATCTATGTTTTATTAAATGCTTTATTACATGAATCAGAAATAAATTCATTTAAGAAAGAAATAAATAAATTAATACAATTACCGATTAATTTTATTGTTCAAGATATTGGCATATTAAATATATTAAGTGAATTAATATCACCTAAACGCATTATATTTATGCCTTATACTTTAATTTGTAATTATTTAGATGCGCAAAGTTATGCTAAATTAGGTATATCAGCAATATGTCCATCTAATGAAATAACAATTGAAGATACGGATATAATTTCGCAATATGCCCCAGTAATGCTTAATGCTTTTAGTTATGTGCCAATGTATCAATCATATCGTAAAATTGTATCTTTATTTGAAAAATATAAAAAAATATCATTTAATAAAAATCATTTATATTTAAAAGAAGAAACACGTAATGATTTATATCCTTTGATTGAAAATCAATATGGAAGTGTCATTTTCCGCCCATATATTACTAGTTATATTAAAGAATTGAATAACTTATCACATGCCAAATTCATTTATATTGATCAACTATTTATTAAAAATAAAGCATTTAACAAAGTATGCTCTTTAGTAAATGATTATTATAAAAATAAAATAAATATCGAAATTATAAAAAGAGAACTTGATAAATTAAATCTTAACATTCAAGATGGTTTTGCTTATCAAGATTCATTTTATTTGGAGAAGTAGTTATGAAACGTATTGAGTTATTAGCGCCTGCCGGTGATTTAGATAAATTGAAATTAGCGCTCCTATATGGTGCGGATGCTTGCTATATTGGTGGCAAAGAGTTTTCTTTACGTTCACATGCATCGAATTTTTCGCTTAGTGATATAAAAAGTGCTTGTGATTTTGCTCATGCCTTACATAAAAAAATTCACGTTACTTGTAATATTGTGATGCATAATAAAAACGCTAAACATATTAAAGAATATTTATTAGAATTAGAAAAATGTGGTGTTGATGCCATTATTACTTCTTCATTAACAATGCTAGAAATTGCTACCAAATATACTAATTTAGAAGTACATATGTCAACACAATTATCTTCTTTAAATGAATCCGCGATTGACTTCTTTTATAAGCATCATGCTAAACGTGTAGTTCTTGCAAGAGAATGTTCGCTTGATGATATAAAAGATATTAAAAAAGTAGCCAAAACTGAAATAGAAGTATTTATTCATGGTGGAATGTGTTCTTCTTATTCGGGAAAATGTATGCTTTCTAATATTATGACTGGTAGAGACGCTAATAGAGGCGGATGCGCACATTCTTGCCGATGGAAATATTATTTATATGATAAGAAAAATATAGTTACCGATGATTATTTTTCAATGTCTTCAAAAGATTTGTGTGCTTTAAAAAGCATTCCTGCTTTAATCGATATGGGCGTTGATTCATTAAAAATTGAAGGACGAATGAAATCATATAATTATTTATGTGCAATTATAAGTAGTTACCGCATGTTAATTGATGATTATTATGCTCATAAACCATTAGACTATCAAAAATATGAAACAATGATTGGATATGGAGAAAATCGTGTAACAGGACATGGATTTTTATATGGTAATGTTACAGTAAATGAGCAATTATTTGTCTTAAATGACAAATTTGAAAAAGCAGGAGATTTTATTGGCATTGTTCGAGAAATAAAAGAAGATAATGAAGTGGTTTTAGAAGTTAAAAACAAAATTATAAAAGGTGAAGAATATTTATGCTTTTCACCAAATAGTGAACCAAAACTTGTTACAGTAAACGAAATTAAATATAACAATTTTGATTATGATGTTTATACTATTGCCGGAACTCTTATTAATATTAAAACTAATTTAAGTCTTGAACCATACGATATTCTTCATGTAAAAAGATAACTTAAAATGAAAAAGGAATTATTGGTTTTCAATAATTCCTTTTAGTTTATTTTCAAATTCGTTTATATCATCACTAGGAGTAACAATATAATCCATTTTTGCAATATTTTTATCAAATGTATTAGTGTCATTTAATTTTAAATAAGCTTCAACGTCATTAACACCACGCTTATGTAAATGAGCGATTTGAACATCTTTAGAAGCGGAAATACCAATGATTTTATCCGCTAAATAATCCATATTTGCTTCAAAAAGAAGTGGTACTTCAATAAAGGTAAATTTAGTATGACTATGATGAATAAATTCATTTAATTCATTTTCCACTAAAGGATGAATGATACTTTCTAATTGCTTTTTCTTATTAGAGTTACTATTAATTAAATCTCTTAATACTTTTGTATCGATTACATCGTTAATTATAGCAGATGCAAAGTGTCTTTTAATTTTTGAAATTACATCTGGTTTTTGATATAAAATTTTAACAATTTCATCAGCGGAAATAGTATTATATCCTAAAGATTTAAAATAATTTAAAGCCGTTGATTTGCCGGAAGCGATTTTTCCTACAATCGCAAACACAGTTGTATCATTAGGATATTTTTGACATTTAGGACAAAAAGTAGTGCCACGTCCTCCAATACGAATTTTCTTAAAAGGATAACCGCAATTTGGACAAGTAGAACCAACTTTACCATAAACTAATAATTCATTTTGGAATTTGCCATCTACCCCTCTAGCGGCATGATAACTTTTAACAGTTGATCCGCCTAATTCAATAGCTTTATTTAATACGCGAATGGAATTATTAATAATATCATCAATTTGTTCTAAAGTAATTAATTTGCTTGGAGTAAGAGGATTGATTTTTGAAGCAAATAAAACTTCATCAGCGTAAATATTTCCAAGTCCGGAAATGTTACTTTGATCCATAATCGAAACTTTAATTGGTAAAGAAGAATGTTGTAATTTATTAAATAATTTAAGCTTCAAATCATCATTAAAATGCATCGGCTCTGGTCCTAATTTAGTTAGCATTTCTTCATTAGTTAATTCATCTATAGTTACTAATTTCATAATGCCGAAGCAACGAGAATCATCATAACTTACATTCATATTTTTATCTAAATGGAAAATGATTCGAGAATGTCCACTACGTGTTTCATTATCATTAAGTAAAATATATTTACCTTCCATTCTTAAATGCGAAATAATAACTAAATTATCAGTTAAATAAAGTAATAAGTATTTACCAATTCTTTTAACATCAATAAATGTTTTATTAACAATACTTAAAAAATCTAGATTTGATTTTAAAATCATTTTTGGATATAAAATTTCAACACTTTCAATTTTATGACCCACTAATAAAGGCTTTAAAATACTTTTAACTGTTTCAACTTCTGGTAATTCTGGCATATTAACACCTACTTTGCATCATACCAAGTTTTAGCGTAACTACCATCAACTTTTAGTTTTACACCTAACTTAGGATATACTTGTTCCATTAATTCTTTAATGAGTGGAGCGACTTCATTTATTTCTTTAGTTGGTACTTTGAAGATAAGTTCATCATGAATTTGAAGTACTAACTTAGTTTCAAAGTTTTTATTAGTAAGCATTTTATCAATATTAATCATTGCCATTTTAATTAAATCGGCAGCAGTACCTTGAATAGGAGCGTTTGTTGCTGCACGTTTTGCAAATTCATGAACTTGATAATTAGAATCATGTAATTCTCTTAAATAGCGAATACGTCCGAATAACGTTTTAACAAATCCATCTTTTTCCGCATTTTGAATAATATTTCCCATAAATGTAGCAATTTCTGGATAAGTAGCGTAGAAATTTTTAATAATTTCACGAGCTTCAGTAGAAGAAACACCTAATTGTTCCGCTAAACCCCAATCAGAAATACCATAAACAATACCGAAGTTAACTGCCTTAGCTTTACGACGATCAGCGCTACTTATTTCATCTTTATGGAAAACATGTTTAGCAGTAATTTCATGAATATCTTCATCATTATTAAAAGCATCAAGTAGTTTTTGACAATTACTTAAAGCGGCTAAAACACGTAATTCAACTTGAGAATAGTCAAATGATAAGATGTAATAATCATCGTTAGGATAGAAGAATGCTTTACGAATAAGTTTTCCTTCTTCATCACGTACAGATATGTTTTGTAAGTTCGGATTAGAAGAAGATAAACGTCCCGTTGTAGTTAAGGCTTGATTAAAATGTGGATGTAATTTTCCATCACTATGAATATGAACAAGTAATCCATCAATATAAGTAGAAGTTAATTTTGCATATTTACGATATTCAAGAATTAAATCAACAATTGGATGTTTATGAGCAACTTTCTTTAAAACTTCCACCGAAGTAGATATTTTTTTATCTTTATCAAATACATTTAATTCCACAAGTAATTCGCCAATTTGTTTTGGAGAAGATAAATTAATACGATGTGGGGCAATAGCAAATATTTGTTCTTCTAATTCTTTTTGTTTATTACGGAAGACATTTCCAATTTCATTTAATGATTTTTCATCAAGTGGGAAACCTTCAATTTCCATTTTTGCTAAAACATTAGCAAGTGGTAATTCAATGTAATTATATAAATCCAAAGAATCTAAATCATTGATTTGTTTAATAACTTCATCATGTAATTTTAAAGAATAATGACTAATTTCTGCACTACGTTTAATATTAGAAGTATCATCATGAAATAATGATAAAGTATCTTCGTTAATTTTACTTAAAGAAATAGAGAAGAAATTAAAAATAGAATCAATATTGTTATTTAAAGAAGTATCAATAATATAAGCTGCGATTAATAAATCAAAAGCTAAACCATTAATTTCTAAATCAATTCGAGATAAAGCTACTTTAATAGCTTTAAAATCATAACAATATTTTAAGGATTTATCGCTTGATAAAACATTTTTTAAATAGTCATCCTTTTTAGCATCTTCAATACTTAGATAATATGTTTCATCCAATGTACTAATAGCAATGCCATTTATAATACCATCATAATAATCATCTTCATCAAAATTCAAAGCAATTCCAATGCTATTACTAGCAAGCTTAGGAAGAGAACTAACAACTTTATATTCTAATTCTTTAGTTTGTTTATTTTCTTTAGCAAATTTTTGTCCCATTTTATTTAATAATGTTTTTAAATCGTATTTTTTACAAAATTCCGATAATTCATTAACATGGTAACCTTTATATAAGGTATCATCTAAAGAGAATGGTAAGTCCAAATCAATTTTAATCATTGCCAAGTGTTTACATAAACGACCTGATTCTTCATTTTCTTTTATTGCATTATTAAGTTTTGTGCTAAGTTTATCAGCATTTTCAATAATATTTTCTAAACTACCATATTCTTTAATTAATTTAACCGCTGTTTTTTGTCCAATGCCAGGAATTCCTTTTAAGTTATCACTTGGGTCTCCCATCAAACCTTTAAAATCAGGAATTTGGGAAGGAAGAAGTTCATAATCTTTATATAATTCTTCTTCATCCATAAATTTTACATCGCTTAATCCGCGTTTAATCATATTGATATGAATTTTTTTATCAATTAATTGAAGAAAGTCTTTATCAGAAGTATAAATAGTAACATCATAACCATTTTTACCAGCAAGTTTTGCGGCACTTCCAGCAATGTCATCGCCTTCAAAACCTTCTAATTCATAAGTGAAAACACCCATTGCTTTTAATAATTCACGCGCAATTGGCATTTGTTCAATTAATTCCGGATTAACAGGCTTACGATTAGCTTTGTATGTATCTAATTCTTTATGACGGAATGTCTTTTTACCTGTATCGAAAACTACAAGTAAATTTTCATCTCCTTTAAATCCAGAAATAATTCTACTGAGCATATTGGAAAATGCAAATATTGCATTAGTAGGAGTACCATCTTTTGCACGCATTAAAGGTACATTAGGATTAAATGTAGCAAAGAATGCCCGGAATAGTAACGAATTTCCATCAATAATAATCATTTTTTTCATATAAATTAATCCTCCAATTTCATAATTTCTGAAGCAATAAACGAATCTTCTTTTTTACGGTCAAAATAACCTTTAATAATAATGACATTATTAGTTTTTAACATATTCCAATATTTAGAAAATTCATTTGGAAATAATGTTACTTCCAAATCATCTTCTCCATCAGTAGTGGATAAGTATGCCATTTGCTCACCTTTTTTAGTTTTAATAATCTTACTTTTTATTAAAATTAAACCAATTGAACAAGCGCTTCTGGATGATTTAGCTTTTTTAACACTAATGGCGTGATGTTTTAAAAGTTTATCTTGCTGATATTTTAAAGGAGAATCAGAAATCATTAATCCTAACACTTCATATTCTCGCTCTAAATTAAACATTTTGTCATCATCTTTTTTAATATAATCAAAATGTAAGCCAAAATCTCCACTAGTAAGAAGACTAACATCTAAAGAATTATTAAAAGTTGCTTGATTGATGGCGTTAGCAATTGATGCCCTTAATGTAGCGCGATTATTAAATTCATCAAAAGCACCAGCATCAATTAAAGCCATAATAGTGGCTTCTTTAACATCGTATTTATATAATCGTGATACAAAATCAAATAAAGAAGTATATTTTCCGTTATTATTTCTTTCTAATAAAATTTGATCAACAATACGACTTTGTAATCCTTTAATAGCGGTTAATGGGAATAATAATTTTCCATTGAACGGCTTAAAAGTTCCTTCTGATTCATTGATATTAGGGGCAAGTAAAGCAATATTTTGTGATTTAATTTCCTTTAAATATTGATACATTTTTTCACTTGCAAATCCTGATTCATGCTCTAATATTGTGGCGTAAAATTCAAGTGGGAAATGTGCTTTTAAATAAGCCATTTCTACGCAAATATAAGCATAAGAAATTGAGTGAGCTTTATTAAATCCGTATGAAGCAAATTTTTCAATAGTTTCATAAATTTTATTAGCATTTTCTAATGAATAACCATTTTTAATGGCACCATTGATAAATGTTTGTTTAAGACTTTCCATTTTAGAAAAATCTTTTTTGGATATTGATTTACGGAAACTATCCGCTTCCGCTAAAGAAAGACCCGCAACAGAAGTGGCAAGTTTCATAATTTGTTCTTGATAAACGATAATACCATATGTTGAAGATAATATATCTTTAACTTTATCATCAATATAGCTTACTTTTTCTAATCCCTTTTTACGATTGGCGTATAAAGGAATATTATCCATAGGGCCTGGTCTAAATAAAGCAATTAATGCTGCAACATCATCAAAACTGTTAGGTTCTAATATTTCAATTGATCGGCGCATACCTGCTGATTCAAGTTGGAATAACCCCATGGTTAAATTGTTTTTAATAACATCAATTGCGGCCTTATCATTAATTGGAATATTGTAAGGATTGATATTCACAGTTTTTAAATTACAAATATCCTTAATAATCGTAAGATTTCTTAAAGCTAAAATATCCATTTTTAAGAAACCTTGTTGTTCAAGATAAGTCATTTCATATTGTGTAACAATATCTCCATTTTCGTCTTTTAAAACTGGTAAAGAATCTTCAATTGGAGTGTTATTTAAAACTACACCAGCGGCGTGTAAACTAGATTGACGAATTAAACCTTCTATTTTACTAGCTAAGCGGACTATTTTTAAATAATAAGGTTCTTTATCAATTAAATCACGGAATGCTTGATTTTGCTTATAAGCATTTTTAAAAGAAATTGGAAAAGGACCTAAAGCCTTACTTAAATAATTAATATCAAAATTATCAATATTAAAAACTCGTCCGATATCCCTTAATGCTTGTTTAGCGGCAATAGTTTGAAATGTTACAATATTAGCAACACGATTTTTGCCGTATTTTTCTTTTAAATAGTTAATAATATTTTCTCTTTTAATATCTTCAAAGTCGATATCAATATCTGGCATAGTATTACGGCTTGGGTTTAAGAATCTTTCAAAATATAAATCATATTCAATTGGATCAGGAGTAGTGATATCTAAAGCATAACTTACTAAAGATCCTGCGGCAGATCCTCTACCAGGACCCACTAATACATCGTGTGTTTTAGCATAATTAACATAATCGGAAACAATAAGAAAATAGTTATTAAAGCCCATTTTATCAATAACACTTAATTCGTATTCTAGGCGTGATAAATATTTATCATTATTTTTATTCTTGCGCTTTAAACCTTCTAGACACTTTTCTTTAATAGTTTCTTTAGCTTCTAATTCACCAAATAATTGAAGCATAACTCCGCGATTCTTTTTCAAATTAAAATTAAATTGACTAATAAATTCTTCATTAGAGACGATATTTAAATCTTTATAAATTTCGTCGATTTCTTCAAATGTGCGTAAATAATTAACACCATCTTTTGTTTGATAATTAAGAGTAGAACTATTTTTAATAGCGTCAACAATATCAAGTACAATCGCATCTTCTTTTTTTAAATAGCGAATAAAAGGATAAATAATAGTTTTAGCATTTATATCACTTAAATTAATTTTTATAGTTTCTAATTCTCTAGAATTATATATTTCTAAACCAATATAGAAGTCAGTTAAATCTTTATTTAAACGTTCAATAGATGGTTTAATTTCTGAAATGTTATTAACGCTAACACTAAGCACAAAGACAAGTCCATTTTGGTTAGAAGTGATATCGTTATAAGAGAAGGTATTATTTTGAATAGCATTAGAAATTTTAATTAGATTAAGATAGCCTTCTTCATTTTTAATAAACATCGAAAGTAAGAAGCGTCCTAATTTAACATCCATACCAAGTATTGGTTTAATTCCTAATTCATTACATTTTTCAAAAAAGATTGGAAAACCAAACATAACTTGATAATCGCATATTCCTAAATACTTAAAATTATGTTTTTTAGCAAATGAAAAGTACTTATCTAAAGTAAGACCAGACTTTAAAAAACTATATTCACTATATACATGTAGTGGGACATAACTCATACTTTTCACCTTCAAAGATAATTTTAACTAATTTGGCCTATTTTATCAATGAAAATACGATTATAAATATTATAAATATTTAAAGTTCCAAAATAGACAAAAATCATTTCTTTCATAAATAATTAACAAATACTTAACAAATTATGTTATAATTTTACTTGGAGTTGAAAATATGAACGAATTACAACAAAAAGAGAGGGATTTGTTAAAGCAATACATTGATTTTTGCGACAAACATAACTTGAAATATTTTTTAATGGCGGGAACACTTCTTGGTGCAATTAGACATAAAGGATTTATTCCTTGGGACGATGACATTGATGTGGCTATGCCAAGAGAAGATTACGATAAGTTTTGTGAATTAGCGGCAAAAGAATTTACTGGAGATACTTTCTTTCAATCGTATAAAACAGATAAAAACTTCCCTTATGTTTTTTCTAAATTACGCAATTCAAATACAACATTTATTGAAAGAGTTTATAAACATGTCGACATGAATCATGGTGTATATTTAGATATTTTTCCTCTTGATGGAATATCTAAACATAATGCTAATAAATATTGGTTACATATAAAAATATATTTACAAGCACTAATTTGGTTTTTAGGTTGGCCGGTTGTTTTATTCCGTAAACCAAGACTTAAATTTTTCTTAACTGATATTTTAATTGATATTATTGTTTTACCATTTTTCTTATTTAGAATTAATAACTGGTCAAAAAAAGCATATGAAAAGATTTTAAAAAGCATACCTTTAAAGAAAGCAAAATTAGTGGCTAATATTCAATGTGGTGATTACCGCAATAAAAAGAATATATACCCAAAAGAATTACTAGATGAAGTTATTGATTGGCCATTTGAAGATTTAATTTGTAAAGTACCTAAAGAATATGATAAGTTTTTGACTTTATCTTATGGTGACTATATGAAATTACCACCAAAAAATAAACAAATTGGGCATCATTATAGTTCGGGATATGATATGAATATGTCTTATAAAGATTACATAAAAAGCAAAAAAAAGTAGCGATTTGCTACTTTTTTTAATGACATTACTTAATAAATAATTTATCTAATTCTTCAATTAAAGAATCTAATTCGGATAAATCTTTTAATCTAGCACCAGATGCTTGTTCGTGGCCTCCGCCTTTAAACATTGCGGCAACACCATTAATTGGTTTTTCTTTTGATCTAATTGAAACGCGCCAATCACCTTTATTAACATCTTGAGTAACGCAGAACCAAGCATTAATGCCATCAATATTTGAGAAAAGATTGATGTTTTCTTTTCCGCGTTCAACAGTGATTTTTAATTCATTTTGCACTTCAATTGGTAAAATATAATAGGCTACTCCGCCTTTAGTTACTTTGAAATTACCTAAAACATAAGCGGTAACTTTTAAATCATCAATGTTTTTGGTATACATTTTTTGATAGACATCTTTTGATAAATTAAAACCTGTTTCAAGTAATAACTTTGATATTTCAAATGTATGAGGAGAAGTAGAATTATATAAGAATCTACCAGAATCTCCAACAATACCAGAATATAAGTAATGAGCGGCTTCTTTACTCATAGTTTTATCAAAATAAAATAACATATTTGCCATTAATTCGGCACAAGACGCTAATTCATCATTAACAATATTAATATTTCCGTATGGTTCAACATTAGGGTGATGATCCATTTTGATAATAAATTTTGCTTTTGTATAGCGTTTATCACTAATTCTTTTAGTATCACCTGTATCCATCACAATGGCTAAAAATTCATTATTATCAAACCAACTATCATCAATAATTTCCATTTCTTCATATAAGCGTGGAGTTAATGTAACATGATTTTCTCCCACAACATGAACTTCTTTATTAGGATAATTATCTTTTAACCAATAATATAATCCCAATTGTGTTCCAAGAGCGTCAAAATCCGGAGATTGGTGACGAAATAATACAATTTTGTCATTATTTTCAATTTTTTCTAATGCTTTATCGTATTCTAATTTGTTTTTATTTATTAAATCTAAAATTACTTGATCTAACATAATTTCACCTCGAAAAGCATTATAACAAAAAAAAGGTGTATTCGCACCTTTTTTGATAAATTTTGTTTATTAAATTATTTAATATTTAAGATACGGCAAGTATCACGAGCAATCATTAATTCTTCATCAGTTGGAATTAACATAACTTTGATTTTACTATCTTCAGTAGATAAAACCGCTACTTCGCCACGAATGGTTTTTTGACTTTCTAATAATTTAACACCTAATGCTTCTGATATTTCATCTACAACACGTTGACGTAAGTATCCATCATTTTCACCAACACCAGCAGAGAAGACAAGCAAATCGCATCCGCCTAATCTTACATAATATTGACCAATGTAATCAGCGACACGTCTAACCCATAAGTCAATAGCTAGTTCAGCGCGTTTATTACCTTCACGCATTGCTTTTAAAACATTTCTTGAATCATCATCAACACCAGAAAATCCTTTTAAACCAGATTTTTTATTTAAAGTTTGGAACATTTCAGTTGGTGTCATACCAGTTTTCTCACAAACATAAGTAACAACACTTGGATCGATATCTCCACATCTAGTGCCCATCATAATTCCACCTAATGGTGTAAGACCCATAGAAGTGGCAACACATTTTCCATCTTTAGTAGCGGTAATAGAAGCACCAGAGCCTAAGTGGCAAGTGATGATACGAACATTTTCTTTTTTATCAACATACTTTAAGCCTTCATGAGCTAAGTATTTATGTGAAGTACCATGAGCGCCATATCTACGAATGTCATATTGTTCGTACCATTCATAAGGAACAGGGAACATATAATCTTGTGGAGCCATAGTTTGATGGAAAGCAGTATCAAATACCGCAACATTACCGACATGAGGTAAAGCATCTTTTATTGCACGTAAACCAATTAAGTGTGCACCATTATGAAGAGGAGCAAGAGAAATTAAATCTTCCACTTTCTTTTCTACATAATCATCAAATTTAACAGAATCATTAAAATATTTACCGCCTTGAACAATACGGTGACCAACACCTTGAATTTCTTCTAAGTGTTTTACAACACCTTTTTCTAATAAAGTTTTTAATACTAATTCGACAGCGTATGTATAAGTTAAAACTGGTAAAACTTTTTCTTCTTTTTGATCACCTAATACAAATTTAAATTCGGCATCTTCTTTACCAATTCTTCCTACTAAACCAGAACAAATTACTTTTTCTTCAGGCATTTCAAATAATTTGAATTTTAAAGATGAACTACCTGCATTTACTGCCATTATTTTTGCCATAAATTTTCCTCCTAAACACATTAAATAGAATAATACTTTCTAAAATAATAGTAAAGATTAAAAAAATAAAATTGTTAATCGCTTACATTGTTAACTATTTAGTTAATAGTTCTAGATAATACTTAAAAAATTACTTATAATATATATAGTTCAAGGGGTGAAATTATGAACTTTGACTTAAATGAATTTCTATATGGACAATCAATAACTGCTTATGAGTATTTTGGTGCCCATAGAGTAGTTAAAGATGGTGTCGAAGGAGTAGTATTTCGTTTATACGCTCCATTAGCTAGAGATGTTTCAGTTATTGGCGATTTTAATAACTGGGATGTTACAAACAATAAAATGGAACGCATTGATCCAAATGGCGTATTTGAAACATTTGTACCAGGATTAAAAGACTACATGAATTATAAGTTTCATTTCCTGAATGCAAAAAATATTTATGTAGATAAAAGTGACCCATATGCATTTTTTAGTGAATTAAGACCTTTAAGTGCATCAAGAATTTTTGATTATAGCGATTTTATTTGGCATGATCAAAAGCACATGAAACAAAGAAATAGATATTTTACTAGACCATTATCAATTTATGAACTTCACTTAGGCTCGTGGTTAGGTAAAAAAGATAATCGCTTTTTATCTTATGAAGAAGTTGCAGATTATCTCATTGAATATTGTTTAGATCATGGATTTAATGCTGTTGAAATAATGCCAGTTACACAATATCCATTTGATGGTTCGTGGGGTTATCAAGCCACCGGCTTTTATTCAGTAGATTCAAGATATGGTAATCCAAAGCAACTGATGTCATTTATTGACCGCATGCACTGTGCGGGTATTGCTGTCATATTAGACTTTGTTTTAGTACATTTTGCGGTTGATGAATTTGGTTTAATTGAATTTGATGGAAGTAGAATGTATGAATATAATTCCGAAGAGAATGCTTTCTCACAATGGGGTAGTGCCTTATTTGATTTAGGTAAAGATCCAGTACGTTCATTTTTAATGAGTGCTGTTAATTATTTCTTAACTGTTTTTCATTTTGATGGTATAAGATTTGATGCTATTAGTAATGTCATTTATTGGCATGGAAATTCGAACAAAGGTATTAATGATGGCGCAATTGAATTCATCAAAAGATTAACAGGCAAACTCCATTATGCTCATAATGATATTATCTTAATTGCAGAAGACTCATCAGCGTATAAAGGCGTTACCGCTCCACTAGAAAGTGGCGGATTAGGTTTTGATTATAAATGGGATTTAGGTTGGATGAATGATACATTAAAATATTATTCTCTTGACCCAATTTATCGTAAATATCATCATAACTTAATTACATTCTCCATGGCTTACTTTTTCTCGGAAAATTTCTTATTACCTTTATCTCATGATGAAGTAGTACATGGAAAAGGTACAATCATTAATAAAATCAATGGTGATTATTATGCTAAGTTTGCTCAATTAAGAAATTTATATACTTACATGTGGACTCATCCAGGTAAAAAACTCAATTTCATGGGTAATGAACTTGCATCTTTCGATGAATGGAACGAAAATAAATCCTTACCATGGAATTTAAAAAGATATCCAGCACATGATTCTATTAGCAGAATGATTCGTGACCTAAATCTTATTTACGCTCACGAAAAAGCAATGTATATGGATGAATATAATCCAAGCCGTTATGCTTGGACTTTAGTGGATAATTGTGACCAAAGTGTCTTTGCTTTTATAAGAACTTATAATAATGATACGTTATTATTTGTTTTCAATATGACACCAAATTATTATGAAGTATATGATGTTCCAACCTATGTTCCAGGAACATACACGGAAATATTTAATAGTGACAAAGATGTTTATGGTGGCAAAAACCAATACAATGGTTTAAAATTAAAAACTAGTGTGGGTGGTCCAGAAGGTCGACCATATCACATTACAATAAAATTAGGTAGTTTTGCGGCAATGATATTTAAATGTGTTACCCGTAGAAGAAAGGTTAGTTAGTATGTTTAATAATGTAGAAGAATTTAAAGAAGAATTTCAAAGAAGATTACTTGATAAATATTGTGTGACAATCGATGAATCACATATATTTGAGCGTTACGATATTTTAGGAGAAATGGTGCGCGACTACGCAAGTAGAGACTGGCGCAGCACTCGTGAAACAGTTTTAAGAACTGGTAAAAAACAACTTATTTATTTCTCAATGGAATTCTTAATTGGTCGTTTGTTAGTAAATAACTTACAAAATTTAGGGATTTATGAAATTGTAAAAGATGGTTTAAATGATTTAGGAATTAATATTCATGAATTAGAAGAACAAGAAACCGATGCTGGACTTGGTAATGGTGGCTTAGGAAGACTTGCTGCTTGCTTTTTAGACTCCACGGCATCTTTAGGATATCCAGTTATTGGTAACTGTATCCGTTATGAATATGGATTCTTTAAACAAGTTATCATTGATGGAAAACAAGTGGAAGTTCCAGATCAATGGCTTGCTAAATCTAATGTTTGGGAAGTTAAAAAGCCTAAACACGCAGTTGAAGTAAAATTCTATGGTCATCCAGAATGCTATTACGATGAAAAAGGCGAATTACGTAATAGAACTGCGGATGCAATAGTCGTAAAAGCTATGCCTTATGATATTTCGGTTATTGGATATCGTAATAAAGTAGTTAATACCTTACGTGTTTGGTCAGCCGAACCAAGTGATGAACATTTACCAATGGATGAAAAGTTTACTGATTATTTATCAGCTTTAAAAGAATTATGCCATGGTTTATATCCAGATGATTCTACAGAGCACGGACGTATTTTACGTTTAAGACAACAATATTTCCTTGTTTCAGCAGGATTGCAATCCGCAATGCGTGAACATTTAAGACTTTATGGTACATTAGATAATTTCTATGAAAAATATAACTTCCAATTAAATGATACACATCCAATTTTAGCTATTCCAGAAATGATGCGCTTATTAATGGATGAATATAATTATGGTTGGGATGATGCTTGGTATCAAGTAACTCACGCTATGGCATATACAAACCATACCATTATGGCAGAAGCTTTAGAAAAATGGCCAATAAATTATGTACAACATTTAATTCCACGTTGCTATATGATTATTGAAGAAATTAATCGTCGCTTTATGATTCGTTTAAATGAAATGCATGTTAGCGATAATATGAAAAACCGTTTATCAATTATTAAAGATGGAATGATTCATATGACAAGTTTAGCACTTGTAACTTGCTATAGTATTAATGGTGTTGCGGCTTTACATACTCAAATTCTTGAAAGCTCAACATTCAAAGATTTCTATCAAATTATGCCAGAAAAATTTAATAACAAAACAAATGGTATTACTCATCGTCGTTGGTTCTTATATGCTAATCCAAAGATGGCTAGTGAAGTTACAAAATACATTGGCGATTCTTGGATATTAAATCCAGAAGATTTAACAAAGTTAATGGCTTATGTTGATAATGAAGATTTAAAATCAAGATATTATGAAATCAAATTAGAAAACAAAATCAAATTAGCGGAATATGTGGAAGAACATAACCATATTGAACTTAATGTTAATTCAATATTTGATGTCCAAATTAAAAGATTACATGCTTATAAACGTCAATTATTAAATGTTTTCCATATCATTTATTTATATTTCAAACTCAAAACTGATCCAAACTTTAAGATGTATCCTCATACATTTATCTTTGGAGCAAAAGCGGCGCCAAGTTATGCTTATGCTAAGAAAATTATTGAATTAATTTTAGCGGTTGCTAAAGTTATTAATAATGATCCAGTTATTAGTCAATCTATTAAAGTAGTGTTTATTGAAAATTATGGTGTTACTCTTGCTGAAAAAATTATTCCTGCTGCGGATGTTAGTGAACAAATTTCTACAGCTGGAAAAGAAGCAAGTGGTACTTCAAATATGAAATTTATGATGAATGGCGCAATTACACTAGGTACATTAGATGGCGCTAATGTGGAAATTAGTGAACGTGTTGGTGATGAAAACTGTGTCATATTCGGTTTAAAAGATTATGAAGTTAATGAATTACGTAATGCGCACACTTATAATCCTTGGGATTATTATAACCAAGATCCATTTATTAAACGTATTTTAGATTCTTTAACTGATGGCACATGGGATGAAGATAAAGATCGCTTCAGAATGATTTTTGATGAAGTTATGTATCATAACGATGAATACTTTATCTTAAAAGATTTTGCAAGTTATGTTGAAGCTTCTAAATTAATCGAAGAATTATATCAAGATAAATCTAAATGGGCCAAGATGGCTTTAATAAATATGGCTCAATCAGGATATTTCTCAAGTGACCGCACTATTAGTGAATACGCTAATGAAATTTGGCATTTAAAAAAGGTAAACGATAATGAATAAAAATTCGCTTAAACTTTTAAAAAAATTAACGGAACTTAATGGCATAAGTGGATTTGAAAATGATGTTCGTGATTATATTAAAAATGCGTTAAAAGATATTTGTACGAATATTACTACAGATAACTTAGGCTCATTAATTTTAGAACTTAAAACTGATGAATCTAAGCCATTAATCATGTTTACAGCGCATATGGATGAAGTAGGATTTTTAGTTAATTCTATTTTAGATAATGGCATGATTCGCCTTAAGCCAGTAGGTGGCTGGTGGAGCCATGTCTTGTTAGCGCAAGAAATGGTCGTTACTAATCATAAACATCAAGAATTCGTAGGTGTTATTGGCGCTGAACCTCCACATGGCTTAACACGTGAGCAAAAAAATCAAGTTTTACCAATTGATATGCTTTATTTAGATATGGGAGTAAGTTCAAAACAAGATATTTTAGACTTAGGTATAAATATTGGTGACCAAATTACTCCTTTAACTAAATTCCGTGTTTTAAATGATCATAAAACGCTTTTAGGTAAAGCATTTGATAATCGTCTTAGTGTAGCAATTATTATTGATTTATTTAAAACTATTAAAAGATTAAATATATCGGCAAATATCGTTTTTGTAGCATCTACCCAAGAAGAAATTGGCTGTCGTGGAGCAAAAACTTCTACATATAAAGTTGAGCCAGATATCGGTTTTGCTATTGATGTAACGGAAAGTTATGACACGCCTGGTGCAGAAAATAATCCTTCTAAATTAGGAACTGGTCCTGCTTTAGCGTTAATGGATGGGGCATCTATATCACATCGCGGATTATTTGATTTGGTAGAAGAAGTAGCAAAAAGAAAATCTATTCCTTATACCTACGATTTATGCGTATTTGGTGGAACAGATTCTAGTGAAATTCATAAAACAAAAATGGGAATTATTAATATGACATTATCAATTCCTTGTCGATATTTCCATTCCCATACTTCTTTAGTTCATAAAGATGATTTTGATAATACGAAAAAATTATTACTTAATTTAATCAAAGTCATTGATAATGACAAATTACAAATGCTTAAAGAAAGCAAATATTTATAAGACACTTCGTTAGAAGTGTTTTTTAATTAATTCTACTTGTAAAAATAAAAATTCCTAAACCAACAAAAGCGATAGTTAATAAAGTACAAAATACACCCATAACTAAATCAAAATAACGATATTTGCTATAATCTTTTATTTCTTTTATATCGTTTTCATTAATACTTTTATTTTTATCTAACTTTCGTACCGCTAAAGAACCTAATGTTCCAGAAATAAACATTTTAAAGCCAAAGATGGCATAAATAATATTTGTTTCTAATACACCAAAAAATAAGCCAATAAATAAAACAAAGGCAAGCACTCCACCAAAAAGTGTTTCATCGAATACACCAAAGCACCAGTTTTCTGCAAACAACGTTCCTACATTAAAGGCACTTAAAATAATGATTATAAGTGTACGACCAAACCAACCACTCTTTTGATAGCGTTGAGCATCTTTATAATGTCTTTCATTAAAACTTAATAGCCAAGTTATAAATTGCATTTTTTTATTCCTTTCTTTTTCGACATTAAGTAATCTACAAATTCATAATAACAATTTTTCTTAAATACGGAAAGAAAAAATTATAAATATGAAAAATTTGCAAATGATAATTATGTAAATAAGTTTTATTTAAAGTATTAAAATTGAGTGCTTTTCCTAATTATGTGAACGAAATTAATAAAAATGTCTTTATTAAAACAATTTAACAAAGTAAGTTTAAAAATATATTAATTTTGCGTAAATTTTTTAAGCATTAAAGTTGTTTTAATTTTTTTTAGGTGTATAATTTAAGTATATTAAAAAATAGATAGGCGGTGCATTATGGCAAGGAAACCAATGTATGATGGTGGCACAAAAAACAAAATGATTGAAGTAGCAACTGAGTTGTTTTTTGAAAATGGGTATGATGGAACTAGTATTCGTAGTATTGTAAGAGGAGTCGGTTGTGAAATAGGCTTATTCTATTATTACTATGAAACAAAAGATGCATTATTTAGTGATGTATTAGAAACATTCTTAAATCAATATCATCGAGGATTTAAAAGAGTGGTAAAAATGGCAAAAGAAGATCCAAATCACGCTGTTTATCATTTCTTCCATTATTTAAAGATGATTGTTAAGAAATTTAGAGTGAAGTACGATAAGAAAATGCATCGTACAGTTAGACTTGCGATTCGTGAACAAGTATTACAAGTAATTGAACCATATTTCGAACAAATTATTGAAATATTAATTGAAAATGGTGCAAAACCAAAACTTGATACAAAAACAGCAGCAAGATTCTTAACATATGGTATTGGTAGTTTAACTATTCATGAAACTAATGAGTGGGTGGAAGAAACTTCTAATAACTTAAATAATATCATTCATGATATTTTAGGATTTGAACCTAAAGAAAACTAGTTAATTAATAGGTGTCTTAGTTTTTAATAAATGTAATAAATCATCAATTTGATTTTCATTAAAAACCATAACACCTATTTTTTTTAATGCTTCCGCAGTTACACCACTTTTATTAATTAAAGTATGACTAAAAGTTCCATCATAAATAAGATCATTTCCACATGAGGGACTTTTGCTTTTTAATAAAGCGTATTTAATATGATTGTTTTTAACTATATTTATTGCTATATCTTTACCTAACTCATAATTATTAGTGACATCTACACCAATTTGATTTATGACTTTATCATTTTTTCTTTCACTAGGTACACGAGGAATAGGTAATCCGCCCATAACTTCTGGACAAATAGGAACAAACTCAAAATATTTAGCGATTTCACTAGTATCAATTTTGTTATTTTTTCCATTGTATTTAACATTTTCACCAAGTAAACAAGCACTAATAAGAAGTTTTTCCATAATATCACCACCTAAATATTAACATATTCATAATAAACATTTAAAAAAATGTTTAAATTTTATATAATCTTAGTTAGGTGAGATTTATGGTTGACTATGTATTTGAATATAAAGGAAAAAATTATCAAGTTAAATTTATTTTAAATAAAAGAAGTATGCGTCGTGTTTCTTTTAAGATTGTAGATAATAATATTGTTTGCTATGCTCATCCTTTATCAAGTTATAATTCATTAGTTAAAATAATTGAACAACATAAATTGTCATTAGTGCATATGTATGATCGTAACCAACAAAGTAGTGAAGATTATATTTATATATTTGGAGAAAAATTACCAATTATATTTCAAAATAACATTTATTCAATTTCTGGATATGGAAGCTATAAAAATGAAATAGAAAAAGAACGTCTTTTAGCAAGATTATTAAATCGCTATATTGATTCAAGATTTTATACTTTAGAAAAACTTATGAATGTAAAAAGAGATTATAAATTTATAATTCGTAAGATGAAAACAAGATATGGCACTAATTCAATACGTACGAATAGAATTACTTTTTCTTTAGAATTAATTCATTTTTCACCAGAAATAATAGATTCTGTTATTATTCACGAATTAGCGCATGATTTTTACCGTGATCACTCAATAAGATTTTATAACGTCGTTTATCAATATTGCCCAAACTATGATAGTCTAAGAAACAAAATGGTGAAAGGAGAATTTAAATAATGATTCAATATATAACAAGTAAAACTAATAATCGCATCAAAGATTTATTACGTTTAAGACAAAATAAAAACCGTGAGGAAAGTAAACTATTTATTGTTGAAGGTTTTCATATGCTTGAAATGGCTAGTGAAGCACAAATAATAAAAGAAGTATATACTACTAAAGAACTTGATATTGATAAAAATATTCCTCAATTTATTATTACTAATGAAATATTAGATAAAATTTCTTCTTCCATTAATGCTCAAGGAGTAGTGGTGGTTTGTCACTATATTAAAGAAAAACCAATTACAAGTAATAAAATTATTTATTTAGATAACATATCAGATCCTGGTAATTTAGGAACAATTTTAAGAACGGCCTTAGCGTTTAATTATTTAGATGTTATTATGAGTCCTAATTGCGTTTCTTTATATAATGATAAGTCACTTAGTGCAACACAAGGCGCAATATTCAAATTAAACATTATTACTAAAGATATTGATTACTTAAAAGAATTAAAAAAAGATTATAAAATAATTGCTACTAGCTTAAAAAACTCAGTTGATATTACAAGCATTCCAAAATATGAAAAGTGTATTTTAGTATTTGGTAACGAAGGAAAAGGCGTAAGAGAAGAAATACTTAATATTTCTGATGTTAATGTGATTATTCCAATTCAAAATATTGATTCACTTAATGTTGGTGTTGCAAGTGGTATAGTTATGTTTTATGAATCAAATGAGGATGAATATGAATAATATAAAAATATCCCTAAGAAATTATTCGAAAGATAAAGAGCGTTATAAAAAATATCGTAAACAACTATTAGAATTGTTAAATGAAAATAATTCTAAATTAAATTTTGATTTGAAAATAATTGCTAGAATTTTAGATACAAAAACTGATAGTGACTTTGGTGAGGAGACAAATACATATGCTGCGATGCATTCAATTGTCCAAGATGACAGAGCGCTTATAGAAATTGATTCAATGATTTTTGATTATTTTGAAAAAAACGATGAACTAATGGTGCGAATTTGTTTATTTCATGAGTTTTGCCATATAGATGATTTGCATTATATTGCCTCATTTCCATATTTTAAAGGTCGAGCAGTGGATAGTATGAAATTAACTAGTATTAATGAAATAAATATTTTTATTGGAATACTTTTTTGGACCGAGTATTATGCATACTCAAAAACGTTTTTAAACTTTAAAAAGTTTGATCAATACATTAGTATCTATGACTTAGAAAAAAATTATATTAGTTTGCAAAAACAAATAACAAAAGGTAAAACTATTGAAAATAAAAAATTACGAGATAAATTATTAATAGGCGCTATAATCAAAGTCAATGTTTATACTCATTTTGTTGCAATGAATCTTGCTTCAACTAAATTTGGTGATAAAAGAAAAATAAAAGATAAAAATAAAATTTTTGATGAAGAAACACATGAAATTGTTACTGGCATGCTTGAAAAATTCTCATATTATGCCAATGAATTAACAAAATATCGTAGCGATAATAAATTTATTACTTATTTAAGAAAACTAGGTGACTATATAAATTTTGAATATAATGAAATTTTTGATGTTAAATTAGCAAAAAAAGATAATTATTTTGTTCATTATATTTAAAAAAAACATTAATATATCACGTTAGTTGCAACTAATTTAACAAAGTGCTAATCTATTTTTGGAGATGGTATTATGAGTGATTTCTTAAAAGCAACAATAGGAATATTAATTCCTTTTATAGGAACAACATTAGGTTCAGCTTTTGTTTTCTTTTTAAAGAAAGATATGAATCCTAAAATGCAAAAAGCTTTATTAGGATTTGCATCTGGCGTTATGATTGCGGCATCTGTTTGGTCGCTTTTAATACCTGCAATTGAGATGTCGTCTAATTTAAAAATTCAGTGGTTACCAGCTGCAGTAGGATTTTTATTAGGTATGGGATTTTTATTAATACTTGATAGTGTTATTCCGCATTTACATGTTAATAATGATAAACCAGAAGGAAAACCATCCCACTTAAATAAATCATTTATGCTTATTCTTGCTGTTACTCTTCATAATATTCCAGAAGGTATGGCAGTAGGTGTTGTTTTAGCAGGTATGTTAAGTGGCGCAACCAACATTACTATGATGGGAGCATTTGCTTTAGCAATAGGTATAGCTATACAAAACGTGCCAGAAGGAGCAATTATATCTACTCCATTATTAGGCTCAGGATGTACAAAGAAAAAAGCGTTCCTTTATGGAACACTTTCTGGAATTGTTGAGCCTATTGGTGCGATTATCACAATACTTTTAACTTCACTTATTACTCCCGCTTTACCTTATATTTTGTCTTTTGCGGCAGGCGCAATGATTTATGTAGTAGTGGAAGAACTAATACCAGAAACACAAAGTGGTGACCATTCTAATATTGGCACAATTGGTGTAGCAATTGGCTTTACCCTTATGATGGTATTAGATATTGCCTTAGGTTAATTATTTAATTTATTTCGATATTCTTTGGGACTAATTTTATAATAATCTTTAAAACATTTAGCATAATGACTCGCGGAACAGAATCCGCAAGCATAAGCAATTTCTGTTAATGACATATTGCTATTAAATAAATCAATACTTTTCTTTAAACGATACATCATAACAAAAGTAGAAGGAGTCGTATGGAAATGCTTTTTAAATATTTCAAAGCATTTATTGCGACATACTTGTCCCATTGTGGCAATATTTTTAATATTACATTCATGCATATAAGTTTTTTCAATGTAAGCAATCATTTTGGTTAATGATTCACGCTCATAATTAATAACTTTATCTTTATTATTCTCCACTTTTAAATTTGTACTTAATAAATATAAAATATTCCACATCTCAGTAATTGCTTTTATTTCGTTTCCTGCCGCATAGTTATTTAATAATTCATAAATGTTAATAATGGAATTAATAACACTAGCCTCATAAGGAATGTTTTTTGACATGATAAATGTGTCAATCGCATCGTTATTAACAAAATTAACTAAATATTTATCATTAATATAAGAATAAACATTAAATAAAGCGGGTGAAATTAAAATACAAATCATTTCACATTCTTTTTTCTTTAAAGAATAACCATAATGCAAGAGATTAGAATTAACGAAAATACATTCTCCCGCATGAATAGTTAAAGTTTTACCTGCAACATAAAAATCCATTTCTCCATTAATAACATAATTAAATTCTAAATCGGGATGCCAATGGCATAAGGCACTATAATTAGGATAAGAAGATAGAAGTCCTTTTCTTGCATATAAAGGAAAATTTTCAAGATTATAATTAGCAACTTCTGATAAATCTTTTAATATATTGACTTGCATAAAACATACCTATTTATTTAAATCTTGATAATATTTTTTCTTTTCATTTTCCCAATAAACTTTATCATCACTTGTAATATTTCTTATCACTTTACATGGATTACCGGCTGCAATAACATTAGAAGGAATATCTTTAGTTACTACCGATCCTGAACCTATAACGACATTATCACCAATTGTAACACCAGGATTAATAGTTACTCCCCCACAAATCCAAACATCGTTACCGATAACTACTGGACGACCAAATTCTAAAGCATCATTACGAACATCTTTATCAATTGGATGAGCGGCAGTAAAAATATTAACACGTGGAGCAATAAATACATTATCACCAATAGTAATTGGACAAACATCTAAAAATATGCAGTCGTAATTAGCGTAAAAATTATCGCCAACTGAGATGTTATAGCCATAGTCACAATGAAAAGGCTTATTAATACAAACATTTTTTCCAACATGCTTAAAATGTTTTTCAACTAGCCTACGACGCATAGGGAAATCTAAATAAGAAGTATTATTAAAACGATCTAAAAATTCACGATTCATTAAATAATCTTCATATAGTTCCTTAGTGTTTGCTATATATAATTCGCCGTTTAGCATTTTTTCTTTATCATTCATTTTCATCACCATACTTATTTAATACGATTGTGACAATATTTGCAATTGTTTTTAGAATTTAAATATCAAAATAATACGATTATAATATTATTAAAAACTTTTGTGATAGTCTCTTTTATGTTGTAACACTACAATAAAATTAAAGGTGATGATAACATGATTAGTTTTGTAAAAAGGACCAAAGTAAATAATATTGAAATTATGAATTCTAAAAATCAAGAAGTAGAAGCTTCTTTAAATGATGATTGTACAATAACTTTAAAAGGTAAATACATGTTCATGGATGGGGAAGAACAAATAATCGTTTTAGATAGGAATGAAACTAAAGCCATTATTAAACTTTTTAAATATTTAAACATGGAAGAACTTGATTATTTATAATTATTTATCTTTTTTATTTACAAATAAAAAATAAAGATATATTATTACTATGTTAGTTATAACTAACTAATAGAATTAAGGTGTGTTTATGAAAGTAATCGCAGAAAAAAATACCCTTTTAGGCGTAAGATATATTATTCTATTATGTCTATTTATATTTTTCTTTGTTTTATCAATTTTAGGCACTTTGCTAAGTTCGCTATTTTTATTCTTTGATTTATTTATGTTAGGGATGATTGTTCTTCAAAGTGTACAATTGTATAAGTATAATAAAGCACCAAAAGTATGTATAAGCATTGATAATGATAAAAAATTACATTTGTATAAAGATATCATTATTAATCCTAAAGATATAAATTACGTTTATTATGAAGATACTTATGTTCCTAAAAGTATTATTACAAATATCGGTAAAGTAATTATTGAAACTAGTGAAAAGGATTATGAATATAATTATGTTGATAATCTTGTTGATGTAGTTAGTGAATTAAAAACAATTGTCATTAAAACTAAAGGAGAAGAAAAGTAGTATGAAAAAAGAATATTTTAGTGTTGAAAAAGACGGATTCTATGGCGCATATTTTCCAAATAAAGCAAAAACTAATAAAGGCATAATTTTAATGCTTGGAGATTCTATTGATGATCGTTTAGCAACTTCCGGTGTTAAATATATGCAATTATTCAATTTTAATTGTATTACTATATCTCCCGCGAAAAAGAATTATGGTTATCATAATTACGAATTAGAAAAATTTGGTAAAGCTCTTGATGTACTTAAACAAAAGGGCTGCACTAAGTTTGCTATTGCAGGTGGCTCCACAACGGGGATGATTGCTTTAGTTGTTGCTTCTATATATCACGAAATTACTCTTACAATTGCCTTTACTCCATGTGACTTTATTATGGAAGGATTTTATCAAGATGGTTTAGATGGCGCTAAAGAAAGACCGGGTAATAATGAATCAACTTTAACACTTAACGCTAAACCTTTACCTTACTTACCTTACGCATATCGCCATCCAACTTATTGGCAAATGATTGAAAAAGAATCTAAAGAAGGTAAAGACATGATTGCAAGTCGTAAATTATTTGATGAATCAGAACGTTTACATCCTTTAAAAGAAGAAGAACTTATTAAAGTAGAAAATATTAAAGGCACAATAGTGCTATCAGGAGCAAGTGATGATGTCTTATGGGACACCACTAAATATATTCGAAGAATGGAAGAGCGTTTAAAAGTAAAAGACCATGACTCTAAGTTATATAGTTATATTTATCAACATGGAACACATTTTGCTTTTCCAGAACGCCTAATGAAATTTATGCTTCCAATTGGAAGTTCCTTATTAGTTTCTATTGCATTTAAAGCTGGTAAAAAGTTTAAAAAAGAATGCAAGAAAACTCGTATAGATATTGATAATAAGTTAACAGATATTATCAATAACTGGTAACCTCGTGGATAAAGTTTCGACTTTCCAATAAAAAGCCAAAAGAAAGCCGCACAATTATGTGCGGTTTTCAAATACTTAAAATTAGTAATTATTTTATTCTCTAGGCTTCTTTTTATCATCTGGTAAATCATAAGATAATTCAACAATTTCATCAGCTTCGGGATAATATTTTAGAATTTCTTCATAAGTAAAAGGAGTGACATATTGAGCATTAGAAAAATTTTCTTCTAAAGCATATTTTAATAAATCATAAGCCATAATCATCGCGTTTTCATAACCATCTCCACAAGTTACAGCGCCAATGATATTCGGAATTTTAACATTATAATAAGTACTATTTTCTTCTTTTTTTAATGTGGCGTAAAAGTGATAATGCATAATTAATTTTTTGAACCTCTAAATTTCTCTAATCTATTATTAACATCTAAATAAATTTCATCATGGGTTTCTTTATAATCCTCGTTAGTGTCATTCATTAAATAATCTAAAGATTTTAATAAATATTCTTCCTCTTGTTTAGGATCGTTCATTGCTTCATAAACGGTACCAATATAACTAGCAAATATAGCAGAATAAATATCAGAAGTAGGTTCATCATCATA
>ERZ808292.41-NODE-41-length-41837-cov-19.349074_pt1 | contig 41837 bp, 43 predicted proteins | sample MGYA00521275_ERZ808292 | MGnify/ENA primary metagenome ERZ808292 (study PRJEB31516, sample SAMN03275613) | gut metagenome | biome: mammalia-associated habitat; material: feces | host: Papio cynocephalus | place: Kenya | collected 2012-07-26 ... | reverse complement strand
AAAAACTTGGAGAAAAGGCGCGAACCTTTTTCCAAGTTTGATTATTGCATTTGCAGCTGCAAATGTCAAGTACTAAACTTGGAAAAACCCGAAAAGTTTTCTCCGTTTCCCGTGAAGCACTAACCGCAGCTTTCCAGGAAGGTTTGGAATAGTTCGTTGGAGCTGTGCCAGCCCAGCAGCAGGCGGGGATAGTTGTTGATCCAGTCAATGGCCTTCTGCACAACCTGATCCGGCACACTGGTGAAGTCTGTGCCCTTCGGAAAGAACCATCTTATCATCTGGTTCTGCTTTTCATTGCTGCCCCGTTCACCTGGGCAGCTGGGGTGGCAGTAATAGATCTTCGTCCGCTTCTCTTCCGGGTGGAGGAAACTGCGCTCCATGCCCTCACAGTCGGCAAACTCGTGGCCGTTGTCCACGGTGATGCTCTTGAAGATCTCCCGGAACTTCTCCGTGCCCAGCTCCACCTCCAGGTGATCCAGCTGCCCTACCACGCTGGCGGCAGTCTGATCCTGCATCAGCTTGGCCAGCTCGTGCCGGGTGGCACGCTCTGTCATAACGTTCATGGTACGCTTGGTTTTCTTCTTGCCCTCCACGCTGTCCATCTCCCAGTGGCCCGGCTCTTCCCGGCTGTTGATGTGCTCCGGACGGTGCTCAATGCTGGTTCCGGCACTGGCCCGCTTCTGGCTGCGCACCTTGCAGTACCGGCGCTTTCTGTTTCCCTTGTACCGCAGCTTCTTGTTGGTCAGGGGCCAGAGGTAGCCCAGGTCGATGTAGCGATACACGGTCTGCCGGGTCAGGGTGCAGCTGAAGGTGGTCTCCGGCTTTTTCCCCAGCATGGCGCAGGCGGCGGAAGGGGAGTACCCCTGTTCACCGATCATATCCACCAGGAAGGCGGCCAGGGCATGATCGTTGCCGATCTTCAGGGGCTTCTCCCGGTTCTTTTTCCCTTTCTCACGCATGGCTGCGCTCATTTCCGGGGAGTAAACCACCTTGGGCTTCAGTTCGCTGTCCAGGATCTCCACCCGGCCCCGCTTGATCTCGTCGTAGATGGCCTGGTCACTGCACCCGATCCTCCGGGCGATAGCCGGAGCCTTGCACCCCTTTTTCAGCAGTTTTTCAATGGTCAGCATATCATTCCAGCTCAGGCGCATGAAGATCCCTCCTGTTATGTGTTTGATGATTAAATCATAGCCGGAATTCTGTCTGTCTGCAAGACGGCAGGTGTTGTGGCCGAGCAGCAAAATCCCCCCCTACATCCTGTGTAGGGGGGGATTATTCTTGCCCTAAAAGCCAGTCCGTTGTGACGCCCAGTGCTTGGGCCAGTACCGGCAGTTCAAAATCCGGTATGATCCGCTTTCCAGTCTCCATGCGGCTCACGGCCATCTGGCCCACTTGAAGCCCCAGCAGCTGAAGCTTCACCGCCAGTTCCTCCTGGCTCAGGCCCAGCCGCAGCCGTGCCTCCCGGATCCGTCGTCCGGACAGGTTGAACTCCTTTTCGTTCATGGGATAGACCCGCATAGCCCAGCCTCCTTCTAATCATCTTTTGCATATTGACGATACCATGAAGGCGTGCTATTCTTTATAAAAAAGATGATTAAAGCCGAGAAAAAGCGAGAGTTCCCAGGGCGGAAAAGTTACTTCCGGCTCAGCTGCTTCACGATCCGGTAGAGGATCACCGCCAGCTGCTCACGGGTGCAGAAAGAGCGGTACATCTTCTGGCCCTTGTCGTTGCCATTGATGATCCCGTTTTCCTCCGCCCACGTCCGGGCCTCCTGGCTCCACTCGGATGGAGCGGCGGCTCCCTGCCGCTGCAGCCAGTTGTCCATCAGCTTGTCAAAAGTGGCCTGATCCATTGATGCTTCCTCCTTATCCGCCTGGCTGGCATAATCCGGCACGCCGCAGCCCCGGATATACCTGCCGTTGATCTTCAGGGTACGCCGCTTCACGCTGTTGCTGTAGTTGCCCTCGATCACGGTGATTTTCCCGCCGCCGACGGCTTCCACAATACCAACATGGTCGGCGCTGCCGGTGCAGTCGCCTGTGCCGCTGTCCTGCCAGTCGTAAAAGATGTAGTCTCCTGGTGCCGGGGTGTAGCTGTCGTCTTCCACCCAGCGGCCAAGCTGCCGGAACAGTGCGATCTGCCGTTCGCACCCGCACTCCGTCGGGATAATGTTCGTCAGTCCGCACTGTATGGCCACAGCACTGCCGAAGGTGGCGCACCATGCGTCCGTGTACTGCACCTGATAGCCTCTTGCAAGGGGCTTGTGGGCGTTGTAAAGGTCGATGATGGCCCGGTGGCTGCCGTCGCTTTCCTTGCGGCCCAGCCAGCCTCTGGCCGTGCTCACGATCTTTTGCCGCAGCTGCTGCTCTGTCATGCCGCGCCGCCTTCTTTGCTGGCTCCGTACAGCTGGCTGTGCAGCTCCAGAACGGCAGCTTCAATGGTGTTCTCAATATCGTCGTCGTGAACGTCATAGCCCTTTTCGGACAGATATTTCAGCACATACTGCTTCTTCTTATCTCCCTCCAGGGTGGTGTACAGCTGCTCCGCTGCCGTCACGGCGATCTTCGTCCAGGCCTGCAGCTCTTCCAAGTCGCAGGCGCTGGCCTTCTTCTTGATCCAGGGGATCACGAAGGCGGAGATCAGAGCGGCAATCAGCATAATGCCTGCGTTGATGATAGGGGTAATGTCCATAAGAATGCTCCTTTCTTTACTCCTCGTAGATGATGACCAGGCCGTAAGCCACGGCGGCGTCGTGCTCGATTTTGCAGCCGCGTGCCTGCTCCCAGCCTTTGCAGAAGTAGGCGGCGTGGCACAGGCTCATGTTCTCCAGAGACTTTGCCAGGAAGCACAGCGGGATTTGCACAACGCCGCGCTCCTCCATCTTCTCCTTGCTGTACCATTCATCGGTAAACAGCGTGTTGATGACCTCAAAGCCCCTGGCTTTCAGGGCGGCGACGGCCTTCTCCCTGGTGGCGATGATCTCCTCCTGGGTCTTTCCAGCCATCGGCTGGGACAGCATAGCCTTTCTCATTGCAGTTTCCTCCTTTAGCAATCTCGTTCAATTTTCTTCTCCGGCTCGTGGCTCTTGCCGAACACTGCGCTGTCATTGTGCTCAAAGATGTTCTCCACCACCTTCAGGACGTTTACGCCCAGAATGGTGGTGATGGCCTGCTGGCTCAGCTCCGTCACCGGGAATACTTGGCCCAGGCGCACCGTGGCATACAGGGCGATCAGATAGGAGACCGTCACCCAGCCCAGCGCGGCGATCTGCGTGGTGACGAACAGCCGCCGCGTGGTTGTCTTAATGCTCTTCATTCCGGGTTGCCTCCAGATGGTCAATGCGGTGGTGTGCGGACTTGGTGCTGGCCTCCACGGCGGCCAGGCGGCCCTCCACTGCTGTGTTGGTCTTCCGCTGCTCCCGCTGTTCCGCCTTGATTTCGTCCGTGTTGGACTTGATGTACCCCAGCTCTGTCAAAACGGTGCCGATCTGCTGGCCGCTGTTCTTGTCGTCTTTCCCCTTGTTGCGGGAGAAGGTGGCGTAACTGATGACCGCGCCCAGCACCGTGCATACCAGCCCCACAATGATGTTCCACTCCATTGGTGTCACCTGCCTTATTCCGTTGTTTCTACCAGCATAACAAACCATGCTTTCCCATTTCACCCCCGCAGCGGGGAATATTTTCAACAGGAGGGATCGTTTATGAGGAAAAAGAAGGCCGCCATTCCGAAGCGGCATCTTGTGGTGGATAGTTCCACCGGCGAGGTGGTCGGCACTCTTCGTCTGAAAAAGAAGCGCCCTCACGTCCTGGCCTTTGTCGCCGGTCTGCTCTGCTGTGCAGTTCTGCTCTGCGGTGCTCTCCTGATCCGCCAGCACCGTGAAGCGCAGCATCTGCGGCAGGAAGCGGAGCAGCAGAAAATGGAGCAGCAGGAAGTGATAAGAAATGTCGATGACTTCCTGGAGGCCCGGGAAAAAGCCTGGGAGGGGGCAAAAGAGGGCGTGGACTACTACGTGGACAGCAATGGACATTGGGTGTATATCCCGGAGGCAGAGAGGGGCAAAGGGAAATGAGAGAACTCCTCGTTGTCCTCGTTGGAAAGACTGCAATAATTGCCTGGGGCGGTGCCGCATACTGGATCATGAGCAAACTACACGCCCCCGGTTGGCTGACTGGTATGCTCGTGATTGCTGCAATCGTTGCCGGATTTTGGGCATATCTGAAGCTGCAGGAAATCCGGGAAAGTGCGGAGCGGGAAGAAGAAACCGCCAAGCAAATGGCAAAGTGGCAGGATCTTTACTGTGCTCTTGCGAAACAGCATGAAACTGAGTATATAGACAAGCCCCGGCGGGATTGACCCGCCGGGGCTTTCCCTTACGGCTTGTACCGCCGCCAGGGATTTTTCTTGTCGCTGTCGTACTTGGAGTGGAACAGGGCGTAGGCGTCCTCATAGGAAAGTCCGTCTTCGATCATGACCTCCAGAATGCTGATGATCTCGTCCTGCTTCAGGCTGCCGTCGTCGTTGGCCAGATCCGCCTGGGCCTTGAACTCAATCACCTTATCCGTGCTCACATCGCCGTACTTGTCGAAGTAGTCCGTCCTGGGCGCTCCGATCCGGGCCAGCGTCCGGTTGGTGGCTTCCTCCTTGGCCACGTCCCGGGCCGCCTTCAGGACGGCCACCTGTTCCGCCTGGCTGGCCGTGGTGTCCAGGTCAGCCTCCACATGCTCCCAGTAAAGCCGAAGGTAGTCCGTCTGATACTCCACATACTGCACGTCAGACAGCGTGCGGGAGGCCCCATCTCCGTCCTTGATGGTGCTCTGCATCACGGCGGGCAGGTATTCCGTGGTGCCCGCCTGCTCGCACACCTTGTAAACGGCGTCCTGGCTCCGGGTGGTGGTGCCCTCGTCCGCTGCCTTCTGATACTCGGCGATCATGCTCAGTACCGTCTGCCGGGTGCCCCGGGTGTAGGTGGTCTCCGGATTGTTCTTCGCCAGGGCGTAGTACCGGGAGTAGAAGGTTTTCATGCTGTCGTCCATCTTGTAGGTGATGGCCTTCTCCATGTTGCCGCTGTCGCTGTTCTTCGCCTTCTGGCTTGCCTCCGCCTTGCCGTACAGCCAGTTCACCAGGTCGGTGGAGTACTGGTTGTCCTTGATGTAGCTGTTCTGCACGCCCAGCGTCAGATCCACGTTCTCGCTGCCCACCGGGAACAGGGCCTTCTGGTATTTCCACCAGCCCCCCAGGGTGGCGCTAAAGAAGTAATCCACCATCTGCGGGCTTGTGTTGAATGCCTGGCCCACCCAGTAGGCGATCTTGCTGGTGCGCTCCGTGTACTGATCCTTGGGTTCCAGGTTCTGCAGTCCGCTGGACACGATGGGCCGCCCCAGGAAGTCCCGGTTGGCCATCATGTACGCACCAACGCCCACAATGCCAAGGCTGCCGATGGCCCCGGAAAAGTCGCCCTTTGCAAGGTCGCTGGCCACGCTGGGCAGGAAGTTGTCCGTGGCGTAGTCGTAAAACTCGTCAAAGGCGTGCTTGTTCCCGCCCTCGCCGTACTCCATGCACGTCTCAAAGAAGCTGGACAGCACTGCCAGTTCCCGGGGCTTGGGGATCGAAAAGTACTTGCCGTCCCCCAGGGGAATGTTCCAGTAGCTGTTTTTGGTGTAGTTGGACAGCTGGTGATAGTCCTCCTTGGCCTCCTCGTCCCCGTTGTTCAGAGCGTAGAACAGGGCTGCCAGGGCTGCGCTGGCGGCCAGGTAGGCGATTACCCGCCCCCGTACCACCTTGGCCCGCTCCCCGGTGGGGGCGTCGCTGCCGGAGATCCACCGGCGGAACTTGTCCAGGCCCTGCACGCTGGCGTTGAAGAAGGGAACCACCTTGTTGATCTGCCGGGCGATGTCGCCGCCCCGGCGGAAGTTCACCGTGATGTCCATCGCCTCGTAGAATGCCTCCTGCGGGTTCATGCCCGCCTGCCGCATCAGCTTATAGGTGGCGTACCGGGGGCCGGTTTCCACCGTGTCGCTCACGAAGGCGATCCAGTCCAGCGGATTGGCACTGAACTTTTTCCCGCTCAGGCTCTTCCGGGCCTTCTTGGCAAGATCCCGGTCGGCGGTGTATGCGCTGGTGTTGCCGCCGCCCATCGCCAGAAATTCCTTGTACATGGGGTCGGCGTTCTCTCCCTTGATTTTGTTCACGTAGGCGCTGCCCATCGAAGAGAATACCTTGGCCGGGTTCCGCACCTTGGAGTACACGAAGAACGTGCCCAGATCCCGGGGGAAGTTGGAGAACAGAGACCAGATGATGTTGTTCCCCGTGATATTGCCGGTCATGAACCGGCTCACCATTGCGTAGGCGTCCAGGATCCCGTCCAGCTTCTTCTGGCTCATGTTGGTCAGGCTCTGCAGCAGAAGGGGATCATTGATCTTCCAGAACTCCTGGTTGCCACCCTTCAGAACGGTGATCACGTCGCCGTGGGCCTTGCCTCTGCCGTACTGGTAGAGCACGTCGTCCAGACTGCTGATGATCCCCTCGGCTTCCTGCTTGCCGTCCCGCTGCATGCTGCTCTGCTCGATCCAGTCTGTCAGCTGGGTCTTTACCCCGGTCATGTCAAAGCCCTTCCGCACCACCGGCGTGGGAACCTTCTCCAAAAAGCTGGCGTCGATCCCCAGCCGCTGCGCCTCATCGGTGATCCGGCGCATCACGTTGTTGCGGACACCGGCGTTCACCATCTTCACGATGTTGGCTACGATGTTGTCCACCGGGTGAACGATATCCAGCCCGCTGCCGTGTGCCTGCTTGATGGTGCTGGTCTGGTTGGCAAAGCCCCGCTTGGCTCCCTGGCCCCGGCGCTCCGGGCTCACCGCCCGGTTGAAGGGCACGTAGTACTGCCAGCGATCCGCCCATTCCTCGGCGGACTGGGCCGACACCAGGCCGGTGCCCACGCCCCAGGTCTGCAGAAATTCCTTCTGGAATTCATACAGCCGCTGGGAGATTTCCTTGAACTGTGGGTACTGCGCTTCCAGTTGTGCCTGTCGGTTCTCCATCCAGGCGCTGCTGTTCTTCCGGTCGTCGGCGAAGATCCGCATGCCCTCCGCCAGCCGCTCCGGCCCGTGCTTCACCGTCAGATACTCGCCGAACAGGCGGTACTCCTTGGCGTCGCTCAGGTTCAGTCCCTGCAGAGCGGCCTTCAGGCCCGGCCCCACATACTGGCCGTTGGCGTCCGTCAGGTCGCCGGTGATGATCTGGCCCGCCATTGCGTCGCTGTAGGCGGCGTTGCTGGCCAGCCGGTAGGTGTTGGCCCCCGTGGCCTTGTCAAACTCATGAATGCCGTGGTTGCTGTCCAGCCACGCCTGATAGAGCACGTGGGCTTTTTGCTGGATCTTCTCGCCCCAGGTGCGGGCGTCTGCGCCGCCCTCTTCCCGGAAGCGGATAGAGCTGGTGGCCGTGTCGGCGTCCAGAGCATAGTAGGCGTTGATCTCGTCCGCCAGCTGCTCCAGCTGGGCTGCGTCCTTGGGGGAAATGCGGTTCAGGAAGTGCTTGGTGAATTCCGGATAGTCAATGGCTGCCGTCTCCCGGTTCTGCAAAAACTTGCGGATATACTCCGCAAAGCCCTCGCTGACGTAAGCCTTTGGGGGATAGGCCGCCAGCATCTCCGCCCCCAGTCCGTCGGAAAGTTCCTTCTTCATGGCGGCGCTCAGTCCGCTCTCCAGGATCCCCCAGCGGTCGTTCAGGGCATGGCCCAGCTCGTGGGCAGTGGTGGGCAGATCGTTGGCGATCTTCGTGCGGATCCCCTTGCTGCGGTGGTCGTACTGGCCCCGCACGCCTTTGCCCCGGATATGTCCCTTGGTGATGTTCAGGCCGTAGTCGTGGTGGATCTTCTCAATGATGTCCGACAGCCGCATGGGGGCCTTGCCGCTGTCGCCCACCCGCTGGGCCGTCCACCGCTCCGGGTGGGGCGCTGCGTCGGTGCTCCGGTCAAACTCCGGCCCCTCGGCCTCGTCGTATTCGTCCAGCATGGCCTCGGTGTCGCCTGCGTCCTCCGCGATGTCCAGCGCCTCGTCCGTGGGCGGGTTCAGTTCCTTCAGGATCTCCGCCTCCCGCACCCGGGCGTCAATCAGCTCCTTGGCCTTGGCAAAGGGGGCAGCCGCCGTTTTCTCCAGCTGGGCGATGGCCGCCCGGCTCTCTTCCAGCCGCCGCTCCGTGGCCTGGATCATGGTCTCAATGCGTTCCGCCGCGTTCTGGGCCCGCATCACCGTGGCCGCCCCGTCCTCCAGGTTCAGGGTGCCGCGGTACTGCGCCTCGCCCTTCAGCAGGAAGTCGCCCTTAGAGGTCACCAGCAGCCGGAAGCCCGCAAAGCTGCCAACCTCCACGCTGCTCTCTGTGGCCGCGTTCAGATCCAGCTGCTTCTTCGCCGCTGCGATCAGGGCCGCTCCTGCGGCCTTCCGCTCGGTGTAGGTCTTGCCGCCCACCACCATGCGGAACTTCGCTCCCGTGGTGTCCTGGCGGCTTGCAAGGTCGCTTTTCAGGTGTTCCAGCGTCACCTCGTCCGTGGCCATCTGCCGCCGGGTCTTCTGGATCCGGTCTTTCGCCTCGGCCACTTCCTTGGTGTGGGCCCGCTCCAGCGTCTCCAGCCCGGAGATCTTCTCGCTCACCTCGAACTGTTCAATGATCAGCGGGTTGTCGCTGGCGATGGCGCTGATCTCTGCGGCGGACATGGCAAGGTCGCCGTCGCCGTCCGCCTCACGTCCGTTGTATTCGCCCGCCATGATTTGGTGAATAAAGGTGGCCTTCCGTTTCAGGTTGTCCCACTGGCGGCTGTCAAAGGTCTTCTTGGTCACGTAGGCGAATACCGATACCTCGTCGTTCTGGTTGCCCTGCCGCAGGGCCCGGCCCTCGTTTTGCTCCAGGTCGCCGGGGCGGTCGGGGGCGTTCAGCTCGTGCATGGCAACGATCCGATCCTGGGCGTTCATGCCCGTGCCCATCGTGGCCGTGGATCCGATCAGCACCCGCACCTTGCCGTCCTTCACGGCCTGAAACAGCTTGGTCTTGGCCTCGTCGGTGTTGGCGTCGTGGATAAAGGCGATCTCCTTCGCAGGGATCCCCTTACCCACCAGCAGATTCTTGATGTCCTCGTAGAGGGAGACGCCCCGGGCCGCCTCAGCGCCCCCCGGCGTGCCCCGGTCGCAGAAGATCAGCTGCGTGCCCTTCCAGGCCTTGCTCTCCTTCCAGATCCGGGCCACGTTTTCCACGCATTTCAGGATCTTGCCTCCGTCCTCATAGGGCAGGCTGCTGTCAATCAGCCGCTGGGTGTAGCTGATCTTCTTGCCGTCGTCGAAGATCTTAAAGATGTGATCCTCGCCCTTGCCTTTGCCGCTGCCCCGCAGGGCCTCAGCCCGCTTGCCCAGCTCCTGCATGAACTGTTCCTGGAAGGGGGAGGGGTCGCACTCCACAACCGTGCGCTTGCCTCCAGCCATCTTGGGGATCTTCAGGTAGGGCAGCTCCGAAGCGTCTACGATCACGTCCGCAAAGGCCCGGAACATCTGCTGCATCTCGCCCAGGTTCTTGTACTTGGAAAGGCTCTGCTTCAGCTCATAGCCGTTGCCGCCGGTCTTCATCTTGCGGATCGTCACCACGTTGCCGAACTGGTTGGCCCAGGCGTCGAAGTTGGAGATGCCCTTTGCCTCCAGCAGGTCGGGCTGCAGGTACCGCTGCATGGTGTAAAGCTCCACCACGCTGTTCATTACCGGGGTGGCCGTGGCGAACACCACGCCCCGCCCGCCGTTGAGCTTCTGCAGCCAACGAACCTTCATGTACAGATCCAGGCTCCGCTGGCTGCCGCCCTTGTTGCCCAGGTCGGCAATGCCCTGCATCTTCGTGGTGTAGAACAGGTTCTTGAAGTTGTGAGCCTCGTCCACAAACAGGGAATCCACGCCCAGCTCCTCAAAATCTACGCTGTCCTCGTCCTTTTTACTGCCGCTCAGCTTCCGCAGCTCGGCCTCCAGGCTCCGCTTGCTCCGCTCCATGTCCCGCACAGAGGGGTCTTTCTTCCCGCTGGCCCTCCGGCTCTGCAAAATGGCCTCCTCCAGCTGGTCAACCTGCTCCTGATAGAAGGCCTCCCGGGTGGCAAGGCTCATGGGCACCTTGGTAAACTGCTCATAGGACATGATCACTGCGTCATAGTCCCCCGTGGCGATCCGGTTGGCGAACATCTTCCGGTTGGCCGGGGTGAAGTCGCCGTCCTCCAACGCCTGGATCTTGGCCGTGGGGAAGTAGGAGAGGAACTCGTTGCTCCACTGGGCCACCAGGTTCTTCGGCACGATGAAAAGAGGCTTTTTCACGATGCCCAGCTGCCGCAGCTTCATGGCGGCAGCTGCCATTTCGTAGGTCTTGCCCGCGCCCACCCGGTGGGCCAGCAGCGTGTTGCCGCCGCTGTTGATGATCCGCTGCACCGCGTCCAGCTGGTGGGGCCGCATGGGCTTTACGGAGTTCATGCCGTTCACCGTCAGGTGGCTGCCGTCGTAGTGGGGCGTCACCATGTTGTTGAAGACTTCGTTGTAAAGGCCGCCCAGCTCCGTTCTGCGTCCCTCGTCCTTCCAAAGCCAGGTCTGGAACTCGCTCAGCACCTGCTCCAGCTTCTCCTGGGCCGCCGCCGTGGCCTGGCGATCCATCACCCGCTGATCTCCCACCGTCCGCCAGACGGAGAGGGTGCGGTTGTTCAGCGCCGCCTCCAGAATGTTCTGCTGCCCGCCCACAAAGGGCCGGTCGCCCGTGCCCCAGGTGGAGATATTCTCCGGGCGGCTGCGCACATAGGCGTCGTTGATCTCCACGAAGAACTTGCCCACCTGCCGGTTGTAGGTGACTGTTACGGCGGGCACCCGGTGCCCGTTGACCCAGCCGCTGCCGCCGCCCACCATTTCCGTGGCGAACTGACTGTATACGTTGTCCGGGATCCAGGTGGCTCCCAGCCGTACCTTGATCTCGTCGGCGGGAATGTCGGCGGGCACCACGGCCTTCAGGGCCTCCACGTTCCGCTGGTAGCGGCTGTCCGCCTCGGCCAGGGCCTCTGCGTCCCGCAGCTTGGCCCGCACGTTGCCGGAGAGGTACTGCTCCGCGCTCTCCAGTCCGCCGTCCCGGGTCAAAAAGGCAAGCCCCCGCTCCAGAAGATCCGCCTGGGCGGCCTCCTCGGTCATGCCCGTCAGCTGGGCGATCCTCGCAAGGTCGGCTCTCCCGTCCTCGTTCAGCACCACCGTCAGCGCCTCTTCCGTGTTGTCCGCATGGGTCACGGTCTTGATGGGGGAGACGGTGTTCTGGGTGAACAGGGCCGCCTTCTGGGCCACGTCGGTGTCCTCGTCGTAGTCCTCCAGGGCCAGAAGGAAGGGCCAGTCCGCGTCCTGCTTGGCCAGCTTCTTGTTTTTCTTGCTGTGCAGGATTCCGTATTTCTTCACAAAGGCGTCGTACTGGCTGTTCAGCGCCTTGCGGTATGCGGCGATCTGAGCGTCGCTGCCGCCGTCCAGCTGCAGATTCAGCAGCTCCCGGGCGGTGTCCCGCATGGTCAGCATGCCGCCGATCCGCTCTGCGTCGCCCTTGGCAACGCCCTTGGCCTCCGCCAGCTGTCCGTCCTCGTTCCGGTAAAGCTTGCCGTTCTTCTGCACCAGGCTGCCGGGCCGCCCCTTGGCGGCGGCCTTCTTGATCTCGGCCCGCACTTCCTCCGCCGTCTGCCTCGCCGGGTAGGTCATGTGCCGCTGGATTTTGGCCATTGCCCGTTCAATCTGGGTCTGCAGGCTGTACCGGCTCTCCAGGGGATTGTAGGTCACCACCGTCCGGCCGTACTGGCCCTTGCCGTAGTCCGCCGTACCCAGCACCATCTCCGGGTGTTTCACAAAGTATTCGTTCTGGTCGTAGCTGCCCCAGCGGTTGGCCCCTTCCCAGGGCTTTTTGCCCACCTCCAGGAAGGCCTCGCCCTTGTAGGGCGTACCCGGCGCCCGCTTCTGGAACACCAGAATGTCCGATACCACGCTGGTGCCCGTCCCCTGGAAGGCCGTGTTGGGCAAGCGCACCGCGCCGATCAGGTCGGCCTGCTTCATGAAGTAGGCCCGGGCCTCCGTGCTCAGGGCGTCCATCGTGCCGCTGCTGGTGATCAGGCACGCAATGCCGCCGGGCCGCAGCGCCGTCAGGCTCTTGGCGATGAAGTAGTTGTGAATGGCCTTCGTCACGCTCCCGGGATAGGCCCGGTCGGCCACGGCCAGATTGCCGAAGGGCACGTTGCCGATCACCAGATCCATGTATCCCTCCGGGATCTTCGCCGTCTCAAAGCCCTGCACCCGCACGTCCGCGTTGGGGTAGAGGTACTTGGCGATGCTGCCCGTGATCTTGTCCAGCTCCACCGCCGTCCAGCTCTTCACGCCCTCCCGCAGCTCTGCGGGCATGGCTCCAAGGAAGCGGCCCACGCCTGCCGACGGCTCCAGCAGTCGCCCGCCGGTAAAGCCCAGCTTGGCAAGGCCGTTGTACATGCCCTGGATCACCGTGGGCTCCGTGTAGTAGGCGTCCAGGATAGACCCCCGGGCCGTCTTGTACTCGTCCTTGTCCAGCAGCTTCTGCAGCTGCTTATACTCCTTGGCCCAGTCCGCTTTCTTCTCGTCAAACACGTCGGAAAGGCCGCCCCAGCCCGTATACCTGGCCAGGATCTCCTGCTCCTTGGGCGTGGCAAGCCGTCCCTCCGCCGCAATGCTGCGCAGGGTTTTGATGGCCGCCGCGTTGGCGCTGTACCGGCCCTTGGGCGTGGTGGGGATCTTCGCGCCGCCCTTGGCGGGGATCGCGTAGTTCTCCCCCCGGGGCTTTTCCTGGTTCCCCAGCGCCTCCTTCTGCGCCGTCTGCTCCGCCGTGGTGGCCGGGGCGGGCGGCGTGTCGCTTACCTCTTCTCGAACTTCGGGCAGTTCTGCCGGTTCCCCGAGATCTCCTTCGGAATTCCTCTCGGATACACCTGGCAGGTGACCGTCCCCCGAATGAATTTCCTGCACTGGTTGCACTTCGGAACCACGAACGGATTTACGCCCCGTACCATTTCCTCGTGGCAGGTCTGGCCCATCTGCTCCAGGGCCGATGCTTCCTCCTTGGTCAGCTTCATGGATTGCTGCCTCCTTCATGTAGACCGTCGGGGTTCCGTCCTTGCCATAGGTCACGCTCTCAATGGTGAACTGCCTGTCGCGCTCAAACAGAACCTCGCTCTCAAAGTTGTTGCCTACCCCGGCCATGTCCCGGCCGTTCTGGCCCTCAATCACCATGTGGACAACATACTGCCCCTCCAGGGGATAGCCGTCCTCGGTGGTAGAGGTGGACGTGTAGGCGGGCGGCTGGATAAAACCGCCGGGTTCAATGCCCGCCATAAAGGCATCGCGGGCCGCCTTGTCTCCCATGCCGTCAAAGGTGATGTTCCGGTATACCTTCCCGGTGTGGGTGGGCATCTTGGTCAGGGCGCTGTCCATGTGCCGGACAAACGCCTTGTCCGCTGCGGTCAGCGTGCCCTCGCCCCGCAGCTTGGCGTTGATCTTGTAGCTCTCGCTGCTCTTGTAGGCCAGCAGCGCCGCCTGCTCTTCCTCGGTCAGTACTTCAGAAGATCCTTTGCGTACTGGATGTTCTTCGGCTTTTTCTTCCACTCCTCGAAGCTCAGCCTGGTCTTGCTGTGCGCCCACTGGTACCGCAGCTCCTCCTCCAGGCACTCCAGAAACAGCGGGTCGTTGTCCCAGTACTCCTCGTCCGGCTTCTGGCTGTAAAGCGCCTCCCGCACGAAGTCCATCGCCGCGTCCTCCGGCAGGCCGCTGTTCAGCAGGCTTTCGTGCATCTCGTCCAGATAGCTGCTCTGCGTCTGAATGGCCTCCAGCAGCGTCCCCGCCTCGGCCAGCTCCCGGCACATCTTGGGTTTGAACTGCGCCCAGTAGTCCATCTGCGCTCTTCCGTCCGTCCCCAGGCTCCAGTACTCCTCTTCCGTCAGATACTGTTTCCACGCTGCCTGTGCCATTGTCCTTGCCCTCCTTCTTCTTGGTGCCGAACTGCTTGTCGGCGATCTGCTCCGCCTGCCGCAGCATCTGGCCCACCGGGCTCTGCCCCGTGGCCTTCCGCCGGGCCAGCTCCGCCCCGATGGCCTTGCCGTCAATGTCTTCCCAGTCTTCCTTTACCCGCTGCTCAGGGTAGAAGTTGCTCCGGGCCACGCTCAGAAGGTCGCTCACCGCTTCCTCCCGGGTGGCGAAGGGCCCGCCCTGATAGGCGTTGGCCCGGGCGTCCGTCACATAGCCCCCGGTGCCCTTGGCCCGGTCGATGCTCACCCGGTAGCCGTCCGCCGTCTGGGTGATGGAGTAGCGGATCCCGTCCGCCACTGCCATGTTGTACCCGTCCAGCCGTTGGGCAAGGGAATCATAGCCGCTCTGGTTTTCTCCAGTATAGCCGCTTTCCCCGGAAAGGGCAAGAGCCGCGCCCCCTTGGGCTGGTGTGGCGTCCGCCTGCCCGGCAAGATACGCCGCCTGGGCCTGGGGCCCGGTGATCCCCGGCAGGTTGTTCAGGATCTCCGCCCGGCTGCCGCCCTTCTTTCCGGCGCTGTAGGCCTTCATCATGCCTGCGATATAGCCCTCTGCGTCCTGCCCGGGGCTGTACATGCTGGTCAGGGCCGTGGCTCCCGCCTTGTCCATCGTCTTGGCGAAGTCGGCCACCGCCCGGGCGTTGCGTTCGCTCTGGGCCTGTGCGGCCCCTGCGGCTGCCGCTGCGCTCTCCGGCGTTGCTGGGGTATCCGTGGCCGCCGGTGCGGCGCTCGTGCCGTCAATGGGCCTTGCAAGGTCTGCGGCAGCGCTTTCTGTGGTGGCGGTGGGAACTTCCGGGGCTTCCCCGGTGTCTGCCGCCTGCTGCCGTGCCGCAAGGCTCCGGATCTCGGCCTTCACCTGGGCCAATGGCGCGTCGGTGTCAATGTGCTGTCCCGTAATGGTTTCCAGAAGGGAAACAGCTGCTCCGCTCCGGGCCAGCCGCCCGGCGTCGTTGCCTGTGATCTCCTCGCCCCGCAGAATGGCCTCCACGGCGGGGGCCAGGGTGGCCGCCTGCTGCTCTGTGGCTCCTGCGGCGATCAGCTGCTCCGTCACGGTTCCGGCGGCTCCCGCTGCCGGTGCCGTCCCCCCGGGCACTGCCGGGGTGCTTGCCGGGGGAGTGGGCCCGGCGGGCCCCTGGCTTCCGGCGGTGGAAAGCCCCTGCTCCACGGCGGCGCTCATCAGCTGCTTCAGCTCCTCGTCCGCCGTGCTCTGGCCTCCCGCCGCTGCCGCGCCGCTCCCGGGCAGAATGTTCCCCGGGGCCGTGGCTGCCGCCTTGGCGTTGGCAAAGCCCGTGGCGTACTGCTGCATGGCTGCCTCAATGGTGTCCAGGGCTCCGTTCAGGCTGTTCACCGTGCTCTGCTGTCCCGCCATGTAGTAGCGGTTCAGGCTGCTGCGGGTCTCCTGGGTAAAGCCGATGATGAAGTCCGCCATCTCCGCCCGCTCCGCCGGGGTCATGCCGTTCCAGTTCTGGGAGAGATAGGCGTACCGCTCCTGCAGCGTGGCCACGGCGGCCTCCATCTTGGCCTTGTTGGCCGTGGTGGTCTGGTAGGTGGAGATACCGGACTGCAGCAGGGAGAGGGCGAAGGCTGTCGCCAGCTGCGTGGCCATCTCCTCCTGGCTGGGCTTGTTCTCGCTCAGGGCGTATTCCGTGCCGATGTTGGCCCAGGCGGAGGCGGTGGAACTGGTGGTGGCCCGCACAAATTCCCCGAAGGGGGTCATAAGGCCCTTGTTTTTCAGCAGCGTGGCGATGCCTGTGCTGGTCAGGCCCTCCGCAAGGCCGCCCGCAAGGCCAGCCGCCCCGCTGATCCCGATGCCCTTGGCGTAGTCCCCGCCGCTCATCAGCCCTGTGGCTGCGCCGCCCGCGTTCTGCACCGCGTCCGTGGCGGCAAAAGTCAGAGCGTTGGTGGCCATCTTCGTCACCAGGGGGCTCACGTTCAGCGCCACCTGGCTGCCGCCGATGGTGATGCCGCCCCGCAGGGCGGCGGCTCCGGCGTTCACTCCGGCTCCGATGCCGCTGCCCAGGCCGTAGGCCAGGGCCAGATTGCCGCCCACAGCGCCAGCGCCATAGGCGTAGGGGTGCTCCTCCTGGGCCGCCTGGCCCTCCTGCAGCATGCCCGTGTACCATTCCCGATTCCGCTTGGCTGCCTCCTCGTTTCCCGTCAGCTTGGAGGCTCCCGCCCCCAGTGCGGCGGACACGGAGGAAAGCCCCGTGCCGTTCAATGCGCCCAGGGCCACTGCCTCAATGCCGGTGTAGCTCTTGTCCACCGTCATATTCAGGTATTCGTAGGCTGCGTCCTTGCCCTCGGTGGCGTAGATGTAGTTGAAGGTCTTCACCGTGTCCTCCGGCAAGTCCTTCCAGTAGTCGTGGGTAGTGGCGTACAGGGTGTTGGGCCCGCCCAGATCGTTCAGCCCCTGCATGCTCTGGGCGTCCTTGTCTCCGTTGATGTAATCGTAGAAAACGTCGTCGTACCCGGTGTCGGTGTAGGTGCCCGTCCAGGCGTTAAACTTTGCCTCGCCCCGCTTGGTGGTCTTGTATTGGCTCTTCTCGGCAAAGTCTGCCGCCTGGGGCGCTGCCTGCCAGCGCAGTACCTTCTGGTTCAGGTCATAAGCGTCCCGGTCGGCAAAACTGTCCCAGTATTCCTGCTCTTTGCCCAGGTCGCTCCGGGCAGAGGACAGGTATGTACCGTACTGATCCAGCGCCCCCAGCGCCTCCTGCAGCTGCTTGGGGTCGTATCGGTCGGCATTGTCCTGGAAGAACGTGCGGTAGGCGTTGGCCCGGTTCTGCAGCACCGCAAGGCTTGCGTCCGCGTCGCTGCGGTACCGGCTGAAATCCTTGCTGCTCTGATACTTCCCCTGACGGCTGCTGTACTCCTGGCTCAGCCGGTCGGATAGGGAGCCCACGTCCTTCACCCAGGAGGAAAACCCCTGGGCCTTGTCCGCCTCATAGCTGCCGCTGCCGCCGTAGGCGTCCTTGCCGTACTGCCGGTCGATCACCGCCCGGCGCTCCGCCGCCTTCTGCCGGATAAAGTTGCTGGAACGGGTGACGGTGCCGTCCTCGCTCCTGCCCAGAGGGGTCTTGTCGCTGCGCTGGATCTGCTCGTCCTTCTGCCGGGCCGCCGTCCGCTGCTTCAGAAATTCACTTGCGTTGGCCATGAAAGCCCCTCCTTACTTCGTCTTCTTGTTGGTGTACCAGCGGTAGCTGTAGGTGTTGGTAGCCTTGTCGTAGCTTTCGATCACCTTGCCGCTGTCAATGTAGTCCTGCACTTCCTGATAGGAGAAGCGCCCGTGGCCGGGAATGTAGATCCAGCTGTCCCCGTGCCGGTTGGAGATGGAAGCGTCGCTCCCCGTATCCTCCGTGCCCCCATCGTCATAGGGCTGGCCGTAGTAGTACTCGTAGGCCGCCCGGGTGGTGTCGTTCACAATGCCGTTCTCCAGGGCGTTCAGGGTCTGGGCCGCCGTCAGGGTGGGCTTGCCGCTGCTCTTGGAGCCGGAACTGGAGCCGCTTCTGCTGCTGCCGGATCCGCCGCTCTTTCGGGCTGCCGCCGCCTGCTCCTGTGCCTTCTGGTCGGCGTAATACTTCGCCAGGGTGTTCAGCTCGCTCTGGGTGTAGCCGGAGGCCGCCACCAGCGCCGGATCCAGATCCTTCACCGTGCCGTAGGCGGCGAGGTAGGCGTTGATCCGGTTCTGTGCGTCCGCCTTGCTGGTGGCCGCCTGGCTGTCGCTGTACTCCTGGTTGTACCGCTCGTCGCTGATCTGATCCCGGCCTTTCTGGTACTCCTGCTCCTGGTTGTACCTCAGGTCGCCCACTGCGTCCCGGTAGGCCCCGTAGAGGTTGCCGTAGTCCGTGTTGTACTGCCCCAGCTCGTTGAGGTAGCGGTTGTAGGCGCTGTCGTTGGCGTCGTTCATCACGCCCAGGTTCTGGATCAGGTCACTGCGGTCGCCGGAGTACATCTGCCGGGCCACTTCCTCCAGCTGGCTCATGTACTCGTTGTACTGCTGCTGGGCGGCGGTGGTGGCGTAGGAGCTTGCAAGGCCCCCGGTGCGGCTGCTGATCTGGCCCAGCACGTCCTGCATGCTCATCTGTCCCTGCAGGCCGTAGCGGTCTGCCAGGGCCTTGTACTGGTCGCTCTGCGTCCAGTCGGCGTAGTCCATGTTGGTCAGCTTGTCGATCACCCCGCTGGTGTCGTAGGGGTCGCCGGAGTAGGAGGGCTTCTGGCTGGCCAGGGCCTCCAGCTGGGCCTGTAGGTCTTTCAGCTGCTGGGCGTAGGGATCCTGCTGGATCGGGTTGTACTGGCTGCCGTCGTCGCCGCCGGAATAACCGTACTGGTTGCGCAGGTTCTCCACGAAGTTGTGGGCGTCCGCCCAGCTGGTTTTCCCGCTCTGGGCCGCATTGCGGATCTCGTAGGCCTGCCGCAGCTCGTCCGGGGTGAAATACTGCTGGTCGTACACGCTGCCGCCGTACTGCCCGCTCTGGCCCGTGCTCTGGCTGGGGCTCCAGTGGGTGGAGCCGCCGTTATTCTTGCTTACCGCATTCCCGATGGCGGAAGCGAGGCCTCCCAGAGCCGCCCCGATGGCGCTGCCTCCCGGAAACAGGCTGCCGATGGCCGCTCCGGCGGCGGCTCCGCTCTTCACGCTGCTTTTCCCGCTGCTGCCTCTGGAATTGTATTCGTTGCCGTACCGTCCGCCGGAATAACCGGCGCTGTTGCGGATACTCTCTGCCTGGTTGTGGGCGTCCGCCCAGCTCATGCTGCCGCTCTGGGCCATTTTCGTGACCCGGTCAATGGCCGCCTGCTGGCTGCTGGAAAGCCGCTCCTTGTCGTATTTGGATACTGCCATTCTCTTAACCTCCGTTCTTCTGCTCCAGGGCCGTCACCCGGGCCTCCAGACTGTCCATTCGGGTGCTCAGGGCGTCCACGCTGCCCAGCAGGCTGTTCACCTGCCCCTGCAGTGTGGTCACATTCCCGCTCAGCCCGTTTACCGTGCTCTGCAGGGCCGAGAGACTGTTGCTCATGGCCGTCACCAGAACATAGATCTCCGCACTGGACACCCCGGCGGCAGACACGTTCTTGGTCATGTTCCGCATGGCGAATTCAATTCGTTCCCCCATATAGCGGATATAGTTCTCCACGATGGAAAGGCTGCCGCTGGGATCCTGCACGTCCAGCTTGTCCATGCTCTCCGGCAAAACTGCCGCCATTACACATCACTCCCCACACTGAACTCCCGCAGCATGGAAAGGATCGTACATGGCCCCTTGCCCTGCAGCCGGATCTCGAATTTGTCGCAGCGGTTCAGGGCGATCCGCAGGGGAACCACGTCTCCTTCCCGGCCCACCACCTTGCCGCAGCTCCGCCAGGGTCTTCCGTCGCACCGTACCTCTGCCGTCAGATAGCTCCCACGGGGCAGCTCCACCCGCAGCAGCAGCCGGGAATAGGTCTTCCGCCCCTGAGCCGTTTCATAGAAGGGCGTGAACTGGGCCAGCCATTCCAGCCCCGCCTCGTCCTCGCCGCTGTCCGCCAGCCATACGTTTCCGTCCCCGTCCATGAAATACATGTCCTTGCCGATCCGGGCAAAGTCCACCGCTTTTGTGGCGTCCTCCTTCGCCCAGATTCCCGCCCGGGTCTCATAGACCAGAAAATGGTGGAAGCTCCCTTCCTTCACGCACAGGTAGTAGGTGTCGCCGTCGCTGCCGCCCACCGCCTCCGTGAAGTGCCGCTCTCCGAAGTTGGCCGAAATCAGGGAGGGCGTGCCGCCGCTGTAGGCGTACACCCCGTGCAGTCCCATGTAGAACAGCACCTCGTTGATTACCTGCAGGCTCTTGTGGCACCCCGCCTGCAGCCCCTCAATGTCGTAGGTGTACAGGCTGTATTCCGAGGGGTAGCCACCCAGGATCTTGTGCAGCTTCGTCTCCTTCCAGAAAAGAACGCTGCTGGTCAGCTTGCAGCACCCGGTGAAATCTCCCTCTGTGCCCACCGCCAGAGCGTAGCTGTCCGTGCTCAGCCCCTCGAACACATTGAAGTTGGTGGGGTCGCCCATGCTGCTGGCGTAGATGGTCTGCGCCTCGTTGCTGCACCCCCACAGCCGGTTCTCGCTCTCGCAGATATAGTCCATGTCCGGCACCTTCCGCTCCAGCTTGATGGCTGTGCTCTCCTCCGTAGCGGCGGTGAACACCTTGTCCTGCACGGTGATGGTGTCCGCCGTCAGGCTTTTGATCACAATGTCCTTGTTGTTCTTGGTCTCCGTGGTGCAGCCGGACAGGGTAATGGCGTCCCCGGCGGCAAACTGCTCTGTCAGGTCGCCCCAGTCCGTCACCTTCATGGTGCTGGTGGTAAACACGGCCTTGCTCCCCGTCACCGTGGCCGCCAGCGGCTTCACCGTCCGGGTCTTCATGTCCAGGTATACCTTGTCCGGCCAGATGACCATCTTTGTGTTCACCACGGCAAACTGCTTCGCCCCTGCGGTAACGGTGCCCACCACGGCCCCGTCGTACAGCAGGTTCGTGCCCTCCACCGCCACCAGCTTCCCCCAGGCCGTCAGGGCCGTGCCCCCGGCGTAGTAGTCCGTGTCGTTTTTCTTCTGTTTGGCCCGCCCGTGCCGGGTGGTCAGATAGGGGTACCGCCGGGCGGACAGGTTCACGCTGTCCCGCAGATCCCCGTCCTGCAGCTGATCTGACCAGTTGATCCCCCGCATGGTCACGATCTCGCTTTTACTCTTGCTGATGTTGTACTGGATTTCCGGCAGCCGCATCTCACATCACCTGCCACTTCCACCGGGTCTCGGGGCGGTGTCCCCGCCGGTACCAGGCCTGGGCCTCCTTCAGCGCCGCGTCATACACCGCCAGATCGTTGGCGTACAGGCTCATCTCCTGGTTGTAGTAGTCGATCTTGCAGATGAGATACAGCTGGTAGATCTCCTCGTGGGGTGCGCCCATCAGCAGCTCCGTGTCGATTTCCGGCCAGCTGTTCACCGTCGGCTCCTCGCCGAACATCTCTGCCAGCTGCCCATCCAGGTCATAGATCCACGCCGCCTTCTGCTCGTCGCTCACCGTGTTCATGCGCAGCCCGTCCGCCCGTTTCATGGCTTCCCGTACTGTCATGGGTTCACGCTCCTTTCTCCGCCTCCGCCAGGGCCTCTGTGCCCCCTTGCAAGGCCTTCTCCCGCCGTTGGGAGAGGGAGGGGGAACACCCGTCCCCCTCGTACTCCGCAACGCCGTGCAGGGCCAGCAGCGCCGCCTGCTCCTCCACAATGGAGAGGGCTTCCCGCAGCTGCCGCACCAGCCATTCCGTCAGCTCCAGACTGCTCATTCCGCCGCCTCGGCGGTGCCGCCGTATTCGGTGGGCACCAGCTCCGGCAGCCCGCACTCGTTAATCAGAATGTCCGCCACCTGGCGCTTCAGCTTGGCCGGAACCTGGTTGAACTCCGTCTTTCCGAGAATCACTCTCTGTGCGAATAACATAGCCATCATGTCTGTACTTCCTTTCTCAAATTTGAAATAGACGTTTAACGCCGCTCTGGCGATAAACTCACGCATAGACCACCGCCGCCATTTCAGCGATGCAGTCCTCATAGAAAGACTGCTGCTCCGTCAGGGCCGATACCTGGCTCTTCAGCAGCTTGTTTTCCTCGCTCAGGGCCTGTACCGCCGCCGTCTTATCCACGTAGCGGTAGTGCCCCTCAATGGTGTACCAGTCGTAGCACCGCCCCTCGCCGTCCTCGGCGCTCCGGCAGTGCTCCACAATGCGGAAGTGGTCGATCAGATCCCCCTCCGGGAAAGTCCGGCGCGTCTCCGTCTCTCCCGTCAGGGCGCTGTGGGCCTCGCCCACGGTCAGCAGGGTCTCTGTCGTCACGCCGTCCCGGGTCGTGCTTCCAAAGATGTAGTCCATCTGGCCCTCTCCTTTCTCCACCAGACCCGCACAACGGCTTTCAGCCGCCGCTGGGTCTTGGGCTTTACCATTCTCGCGTACAGTGCCGTGCTCCGGCAGTGCCGCAGCTGCCCCAGCCGGGACAGCAGGCCAACTGCCAGGCTCAGGGGGATCGCCGCCCCGCGCCGCCATTTCCGGTAGCAGCTCCGCAGCTGCCGCCCCAGCCGCAGCAGGTTCCGCTTCCGCAGCAGGGTGTACCCGTGCCCGTAGCGGTAGCCCAGGGCGGATGGCAGCCGGTCTGCCGTGGGGAACTTCTGCCAGTTGCCCTTCAGCGCAAGGCCGTGGGAGCGCAGCCACCCGTCCACCAGGCGGATTGCCCGGCTCAGGGCCCGTTTGCTCCGGGCGAACAGCGTGAAGTTGTCCATGTACCGCAGGTAGTGTCTCACGGCAAGGCCGCTCTCCCGCAGGGCGTGATCCAGCGGCTGCAGCACCGTGTTGGCAAACCATTGGCTGCAATAGGCCCCGATCTGGATTCCTTCCCGGGTGATCCGCTCAATGAGATCCAGCACCCGCCGGTCTTTGATCAGCCCCTTCATGCGCTCCAGCACCACAGCAGGGGACAGACAGTCGTAAAAGTGGTGAATGTCCAGCTCTGCGCACCACTTTGTGCCCTTCCGGTCGTTCCGGTTCCACTTCTTCAGGGCCTTCATACCGTAGTGGATCCCCCGGCCCCGGATTGACCCGCAGCAGAAGGGATCCATTCCCCGCATAAGGGTGGGCTGGATCGCCTGGATCAGCGCATGGTGGACATACTGGTCAGGCCACAGCTTCGGTTCGTGAATGTCCCGCCACTTCCCGGCGCTTTTGTCCCAGCGCCGTTTCAGCGCGGCGGGGGAGGGGGTAAAGCCCTCTTCGATGATGGCCCGCAGCTCCCGGATCCGGGCGGGCACGTCGCTTTCCACCCAGGCCACCACCCGGTTGGGCCTGTGCCGTGGGTTCCAGCGGTGGGTGCGGTTCACTTCCTCCAGCGCCAGCCGTAAATTCTCGTCGCTGATGAGAATGGGATAGATGTTTCCGGTTCGTTTCATGGGATTGATTTCTCCTTGTTGCCTCACGGTGGTTCCCTCGCTCCCTTGCGGGAGGGTACTAAACCGTGTCCCTTCGGCAGAATCTTCACCAAGAGGTGTGCGGCTATCTCACCCATCTATGTAAAGCCTGGGAGGGCCTTACGGCGAAGTGTGCGGGCCAGCCTGGGCCCATTGGAGAGGAGACGGCAGCCGATGTTCGAGTTCGAATTCGACGCGGTGTAATTGCCGTTGAGGTAGAAAGCGCCGTGGTTCTGGTTCTGGTTGTAGTTGCCGCCGACGTAGAGCACAACCCCGCTGGAGTTGTAGTTGCAGTAGTCGCCATGAGAACCGGAAACCGAAGAGAAACACCGGACTACTGGTGAGATAGTCCCAAAGTTGTAGGTTTCAGTGGAATGCAAGGGGAGGGGGCTGCGGCCCCCGTCCCCCTGCACCCCCTCCCCTTAGGGGAGTTTTTGGAGACGGCAGCCGATGTTCGAGTACGAATTCGACGCGGTGCAATCGCCGACGAGGTAGAAAGCGCCGCGGTCCTGGACCTGGTTGTAGTAGCCGCCGACGTAGAGCACAACCCCGCTGGAGCTGTAGCCGCAGTAGTCGCAGACGTAGCTGCTCTCGCTGCCGCTCACTGCGTTGGGGTACAGGGCATACTCAAAGCCGCTGGCCGTCGGGTTCGTCCACCCGGAGATATAGCCGCTGCCGGTGGTGCGGGTGCCCACATTGGTGCCTCCGCTGCTGTCGCTGAAGCTGGCCGGGTTTTTGATGCAGTACACGCCGGAACCCGAGAAGTAGATCCCGTCGCACCAGTCGTATACGTTGTCCCACAGGCCTTCAATGTGCCGGTACTGCACGCTGCCGTAGGCGGTGCGGCTGCTGGCGCTGGTGCCCGTGTGGTAGGTCATGGCGTCCGTGGCCCCCATGTTGAACCGGCTGCCGCTGGGGCTGCACCCGTAGCCGATCACCTTCTGGCTGTTCCAGTCCGCGTACTCCACCAGGTACAGCATCATGATCGTCCAGTACATAGCGAAGTCGTATTGCCAGTAGCTGCTGCCCAGATTGTGGATACCGCTCCGGGCGCTGCTCCGGGTCATGCTGTACTTGGGCTGGCTCCCGGGCTGGCTCTTGTAGCTGCTGTTGCAGTGGTACCGGCCCACATACACGTAGTCCCGCTCGCCCTTGCCGTCTCCCCGGTCTGCGTGGGCAGGGGAGACGGAGAATCCCTCCGTGGCCGCGTCCGCGATCTGCAGCTTCATGGTGCTGCCGCTCCGTGTCCACTTGTACCAGTACTTGGGGATCTTCACCAGCTTTCCCGCTGTAGCGTCGTCCTCGATCACCATGCCGCTCCACGGCAGCTTGTCGTCAAAGGGGGAGGAGCCGTCCCCGTTGTTCACCGCCGGGCTGGGATTCACAAAGCCCGCCGCGTCGTCCGTCCGGCTCCACAGCGTGGTAGAAGTCCCGTCCCACTGCACGCCGTAGATGGAGACAAAGGCGCACGTCACTGTGCAGGTCTTGCTGGCCGGGGCCGTGTGGTTGCTGTCTCCCGCCGCGCTCACCGTGATCACGGCGGTACCGCTCTTGGCCCCCACGCTGCTCACCGTCACTGTGCTGCCGCTCCGGCTGGCCGTGGCGATGGCTGTATTGCCGTTGCTCACGCTGATGGCTCCGCTGCTGTTGGTGGTGATGGTAAAACTGTCGCTGGTTTTCCCCGGCTGCAGCGTCATGCTGGCCTTAGAAAGGGCCAAGGTGCCCGCCGCCTTGTCGATCGTCCAGCCCACACTCTTCGCCGCCGTGGTGCCGTCGCTCCAGCAGTAAAGATCCGTGTTCTTGATGGTGAAGGTGGCGCTGTATGTCCCGGCGTTGGTACCGCTGGTGGTGCCCCCCAGGGTCTCCAGGCTGCTGTTGTAGTTGCTCCATGCTGGGCTCTGGCTGCCGCCGGTGTAGGTCAGGCTCCCGCTCTGACTGGGTACCGTCAGGGCCGTCTTCGTCACCGTCACCGCCTGGCTGGCCGTCTTGGTTACGCCGTTTTCCGTGTACTGCACCGTCACGCTGGTGCGTCCCGCCTCCAGCGCCCCGCTGGGGCTCACGTTCCACCCCGTTACCACGATGTCTTTGGCGATGATCACCGTGCCGTTGGTGTACTGGGCCTTCACCACCATGCCCGCCGTGTTGAAGGTCTCGCCCGCCTTGTAGGCCGTCTTTGTAGGCGGCGTGGTGATGGCAATGCTGTCCAGATACAGGCTGTTGGGTGCGTCCACCGCCACGGCATTGCCCTGGGCGTCAAAGCCCACGAACTGCCCGGCGCTGCCTGTCAGCTTGTCCTGCTTCAGATCCAGCGCCGCCTGCTGCTTGGTGGATACCGGCTTGTTGGCGTCGCTGGTGTTGTTCACATTCCCCAGCCCCACCTGGGCCTTGGTCACACCGTGGGGGTTGCTCTTGTTCACCGTGTGGTCGTCCAGATTGCTCTGCACCGCCGCAGCCGCCCCGGCAGCCTCCTTTCCGGCAATGGCCTGCCGCAGATCTGCGTGGGCGTCGCTGCTCTGGTTGTGGGTGTTCACATATCCCTGGGCCTCCAGCTTGGTGGCAAAATCCCCTCCGGCGGCAGCCTCTGCCTGTTTGGCCCAGTATCTGGCGTTGTCGGTGTCCTCGCCCTGCCGGGTGCCGGTGCCGCCCACCGCCCAGCTTTCCGCAGCGTCGGCACTCTCTGCCGCTGCCGCCTGGGAGGCCGCTGCGGCGGCCTTGCAAGCCTCTGCGTTGGCTGCGCTGCCTGCTGCCTCATTGGCGTAGCCCTGGGCCGCCGCCTCGCTTCCTGCGGCTCCCTGGGCGCTTCCTGCGGCGCTGGTGGCGCTGGCCGCTGCCGCTTGGGCCGATCCTGCCGCTGCAGTCTGGGCACTTTCCGCCTTCCCCTGGGCGGCCTCAGCGGCCTCCTGGGCATTTTCTGCCGCTGTCTGGGCGCTTCCGGCTGCCTTCTGCGCCGTCTGGGCTGCTGCCTGGGCGCTCTCAGCCTTGCTCTGGGCCGCTTCCGCCTGACTGGCAGAAGCAGCTGCCGCTGCCTGGCTGGCTGCCGCTGCGCTGGCGGAACCGGCTGCCGCCGCTTCACTGGCTGCGGCCTTCTGTTCGCTCTCTGCTGCGGCGGCCCCGGCGGCCTTGGCTGCCACGATCCCGGCCTTGATGTTCTCAATCTCCGCCTGGAACTGCTCCGCCTGGGTGGGGGTGATGTCCCCGCCCTCCTCCGCGTCCTCGCTCCAGTCGCTCTCCATCACCGTAAACCGGGCGGTGGTGGTCAGAGTGGCTGTGGTCTCCTGGCTGCCGGATACCGTGGCCCCCTTGATGGTCATCAGCATCTGGCCCGCAACCGCTTTGGGCGCTGCCGGAATGGGAACCAGATAGACCTCGCTCTCTCCCTCGGCCAGCATATCCGTGGTCAGGGCGGTAATGGTGGGGTTCTCGCCGTTGGCGTCATACCATACGATGCTCCGGGCCGTTCCGGCCCACATAGGGCCGAAGGTCAGCCGCAGAGCCACGTCGTCATGGCTGCCAGCGGCCCCAACCGGAACGCCGTCCCCCCGGACGTACTCGTCCGATACCTGGAGCGGGATCACTCTCCGATACATAAGATTCCTCCTCTCATGGGATTAAAAAAGGCGCAGAGGGAACGCCGAAACGCTCTCTCTGCGCCGTGTCGCAAAGAACCTGCTGCGAAAACAGGCAAGGGTACCGCGGTAAATATGCACTTGTCCGGGTGCTCTTACACGTTGTGGGCAGCTGCCTCCGCCGCAAAAGTGGTGCTCTTCTGCTCGATCAGGTTGGCCGTGGCCGTGTCCTGCTGGGCGCTCTGCTCCAGCACCAGGGCGAACTTCCGGGGGATCTCCACGTTCTCGCCCCGCTTGATCAGCAGGCGCTCGCCGTTCACGCAGACGTACACATCGTCCTTGTAGCGGTCATTGTCCTTGAACAGGCGGATCGGAACCTTCTCCTCCAGCCAGGCCTTTTCCCTGGCCTCGGCTTCCGCTTTGGCGGCCAGGGCCTCCTGGTGCAGCTCCTCCGGGGTCTTCTCCGGCGTGGGCTGCTCCTCAGCAGTCTGAGCTGCGGCAGTCTCGGCGGCGGTCGCTGCCTCCGCCTCAGTGTTCTTCTTCGTTGCCATAGGGGTATCCTCCTTTCAGGGTGGGAGGGGCCGCCGCATCAGGCGGCCCCTCAGTTGATGGATCAGTTTGCGGGGGCGTCGTTGAAGCTGGAGCAGGTCTCAATGCGAACCATATACTCCTCCACCAGACGCTCCGCCACCTTGATGGCCTTCCAGCCTGCGGTGGCGCGCTGGTTCAGGGGGTCAGCGGTACCGGCAGAGCCCAGCTGCTTCACGATGTGCTCCAGGCCGCCGCCGGTCACCTCGGTGACGCCGTAGGCGTTGTTGCCCAGAATCAGGGTGGAGTACACGTCGCGCTTGCTGGCGGCGGGGGTGGTCACGCCCTGAGAGGTGGTGCCGGTCGCATAGTCCTTGCCCGCCTTCTTCCAGAGCTTGGCCTCCGTGGTCTCCACAAAGCGGACGCCTTCGATCTTGCCGATCTCGCCCTCGTAGATGCCCTCGGGGTCGCTGTAGGTCTTCACGTTCACCCACTTGGGATCGCTCATCAGGTCGTGGGCGCAGTCCGGGTGGATAATGCCCACATAGCCGCCGCTGATCCTGGGGGTGTTCATCACCTTCAGGGTGCGAACGGCCTTGCGCACGGCCTCCACAGTCAGATAATGGTTCTCGCTGTCGGTGGTGCTGCCGCCGCACAGATTGGCGCGGCTGTCCACCTGGCCCTCGGCGTACTGCACGTTGGTGCCGCCGTTCAGAACCTCGCGGGTGATGGTGTCCAGGGTGCGGCCCGCCTGGCTGGCCAGGGCCGTGGTGGCCTGGAGCAGGTTGTTGTCGATGGCCGTCAGCAGCAGCACGTCGGAAAGCTCAATGAAGCCGCCGTACTGCGCCACCGTGGCGGTGATCACGCTCATAGAGAGCTTCTGGCCGTCGGGGGTCACGCCCTCGGTCAGGGCGGTCAGGGCCTTGGCCAGGCTGGAGTACTTGCGGAACTCAATGGTCTTGCCGCCGTTCTTGGGAATGGGGTGCTTCTGGCCGAACTGGTCATGCACCAGCTCCGGCTCCGCCAGGGAGATGAGGTAGTTCGAGTAGAACGTCTTCATCTCGTTGGACAGGCCGGTATCGGTGGTCACGTTGGTCTTGGCGTCAAACAGCGCCAGGTTCATGGCTGCGTAGATCGCAGCGTTCATGGTCTTCTTCATGGTGTAAAATCTCCCTTCTGTTGGGAGGGCGGGATCAGAAAGAAATGATCTCCCCTCGTGCAACACGGCGGGCGATCTCCTCAAAGTCTGCCTTGGACAGCTTCGAGGGGTCGTCCTTGACTGTGAATGCACTCTGGGCGTTGGTGCCGTTCTCGGCGGGGCGCGTGCCCCTGGCCCGGACATTGTCCGCCACCGCCTTCTCCGTGTGGGCGGCGGTCACCTGCATGGCGTCCCCCATCAGCTCGTCAAAGTGCATCACCTTGTAGGCGTGCTCCACAGGGGTACCCGCCCGCAGCATGGCGGTAAACTGGGGATTCTGCAGCTCCTGGGCAAAGTTGAAGCCCTTGAACTTCTGGGCCACGGCCTGGGCCTCCTGGAACCACTGCTGGGCCTGGCGCTGTACCCGTGCCCGCTCCTGCTGGCCCTCCTGGGCCCGCTGCAGCTCGGCGTTCTCCCGCTGCAGCTTCTGGAACTGCTTGTACTGCTCCACGCTCATGCCCGCCTCTTCGGCGGCCTCGCTCCAATAGGCGCTGTCGTTGTCCAGGGCAGAGGTCAGCTTGCTCAAATCGCCGTCTTCAATGTGATACCGCTGCATCAGCATATCGATCACGGCCTGCTGGCTCTGCATGCGCTCCTCCAACTCCCGGTTCTCTCCGAACCGGCGGTTGAGCATGCGCTGCGTCTCCTCGGTGTAGATGTCCTTGAACTCGCCGTTTACCATCTCGCGGAAGGCTCTGCGGCGCTCGTCCAGAGTGTCGGAGGTGACCTGCACCCCCTTGCCTTCAGCCCCACCGGCGGCGCGGGGCGGTTCCTGCGCGTTCGTCACAGTGCCGGTAGCTGCCGCCCCGTTGCCCTGCTTGCCGAACAGCACGTTGCTGTAGTTGTCGCCCGATTTTCCCCGGCGGGTACTTCCGGGGGCTGCGGCCTGTGCCGCACCCGCTGCGCTGCCATCGCCGGTAGCTGCCGCCCCGGCCCCTTCGCCGTCGAACAGACGAAGGCTCATAGCCTGCAGATCTCTGAACTTCATAGGGTAGTTCCTCCTTTTTACCGCGGACTTAAGGGCTCCGTGTGCCCGCGCGGGCTTGACGGCCCCGTGCGCCGGCCCTCATGGATCTATACCCCGGGCGATGGGGGAGGGAGCCTGTGCTTCCTCGCCCCGCCGCGCCGTGGTACAGGAGGACAGTATCAGCATACCAGAGGCAAAACGGCGGTTTCACCCCCGGAGCGCATATTTTTTTCAGCTTTCTTCCCGCTCCACGCGGAGAAAATCCGGGGCCGCCGCTTCCAGCCGCAGGAATCCGATCTGCAGCAGGTCGTACACCCCCTGGCACACCAGCGGTGCGGAGCCCGGCCCCGCCGCCGGAGTAAAAACGATCTGCACGAAGCCAGGTCGGACTTCCAGATGCTGTACGTCGGCGCTGGGGCTATTCTCCACCCAGCCTTCCAGGCTGCCCGCCAGGCAGCTGATGGCCGCGCACACCTCCGGGCTGCCGGTGGCGTGGCCCTCGCAGGTCAGGGCGTAGCGCCTGCCCGGCTCCTGGGTCAGTCTTACTCTGGTCATGGATCCGTCCTCACTTCGTGTTCATATTGGGGCTGCTGCGCTGGGCCAGTCGGGTGCCGTAGTCCGTCATAGGCTGCTGGGCCTTCAGCACGCCGCTTGCAAGGCTGCTCTCCGTGCCTCCGCTGCTGCCCCCGGCAGTCTGTGCCCCGCCGCCGGAGCTTCCGCCCTGGGCCGCTGCGGCGGGATCTGCGATGCCCAGCGCAGCCTTCAGCATGGCGTTCTCCTGGGCCAGCTGCTGGCACATAGCAAGCAGGGTCTGCCCCTGCTGCACATACTCACGCACTTTGTCGATGCCCTCAAACTCCATCATGTCCAGGGCCCCCAGGCTTTCCTGTGCCCGCTCCGGGTTGAAAAAGCCCATGTTGTAAAGATCCTGGGCCCGCTGGTTCTGCTCGGCCCGGCTGAAGGGGTTCTTCTTCTGAGCCTTGATCTTCAGGTCGAAGATGGGCTTGCGGTACAGGGTCTGGCCGTCGCTGCCGATGGCGGCGGGCTGCTCCTGCAGTTGGGAGTTGTTGAGGTCAACGAAATCGTAGCCGCCGGGCACGTTGGGCCCAGTGATGCGGAAGGAGCGGGTCACGTCGTAGAACTGCCGGATCAGCTCCACGCAAAGCCCCGTAATGGCCACATGGGCCCGGTAGCTGGCGGCAATCATGTCCCGGCTGGCCTTATTGCCCGCCTCCTGCAAGGCGGCAATGGCCGCCGCAGCCGTCACGCCGGAGCCCACGCCGCCGCTGTTCACGTCCCGGTTGGCGGCGGTGTCCTTCATTTCCTCAATCTTCATCTGGGCCACGGTCACGTAGATGTCGTCCAGAGGCTGGGTCACGATCTCCTTCAGGCGGGCGTCGCTGATCTCACCCTCCACGTCCACGATGGGCTCATTCCAGTCCATGAACTGCTCCCGGTTGATGTTGGTGGAGGTTGAGCAGAAGAACCGCTTCTTGGTGGTCATCATGGCATTTTCCAGGATATTACCGCTGAGCTTGTCGATGTACAGCTGCGGATCCTTGCAGATCGCCACGTAGCCAAAGCCGATGGGCGTACCCTTCTCCGGGAACATCACGTCCAGGACAACCGGATATTGGCCGTGGTCGTAGAAGCCCCGCTCCCGGTAGTTGGGGTCGTTCTCGCTGGCGTAGAGCAGCTGGTCGCCCACGAACTTCACGTAGTGCAGCAGCGTCTTCCCGCTGGGGCTCTTGACCTTGTAGTACCAGTCCACCACCACGCTCTTTCCGCTGGTGTCCACGGTGTCGTCGTAGATATACTGCTTCACATCAATGGCGTTGCCTTTCAGCTTGCCCTTCAGCTCCGGATATTGCTGCTCCAGCAGATCCTCGTCCACCAGGTCGATCACAAACAGGTTCCGGCTCTTCTGAATGTCCGTGATCCCCGGCTCCCAAAACAGTTTCAGCAGGTCGATCTGCTGAATGGCTACGTCACCCAGGCCGTTTTCCTTGCTGGGATCCCAGAACACGCCGTAGGCTGCCGTGCCGTGCTTCAGCTTCTCCCACCAGTTGTCGGAGTAGGTCTGCTCATAGTCGTTGTACTCCAGAATCACCGGCAGGACAGAGGAGAGGGTCTTGGCGCTGTCCTCGTCGCTGCGCTCCCGGGGCAGTACCACCGGCTCCGGGTAGTTGTCCATTGCGTCGGCGTGCTTATTGAGAATGCTGTTGAACAGCCATGCGGAGGAGGGCTCCGGCGTCCTGGGGCCGTCCGGCAGGGGATTGCCCTGGGCGTCCGTCTTGGTGGCGCTCACGCCGCCCTGGCGGCCCCGGATCGCCTCCCAGTGCCGCAGCTCCCACCACAGTTCATCGTCCACAATGCGGGTCTCCAGGTTTGCCTTGCCCTGCTTGTACTTGGCCAGCAGCTCCGTCGCCCGCTTGATGTCCTCCTGGCCGATGGTCTTCTGGGCGCTGCCCCGGTTCAGCAGCATGGCTGCCATATCAGGCGGCATATTGGGATCGCCCTGTACGCCGGGCACACCGGCAGAGGGCTGCTGCCGGTTGGCCGTGCCGGGCTGCACCGGCTGCTTTCCAAATAAGATTGCCATAGTTTTCCACACTCCTTGTCAGTATTTCCGAAAGAAATCGTAGCGGTCGTAGCCGCTGTTGCCGCCTGCTGCCAGATCCAGCGGGTCGTAGGGCTTCTCAGCCTGGACGGGCCGCAGCCTGGGGGCGATGGGGTTCTTCATGCACACATACCGCAGCTCGTCGTAGATGTGATCCTCGCCGTCGGTGTCGATGTCCTCCACGTTGCTCTCGTCGTAAACCAGGTTGGGCACCGTGCGGATGAAGTGCTTGCAGGTGTCGAATACGTACAGCATGGGAACGCCGTCGGCGTCGAAGGCCAACCGGTGGTGGATCTGCATCTTGCCGTCGATCCGGGCGTGGTCGCCCTTCTCGAAGTACACCCGCTGCCGCTCCATCAGAGCGCCGATGCTCTCCGTGCCGTCGCTGCCCCAGATGGCCGGGTCTCCCACCCGGTGGATCTGGCGGCCCTTCAGGTTGGGGTCTTCCGCTTCGATCTCCCGGATCTTCCGAGCCACCTCCGTGGGTTCCAACTTCACGCCGGTGTTGGGTACGCCGGTGCAGCCGTAGTACTCCCGGATCCGATACATGCGCCGCTCCCGGTCAACGGCATACCAGCCCACGCTGAAGGGCTTGGAGTAGCCCCAGTCCAAACCGCACCAGATGGCCCAGGTCTCCGGCACCCGGAAGGGCCGGATTACGTGGGTAAAGTGGCGGTCATCGTAGTGGCTGCTGTCGTTGCGCCATTCGGTGAACACCTGGCCGCTGAAGGTGTTCCAGTCGCCGTAGAGCAGAGCGTTCTTCTCTGCCTCCGGCATGGAGGCCAGCCGCTGCACATACTGCGGATCGTTCCGCAGCAGGGCGGGGTTGTCAAATACGCTGCTGGGCACGAAGATCCGGCTCTGCCTGGCTCTGTGCTCAGCTCCGGTCTGATCCCGCCACGTCACATCTTCCCAGATCGTGTGCATGGGCGGGGCTGCCGTGATAAACCGCTCCTTCACCCAGCCGTGGCCCACGCCGCCCGGGTTGGCGGTGGCCCGGATATAGACCCGGGTGCCCGGGCCGTTGGGCCGGTTTCGGGAGAACAGGTAGTTGTACTCCTCGAACAGGAAGTGGGTCAGCTCGTCAAAGCCGATGAAGTCGTAGGCCTGGCCCTGGTACTTCACCTTGTCCTTGGTGTACTGCATGGCTCCGAACAGGATCTTGGCCCCGCTGGGGAATGTCCAGGTGTGGTTTCCAGCGTTGTATTTGGCCTTGGGAAACACCCTGGGGTAATAGTTCAGGGTCTTGTCGATCAGCTCCGCCAGCTGCGGAAAAGTCTTCCGCAGGATCAGGCCCTTGTAGTACGGGATATGCACTTGCCGCAGCGCCTCGATCACAAGGGCGTCGCTTTTGCCGCCTCCGGCAGCGCCGCCGTACAGGGCCTCGTACTCTGGCCGGGCCATGAATACCGCCTGCCGGGGCTGCGGCTGCCACACGACGTTATGTCCCATCTTCCTGCTTCACCTCCGGCAGCAGCACCACGCCCTGTTCCTTCCCGGCGTCGTCCCGCTTCTCCTCCTGGGCCCAGCGGAAGTTGTACTTCAGGTTGAACTCCGCTCCCCTCTGGCCGTCCTTGTCGTAAAGCCGCTCCTCGGCGTAGGCCTCGATCCGCAGCTTCGCGCACGTAACCGTGTCAGAAAACCTGTCTCTGCCGCCGTAGTCCAGCAGGCTCTGCCTGCTCTTGAAGCCCAGCGCCAGGGCAAGCCCGGTCACCGTGGGCGGGTGCCGCCCCACCAGGATCACCTCGCCGGTCTTATCCTTCAGGGGGGAGCCGTCGGGCATGATGTACGGCGTCCCATCGCAGTCCCGGAAATACTGTTCGATCTTCTCCTGCAGCTCCTCCGCACTCTTGAATTTCGGCGGTCTGCCGCCTGCCTTTGCCATTGTTTCCGGCCCCTCCTTTCCCGTGGTGGTCTCTTCCCAGCATAACAGGGGCATATGCGGGAATTCACCCCCTGGAATAGATAAAACTCTCCGTATCCTGTGGCCCCACACCCCCACCAGAGAAAAGAAAACAAGAAAAGAAAAGAGAGGGCCCCCTCTCCCCGCCGGATAGAGGGCAATACCCTGGGCACGTAAAACCATGCCCAGGGTGAGAGATCCTGCCCTTATTTTGTTTTCCTGGGCTCCAGCCGGTAGGTGGCCCCATAGCGCCGCTTCCCGCAGTGGGCGCAGGTGATTTTCTGATTTACGCCGCCCTGCAGTTTCACCAGCGTGTAGGCCTCCCGCAGTTCCGCAGCGCAGCACCCGCACAGGTCATAGGTTTTCGCTTCCATGCTCATACCCCCTGAAAGCTCTCCCGGATCCTGCCGCCCGGGGTGTCGAACTCCACCACGTGGAACCGGTTCTGCGGGTGGATCCATACCACAGTGCCCCGAAGCGGTGTTCCGGTTCGCCTGCATTTGTCGTCCAGCCGGTCGAAGGTCACTGGTACTCGCGTTACCCGGTCGCCGATATGTACCATGTGCTTTACACCTCCCGGATCGTGATGCCGTGTACCATCAGCATCAGCTTGCGCTTCACGGTGAACAGGCGATAGGCGGCGCTCTTGGGGTCATCGTAGCCCTTCACGTCCTCCACTACCACACGGCAGCCGTCCCGGTACACGAAGTCGGCAATGTACTTGCAAGGCTGCTCCCGCTTGCCGTCGGCCCGGGTCTGGTAGGGGATCAGCTCATACTCCACCTGGCAGCGCAGCCCGGAGATCTCCCCGGCACGCTGCAGCAGATCCAGCTCCCGGAACCGGGCAGCCTCCTTCTCGCTGGCAAAGTGCCGCACCGTGCCGTCCTGCATCACTACGTCCGTCGGCTTGGCGTGGTATTTGTTGCCCTTCCGGGTCTTACTCTCCCGGGCCCGCATGGCCCGCTCCACCTGCTGCCTGGCCTTCGGCCCCATGCGCTGCAGGTCTTTACTCGTCAGTGCCATGCCCGCCCTCGCTCTCCGGCGTCTCTCTGGGGATCACGCCGATCACGTACATGCCGCTGTCCTCGTCCTTCCGGCTCTTCACCTCGTAGGTTCCCAGAGCCGTTTTGAAGGCGCTTGCAGGGAACTGAAAGCGATAGCCCAGAAGCTCCTCGCCCTCCCGCTCCGGATCGCCGTATCGCTCGGCCAGCGCCGCCAGAATGCTGTCCATCGCAAAACTAAGCTCCCGGTTGGCCTCCTGCAGCCCGCCGATCAGCTCCCGCTGCTTGCTGCAGATCTCGTGCAGCTTGGTGTTCTGGGCCTGAAGGCCCCGGATCCTGTCAACGTTTCTCACGGTCTTTCTCGTCCTTTCGTTCGTAATACCGCAGCAGAGAGGCGGCGACGGTGCATTGACGCCAGCCGTTGGCCCCGCAGGCGCAGTAGGCGTCCATGTACTCCACAGCCGTCTCCGTGTCCGGAAAGGCCAGCGTCCCGCCGCCCTCGCAGCTTACCCGCAGCTTGTCGCTCCAGGCGTAGAACGGGCACGCCCACGCCTTGTGCCAGTAGTCAGCCATACCGCCGTTTCCCTCCCTCTGCCACCAGCTCACAGCCGCTCTGCGCTGCGGTCGTCGTCGTAGTCCTCTGCCTGTGCCAGGGTGCTGATACCCCGCTGCCGGAGCCTGGCCAAAACGCCGGTGATGTACCGCCAGTCTCCGGCCTTTCCGGCGTTGGCCGCCGCCTCGAAGGCGTACATCAGCAGCCGCTTGTTCTCCTCCGGCAGCGTCATGGCCCATTGGCCGGTGCGCTCGTCCCTGCGGCTGTCGTACAGAGCCAGGAACACCTGGCTGCGGTCGTTCTCCGTAGCGGGGCGGGTGGTGAACCGGGCAAAGATTGCGTCGGTGATGGCGGCCACCTCCGCCCGGATCTCCGGCGTCATGCCGAAGTACTCGTCCGGGTCACTGTTGCGGTCAATGCAGAAATCGGCCACGCTGTCCTGCGCCCGCGCGCCCGCGTCACCACCACCACCAGAAAATAATTGGTCTGGTTTGGTATGGTTAGGTACGGTAGGAGCGTTACACGGCGTATCTGTAACGTTACCTGTAACGCCGTCTGTAACGTTACAGCCCCCGGTTTTTTTGTTACGGTAACGGTTCACCCGCTCCCGCGTTTTCTGCTTCCGGCTCTCCTCCTGGTCGATCAGAAGCACGGCGTATTCCTCCCAGTCGTGCAGCCGCATATCCTCGTCCAGCCATCCGGTTTTGATCAGGGCCTGCACCAGCGTCTCCGGCTTCTTCTTCCATTGGCAGGCGTTGGCGATGGTGCGGGGGCTGCACTCGCTCAGATCGCCGTCGTAGGCGTTCTGAATGGCCCACGTCCACAGGCCTACCAGAATGCCCACGGCAACCATATTGGGATCGACGGCGGCGCTGCTGAGCTTCAGTTCCTCCGCCAGGCGGGAGGTCTTTCTGTGCTGTGGAAGGTTGCTGTAAACCTGTATCCACGGGATCATGGGCGTTTCCTCCTTACTCCTGGTGCTGATGCAGGAACAACACCTTGCTCCTGCCTTCCCGGGCGTTCTCGCTGATCCACGCCTCCGCCTGTTCTCTGGAGAGGTGGCTCTCCATCGCCCGGGATTCGTAGGCATAGCCTCCGGCCTCCAGCTTCCGCTGCATGCGCTCCTGGATCTCTTCCTCACCGTAGTTGGCTTCGATCAGGTAGAGATCGTAGTCCCGGGCTTCCACGCCCTCCAGGCTGCCGCAGTCCGTGGCATAGAACACAGCCTCGCTCTGGCTGCCCCGCCAGCCGTAAATGTGCCAGGCGCAGTTGGGAACGTCGTGGGGGATCGGGGTCATGGCGAACTGAACGGAGCCGTAGCTGCCGCCTGGCAGCCGCCCGTAAGAGAGGGTGTAGGTGGCGCTGGCCACGTCGATCACATTCTCATAGATCCCCACGCTGCTCAGCGCCTGGTGCAGCCAGGGCGGGCAGAGGAAGCGCAGGGAAGGGCGGAGGAAGGCCAGGCGCTTGATGGTCTCCGGGTTAAAGTGGTCGCCGTGAATGTGGGTCAGCACCACCAGTGCCAGCTCTTTGTAGATACCCTCCAGTGCCCGGAAGGGCACGCCGCAGTCGATCAGGATATTCCCGTCCAGAACCACGGCGTTGCCCTTTGATCCGGTTGCGATCACATTACAGGTCACTCATGCTCACCTGCTTCGGGGCGCTGTCAGCAGCGCCGTTGTCCGGCGTTCCGGCAGCCTCGGCAGTGCCGTTGTCCTGCACCTCGCCGGTCTTCTCGTCCACAGCGGGCAGCTCAAAGTACTGCTCCCGGCTGGCCCGCCCCTCCTTCAGGGCGGTGTACACGCCCCGCAGCTTCACAATGCTCTGGCTGGTGAAAGCCTCCGCCTTGCAGCCGATGTACTTCTCCAGGCTCTCCAGCGGCACGCCGAAATCCTCCTGGAAGGCCTGGGCCATTTTCCGCACCCGGTCGATCAGGGGCTCCCCGCCGCCCAGCAGCGTCTTTTCACAGGCGGCAACGGCGGCGTCCACCACGTCCCCGGGAATGATTCCCAGGATACAGGCACGCATGCGCCGGGCTCCCTGGTTGGCCACCATCTCGTAGATGTCCCGGGGATCCGTCAGGGCCTTGGCCCCGTGCTTGGTCTGCCGGATATGGGGCACGGTGAAGATCTTGGTCTGCCGGGTGTTGGTCTCCAGATCCCAGCAGTAGGCCATCACCGTGCTTGCACCGTTCTTCTGTTCCAGCTCTGTAATGCCGAAGTCCAGGTTGCCCCAGTTCTGGGCCATCACCTCTGCCAGACGGATCGAGGGGCCGGTGACGTTCTCGCCGCCCCGGGGATACTCATACACCGCCCGCTCCGCCAGGCTCCTGCGCTTGCAGGCGTTCAGGATTCGGTTGTGGCTCATCACCTCGTCCCGGGGGAACCGCTTGGCCACGATCATGGCCGCCTGCACCTCCTGGGCCTGCCGGGAGATCATCATCTCTGCGTTCACAGTCTTGGGGGCCATGCCCTCATTCTGGTTGTAGATCTGCATGTCGTTCATGTTCGCGTCCTCCTTAGTTGTACTGGTAGCCGTTGCTGTTCAGGAAATTTTTCAGCAGCTTCAACCGCTCCCGGGTGTCCGTCACGGTGAAGGTGCAGGTCAGGCGCTCCACAGCGGCCTTCTGCACCCGCTTGGGTACCGGCGTCACCTCTGCCGGTTCCGGCCCAGGTGCAACCCGGATGCAGGCCGCCTCCGCTTCGGCCTTCCGTTGCCGCTCCGCCTCCAGCTTCTGGTGGCGCTCCGTCACCAGCCGGATCGCAAGGGTCAGATCCAGGCACTTTTTGTACTCCACGGCGATCTCGTCCCCGTGCTCCATGCCGTCAATGGTGGTCATTGCCTGGGCGCAGCCCTCCACCATGATGCGCAGCTGATCCATCAGCTTCTTGGGGGTCTTAGACCGGGCCGAGGCCATATCCACCTTCACCCCCGTTTGGGCGAAGGTCAGAAAGTCCACATGGTTCACGGCGCACAGCTCCTGGAAATAGGCCTCCAGCTGCTTCTCGCAGCGGCCTTTGATCTCCCGCTCCGTGGCGTCGATCTTGCCCTTCAGGTCTGCGTCGGCCCGCTTGAAGGGCTCCGTCACACACTCCCGATAGACCGCCTCAAAGCGGTCATAGGGTGCCATAATGGCGGCCTTCACTGCCTTGCGCTGATTCTCGTACTCCGTGAAGTCCCGGTTCAGCTCCGCCCGGACGTTCTTCACTGCCGTCAGGGTCTCGTCGCTGACCACCAGGCTCATGGCCTCCGCCACCCGGTATTCCGTAGCCTCCTTCAGATCCCGCAGCCGCTCCTCAATGACGGGGAGCTGGATCAGCCGGATCAGTCCGCCGTCCGGAGCTGCCTCCCGGCAATCGCAGTGCTTCCCGGCGTCCAGGGCCGCCCCACAGTTCTCACATGTTTTCGGTGCTGTCATATTGTCGTCCTCCTAATACCGTTCTTGCTCACACCGCCAGATGGCGGTATTCCCATGCGTCCAGCGTGTCCACGCAGTTCTCGCAGCCCACGATTTCCCCCGTCCGGTCGCGGTAGAGGTGTTCGCACTCCTCGCCGCACCAGGGGCAGCAGGGCTGGGGCTCCGGTTCCGGCGGCTCCAGAGGCCGCTCGGGCAGATCAAAGTCACGCATCATGCCCATCCACCTCGATCTCCCGCCCGCAGGCGGGGCAGAAGTGCCAGCCGTTTTCCGCCGGGCCGTCTGCCTCGAAATCTTCGATGTACCCGCATGCGCCGCACGTCCAGGCGTCGTGCTCCTTGTCCACACAGGTGTAGACCGTCTTCTCGTTTTCCATGTCCTTGTCCTCCTTCATACGCTGCGGCCCGCCGCCTTCAGCAGGTCGCGCATGGGTTTACGCCGTTTCAGAATGGCCATCGCCCGGCTGGTGTCCTGTAAATACTGGTGGTGGATCTCGTCCAGATCCCGGCTCTGGTAGTAGCCCCGCCCGTTGCATTCGCAGATGATGATCAGCCCCTCCGCCCGGGCTTCCTCAATGGCCCGGCGGGTCTGCCGGTCGCTGAGCCCCAGCTTCCGGGCCAGAGCGCCCCGCCCAATGGCGTTGCGCCGTCCGAAGGGGATCACCTCCCGCAGTTTGGCCGTGGTGGGCGTCACGCCCTCCCGCACCGGTTCGCTCCCGGGGATAAGCGCCAGGTCATCGTTGGTGAAAAGCTCCGTCCTGGGCGCTTGCAAGACGGTTTCCAGGGCCCGCAGGATCTCTGCCGTGGGCAGGCATACGCCCCGCTCAAACCGGCTCACCATGCCCACGTCCATACGGGGGTCAATAGCCTTCAGCCGCTGGCTCACCTCCGGCTGGCTCAGTCCCAGTGATAGCCTCCGCTCCTGCAGCCGGTTCATGTCCCGCCCTCCTTCGAGGCTTTCCTGAGACCGTCCAGCAGAAAGCCCATGCTCTCCGGGGCCAGATCCGTGAAGTCCTCGTCGGATACACCGGCAATCAGGATCGGCCCCACGAAGTCCACGCCCAGGAACTTCACGTTGTGCGGCATGCCTCGCAGCCGCCCCTCCTCGTTGCAGATGATCACGCAGTCTTCCGCAATGGTGACGGTCTCGATGTATCCGCCCACAGCAGCCTGCAGCTCTTCCAGGGTGTCGGGAATGTCCCTGGGCTCCGGTGCGCAGCCGGGTGCTTTATAGATTACCTTCATAGCGTCCTCCTAATAGATGATGTGATATTCCGCACTGTCGCCCCATCGAATTGTCCTCATGCATTGAAGCTCCGATACAAGCCAGGCCGCTTCACCTATAACGGCGGCTACAGCTTGAGCTGGGACGCACAGGCGTTTTACAGGCCTGGAATATCCTTCGGGCTTAACTTCGGCATAAAAGGCCTTTTTCTTCAGCGCCCGGAGCGCCGCTGCGTTTCGGGCCTCCATGCCAAAAGTAACTCCGTCGAACTGCTTCATGTGAAGATCCATTAGCACCCCACCTCCGGCGGCTCCGGCAACGGCATCCAGTGGGTGACAGGGCAGTCTACCGGATTGTTATACACGTCATCAGGATTGAACTGACGGTTCTCCCACCAGCCTTCCGGCACAAAATAATCATCTGCATCTTCACTGTACAGTCCATAGCAGTAGATGTCGCACCAGTTCCACCTGCTATCTTGCGTCAGCATCTTCCCATCCTCGTAGATAGCCGGAACCACGAATATGTAACCGTTACGGTTGCAAACTGCTAAAACGTCTGTTTCCGGCTCCGGCAGCCGCTCTGTCACCGGAATCCACCGCACCACCGGGGCCACGTCGGCGGCGGGAATTGCTTCCACCAGCTGCAGCAGATTCTTAATGGTGTCCTCATAGGCTACTTCCAGGCGATCCACACAGTCTGTCATGCCCTCGTTTCCGTATGGGCAGTCCCAGTGCTCCTCGCTGCTGCACACCCGCTTGCCGCAGGCTTCCACCAATTCCACCGTGGCCCGTGCGTTCTTCAGCTTGTCCAACAGTTCTGTAATGCTCGCCATGCTCAGCCCTCCTCATAAGGGCTTGCAAGGCTCCAGTCCCAGGTCTGCCCGCCTTGCCAGCCCGTGGTGAAATAGTTGTGTGCGCCGTCGCCGGTAAAGTACAGATACTCCTTCGGCAGCACCCGGCCCACGCTGCCCACGCAGCTGCGCTCCATGCTCCAGCGGATCAGCACGTCCTGTACCAGCGCCAGAATCTCCGCGTCCACCGGGTTTCCGGGGGCGTAGCCGTAGAACTGGCAGGGAGCCGTGGCCACTTCTGCAATGTCGCCCTGGCCGTCGTCCACCCGGTTCAGCACGCACCACACAACGGCGGCCTGTTCCGTGGTGGAGCAGCCCCGGGCCTCGCCCCACACCAGCTTTGCCAAAATCTCCTGGGGATCCGGCTCGTGGTAGATCACCGGCTCTGCCGCCGGGGTCTCCCGGGGTGCTGGAAGCGTGCTCACCGTCGGCTCCGGCTCTGCCGGGGCCTCTGGCTCCTCCGGCGTTGCGCTGGTCAGTAAGCGGCCCAGCAGCAGAAACAGCAGGAGCAGGAACAATGCGAAAAATACGTACCCCGTTCTCCGGCGGTATCTTCGCCTCCGCCGGACGCGCTTGCCTTCTCCCGTCATGTGACGCGCCTCCGTTTCCCGCAGTGGCGCACGTTGTCCTGCACAACCCGCTGCCCCAAATCCGGGTCGTAAGCCCGGCGCTGGTTCTTGTCCAGCTGCCCGGTGCGGCCCCGGCGCAGCTCGTCGTAAATGGTCTGCGGGCTGCAGCCCAGCTTCACGGCGATCTCGGTCGCGCTTTTCTCGTCGGCGTACATCTTCGCCAGCGTCCGGCGGTCGCTTAACGTCAACCGTGCCATCAGGTATCCTCCTCTCTGTGTTTTGCCCGGAAGGCGGCGGCTGTACCATCGTCGCCAATGGATCTGTAATTGACCGCCAGCCGGGCTCTGAAAAAAGAAAAAACTTGGAGAAAAGGCGCGAACCTTTTTCCAAGTTTGATTATTGCATTTGCA